>JAANMU010002978.1_pt1 | contig 11646 bp, 9 predicted proteins | sample 7279701 | NCBI WGS metagenome assembly JAANMU01 (sample SAMN14094539, study PRJNA606508) | bioreactor metagenome | isolation source: A lab-scale SPAN reactor treating ammonium-rich wastewater day 57 | place: Ireland: Galway | collected 2017-03-13 | reverse complement strand
CCGGACGCTAAGCCAATGGCCGAGACGAGCTACGGCCCGATCGCCGACGAGATCGCGCGCAAGGGGTTCAACACCGCCAACATGCGCATGTTCGAGCGCCGCGACTACTACATCGACTGCAACTGGAAGGTCTACGTCGACAATTACCTCGAAGGGTATCATGTGCCGACCGCGCATCCTGGCCTGTACCGCGAGCTGGATTATGAGCAGTACCGCGTCGATACGTTCGCGGAATACTCGTCGCAGTATGCGCCGATCCGGCCGGCCAAAGACGGTCAGATTCAAGGGCGCGACCGGCGTTACATCCGCACCGATGGCGAGGCTGAAGCGCTGTATTACTGGGTCTTCCCCAACGTGATGCTCAACGTCTATCCCGACAACATGAGCATCAACATCATCCTGCCCATCGGCCACGAGAAGACACTCACCATCTTCGAGTGGTACTTCGAGGAGCCGGGCACGGGCGCGGGCTGGGAATCGATGCAGCAGACGATCCAGTTCAGCGACGAAATCCAACAGGAGGATATCGCCATCTGCGAGATCGTGCAGCGCGGGCTGGCGTCACGGTCATACGACAAGGGCCGTTTCAGCGTCAAGCGCGAGAACGGCGTCCACCACTTTCAGACGTTGATGCACACGTATCTATCGAGGCGCTAGGCGTCCGGCGTCTGGAAAGAGCGTATTGAATGGCCGGAGGTCAGGTAAAGATGAGGTGTAAACCTCTCGAATCCTGTGCTTACGGTGAGACGCCGAACGCGTTGAGCAGTTCGACCACGGCGGCGTTGTAGGCTTTGGTGGTCTCAGTTTCGACGACGATGCCGTTTGCACGCACGAAGGGGGCCAGCGTCGCATCGGTGATCTCGGAGGGCGTAAAGCCGTTGTGAAACACCGGGATGACCGTCAGGCCGTGCTGAAGCGCCCAGTGGATCTCCTCGCGAACGTGCGGCGAATCGAGTGTTTGAGGCCCGAGCAAGCTGATGAACACTTTGCGCGCGCGCACCTCACGTTCGAGCCGCGCGTGCCAGTCCTCGCCCGGCGACAAGTCCTTCATGTCGAGGAACGCGTCGAGGCCGGCGAGCTTGAAGCGGGCCAACACGAGCAGCGCGAACGCGCTCGATTCGCGCCGGCTGTATGAGATGAAAATCGCGGCCGGAACAGGGTCGTACAGCAGGTCAAAGGCGCGGCTCGTGAGCGTATAGTAGGCGTGGAAGCGGTCGCTCTCGTTGAGTTCCGTGTAGCCGAGCGCGTGCAGCAAATGCGCGCGCGGTGCATACTCTCCCCACACCGCGCGCACATAATCCGCCATCGAGGTATCCGGGCGGTTCAGATTCCATACGTCATGGGTCTTCTCCGGCGTAATCATGAACGAGGGCGCCCATCGCTGATTGAGCGCCCCCCACGCCAGATCGCGCGCGAGCCTGCGCACGCGCTGCATCGGATCGTTCGGGATCGGTAGATCAAGCGGGGTGAGCGGGTGGTCGTTCATTCTGAGGATCTCCAATCCTGTTGGACGAACCTGTAGACGAATCCGGCAGACTCCCGCGGATGCCTTTAGCCGCTTTCTCCCCGTTCCGGTGGGGTGATGCCGGCCTTGCGCAGCTCGGAGTCGATCACCAGCGCGAACGTATCGAAGGGCTGTGCGCCGCTGATCTGGCGGCCGTTGATGAAGAACGCTGGCGTGCCAGAGATTCCGAGGCTCTGCCCGTCGATGTAGTCGAGCGTGACTTCCTCGCTCATCGTGCGGTCGTCAAGGCACGTCGTGAACGCCTCGGTATCGAGGCCCAACTCATCGGCGAAGCTGATGAAGGCCTCCCGCGAGCGGGCGTCGGTATTCTGAAAGACGATGTTATGGAAGTCCCAGAACTTATCTTGGGCAAAGGCGCAGTTGCCGGCAATCGCCGCCTGAACGCTGATCTGCCCGCCGATGATCGGCATATCGCGGTACACGAAGCGAATGTGATCGCCGTACGTCTCGCGCAGGCGCGGAAGCGTCTCGTTGGCGAAGCGGCCGCAGAAGCTGCAGTAGAAGTCGCTGAACTCGACAATCGTCACCTTAGCATCTTCCGGGCCGAACGCCGGATCGTTGTCGGTCAGGTCGGCAGTAGCCGATCCGCCGGACGTGCTGATGTTGGCGACTTCCTCGGCTACAATCGTGCGGATGCTGCGTTCAAGCTGCACCGTGTCGATGCTGCGGCCAAACACGAGGCCGCCGCTGATGAAGCCGATCACGAGGAAAATCAGCCCAACGATCATCGTCTGAGTCATCGGGGCCGCCGCAGTCTGCTGGGGCGCCGCACGCGAGTCGCGCTCGGATGCAAACGGAAGGGGGGCGGGGGGAGTGAGTTGTTCGTCTGTCACGGCTTCATTCCTAAGCGTACATGTCCGGACTCTGACGCAGCGTGAATGCCGCATCGCACGTCCACCTTCCATTATCCCAAAAACGTGAGGCACTTCACAAACGTTAAGTTGCGTGAATTGTCAGAGCATGCTAACGTTTAGACATCGTTGGGTGAGTACAAAGGGGGTGATCGACATTATGTTAGACTGTCGGGAGGGCTTGCGCCTCTAGAACCACCCGGTTCCGCCGCGAGGCGTGACCCACCCATCGTGCGGAAACGCACGACCACTCAGCCCCGGCTCCGGCCGGGGCTGTCGTTTTCCCCGGCGCGTGCGGCAGATGCCCGAACACAGCATGAGCGATTGTCCCGCGCGGCGGCCACCCCCGACTCTGCTGGTATAATCCCGTCAGGCTCAACCGTATGCGACAGGGACAACCAGTGTTTATCACCGACGGGCTAAACGAGGCGCAGCGCGCGGCGGTCACGGCAGGCACGGGGCCGGTGCTGGTGCTCGCCGGGCCGGGCAGTGGCAAGACTCGCGTGTTGACGCACCGCGTGGCGTATCTCATCAACGAAATGCGGGTGCCGCCGCCAGCGATGATGGCCGTCACCTTCACCAACAAGGCTGCACAGGAGATGCGCGGGCGCGTCGAAGCGTTGATCGGGACGCGGCTCGGCGGCTTGCAGATCGGCACGTTTCACAGTATTTGCGCGCGCACCCTACGCCGCGAGAGTGAACACACGCCGTACAGCGCCAACTACACCATCTTCGACACGGACGATCAATCCACGGCCATCACGCAGGCGCTGGCGGAACTCAACATCGACCCGAAGAAGTTCGTGCCACGGCAGGTGTTGGCGCGGATTTCCGGCGCGAAAAACGAGATGGTGATGCCGGCGGAGTATCCGGCAAGCGACTACGCCGGCGAGGTGATCCGTCGTGTTTATGAGCGTTATCAGGCGATTCTGCTTGATAACGACGCGATGGACTTCGACGATCTGCTGCTGCAAACTGTGATCCTGCTGCGCGATAACCACACCGTGCGCGAGAAGTATCAACGCTTCATCGACTTCGTGCTGGTCGACGAGTTTCAGGACACCAACAGCGCGCAGTATGCGCTCGTGCGGATGCTGGCGCGCCCGCAGGACAACGTGTTCGTCGTCGGCGACGAGGATCAGGGCATCTACGCCTTTCGCGGGGCGGACTACCGCAACGTCAATCAGTTCCGGCGTGACTATCCTGACGCCAAGGTGGTGCTGCTGGAGCAGAACTACCGGTCGACGCAGAGCGTACTGGATGCGGCGCGCGGCGTGATCGACCGCAACCCGAACCGCACACACAAGGCGCTGTTCACCGATAAGGGTGCGGGCGAGCCGATCGAGCTGTTCGAAGCGTATAACGACGAGTTCGAGGCGCGCTGGGTGGTCGACAAGATCGACGAGCTGATCCGCGACAGCCACCGGCCCAGCGGGCGGCGTGAAAGCGGCGAACCTTACAACTACGGTGACTTCGCGGTGATGTACCGCACCAACGCCTTCTCGCGCGTGCTGGAACAGGCGTTCCTTCAGGGCAGCATCCCGTTCCGGTTGGTCGGCGGTGTCTCGTTCTGGAAGCGCAAGGAGATCAAGGATCTCATGGCGTATCTGCGGATGCTCTATCACCCGCAGGACAAGCTGAGTTTTGCGCGGATCGTCAACGTCCCCAAACGCGGTATCGGTGACAAATCGCTGCGTGATTTCTACACGTGGGCCAGTAAGATGGGGCTGGGCGTGCTGGAGGCGCTCGAAAAGGCCGCCGCCGGGGAAGCACCCGGTCTCAGCGGGCGGGTTGGCCGGCTGTTCGGTGATTTCGGCGCGATGGTATCGCGCTGGCGGCTGATCGCCGCGACCGGTGATTATGTGGGCTTGCTCGACGCGATCATCGGCGACACCGGCTACCGCTTCTATCTGCCGGAGATTAGCAAGGATCAGGACGATCAGCTCGAACGCGAGGAGAACATCGACCAACTGCGGCAGGTATTGGCGATGGCCGTGCAGAACGGCCGCGACATCACCAGCGTGTTCGAGGAGGAGGCGCTCTCAAGCGACATCGACGACTTGCAGGAGGGCAAGCAGGCCGTCACGCTGCTCACGCTGCACGCCGCGAAGGGGTTGGAGTTCCCGGTCGTGTTCATCGTCGGCTGTGAGGAAGGCGTGCTGCCGCATGCCCGTTCGCTCGACACCGCCGAACAATTGGCCGAGGAACGCCGCTTGTTCTACGTCGGTATCACGCGCACCGAGGAGCGTCTGCTGCTCAGCTATGCGTTCCGGCGCGCATTCGGCACGTCGCTCAGCGTGCCGAGCCGCTTCCTGTCCGACATCCCCACCGGGGTGATCCGCGGCCTGTCTACACGGGTGATGACGCGTTCATACGACGAGTCGTACAGCCGCGCGACCCGCTGGGATCGGACGCCGCGCCTCGCAGATTCGCGCTCGGCTGGCCGGCAGATTTCAGCCAATACCAACACGCCGCTTGAGCAGTGGTTGCAGAAGCAGGAGCCGGCCGCCAAGCCAGACGCCGGCCGCTTCGGCGGCAGCATCCGCAGCAAGATCGTGCCGTTTCCCGGAGGCGCGGCGCGGTTCCCGGCCGGCTCGCGCGTGTATCATCCCCGGTTTGGCGCTGGAACGGTCATCGAGTCGTCGGGCACGGGTGAAAGTGAGAAGGCGACGGTTCAGTTCGACAATGCGCAGGTCGGGACGAAGGCGCTGGTCGCCGAATATCTCAAGCCGATCGAGTGATCGCCTGACCTGAGTTCTCCATCAACGACGAAAACGCCCCGGCTCATCACCGGGGCGTTCGTGTTGCGATGGGTAGAGCCTTGCGCTAGCTGGCGCCCATCACCACGCCGAGCGTGGCGCATGCCGGGCAGCTTCCACCCGGACGGATGATCGCATAGCCGGCCTGTGGGTCGTTGGCGTCGTACTGCTGCGAGTTGACGTTCCACACGATCATCATACGGACGTAACCGAGCTGAGCCGATAGCGACGCGGCCTCCGCCAGCCAAGCAGCCTGCTCGGCGACCGTGTTGTCCGCGCCCCATGCGAAGTTCGGGGCGATCGGGCCGTAGCCTTCCGGCGTCACGTAGCCCAGCTCCGAGAAGCAGATCGGGCGGTTCGGGAAGTACGCGCGGGCGCGGCCGATGTTGCTGCCGAAATAGCGGGTGGGGAAGTTATCGCGCGGGTCGCCGGTGGTGGCGCTGGGCGACACGACGCCCTCGTTGTAGTGGAGGCCAACGCAGTCGATGTAGTTCGCTGCGCCAGCGGCCGCCATCTGCTGGAAGAAGACGTCGTCGTTGCAAACGTGATAGGTGTCGGTCTGAACGCACCCCGCGCTGCCGGCGAACCCGGTCGGCGACGGCGCGGCGGTCATCACCATCACGTTAGGATTGGCGGTCTTGATGGCATTGAACGACGCCGCCAGCAGTTTGGTGTATTCAGCGCCGTTGACGCGGCCAAGCGGCCATTCACGGTCGATGTTCGGCTCGTTCCAGACCTGAATGGCGTCCGGCCCAAGCGCAGCGACCTCGCCCATGTAGGCAGCGAACGCGTTGATGTAGCCGTCGTAGTCGCCCATTTCCTCGACCACGCCGACGATGCTCAACAGTACCTTGAAGCCGTTGGCCTTCGCTTCAGCGATGGCGCCGGCGGCCGAGCCTGTGCCCGAGCCGAGCGTCCAGCGGATCTGCTTCTTGGCCCACTTCATGCCGGCCTGCTTCATCGCGGCGACCGCGCCGCCGTCCAAAACGAAATAGTGGCCGCCCAGCTCGAAGTCACCCACTGCGCCCGCGCCCGCCACCGGTGCGGCGAGGTTGGGATTGGTGACCGCGTTCGGGTCGGTCACTGCGCCGATATCCTCTTTGTCGCAGATCACAACCGCCTTGAGGTCGAAGCTGACGCGGACGCGCCATGTGCGGCCGTTCAGTGCGGTGATGTCGTAGACCCAACCGAAATACACCGGCTGATAATCGAACTCCGCGACCTTTGAATTGCACGAGTCGATGCTGACCTTCCATTCGGTCTGCTCGAATGTCCATGCACGGACGTAGGTCAAGTCGGTATTGAACTCCGCTTCCAGCGCGTCACGCGCGGCGTCAAGGCCGCGGCGCACCGGATCAGCCACGGGGGCGGGGGTTGCCGTAGGGTCTTGCGCAAAGGTGGGCACGACCAGCAGCGGAAGCAGAACGGCGAGCATCAAGGCGCTCGCGATCAATCCGCGCATCGTGCGACGGTCAATTCGATGTGTAAGAACCTGCATTGCGATTCATCCTCGCATACTGCCGACGACACTGCCGTGCCGCCTCAATGCGGTTAAACGGCAATCTGACCGCATAGCGTACATGATCGTGCGGATTTTGCCAGCGTGCGTCTTGTTTGCGTAGTCTAATCGGCGGTCGTGGGCGTTGAGAAAAGTGGTTTGCCCCAATGTTAGAACTATGATACATTCCGCAGGAAGTGTTCGCGTGGGGGTTGGACTCACGTAACCTTCAGCGAGGAGACGATGTCTGATACCGTCTTGATCGTTGACGATGACGAAACAACGCTGCGTGTGCTCGAACTGCTGTTGGCGCGCGCGGGATATGAGGTTGTGCGCGCCGGCTCTGCGGAGGACGGACTGCGCAAGGCGTATCGCTTCCAGCCGGATATCGTACTGCTCGACGTGAATATGCCGCAGATGGACGGGTGGGAGATGTGCCACCGTCTGCGCGAGATGTCGGACGTTCCGATTCTGTTCCTAGCCGCGTCCGCAAGCTCAGAGGACGTGGTGCGCGGGCTTGAACTTGGAGCCGACGACTTTATCGCGAAGCCGTTCGATCCGCAGGAGCTGCTCGCGCGTATCAAGGCGCATTTGCGGCGCGCCCCGCGCAGTGCCCCGTCGGAAGAGCTGGCGTTCGATGACGGCGATTTCCGTGTGAACTTCCTCAATCGCGAGGTCTACGTGCGCGATCAGCTCTGCCATCTCACGCCGAAGGAATTCAATCTGCTTGGCATCCTTGTGCGCAACGCGGGCCGTGTCGTCGCGCGGGAAGATCTCGTGCGTCAAGCATGGGGCGAAGAGTATGGCGACGCGATCGACAGCCTCAAGCTGTACATTCATTACCTGCGTCGGAAACTAGAGATCGACCCCAATCATCCCAGCTATATTGTGACCTCGCGCGGGGTAGGATACCGGTTTATGACGCGCTGACGCGGAAATTTGATACTTGCATGTCCAAAGTTCATGTTATACTGCCGCGTGTTACGCGGCCAGAGCGGCGTCTGCCCGGAGAGACACCCATGCGCGCACTCGACGACATCCTCCTTCGCGGCCCACGCGATTTCGACGACGAGGACATCGACGACGAAGGCTATGACCTCGACGAAGAGGAAGACTACTACGACGACGATGACGAATTCGACGACGAAGACGAACTCGATGATCTGTACGAAGACGACGACGACTACTAAGCGTATCGGCTAATCGTACCACCCCGACAATTCGCCTGACGCGGGCAGCAGCGTCCAGCGCCGGCCCGTCTCCACGTCGGCAATCGAAATCACGGCATTCGGCACGGCCTGCGCGGTCGTCATCGCGAGGCTTTTTCCGTCTGGTGACCAGACCACCGACGACGTGAAGGGTTCACTGCCGGCGATCTCCAGATCCACGCACAGGTCGCTGACCGCGTGCGCTGCGCGGTCGGCGATGTGCAGCCGGTTCATGCCGGTCTGCGGGTCGAACACGGTAAATGCGAGGCGCGTCCCATCCGGCGACCAGCGGACGCTGCGCGCTTTCTGGTACGGCTCGAACACGAACACGTCGCTTTGCGCGCCGGAGGCCGTGTCCATCAGGGTTAGTCGTTCAACCCCGCCTTCTCGATACGAGATCGCGAGCGTGCTGGAGTCCGGCGTCCACTGCGCCCGCGACACATCGGCGCTCGCCGGGAGGCCGACCAGCGTCTGGCCGGATGCGGCGTCGATCAGCACGCGCTCGCTGCTGCGGACGGCCACCGTCCGTGAACCGTCCGGAGACCGCGTCAGCGCATCCTGTACGGCGGCGGTTTCGGGCTGCGCGCCGGCGTCGAACGGACGCACCACGACCCACCGCTGCTCCTCGGACGCAAGCCCCTCGACAAACAGGAAGCGCTCGGAATCGAGCCACTGCACAGTCGGGATATCGCCCGTAGACGTGAATAACGACCCCATCGGGAATGACGCACGCCACGGGATTCGCACAGCGATGCGCGGTACGGTCTCCGTCGTGACGATACGGATCTCTTGAACGGAGTAGCGGACATCGCTGCTGGTCACGGCTGTGATGACGCCGTTCGGGACGGCGATCACCTGCCCGTCGGGCGAAACCGACGCGCCTCGCAAGAAGTTCCCCCCAGCGAACGCCAGCACATAGGTCGTTGGTACGCCTTCACGGTAAGCGCGGACAGCATCGTCGGCGACCGTCACCAGCATACCGGGAAACGGCGCGTCCGGCGCTTCGACCGGCAGGCCGAGGCAGCGCTGTGTCACCGGCCAAGCGCCCTGAGCCGAATCGGACGGCCGGGCGGAGACGGTGAAAGTCAGGGCGATTACCGCTGGAAATATGAAAATGAGATAGAACGATTTGACAAGCCAATTCATCACGGTACACTCATCAGCGCCTTGATTAGGCAACGGTACACCAAACAGAGCAAGGAGTTTACCCCTATGGTACGGAATGCAACCCGCAATTTTCTCGTTGTAATGGCCGTTCTGGCGCTGTTGATTGTTCCAGCAATGGCACAGGACGAAGGCACGGTCGTCGTTGAGGCAGGCGATCCGGTCGTCATCGGCGTCGCAGCCGTGATCAGCGGCGAAGGTCTTGCCCCGTTGGGTGAGGACATCGTGCGTGGTGTCGAGCTTGCGCTGGACGAGCGCGGAACCGTTACGGTTGGCGACGTCGAGTTTGAAGTCACGATCGACGTTCAGGACGACCTGTGCTCGGCAGAAGGTGGGCAAGCGGTCGCCAACTACTACGTTTCCAATCCGCAGATCGTTGGCATCGTCGGCCCGACGTGCTCAAGCGCGTGCCGTGGCGCCGGCCCGATCCTCGACTCGGCCGGTTACATCATGATCAGCGCGAGCTGCACCAACCCCGCGCTGGCCGCCGACTTCGTCAGCTTCAACCGGACGGCTCCGAATGATGACGCGCAGGGTGTCGAAGATGCGATCTTTATCTACGATTATCTCGGCATCACCAAGCTGGCGACCATCCATGATGGCAGCCCGTACGGTGAAGGTTTGGTCACCAACGTCGCCGCTGCGTTCGAAGAATTGGGCGGCGAAGTTGTCGCGCAGGACGCCGTCACGGTGGGCGATACGGACTTCCGCAGCACGCTGAACACCATCGCCGCGGCAGGGCCGGAACTGATCTTCTTCGGCGGGTTCCCGGCTGAAGCGGCCCGTTTGGCCGAACAGCGCGCGGACGCAGGCCTGAGCGAAGTCCCGTTCATGGGCGCGGATGGCCTCTATTCACCGGAACTGATCAACCTCGGCGGCGCGGCGGTTGAGGGTGTGTACATGTCCACCCCTGCTCCGGCCGTCAGCGACGCGCTGAGCGAGTTCGTGGCGGCTTATGAAGAGAAGTATGGCTTTGCGCCGACCGCCGCGTTCCACAGCTACAGCCACGACGCGGTTCTGATGTACCTTGACGCGATCGAGGCCGTGGGTGAGATCGACGCCGATGGCAATCTGGTGATCGACCGTGCGGCGCTGGCGGAATACATCGCCAACTATGGCGCGGAAGAGCCGGTTGTTGGCTTGTCGGGCCTGCTGAGCTGCAATGGCGACGGCGAGTGCGCACAGGGCGGTATCGGCTTCTTCCAAGTTCAGGACGGCGAGATCGTGCGTCTTGAGACCATGAGCATGGAAATGGAGTAACGCCGGCAGCGTTTGCCGCGTGGTGGTAACACACGTCGGGGCGCAGTGATCTGCGCCCCGATTGTTGTGAGACAAAGGGCGACGCGTTATAACTATCGCGGTTCAAGGGCGGCCGCGCCTTCACATAAGGGCATCTCCAACATGTTGAAATCAATCCCCATCGCCGGGCGTTTGCGCTTTGGCAACGACCCGGTGCAGACATTCCTATACATGGCAGGCGGCGCGCTGCTGCTGTTCTTTGCGTTTATTGCCGTCCGCAATACCCTCACCGGGGCTTACGGTATCGATGATTTCCTGCAAGGTGTAGTGCTGGGGCTGGCGCAAGGAAGTATCTACGCGCTGATCGCGCTCGGCTATACGCTGGTGTACGGCGTGCTGATGATGATTAACTTCGCGCACAGCGAGGTGTTCATGGGCGGGGCCTACATTGGCTTCTTTGCGATCAACGCCTTTCACGAGTCCGGTTTCTTGGCCGAAAACACGTTGGTGGCGCTGCTGATCACGATGGCGATCGGCATGCTGGCCTCGGTGATTCTGGCCGTGTTATTGGAACGGATCGCGTATCGGCCGCTGCGCAACGCGCCGCGCCTTGTGCCGCTGATCACCGCTATCGGCGCCAGCATCACGCTTCAGCAAATCTTCCTGCGGCTGTTCGGCGGCGGCACGCGCAGCTACCCCGTGGTCAGCCTGTGCATCGGCGGCACGCTGCAAGGCACGACGTGCGAGGGCGGCATCGACATCATGCAGGGGCGCTACCAAGTCGAGGTCTTCGGCGGCGAGATCGTGATCCGTCCGCTTTATTTTGTGATCTTCTTCATCGCGCTGATCTTGATGGCGGCGCTGTGGTTCTTTGTGCAGCGCACGAAGGTCGGAAAGGCCATGCGCGCGGTGGCGGAAGATAAGAACACCGCGGCGCTGATGGGGGTCAACGTCGACCGGGTGATCGTGCTGACGTTCGTGTTGGGCGCGCTGATGGCGGGAGCGGCGGCCGTGCTGTTCGCTCTCTACAACCGGCAGGTGTCGCCGTTCATGGGCTTTACGCCGGGCGTCAAGGCGTTCACAGCGGCGGTTCTGGGGGGCATCGGCAATGTCCCCGGCGCAATGGCGGGTGGGGTGCTTCTCGGCGTCATCGAGTCGGCGGCCCCGCAGATGCTCGGCCTGCCGTCACAGCTTGAGGACGTGGTGGCGTTCGGCGTGCTGGTGTTGATCTTGATCTTCCGGCCAACCGGTATCTTCGGTGAAGTGCTGGCGAAGAAGAAGGCGTAGAGATTATGGTATTCGGACGCAGCACATTACGCCTCGGCCTATACGCAGCCCTGATCACCGTTCTGCTCGCGCTGTCGAACCTGTTCGTCGCGTTTGAGAGCCGGACGGTCTTGAC
>JAANMU010002976.1_pt1 | contig 11649 bp, 12 predicted proteins | sample 7279701 | NCBI WGS metagenome assembly JAANMU01 (sample SAMN14094539, study PRJNA606508) | bioreactor metagenome | isolation source: A lab-scale SPAN reactor treating ammonium-rich wastewater day 57 | place: Ireland: Galway | collected 2017-03-13 | reverse complement strand
GTTGGGATCCGTCAGGCCCGAGACATACCCGAGATAGCCGGGTACGAGCGGCAAAATACAGGGGGACATGAACGAGACGATGCCGGCAATCAAAGCCAAGGGTATGGCGATGAGCAAGGCCCCCGAGGTCACCGAGGTAGCGAAAAACTCTCCAATGCTCATGGGACTAGGAAAGTGCCGGGCGGAAGGTGACGCCCCCGTCGGTGGAGACCTGGACGCCGGTCGTGGTTGCCGCCCAAATCTTTAGCTCGCCAGTCTCGCTTTCAACGGCGGTGACGGCCTGGACGAGACCTTCGATCTTTCCCGCTGGCGCCCATGTCGTCCCTGTATCGGGGGATATATGGACTGTACCGTTTGGCTCTACTCCGATGGCCTTTGTGGGTGCCTTGTGCGTTGACGTTGCGATGGCTGCGAATTGGATGATTGGGCTTTGCGGCACAGCTTGCCAAGTAGCCCCGCTATCAGTGGATCTCTGGAGCCCGTCCTCGGTCGTGGCCAACACGACTGTTGATGCGGGGCTGCCAGCGAGCACGGCTGGTACAAAGGTTGTCATTGAGGTGGTCCAGGTTTTTCCGTCGGCGGTGGTGCGCAGCTGGCCGTCGAAGGCCACTATGGAATTGCCGCTGACGGTGAGCGCGTGGAAGTCGGACTCGCCAGTCCTGGAGACCGGCTCCCAGGTTCTTCCGGCGTCCGTGGACTGTATGAGCCCGACAGGGTTCGGCAGCGATGAACCGGGTCCGGGGTGGCCGGAAGCATAGAAAACCTCGGGTTCGGCGGTGGCCGTGAACCCCATCAGGTCGATGGTGGAGTCACTGACTTTGACCGCCTGATCCGCGGTGGCGTCGTATAGGCCATCGTGGGTGGCAAGCAGGATCTTCGAGGATTCAGGGTCCACGCTGATGCCGTGCACGTGGTTCAGGGCCGAGGCATTTGGGCTGGGTTCAACAGCCGGGGACAGGGCGTTGCTGCATCCCGCCAGAACTAGCGGGAAGACGAACAATGACACGACGGCGAAACGGCGGGCACGGAAAAAGGAGGTGCGGGGTTGCAATGAGACTCCAAAGAAAAGGGGAATTGAGGAGGGTGGTGGATCCGAAACTTTTCAGATCCACCACCGAAGTAAAGAACTGTGTCGGGTCCTACAGGGTGGCGAGCAGGCCTTTCATGGCCTTAATCTCGCTCTCCTGGGAGGAAACAATGGTTTTGGCCAGTGCCACCGCGTCGGCGTTCTGGCCGTTGGTGGCCTCGGTTTGAGCCATCTCCACGGCGCCTTCATGATGGGCGATCATCTGTATGAGGAACAGCTTGCTTGCCTCGGTGCCCTCGGCGGCGTTGAGCTTGTCCAGGTCAGCTGAGGTCATCATGCCATTCATCGAGTGGCTGCCGGCCATGGTGGTCGGTTCGGACCACTCTGTCAGCCAGGTGGTCATCTTCGTGATTTCCGGGTCCTGGGCAGTCTTGATTTCTTCGGCCAGTGCCGTGATCTTGGCGTCGAGGTCCTTTTTGGCGAGCATGATGTCGCTCATTTCCACGGCCTGGACGTGGTGGGGGATCATCATTTGGGCAAACATAGTGTCAGAGGCGTTGTTGTCTTTACTGCTGGCAGAAGGTTGCGCCGATGTGGCCGAGGTGCCGTGGTCCATGCCGGGCATGGATCCGCCGTCCGTACCCGTGGAGCAACCGGCCAGTGCGATCATGGCGGCAACAACCGTGGCGGAAACAATCAATGGTTTTTTCATGATAAAAAAGTCCTTCACTCAAGCTCTTCGATTTTTAGCAGTCGCACCCCTTCGAGGGCACGTCAATGAGGACCCGCGAAAGGTTCACGGGCCGATTCATCGGTTTAAGTTCTGCTGATCGAGAGTTTCTCAAGCGATGGCGGATCGGGGATACGGTCCGCGGCTTTGGGCCCAGGAACCAGGGCGAACGCTGCCCCCCGAGCATGAATGCTGAGGGTTCCCGGCACGGGAACATTTAGCACCGGAGAGCTGACATTTGGTATGCAGGTTTCATGCATTGCCATGACGTCGGTGCACTCAGCAGGCGAGCAATCGGCTTCGTGGAGGAACCCTTGCATCTCAGGTGTGGCCGTGTCGACAGGTGGGGCACACTCCAGCGCCGTCGGGGCAGATGCGGGGGTGGCCTGAACGGCCAAGCCGTCAACCGCGATGGCCGTATGGCCAGAGCCGCCGGCCACGATTGAGGCTGTCGAGGCGCCGTTGATCCCGTGCATGCCGACAATGCCGCCGACAACGGCGATCACGACGAAGAACAGCCCGGCCCAGCGCAGAAGGGACCCCGCAATGGGTGCGATATGGGTACAGCGCATTGTGGGTCCTCTCTATTTGTCGGGCAATATGCATGGGTCGTTGTGTAGTCTAGGCGGGCAATCTGGGCGAATCCTGCGAATGAGTCCAAATGAACCACAGCAGGTTTGAATATGGGATCGGCGAAGGCCAGCATGCTGACCGGCAGGGAATGTCCGGATTTACCATCGGGATACTGGCTCATTCTGTCAGCATTGGGCCGCGGTTCTTAGCTGATACCCGAGTAGGAGTGCAGACCCGAGAAGTAGACATTCACTACTACGAAGTTGAATATAACGCAGAGGTAGCCGGTGATTGAGAGCCAGGCAGCCCGGGTACCGTCCCAGCCGCGGGTGGCGCGGGCGTGGAGGTATCCGGCGTAGACCACCCAGATCACGAACGTCCAGACTTCCTTGGTATCCCAGCCCCAGTACCGTCCCCAAGCGGCCTCGGCCCAGATGGCGCCGGCCATGAGTGTGAAGGTCCAAAGGATGAAACCTATCGCATTCATCCTGTATGCGAGTTGCTCCAGACTTGCGGCATCGGGGACTAGACGCAGCAAACCACCTAGGCGAAGTTTTCCGTCCTTTTCCTGCCGGGACTTGGCCAGCTGCAGCACGGACAGCGCAAATGTGATGGTGAAGATCGCTGCGGCCAGTACGGCGACGGAGACATGGATGATCAGCCAGTAGCTTTGCAGAGCCGGGATGAGTTGGGCCACAGGGGTGGGGAAAGCGATGGCTCCGGCCATGAGCATAACTAGCACCAGTCCGGTAATAAAGGTACCGAGGAACCGCAGATCCCGCACCACGAGCGCGGCAACGAACACCGCCATGACCAGCATTGCACCGGTCGTGGTGAATTCATACATGTTGCCCCATGGCATACGGCCCGCCGCTATACCCCGGCTGATGACGCCGGCGGCATGGACTACCAAGCCCAGAACACTCAGCGCCACACCGATTCGTGCCGCGAGGCGTCGCAGCGGCCGATAGCCCATGGTGTCCTTGGCGGTTCCTCCGGTGTGGCTGTTCCCCTCGGGCAAAGAACGGTGGGACCACTGGACGGAGCCAGTGGCTCCTGCTGGTGCCAGTACCGGCTCGCGTTCCGGCTCCAGGGCTTGTGCCGGTAACTTCCGGGACCGCACGAGGTCCAGGGCGAACGCCAGAAAAGCAACGGTATAGGTCAGGGCGGCCAGGAGCATGAACAGCTCGCTGTATTGGCCCAATGTCTCGTTGACCGTGGTCATGATATTTCCTGCCTGTTCTCAGTGGTTGTACGGTTCCAGTGCTTGGTTAGCGCGGACCCGATCTTGACGGCTTCTTTGGACAGCCCGTGGTCTTCACCACGTGCTAGGAGCCCGTATTCGACCAGGGTGCGTCCGTCTTCGTGTTTGCCAACGCGGATCCAGACCCGGCGCCTTGGAATGATGAGCGTGACGATGAGCCCAAGCAGGGCCAGCGTGGTGAAGACCAGTGCCCCGATTTTTCCCGGATCGTAGACGACGTCGAGCGCGACGTAGCGCTTCAGCCCGTCGAAGGTGATTGAGCCCTTCCCCTCGGGCAGATCGTAGGTCTGATAAGCCCCGAGCACGATGCCGCCATCCGGCAGCTCCCGTCCGTTGAGTTGGGTCAGCCCGGACGTATCGAGCTGGTAGACAGAAACTGGGTTGCCATCGTCAAGCCCCAGATCGCCATAGTACGAGTTGAGGTTCAGCTGTGGGTTCATCGGGTCCGGGTCCGAGCCGAAGGCCACCCCGTCCTCATCAACCATCGCCGTGGGCAGGAAGAAGCCGACGAATCCGAGCTGGAACGGGCGGGCATCGGGGGCTTTAATGACAATGGTTGAGTTGTAAGTTGCATCGGTGGGCAGGGAAGCGACAGGGCCCTGCAGCGCAATATTGCCGTCGCCGTCGCGGACGGTAACCACCGGGGCGTAGCCGTTGCCGATCAGATACACGTTGGTTCCGCCGAAGCTGATCGGTTCATTGACTCGCAGGACCTCCTGCCGTGGTTCGTCGGTGGGCGTGTTCTGGACGGTCATGTCAGCGCGGAAGTCGATGGGGTTGCCGTAGTTGGTGGTCCTCCGGTCGAAGCGCACCTCAAACCTGTCCAGCGATATCGAGAACGGGGACAGGCTGTCTGGATTGAAGTTGGTCCCAGGGAAGAAGGCGTCGTAGCCGAGTTCGGCGTTGGTGAATCCTTCTCCCTCGATGACAAGTTTTTGTGCCCGATATCCGAACATCCCACCTATCGCGACAGCGATGAGCACGCCGATCAGGGCGGTATGGAATACGAGGTTACCGGCTTCCTTGAGGTAGCCGCGTTCGGCCGCCACCGAGAGTTGGCCTGCGTCACTTGTATGTAGTCGGGTCCGATATCCGTGGCGGCGCAGTATCTGGGCAGCATCATCAATGGCCTGCTCTACGGTGAGGCTGGTTTCCGCAGCGACTGTCAGCGTGCCGTATTCGGCCAGCCGGGATAGGCGCCGCGGCGTGCGCGGGGGTGCCGAGCGCATGGCTTTCCAGTGCAGCTTCGCGCGGGGGATGACGCACCCGACCAGTGAGATGAACAGCAATAAATAGATTGCTGAAAACCATACGGAGGAGTAAACATCGAAGAGCTGGAGCCGGTCCAGCCACGGCCCGGTGGCAGGATTGTCCAGAATATATTGGGTGACGACGGCGGGATTGGCCGGACGCTGCGGGAACAGGGATCCCGGTACCGAGGCCACGGCCAGCAGTAGCAGCAGTTGCAGCGCTGTCTTCATGCTGGTCAGCTGCCGCCAGGCCCAGCGCAGCATCCCAAGGGGGCCGAGTTTCGGTAGGACGACTTTATCGCGGGCAGGCATTTGGGGCTTTGCTTCCGTGTCGGTCATGAATTATCCGGTGCCTGGCCGTCAAGGGCATCGGTGATGATGGCCTTGAGAGTGCTTTTTTCGGCAATGCCGAGGATCCTGGCGGCAACCCGGCCCTGCTTGTCCAGTACCAGAGTGGTGGGGACAGCCTGGGGCGGGACATACTCGGTGAGTGAGAGGAGTACCTTGCCGTCACGGTCCTGGATGCTGGGGTATTTAATGCCGAAGGTCCGTCCGAAAGCGTCCGAAGTGGGCGCCTCATCGCGGGTGTTAATGCCATAGAACTGCACGTCCTGCGGTCCAAAGTCGGCATGCAGGGCCGCCAGATCGGGGGCCTCAGCCCTGCAAGGTGCGCAGGCGGCGTACCAGACGTTGAGGACGGTCACCTTCCCGGCCCAGTCGGTGTCGGTCACCGTAGTGCCATCGAACAGCTTGCCTGTGAGTCTCACAGTTCCACCACGGGCTGCGGATGCATATTCTGTGACGGAGCCGTCGCCGGCCACGTAGTTGGTGGTTCCGGCGTTGACCGCTTCGGCCAGCGGATCAGTGCCCGTACATCCGTACAGTAGTAGCGAGGCCAACACGACGACAGCAGCGGCGGCTGGCCGGCGGCGGAATGGGAGTAATTTCATGACTGCTTCTTTCTGAAGTCCGAGGAAGATTCGGCGGTACAAGCTACATGGGGTGAGGATTGTGCTTTCCAGCACAGGAAGGAGGCTGAAAGGGGTTTGGCGAGGTTAAGTAGACGGCGGCCGATGTGGTTGAATGTCCTGATTCGACGGCGGATGAAGGAAAAAGTGGCGGGCGCGGAGTTCAGGCCTGTGGCGACCTTGAAGAACCGCATGCACAGGCCCTGGCAGTGGACGCCGGCCTACAGCGTGCCCCGCAAAGGTCGCGCTAATGTTGGTCCCCATTGCCAGCTGCGGAACTCAGGGATGGAATCCTGCAGCGAGTCCAGCGCAAACTGAACACCACACCGAACCACGGGGTGCTGGGTGTGACAGTAGTGGCGAAAAGATTTCCAAAGCTCATTGGGTTAGGGTGCGGTAGGACGTGAGTGGGGATTCTCCCGTTGGGTGAGACCTGGGCGCTTCTGGTGCTGGCTGCCTGAATCTTTCGTCTGCCGCCCCCACCATCACATGCCGTGACGGCTTTTGTCCGGTCGTTGACTTGGCCAGTCTCAGCGTCGTTCAGGCCGGCGTAGGTCGAAACATGGACGCGGGAGTTCGGAGCGTTCCCGCTGGCCGGGTTCGGGTTCTGTAACGTGGACATGGCAAAAGTGGTGACCTGGACCAGCGGGGGTTTGCGATTAGGTTGCCAGCTTTGTCCTGTGTCGGTGGGGCGCAGAATCCCGTCTTGGGTAGTGGCCAGAACTATGGCGTTGGCAGGACGGCCTGCCGGTATCCCGTGAGACAACGAATCAGTCGAGTTCTCCCAGATAGTTTCGTAGTGCCTGGTAAGTAGGTGGGCGCATCGGGTGGGCTCCTGCGATGTCTTGCCAGAGTGGGTTGAGCGGAAGCGTCCTGCTTGATTTGGCCAGGACGCCCCTACGCCGGCGAGTCGATAGGTGTAGCAAAAATCGGGGCTAGCTGTCTCATCGCACTCTGTATGGCCGAAAACCCCGCCGACTTTGACGGCAGTCTCTTTAGCGGTGGCGTAGAGTCCTGCTTGAGCCTCAAGCAGGACTCTCGCCGTGACTGGGCCAATAGAAAACCCATGCACATGTGCGAGGACGTTTAATCCTGGCGTTGGAGCGGCTGTCGGGGCTGTGGCAGAACAGCCTACCCAGGTGTCCCTAGTTGCCAAGGCGGTGGTTGAAAGGGCCAAGAATTTCTTCAAGGTAAAAGTCCTTCACTAAATCAGAGTCTTGATAGCTAATCGGCACGCCACTCGCGGGGGTGCGTCGATGGGAGGCATACCAACTGGTGGCATGCCGGGTCATCGATTCTAGGTTTGGCTGATCGAGAGCTGAATTAGTGAAGGACGGTCTGGAACGCGCTCCGACGACTGGTCCCCAGGAACAACGGTGAAGGCCGTTCCGGCCGAGCGAGTGCTGAGCGTTCCCGGCAGGGGAACAACTGGCACCGGAGAGCTGAGAGTTGGTATGCAGCCGCCGTGCATTGCCATGGCAAAGGTGCACTCAGCAAGCAAGCAATTGGCTCCGGGAAGGGAACCTTGAATCTCAAGTGCGGCCGTGCCGACAGACGGGGCACACTCCAGCGCCGCCGGGGAAGGTGCAGCGGTGGGCTGAACGGCCATGCCGTCAATCGCGATGGCCGTGTAGCCGGACCCGCCGGTCACTATTGAGGCCGCCGGGGCACCGTTGATCCCGTGCATGCCGACGATGCCACCGACAATGGCGATCATAACGAAGGCCAGGCCGATCCGGCGCAGAAAGGACCCCGCTGCGGGCAGGTTGTAAGGCATGCGCACGGGGAGGTCCTTTCTGTCCATCGGTTCTAGTGTCCGGGTCGATGTGTAGCGTAGTGGAGCAATCTGGGTGCATCCTGAGTGGGAGAGTTATCAGACGTCGGCTGGGTTGAGCTTGAGGCGGCGGAGCAGTTGGGCGTTCAGGGCCACCACAATGGTGGACAGGGACATCAGTATCGCCCCGGCTGCGGGGGAGAGCACGAAGCCGGCGAAGGCAAGGACGCCAGCGGCCAGGGGGACGGAGATGATGTTGTAACCGGTGGCCCAGATCAGGTTTTGCCACATCTTGCGGTAGCTGGCGTGGGAGAGGTCGACCATGGACAGCACTGCCCGCGGGTCATTGCCGGCGAGCACCACCCCTGCCGATTCCATGGCGACATCGGTACCGGCACCGATGGCGATGCCAACCTCGGCCCGGGCCAGGGCAGGGGCATCGTTGACTCCGTCGCCGACCATGGCGACTTTCAACCCGCGTTGCTGAAGCTCGGCGACCTTCTGGTCCTTGTCCTGGGGCAGGACCTCAGCGAACACCTCATCGATATGCAGCTGTGCAGCTACGGCCGTGGCGACTTGGTGGGCGTCGCCGGTGATCATGGCGACCTTAATACCGCGGTTTTGCAGGGCCTGGATGGCTTGGCGGGACTCCTCACGGACCTCGTCCTCCAAGGCAACGGCACCAATGACGGCTCCGTCCCTGATCACGTGCAGAATGGATGCGCCACGTTCCTTCCAGGCCGCTGTCGTGTCCGCGATGCCTGCGGGTTCAGATGCTCCGAGTTCCGCGAGGAGGGCAGGACCTCCTACTGCAGCGTTGGTTCCGTTGACGGTGGCCTGGACGCCACGTCCAGTCAGGGACTGGAAATCCGACGCGGTCACAGCCGGATGGCCGGTTTGTTGGGCGGCGGCGATGATGGCCCTGGCGACCGGGTGTTCGCTATCCGATTCAACAGCGGCGGCAAGGGCCAACAGCTCATCTGTTGTGACGCCGTCGGCCGCAACGACACCGGTGACGGTGGGTTCGCCCTTGGTGAGTGTTCCGGTCTTGTCGAAGAGGACGACGTCGATGGTGCGCATCCGCTCGAGAGCCATGCGGTTCTTGATCAGCACACCGGCCCGGGCTGCACGTTCGGTGGAGATGGCGATGACCAAGGGGATGGCCAGACCCAGGGCGTGGGGGCAGGCAATCACCAACACGGTCACGGTGCGGGTGACGGCATCGGGGATGCTGCCCAACAGCGACCAGACAATGAAAGTGATGACGCCGGCGCCCGCTGCAAAGTAAAACAGGAAGGCCGCGGCACGGTCGGCGAGGGCCTGGGCGCGGGAGGTGGATGACTGTGCTTCCGCCACGAGCCGCTGGATTCCGGCCAGGGCGGTGTCGTTGCCGACCGCCGTGACCTTGACCCGTAGGGAGTTGTCGGTGGCGACTGTCCCGGCCACCACCGAGTCCCCGACCGTCCGGGGGACTGTTTTTGATTCTCCGGTGATCATGGATTCGTCGATCTCGGCGGAACCCTCGGTGATGGTGCCGTCCGCCGGCATGCGGGCTCCCGAGCGGACCAGGACCACATCATCGGCTTTCAGTTCGGCGATGGTGATGGTCTCGGTGCCGCCGTCGACGACACGCTCCGCTTCATCGGGCAAGAGCGCCGCCAGTGCGTCGAGTGCCCCGCGGGCTGATCCGAGGGCCCGCATTTCGATCCAGTGTCCCAGCAGCATGATGGCGACCAGCAGGGCCAGTTCCCACCAGAAATCCAGATCAAAGCCGCCGATGCCCAAACTGGTCACCCACGAGGCGATAAAGGCCACGGTGATGGCCATGGAGATCAGCAGCATCATGCCGGGCTGCCGTGATTTGATTTCCTGCCAGCCACCCTTGAGGAAGGGCTGTCCGCCGTAGAAGAAAATGAAAGTACCCAAAACCGGCGCAATCCAGGTCGAGCCAGGGAACTCTGGTGGGGTGTATCCGAGTAGGTGTCCAACCATCGGGCTGAAGAAAACTACCGGGATCGAGAGGATCAGGGTCAGCCAGAACCGGTTCTTGAACATGGCGGTGCTGTGCCCGGCATGCTGACCTGCAGTATGAACGGCATCGTCATCATGGTCCATGCCGCCGTGTCCCATGGCCGAGTGATCCATACTGGGCACCTGCGTCATAGTGTGGTGTTCGTGATTGTGCTCGTTCTTGGGCGTTTCCATGGCTCTCCCTGATGGCTTGGAATGGTGGTTGTCAACCTACTTCAGACGACCGTGTAGCCTGCAGACACAACGGCAGCACGTACCGTTTCTGGGCTTGCCGGACCGGCGACTGTCAGGGTTGAGGTGGACCCTGCTACCAGAGTAACGGCCACTGAATCTACGCCGGCTACGGCGCGGACGGACTTCTCCACGGTCTGGACGCAATGCCCACAGGTCAACCCTTCTAGCTCATAAACCGTGCCTGAAGCATCGTCTGGCTGGTTGGATATTGCCGGGGTGGAGCAGCACGCGCAGGCACTCTCCTGGCTGGGCGTCAGGTTGAGGTCTTCACGGGTATTGGTTCCGCACATATCGGGTGAGTCCTTAGAAAGAGGATGAATTGTGCGTTGTGGGTTGAACGGCAGTGGCGGCCGGAAAGATCAACGGCGGCGACAAACTACTTCACTGACAACACCCCAAACATACCCCCTAGGGGTATTGTCGTCAAGGTTTGACGGCTGTGATTCAGGTTTCATTGGCAGGGGAGTTCATCGTTGGGGGAGACATGCCGGCCCAGGAAAGTCGAGAGAGTCCACCCGTTCGGAGGTCGCTCAGGCCGATTCCCTGGTCGTCGAGGCAGGTTGAACGTTTCCCTGCGGCTGGTCCGATGGAGCGCAGGCAGGTGCAGGATGGTCCCGTAACGGCTGGCGTGGACAGCCACACGAAGCGTTGCATCTTGTTGTACGTGCCAAAGTCGAGGACTGCGCCGTCGAGTTTGGGCGCCAGCTCGTGGCTGACACTGATCGTGATCCCTTTGCGGTTTATCCGGTTCCACTCGTCGAGGGAATCGCGGTCGGGCCATTCCGGGTCACTGAGAGTGCAGCGGATGGGTTTCTTGGGTTCCGTCCGTGAAAAGTAGAGTCCCTGCTTGCGGCAGCCCCCATTTCCCTGATAGCAGTGCAGCAGCCCGCCGAAGACCTCGATCATCTCCACAGCATTCCCGGTCATGGTGAAGCTGCCATGACCGGGAATGTTTGCCACCAGGATTTGCTCGGCCGTCGAGTCTGTCATCAGCCAAGCCTTCTCATCGATGCGCCTCGTGCGTGGACAATTCAGCGTCGGTCTTGATTTCTTCCACAGGGGCCGTGATGGCTTTGATTATCATGTCGTCGAGTTTCGGGAGTGCATGCCCGAGCCGATGCTCAGCATCCCGGATGATTCCTTCGACCGCTGACAGGGTGTTATCAGCAACGACGACGGTTGCCGCGCCTTGCAGCCTGTGCCCGACCCAACGCAGCTGCAGCCGTTGCACGGAGAGAATGCCGGGCGCGCCCGCAAGGGCGGTTTGGGCGCTCGTTGTGAGGTCGGGTTCGATGCCGTCCATGAGTCGGCGGCCAATGCTTTTCACCGTCCCCCAGAGCAGGACAATGATCGCCACAGAAATCAGCAGGCCAATAATCGGGTCGGCCAACGGGAAGCCGAGCATGACGCCAATGGCACCGAACACCACGGCAAGGGAGGTGAACCCGTCGGTACGGGCGTGCACGCCATCGGCCACGAGCGCGGCCGAACCGATCTTCTGGCCGACCCGGATGCGATACACCGCCACGATCTCATTGCCTGCGAAACCGATCACCCCCGCCGCGAGCACCCACCACAAGTTTTCGAGCGGTTGCGGGTTGAATAGCCGATCGATGGACTGCCATGCGGCCAAAACGGCGGACAGGGCAATGACCGCGACGATGAACAGGCCGGCCAGGTCCTCGGCCCGCCCGTACCCGTAGGTATAGCGTTTCGTGGCCACCCGGCGGCCCAGGATAAAAGCAATCCACAGCGGCACGGCCGTTAAGGCATCGGAGAAATTGTGAATGGTGTCTGC
>JAANMU010002975.1_pt1 | contig 11654 bp, 8 predicted proteins | sample 7279701 | NCBI WGS metagenome assembly JAANMU01 (sample SAMN14094539, study PRJNA606508) | bioreactor metagenome | isolation source: A lab-scale SPAN reactor treating ammonium-rich wastewater day 57 | place: Ireland: Galway | collected 2017-03-13 | reverse complement strand
CCGCGCGAACCAGCACCGCCGCGTCGAGGACCTGGCCAAGTACGCGGGTTGTTCGGTCATCAACGGTCCCGCGCGAGGGAAAGAGCGCGGTGACAGGCTTTGCGTTTCGTGAAAACGCGGCCGACGCGACCATCGCCGCGGCGAAGGACGCGACCCGCGCGAAGCTCCCCGCCGACAAGGTGGGCCGTGTGCGCGTCGATGTGATCGTGAAATCCGGCGAGAAAAAACCCTATGAAGTCGGCAAGAAATGGAAGGCCGACGTCACCCTCGATGCCGTGCTCTTCGACACCAAGCCCCCGGTCGCATTTCTGGGGCAGGAGCTGCGCGACACCGGCGCGATCGGCAATCACAAGGACAAGTTCTCGATCGACGGCCTGCGCCGCCTGATGAACCGGCGCGGCCTCGCCACGGACGGAAGTCCGCTGCTGCAAAAGGACGCCAAGATCAACCTCGTGCGCGGCGAACTGGCGTCGTTCCTGCGCGAACCGGACGGCACGGTGAAGACGCTCTATCGCGGCAACGTGCTGGAGGGATTCGAGCCCACGCCCGAACGGTTGCGGGCGGCGATCGACCTGGCGGGCGACTACCTGAAGCGCATCGTCGATGACAAGGGCAAGTTCGACTACAACTACGATCCCGCGCGCGACAAGTCGGCCACCGCGTACAACCTGCTGCGTCACGCGGGCACGACGTTTTCCATGGTGCAGATCTACGAGCTGAACCGCGATCCCGGGCTGCTCGAAGCCGCCCGGCGCGCGCTCGCCTACCTGGAAACCGTCTCCATGGGGCCCGATGCGAACGACGCGAAGACGCACGACTGGAAGGCGATCACGCAACCGGGGATCCTGGAGGCCAAGCTCGGCGGGTGCGGACTCGCGCTGCTCGCCTTCGGCAACTACACGCGCGTGACGGGCGACAGGAGCCATCTCGAACTGATGCAGGCGTACGCGCGCTTCATCGAGTTCATGCAAAAACCCGACGGCGACATGGTGCAGCGCTACTACCACAAGCCCGAGGACAGGAACCGGACCTACGAACCGGTGCTCTATTATCCCGGCGAGGCGTTCTTCGGCCTCATGACGCTCCACGCCATCGACGGCAACCCGCGTTGGCTCGACGTGGCGGCGAAGGGCATCGACTATATCGCCGATGTACGCGACGGCGCGAAGCCGACCGAAAAGCTGGAGCACGACCACTGGCTGCTTTACGCCATCAACGAGGTGGACAAGCTGCGCCCGGCGGCCAACCGCACGGCGCACGCCGACCGCGTGATGCAGGCGATGTTCGACAAGTTCATCACCGAGGACGAACATCCCGACTTCATCGGCGGCTTTTACAAGAAGCCCAAGACGACCCCCGTGGCGTGCCGCATCGAGGCGATGGGCGCGCAGTACCAGATGTCCCTGCGTCGCAACGACCCGGCCATGACCGCGCGGATCCTGAACGCCGTGAAGCTGGGTTCGACGTTCCTGATGCGCAACCAGTACACCGATGTGAACACGATGTTCTTCGAGAACCCCGCCCGGGCGATCGGCGGATATCAGACCGGCTATTGGAATCCCGAGATTCAGATCGACTACGTTCAGCACTCCACGAGCGCGCTGATCGGCCTGTATCACGCGCTCACGGACTGGAAAGACATGACGAACGCCCCGGCCGGCTCGAAGGACGAGGCCCTGAAGCCCGCGGCCTGACGCGGGGGAAAACGGGGGTGGGGAATGGCTGCGCAGAACAGGTCGGAGCGCGGCACCGGCGCCGCCGAGCGCCCGTCGGCGCTGCGCGTGGTCGTGGGGTGCGCGGCGCTCATCGTCATCGTCGCGGGGCTCAAGGCGGCGGGCGATCTGATCCTGCCCTTCATCTTCTCGCTGATTCTCACGGTCGTCGTGTACCCGATCGTGGCGTGGTTTCGCAGAAAGAAGATCCCGACGCTCCTCGCCGTGCTGATCGTGGTGGGCGTGATCGCCGTCGCGCTTGTCGCGGCGGCGGGCATGACGGCGGCGATCGCGGCGCAGTTCTCGGCGGCCATGCCGGGATATCAGCAGAAGCTCGGCGCGCTCTTCGCGAGCGGCCAGGCGCTGCTCGCGCGGCTGGGCATCGAGACCGGCGCGGTGAACATCGGCGAAACCGTCAACCCGGCGACGGCGATGAAACTCGTCGGCAAGACGCTCGACTCGCTCACGTCGATCCTTTCGCAGACCACGCTCGTCATCCTCACCGTGGCGTTCATGCTCTTTGAGGTCAGCGAGTTTTCGGACAAATTCCAAAAGGCGTTCGGCGGCGGGCGCGAGCGCATGGGGCGCATCGCGGGCGGCATCGAGGCCGTGCAGCGCTACCTGGTGCTCAAGACGGTGGCGAGCGCGGCGACGGCCCTGCTGCTGCTCGTGTGGATGTGGATTCTCGGTCTCGACTTCGCCCTGCTGTGGGGCCTGCTCGTCTTCGCCCTCAACTACGTGCCCAACATCGGGTCGATCATCGCGGCGATTCCGCCGATCCTGCTCGCCCTCGTGCAGCTCGGCCCGTTGTCGGCGATTCTGGTGGCGGTCGGGTTTGTCGCGGTGAACTTCGTCATCGGCAACATCATCGAGACGAAGATGATGGGCCAGAGCCTCGGCCTGTCGTCGCTCGTCGTCTTCTTGTCCTTGATCTTCTGGGGATGGATCTGGGGCCCGGCGGGGATGCTGCTGTCCGTGCCGCTGACGGTGGTGGTCAAGATCCTGCTCGAGCACAACGACGACACGCGCCCGATCGCGATTCTGCTCGGCCCGGCGGTGAAACCCGCGAAGGGGTGAATCGTCGCGGAGTATTTCACGCCGCGAGCGCAATTCGCGAAGACGTCAAAAAGAACGGGCCGGGGTCTCCCCCGGCCCAATCGGTGTGAAGGTCGGGCGCTAAAGAGCCGCGCCCGCGGAAGTCGGTTTGGGTTTTTCGTCCAGGCTTTCGAGCATGACGGTCGCGATGTCGGCGACGCGGATGCGTTCGTCGAGGTCCATGAGTTTCACGGAGTCGACCAGCATCTGCATGCAGTACGCGCAGCCGGTGACGATCATGTCCGCACCCGCTTCGTCGGCCTGTTTCACGCGGCGGTTGTTGAGCCGCTCGCCCTTGTCGTTGTCGAAGAAATAGTTGCCGCCGCCGCCACCGCAGCACAGGCTGCGGTCCATGTGGTTCTTCATCTCCTTGATCTCGATGCCGGGCACAGCCTTCAGGGTTTCGCGGGGCGAATCGTAGATTTTCTGGTAGCGGCCCAGGTAGCACGGGTCGTGATAGACGACGTTGTGGCGCTTGCCCTTCTGCGGAACGATCGTGTTGCTCCACACCATCTCGTGCAGAAATTCGCTGTGGTGCACCACGTTGTAGTGGCCGCCGAACTGCGGATATTCGTGCGCGAGCACGTTATAGCAGTGCGGGCACGACACCATCAGCACGCGGAACTCGCGCTGGTTGAGGATCTCGACCTGTTGCTTGGCGAGCGTCTGGAACAGCATCTCCTGCCCCATCAGCCGCGCGGGGTCTCCGCAGCATTTTTCGTCGCCGCCGAGCACGCCGAAGTCCACACCCGCCTTCATCATGAGCTGGACGAGGTCGGAGGCGATCTTCTGCTTGATCGGGTCGAACGTGGTGCAGCAGCCGATCCAGTAGAGCACATCCACCTTTTCGCCCGGGCCCACCACGCGCACGCCCATCTCCTTCACCCAGTCGGTGCGCATCGTCTCGGGGCCGAAGGGATTGCCCTGGTTTTCCAGCATCCGCATGGCGCGGGCGGCGTCGCCGGGCATCCGGCCCTGCATGACGGCCTCGTTGCGTCGCACGTCCACGATGTCGTCCACGTGGTCGATCATCGCCGGGCAGACCTCCATGCAGGCCATGCACGTGCGGCAGTACCACAGGAACTCCTCGTCAAAGATGTCGCCGACGATGTTCGCGTGGCCGTTGCCGGCTTCCGGCGCGGCCGCCGCGTCGCCGATGTGCGTGTCGCCGCCGTTGGCCTTCGCGGCTTTCGTCGCGGCGCGCGCGGCCTCCTGCTCCTTGTAGAGCTGCGTCTTGAGGCCCTGGATGAACATGCGCGGCGAGAACGGCTGACCGGCCTGGAACGATGGGCAGATCTCCTCGCAGCGTCCGCACGAGATGCACGCGTCGGCCTCGAGGCGCTGTTTCCAGGTCAGGTCGGCCGTGGTCATCACGCCGTAGCTGAACGTCTCCTCGTTGAAGTTCTCGTCGGCGAACATCGCTTCGAGATCCTGCCGTACCAGCTCGCCGCGCGGTTTCATCTTGGCGAAGAAGATGTTGGTGGGCATGGCGAGCAGGTGGACGAACTTGGTGTAGGGCAACGTGGCGATCCAGCCCATGGCGAAGATCGTGTGCGTCCACCAGAGCATGGCGTGGGCGGTCCGGCCGCCTTCGGGCGAGATGCCCGTGAACAGCCACGAAAACACCGTACCCACCGGCGAGACGATCTTCCACGGGTCGCCGACGACGGCAATGCGCAGGCCCTCGACGAGATAACCGGTGACGACCATCGCGGCGATCAGCCCGAGCGCCCAGGCGTCGCCGCTCTCGGTGTGCAGCGTCCTGGGACGCACGAAGTAGCGCCGCCACACGGCCATGCCGACCCCCACGAGGATCAGCACGCCGGCGAAGTCCGCGCCCAGCGACAGGAGCAGATAGACCGGGCCCTTGAAGAAGTGCGTGCCGAAGTCGTAGTCCATCGCCACGACAGCGGTCGTCACGACCAGCACGAGGAACGAATAGAAGATCAGGCTGTGGAAGATGCCGGGAAAGCGCTCCTCGCGCGTCTTGCGCTGGATCAGGAGTTCCTTGACGAGAAAGACGAAGCGCTTGCCGAAGTCGGCGAGGCGCTCCTTGTCGGCCTTTCCCGCCTTCCAGAATTTGACGCGCTGCCACGCGCCATAGGCGAAGATGCACGCCGCGACGACGGCGAGCGCGTACATGAGCCACGCCGCCGAGATGTTCCACATGACCTCTCGGGTCGCTTCGGAAAAGGACATGATGTTTCTCCTTCACACCGGGCCCCGCGCCCTGTCGGTCCGGCCGGATCCGACGGGGCGGGGCGAGTTGGACACCGATGAAATATCAAGCGTGGGGCTGATAGGCCGCCACGGGCACGTTCTGATCCTTCTCGATCTTGGGGCGCTTGGGCGCCGCGGGGCGCCAGCGGTCGGGGTCGAAGAAGTGGCGCAGCATCTGCGAGCAGCCGTCCCAGCCGGTCTGCGCGGCCTCGATCACGCGGCCCTTGCGCACGAGCGCCTCGGCCACGCGCTTCGTCTTCGCCCACTCGCGCGACAGGCACCACGGGTGGTCGATGAGGACGACGTCGCACGCGTCGCGGTAGTTGAGCAGCTCGCGCACGCCGGAGCGCTCCAGCGGCTCGGGAACGCACATCTCGTCCTCGAACCAGGCGGCGATCATGATGCCGTGCTCGGCGGCATAGGCGCGCAGTCGCTCCTTCTGTTCCTCTCGCCGCGAGACGCCCTTGGCGGGGCACAGCAGCGTGTCGGTGACGTAGGCGATGGCGGTCCTCATGGCGATCTCCTTTCCTGTCCGCGTCCGGTTACCGGGCCTGCTGATAGAGGTGCGTGAACTGGAGCTTGCGCGGACGGCGAATGGCCGGCATCTCGACGTCCTCGCGACGCACGACCGGGTGCCGGCCGGGCCCCGGGATCGTGAGGTCGTAGCGGCGGCGCGCCATCTGGGAGATGCAATCCCACATCGTGGTCGCCGCGGTCAGGGTGAGGCCCTTGCGGTCGATGGCCTTGAAGAGGTCCTCGAGGCGCGGCCACGAGCGGGAGAAGCTCCACACGCGCTCGACGAGGATCATGTCCACCGGCTCGTCGCACGCGAGCATGGCCTGCACGCCGGCGCGCTCCATGAGGTCCTCGTTGTACATGCGGTCCTCGAACCAGCGGACGATCTCGATGCCCTTCTCGGCGGCGTACTTGGTGATCCGGTCCCGCTGCTCTTCGCGGCTGATGACCTCTCCGGTGCGTCCGAGGATGATGTCGCTGACGTAGGCAATGGCGCGTTTCATGGCTGACTCCCAATTCGGTTCGGGTTCGCTGCTGGGCGCTGTCCCGTGGTGTTCGTGGTTCCTCTCGGCGTCCCTCGGGCCTTTGGGCCCTCTTTCCGTCATGAGGCTTACGCAACACCCGTGCCAACTCCCGTCACATGTCGTAACTATTTGGATTTACTTGATAATGTTCATCGCAAGGCGATTTCTGGGCGGAGGCGAGGGGATCGTCTGAATACAAAATTCATACAGTTCGGAAAAAGATCCGCGCGGAGGGAAGTTTGAAAATGTCTATATACATCAGTACTTTACGAGCCGTATCGGCGAAAACCGCTGGCTGCCAGCGACCGTATTGAAAATCCGTACACAATGTACGGCGGTCACTTGGGGGTTTTTGTCTGGAATGTACGGTTTATGTTCGCAATACTGGCGAAGTTTCGTTTTCTCGCTTCCATAAAGCGGGTGAAGACCGAACGGATTCGACGCGATGCGCCAAAAAGGGCTTGGAATCCCTGCGAAAAGGTGATATATATTCTATACACTCGCGTGGAGCGGGGACGTGCTGCCCTCCGACGATGAAACCCTCGAACCGGACCCGTTGCTGAAGACCTTTTTGCGACGGATCGCCCGCATCACGTGGCGCACGCGGCTCACGCTGGCCTTCGTCGTGCTGATCTTCAGCTCGGCGACCGCCACCATCGCCATCGGCAACGCGGTGCTGGGCAGTCAGATCCTGTCGCTCGCGAAGTCGAAGGCCGACTCCGACCTGATGATCGCCTGGCAGGTCTGGCAAAACGAACTCGACTTCATGAGCACGATGATCGAGTCGGTGGCCGTGGGACCACACCCCGACATCCAGGCCGCGGACGAGACGGTGCTGCGTCTGTCGCCCGGCCGCGAGCAGTTCGACATCCTCTCGGTCACGCAGTCCGACGACGCCGGCAACATGGATCTCAACGGGCTGGGCCCCGACTGGGACATCATCCGCGACGCCGCCCGGCAGCGCCGCGCCATCGCCTCGCCGCTGCTGCTGCCGATCGCGGACGTCATGCAGGTCGCGCCGTCGGTGGCGCTGGCCGACCGCATGCGGCAGTTCGGAGTGGACGGCAAGGTGCTCGCGATCGCGTGCGCCGCGCCGGTGTACGACCGTCGGCGCAACCTCATCGGCGTCGCGTTCGCGGCGTCGATCGTGAACGGCCGCTCGACCCCCGTAGAGCGGATGATCCGCGCCATGCGCCCCAGCGACGACGCGCCCGACAGCGTGGGCGTCGCGGCGACGGTCTTTCAGGGCGACCGGCGCATCACCACCGCCAACGTCCATAACGGAAATTCCGCGGCGGAGGACTACCAGATCCCGATTCTCTCGGCGGCGGACGAGAAGGTTACGCGGAAGGTGGTGGGCGAGGGCGGTCGCTATATCGGCGTGGCCGAGGTCGCGAAGGTCCAGTACTACACGGCGTATCGGCCGATCCGAGACGCGAACGAGCGCATCATCGGTATGCTTGGGATCGGGACCACGGTCGGGGAATACCGCGCCGCGCAGGAGAAGACGATCGCGCTGTTTTCGAGCCTCATCGGCGCGGGCATGCTCTTCGGCATCATCATGTCGTATCTGTTCGCGGCGTGGCTGGGCCGTCCGCTGGCCGATCTGGCCGAGGGCATGAGCCGGGTCGCGGCGGGCGACCTCGACCACAAGGTCCGATTGCACAGCTCCGACGAGCTCGGGCGTCTGTCGAAGGCGTTCAACCGGATGATCCAGGCGGTCAAGGAGCGCGACCAGATGCTCCGCGAGGCCACGGAGCATCGACTGTCGGAAGTCGAAAAACAGATCTCCATCGGTCGGCTCGCCGCCGGCGTCGCGCACGAGATCAACAACCCGCTCACGTCCATCCTCAGCCTGTCGAGTCTGATGTTGCGACATGCGAAAGAGGGCGCGCCCGAGCGCGAGGATCTGGAGATCATCGTCGCCGAAACGACGCGCTGCCGGGAGATCGTGGCCGGCCTGCTCGACTTCGCCCGTGAGCGTCCGACCGCCAAAAAAGTGATCGACCTGAATCAGGTCGTGCGCGACACGCTGGGGCTGATCCGCAACTACGGCGCGATGAACATGGTGACGGTGGAGCCGCGCTACTTCCCCGGCCACCTCTTCGTCCACGCCGACGCGCGGCAGTTGCAGCAGGTGTTCACGAACGTCGTTCTCAACGCCGCGGAGGCGATCCGTGACCGGCGCGTCGTCGAACCCGACGCCCCCGCCCGCATCGAGATCTCGGTGGACGACGACTCCAGCGGCGCGTTCGCCGAGGTCGTCGTGAAGGACACGGGCACCGGCATCCCCGAGCACGATCTGAAAAAGATTTTCGAGCCGTTCTACACGACCAAGGGCAAGAGCAAGGGCACGGGGCTCGGCCTCTCCGTGTCGCTCGGCATCATCAAGAAACACAACGGTATGATCCAGGTGCAGAGCGCCGTGGGGCAGGGCACGACCCTGACCGTCACGCTGCCCCTCATGGCGATCGAAAGTCAGGCGGTGTCTTTTGCCTGACGCGCGTCGGGCGGACCGATTCGGGGATTCGACATGACCAGACCTTCCGCGAACATTCTCGTGATCGACGACGAAAAATCCGTGTGCGTGACGTGTAAACGGATTCTGGAAGAGGAGGGACACCACGTGGAGTACGTGCTGTCCGGCGAGGACGGCGTGCGCACCGCCGAGTCCGGCCGCTTCGACCTCGCCCTCGTCGATCTGCGCATGCCCGACCTGCCGGGCGAGCAGGTGCTCGAGCGCATCAAGGCCGCGCGGCCCTCGATGCCCATCATCATCATCACCGGCTACGCCACGATCCAGACCAGCATCGCCTGCATCAAGAAGGGCGCGTTCGACTACATCCCCAAGCCCTTCACGCCGGAGGAACTCGCCCACGCGGTGAACCAGGCGCTCGAAAATCACCGGCTGCGTCAGGAGAACGAGTTTCTCAAGAGCGAGCTGTCGCGCACCGCGGCCGAGGCCGACATCATCGGCCGGTCCGACGCGATGGAGGAGCTGCGCAAGCAGATCCTCAAGGTCGCGCCGACGGACTTCTCGGTGCTCATCTTCGGTGAATCGGGAACGGGCAAGGAGCTCGTCGCGGCCTCCATCCACCAGAACAGCCTGCGCGCGGCGCAGCCCTTCGTGCCGGTCGATCTGTCGTCGCTGTCGCCCACGCTGGTCGAGTCGGAGCTGTTCGGCCACGTCAAGGGTGCGTTCACTGGCGCGACGCGCAACCATCCGGGCTACTTCACGCTCGCGGCGGGCGGCACGCTGTTTCTCGACGAGATCTCCAACATCTCGCTCGAACTGCAGGGCAAACTGCTGCGCGCGCTGGAGAGCCGGACGATCTGGCCCGTGGGCGCGACGAAGGGGCACGAGGTGGACATCCGCCTGATCTGCGCGACGAACAGGGACCTCACGCAGATGGTGGAGCGGGGCGAGTTCCGCGAGGACCTTTTCTACCGGATCAATGTTCTGCCCATCAATATCCCCCCGCTGCGCAAGCGCATGAACGACATCCCCCTGCTCGCGACGCACTTCCTGCGGCTCGCGCGCGAGTGCACGACCACGCCGGTGCAGGGATTCTCGACGGGCGCGATGGCGAAGATGATCGCCTATGCGTGGCCGGGCAACGTGCGCGAACTCAAGAACATCGTCGAGCGCCTCGTTGCCACGGCGGACTCGGAGCTGATCGAGGAGCGCGACCTGCCGGCCGCGATCGCTGCCGGGCGCGCGACGATGGACGACGACGAGTGGGAGATCCCGAAAAACGTGGACGAGCTGAAGGACATCAAGAAGCGCATCCGCGAGATGGCATACGAGAAGGTCGAGCAGAGGTTCATTCTGCGCGCGCTCGACGCGGCGAACTGGAATGTGTCGAAGGCCGCCGCCGAGACGGGGATGCAGCGGACGAACTTTCACGCGCTCATGCGCAAGTACGGCGTGAAGATCCGCGAGCGCGCGTGAGCGGCGCGGTCAAATCCCGACGAAGAATCCCGGAATCTTGCGCGTGTGCCCGTGGATGTGTTCCTTGCTGAAGTGCTTGAGGAACACCGACATGATGCTTTCGAGGTGGTCCTGCGGGAAATAGCGGATGACCGGCCGGCCCACGTCGGTCTCGCGCACGTAGGTGAACGACACCTCGACGACGTGATCGGGCGCGACGTTCGGCAGCGCCTGCCGCTCGCGCGAATACATCTCCTCGTCCATCCACACGCCGGTCACCGTGTCCGAGAGCTTGAAGCCCTTCACGTTGACCATCAGGTACTGCCAGAGCCGGAAGATCTCCGACGGCACGAAACGCAGGGACTTCGCGTCGTCCCCGTGCCCCGGATCGTTCGGCGAACGCACCGCGCACCGCACCATCTCGATCTTTCTCATCGCGCGTGGGCCTCCTCGCGTCCCGCCCGGATGACGTAGCCGGACAGGTATTCGCCTTCGGGGTGATAGATGTTGATCGGGTGGTCGAACGAGTGGCCGAGCCGGGCGAGGATCTGCGCCTGGCGGCCGACGTCGAGCGCCGCGCCGAAAATGACCTTCTGGAAGAGCGTCGCGTCCACGTGCCCCGAGCAAGAAAACGCGAGCAGCAGGCCGCCCGGCTTGGTGCGCCGCAGCCCCTGCATGATGACGTCCTTATAGCCGCGCAGGGCCGTCTTGACGTGCGACTGGCTCTTGCAGAACGCCGGCGGATCCAGAATCACCATATCGAACCGTTCGTCCATGGCGCGCAGCCGCGCGAACGCGTCGTCCTCGATGAAGTCGGCGTCGTTCACCGCGTGGCCGTTCGCCCGGTACGCCTCGCGCGCAATCGCGAGCGCCGGGCCGCTGGTGTCGAGATTCACCGCCCGCGTGGCGCCGCCGGCCAGCGCCGCGAGCGAGAATCCGCCGGTGTACGAAAACACGTTGAGAACGGTCTTGCCGTTTGCGAGCCGCCGCGCCATGGCGCGGGAATCACGCTGGTCGAGGAACATACCCGTCTTCTGGCCGTTCGCGATGTCCACGAGGTGCGTGACGCCCGATTCCTTGACGGCCAGCGTCGCCGGCGGCACGTCGCCGAACAGCAACCCGGTGCGTGTGTCGAGCCCTTCCTCGCGCCGGAATCCGCTGTCGCTGCGCTCGTAGATGCCCTTGGGTGCGAGTACGCGGCGGACCGCCTCGACGATGTCGTCGCGGCGCGCGTCGGCCCCGGCGGTCTGCAACTGGAGCGCGACGAAGCCGTCGTAGTGGTCGACGATCACGCCCGGCAGCTCGTCGCCCTCGGCGAAACACACGCGGAACGCGTTCGTCTCCGCGGGCAGCAGGCCGCGCCTCCACGCGAGCGCCTCGCGGAGGCGTCGTTCGAAGAAGGCTTCGTCGATTGTCTCGGGCTCGAACGTGTAGATCCGAACGCGGATCTGGCTGTCGGGGTTGTACGCGCCGCGCGCGACAAAGTGCCCGTCGGCGGTGACGACGTCCACCGTCTCGCCGCGCTCCACGTCGGGCTCACGCTGCAACGCACCCGAAAATACCCAGGGATGCCGCGCGAGAAGGCTCTTTTCGCGGCCGAACTTGAGGACGCACGCGGGGATCGTCATGGAAGAGCGCCTATTCGACGGAGACGGC
>JAANMU010002971.1_pt1 | contig 11668 bp, 10 predicted proteins | sample 7279701 | NCBI WGS metagenome assembly JAANMU01 (sample SAMN14094539, study PRJNA606508) | bioreactor metagenome | isolation source: A lab-scale SPAN reactor treating ammonium-rich wastewater day 57 | place: Ireland: Galway | collected 2017-03-13 | reverse complement strand
GATAAAAGCGAGTACGTGCCAGGCAGGTCAACGAGTTTGTATTTCACGCTGTTGAACTGGTAGCCGCCCTCGGCGCGCGTGACGGTCTTGCCAGGCCAGTTGCCCGTGTGCTGCTTGAGTCCCGTCAGCGCGTTGAAGAGCGTGGACTTGCCCGTGTTCGGGTTGCCCGCCAGCGCGACGACGCGGTCGAAGTCGCCCGTCTTGATTCCCATCTGCTCCAGCTGCGCGTACGCGGGACAGGTTTCGCAGCGCTCGGTGGGGAGGCTGATTTTTGTGTTGGTCATATCAGTGTTCCTGTGTCAAGTATTTCGGTGTCACGTGATACTGAATCACGTGACACTGGAAAACGCTAAACGGGTTTGACCCAAATCTGCGCGGCCTGATCTTTTCGCAACGCAATGAGGGTTCCACGCACGCGATAGCCACGCGGGTCGCCGAAGAAATTTTGCAGTTCGGGGTAGATGGTGGTTCCAGGCGTGAGGCCGAGATCGAGGAAGCGGCGGCGGGTGAATCCCTGCACGGCGTCGTCGAGCGTGACGATCTCGGCGCGGCGGTCGTGCGCGAGTTCGGTCAGCGGGATGGCCTCGCGCTTGAGCAGTTCGCTTTCGGGCAACGGCGCCACGCTGATATTCGACGCCACCGCGGGCGCCAGCCGATATTCGTTCTCGCCGTCGCTCAAGACGACCCGTTGCGGGGTGCGTTCCAGAATGCGGATGTCCTGCCCGAGGCGGAGTCCCGCCGCCAGGATTTGTTCGTAGGCCAGGGCGGGCTCATCCTCGAGGTGGACGATTCGCGCCGGGCGGTCGGGCTGCCACGCGGTGACGGGCATTCCCTCCGCCCGATCCATTTTCCCCTCGCGCGTCGGGATGGGGTCTCCATGCGGGTCGCGCGTCGGGTGGCCGAGCGCGGCGTCCAGTTCGTCGAGTTGCGCCTCGGTGAGACGGTGCTCGCGGCGCTGCGCCTCGCCGTGGACTCTTTCCAGCGGCATACGCGCCTCGTCCGCGAGGTAGCGCTCCCATAGTCGGTGCGCGCGGACGACGTGCAGCGCCCAGCGTTCGCCTTCGGCGGTGAGGTGCAGCCGGTCGCCGCGCGATTCGAGCAGGCCCTGCGCCTCCATCCCCTCAATGAGACGCGTCACGGTTGGCCGCGCCAACCCCAACGTCCCGGCGAGGGATTCGGGGGAGGCGTGACGTCCGTCCTGTTCACGGTCGAGCAGGTGCTTGAGGGCGTCCTCCATCCGCTCGCGTTCCCGCGCGGCGCGGTAGGACTTGTATTGGGAGAAGAGTCCCACGCGGGGAAGGAACGTGATGAGCAGGATAACGATAAGAATGATGAGCAAGTAAGCTGGATTCATAGGGGGCCTTTGGGGTGTGTTGATAGGCGCGCGCGCATTGCGCCGCGGCCTGCGTACGCGTTTATCCGTTTATTGGCGTACATCGACGAAGATTTTCGTCGTGACGCTCAACCCAAGAACGTTCGATTTCTTCCCGATCTTCACCGTCAAATTGTGATCGAACTCGGAGTAGGCTGCGGCTTGAATCTCCGCGCCGGGGACGAGGCCGATGCTTTCAAGATGGCGCAGCAGGTTCGGGTCGGCGGCGTCGACGCGCTGGACGGTCGCGGTCTGGGCGGGACGAAGAGCCGCGAGCGGAGTCGAGGCGTCCGCGGGCATGGTCAGGTCGGCGGAGGGGATGGGTTCTCCGTGCGGGTCGCGCGTCGGGTGGCCGAGCGCGGCCGCGATGCGGGACTCCAGGTCCTTCGAGATGACGTGTTCCAGGCGTTCCGCCTCCTCATGGACCTCGTCCCAGGTGTAGCCAAGCGTCTGCACCAGCCAGGTTTCCAGCAGGCGGTGATGGCGGATGACTTCGAGCGCGGCCCGCAGCCCCGCTTTGGTCAGCGTGACGCCCTGGCGCTTTTTATAGATCACGAGCGGCGGCCTGGCGGCGGCAAGTTTTTGCAGCATACCCGTCACCGAAGCGGGCGCGACGTTCAAGCGCGCGGCCAGTTCGGTGGTGCTGGCCGCCACGCCCTCCTCGCTCAGTTCGTAGATGCGTTTCAGGTAATCCTGAATGGATCGGGTCAGGGATTCTGTCATGGCTAATCCTTTATTTAGTTTCACCTAAATAATTGTAGCCGAGGGAAGATTGCCTGTCAAGATGCAAAACAGGGACGCGTCGCCTGGCAGCGCGGATACGCGGCGGCAAGGCCGCCCGGGCCGCCAAAAGAACGGAAGGACTCTCACGGCTCGGGCCTGAGAGTCTTTCCGTTTCGTAAAAAGCCTATCGCGTTCCAGCGGGTAAATTCCCGCCTTTCAACATGACAACGCCGGGCCGCTAGTATCTGCCGCGCTTCGCCACCACATCGGGGTTCGCCAGTTCGTCCTCCCGCGCAGGGAAGACCTGCACCGCGCAAGCCTTGAACTCGGGGATCTTCGCCTGCGGATCGAGCGCGTCGTTCGTCAACAGGTTCGCGGCGGCTTCGTGGAAATGCCAGGGGATGAAGACCACGCCGACGGTCGTCTTCTCCGTCACTGTGGCGCGCAGGACGACCTCCCCGCGCCGCGACGTGACCCGCACCGGGTCGTCGTTTCGGATGCCGTGGATGTCCGCGTCGGCGGGATGGATCTCGACGCGCGCTTCGGGGAAGGCTTCGTCCAGCGCGGAGTTCCTCGAAAGCGTGCCGCCGTGCCAGTGTTCGAGGATGCGTCCTGTCGTCAGGATGAAGGGGAATTCGTCGTCAACCGGCTCCTTCACGGGAACGTAATCGAGCGGGTGGAACTTGCCGCGTCCGCGCGGGAACGACTCGGTGAAGAGGGTCGGCGTGCCGGGGTGATTCAGGTCGGGAACGGGATAGATGAGTCCCACTTTCTCGATGCGCTCGTAGGCGATACCCGCGTAATCGAGGTTGACGCTCGCCATCTCGCGCAGGATCTCCTCGGGGTTTGAGTAGTCCCAGAAAGCGGTATCCCGTCCCAGTCGGGATTCGAGGCGGCGCGCCAGGTCGCAGATGATCCGCCAGTCGGGACGCGCGTCCCCGCGCGGAGGATGCGCGGCGCGGACGCGCTGGACGCGCCGGTCGGTGTTGCTGAACGTCCCGTCTTTTTCGGCGAAGGGCGTCGCGGGCAGGAAGACGTCCGCGAACGCGCCGCTCTCGTTGATAAAGATGTCCTGCGCGACGATAAATTCCAACTGCTGCATGTGATGGCGCGTGAGGTTAAGATTCGGTTCGGACATCATCGGGTTCTCGCCCATGATGTAGAGCGCGCGGACGCCGCCCTCGTGCGCGTGACTCAAAATCTCGGTGGTGGTGAGTCCGAGTTTGAGACTCAAGCCGCCCTCCTCGATGTTCCAGCGTTTTTCCCATTTGGCGCGGTTTTCGGGATTGTCGACGCGCATGTAGCCGGGATAGTGGAATGGCATCGCGCCCATGTCGCTTGCGCCCTGCACGTTGTTCTGCCCGCGCAGGGGATTCAGTCCCGTGCCGTCGCGCCCGATGTGTCCCGTGAGGAACGCCAGGTGGATGATTGCCATCGCGGAGGCGGTGCCGTGCGAGAGTTGCGAAATGCCCATGCCCCAATAGATCGCCGCCTTCCCCGCGTTGGCGTAAAGCCGCGCTGCCTTGCGGATGTCCTCGGCCGGGACGCCGGACACTTCTTCGGCAAATTTGGGCGTGAATTTTTCGAGCGACGCCAGGAATTCGTCGAGGTTTTCGGTGCGCGAGTTGACGAAGTCCCAATTGACCAGGTTCTCTTTGACGATGACGTGCGCCATCGCCGAGAAGACCGGCACGTTCGTCCCGGGTTTGAGCGGCAGCCACATCTCGGCAAAGTCCACCAGTTCGATGCGGCGCGGGTCAATGACGATCATCTTCGCGCCGTAGTTCATCACCGCGTCCTTCATCTGCAACGCGACAATGGGATGGTTCTCGCTGGTGTTCGAGCCGGTGACGATGAACACGTCGTTCTGAATCACCTGCGAGGCGGTGTTGCTCATGGCGGACGATCCCACCGCCTGCTGGAGCGCGACCACGCTCCCCGCGTGGCAGAGACGCGTGCAGTGGTCCACGTTGTTCGTGCGGAACAGGGCGCGGTACATTTTTTGCAGGAGATAATTGTCTTCATTGGTCGCCTTGGCGCAGCAGTAGACTGCCATCGCGTCCGGGCCGTCGCGCCGATAAATTTCCACGAGACGGTCCGCGACGTAATCCAGCGCCTCATCCCAGGTCGCTTCGCGCCACTCGGAAAGGTCGAAGGCCTGCGTCCGCACGCCCGCTTTCTGCGGGGTTTTGCGGATGAGCGGCTTCGTGACGCGCTTGGGGTGATAGACGAAATCATATCCATAGCGTCCCTTCACGCAGAGATTCCCCTGGTTGACGGGGGAATCAAACGGCGAAGTGACCTTGAAAATGAAGTTGTCCTTGACGTGCAATTGCAGCGTGCAGCCCACGCCGCAGTAGGGACAAGTAGTGGTGGTGATATGGTCGGGTTTGATCATAAAGACTCCGTAAATCCGCGCTGACCGTGCAATCCATGCGCCAAAGAATTAAACCGAAATCATCACAATCGCCGCCAGCGCCGCGGCAATTCCAATCCATTGCGGGACGGAGATCCTCTCCTTGAGGATCACCCAGGCCAGCGCGACGGTCGCGCCGGGGTAGAGCGAACCGATCACCGCGGCGATGTCCATGCGCCCCGTCTGGGCGGAGAGGATGTAAAAGACGTTCCCGGCGATGTCAAAAATACCGATGAAGGCGATCAGCCGCCATTGACCGCGCGCAACGCGGAGAGAACTGCGCGTGAACCTGGCGATGACAGCCAGCAAAATAACCGACGACAGGCGCAACAACACTGTAGGCCATAAAACCGATTCGCTCGAAGCCCGGTGCATGAAGATAAAGAACAGGCCAAACAGAACGCCCGCCGCCAGCGGCATCCGCACGTCGTCCCACAGGATACGGTGGACGCCCTCGTGTTCCGTCCGCGCCACCAGCCAGATGGCGGCCAGGGCCAGGGTCACGCCGGCCATCGTCAACCACTTCGGCCAGCCGTCCAGGAAAACGCCCACACAAACAGGGATGACCGCAGCCATCAACGCGGAGGTCGGCGCGGCGATGCTCATTTTCCCGTCGGCCAGCGCGCGGTAAAGGATGATGATCCCAATAGCTCCGCAGACGCTGCTCAAAACGATATAGACCATGCTTTGCAGGGAGGGGAAAAGATCGCCCCGCGCCAGCGCCAGCGCCGAGACGACCAGCATCCCGACAATGTCGCCCCAGACCACCACCGCATAGGGAGACGAGCGTTTACTGGCAATGCCGCCCGCAAAGTCCGCCGCGCCCCACGTCAGCGCCGATACGATTCCAAACAGAATCGCGGCAGAGGTCACGGCTTTCTCCTCTTCCGTCCCGTGTTCAACACAGAGATCTGTTCGGGCGTCATGCCCTGCTCCAGCAGATATTCGCGCTTCGCCTTCAACGCGCCCGTCGGGCAGACGCCCACGCACTGGCCGCACAAAACGCAGGTGGTTTCGGGGATCGCCCGGTCGAAGAACGTCCCGATCTGCGTGTCGTAGCCGCGCCCGTCGAAGTTGATCGCGAACGTATACTGCGCGTCCGCCGCGCAGACTTGCACGCAGCGCCAGCACAGGAGGCACTTCGAGTAATCGCGGATGTACATCGGATTGTCGTCTTTGACTTCCGACTCACGGCGGCGCGCCTCGGGGAAGCGGGACGCGTCCGCGCCGTACTCGTCCATCATCGCCAGGACTTCGGGCGCGTCGGACAGATCCATCGTGGACGCCAGCATCTCGAGGACGGTCCTCCGCGCCCGCGTCACGCGTTCGCTGCGCGTCTGAACCTTCATCCGCTCCGCCGCTTTGACGATGCACGCCGGCTGGAGCAGCCGCATCCCCTCCACCTCCACGACGCAGATTCGGCACACCGCGTTGGACGTGGTCGCCTCGTGCCAGCAGATCGTCGGGATGTCCACGCCGTTTTCGCGCGCGGCTTCGAGCAAAGTCTGTCCGTCCGCGGCGGTTATCTCTTTTCCGTCCATCAGAAATGTCACGGTCATAAAGTCACCTTGTAAGCGTTTCCGTCTTCGTCCTTGAATATCTCAGGCCATAACTTCATCGCGGACAACACCGCGCTGGCCGCGGTCTGCCCCAGCCCGCACAGGGACGCGTCCGTCATCGTCCAGCCGACATCCTGCAGGCGAAGCGCGTCTCCGGGCAGCATCCTCTTGCTGGCTACACGCTCCAGGATTTCCATCTGGCGCTGGGTGCCCATCTGGCAGGGATAGCACTTGCCGCAGCTTTCGTGCGCGAAGAACCTGCCGAGGCGCTTCAACACGTCGCGCATGTCGCGCGTCTCGTTGAAGACCATCACCACGCCCGAGCCGAGCGGAAGTCCCGCGGCGCGCAGGTCCTCGAAGGTCAACTTCACGTCCAACTGCGCGGGCGTGGCAAAGGCTCCCGCCGCGCCGCCGAAGAGAATGGACTGCAGGCCGCCGGTCACGCCGCCAGCCATTTCGAGCAGTTCGCGCAGTGTAATCCCAAACGGGACCTCGTACACGCCCGGTCGGGCGACGTCGCCGGAGAGACAGAATAACTTCGGCCCGGACGATTTCTCCGTGCCGATCTTCCGATATTCCGCCGCGCCCTTCTCGATGATGAGCGGCACGTTGAAGAGCGTCTCCACGTTGTTGATGACGGTCGGTTTATCGAAGAGACCATTCGTGGTCGGGAACGGCGGTTTGACGCGCGGGAAGCCGCGTTTGCCCTCGATGGACTCGAACAGCGCGGTCTCCTCGCCGCAGATGTACGCCCCCGCGCCGACGCGGATTTCAATGTCGAAGTCTTCGTTGAGATAGCCCGCGGCGCGCGCCTCGTTCAGCGCGTTTTCGAGGGGCGGCAAAATATATGGATACTCGCCGCGCAGGTAGACGTATCCCTTCGACGCGCCGACGGCGTGCGCGGCGATGCACATCCCCTCGATGGCGCGGTGCGGATCGTCGAGCAGCAGGACGCGGTCCTTGAACGTCCCAGGCTCGGATTCGTCCGCGTTGCAGATCACATATTTCGGCGAGCCGTCTGCTTTCGCCGCGCCCTCCCATTTCAGGGCGGCGCTGAACCCCGCGCCGCCGCGCCCGACCAGTCCGCTGGACTTGATCTCGTTGACGACTTCCTCGGGTTTCATCGCGCGGGCTTTCTTCAACGCGGCGTATTCGCCGTATTTCGCCAGGGACGTTGTGCCGTTCCCGCAGTTGACGGTCAACATGCGCAGGGAGCCGTAGATCACAGACTGCGGGCGGTCGCGCTCCGCCGTCCCGTCGCCGACCGTCGAGATTCCGCCGTCCACCGTCCAGGACGCGGGGGCGTGTTCGCAGAGGCCGAGGCACGGACTCCGCTCGATGGTCAGAGTCCCGTCCGGGGTAGTTTGACCGTCCTCGACCCCGTGCTGGGAGCGGAGTCGGGCGAGGAGTCCGTCGGCGTCTTTGAGCGCGCAGGCAGGGTCCGCGCAGACGCGGACGATCTTTCGTCCAACAGGTTCGTTATAAAAAAGGGAGTAGAATTCGATGACGCCGTGGACGTCCGCAAGCGGAACGTGGAGCGTCTTCGCCACTTCGGCCGCGACCTCCCGCGGCAGCCAGCCATAGATCTCTTGCGCGGCATGGAGCGCGGGGAGCAGTCCTGAACGGCGGAGCGGAATGAATTTTTCAAGGGCGGGTTGCAGCGGGGAAAGATCAATTTCAGTCATAAGCGCTCCTGTGGCCTGAGTATAGACCAAATTGAGATGTCTGACAAGAAAGTTATAATAGGCGCATGAAAATCAACTTCGACACCCTCATTGACCGCGCAGGCGTCGACTCCGCCAAATGGGAGACCATTCAATCCGAAACGAACGTGTTCATGCACGTCCGCACCGACCGCTTCCTCGGCGAGGACGCGTCCATCCCGATGTGGATCGCGGACATGGACTTCGCCGCGCCGCCCGCCGTGACGGAGGCGCTCCTCGCCCGCGCCCGCCATCCGATCTATGGATATACCGAACGCTCGCTGACCTACAACAGCGCGGTCGCCAATTGGATGAAGACGCGTCACGGCTGGGAGATCCAGCCCGAATGGATCGTCCCCACGCCGGGCATCGTCCCCGCGCTGGCGATGCTGGTCCGCGCGTTTTTGCGTCCCGGCGACAAAGCCATCATCCAGCCGCCCGTTTATTTCCCCTTCCGAATGGCGCTGGAACTCAACGACATCGCGGTTTTGGAAAATCCGCTCATCGAGGAGAACGGCAAATACCGCATGGACTTCGACGACCTCGCCGCGAAAGCCCGCGACCCGCAGGCGAAGGCGCTGATCCTGTGCAGCCCGCACAACCCCGTCGGCCGCGTCTGGACGCGCGATGAGTTGACGCGTCTCGCCGAGATCTGCCGCGCCAACGACGTGTTGATCGTCTCCGACGAGATCCACAGCGACCTGACCTTCGAGCCTTTCACCGCCTTCGGCGCGCTGGACGAAAACGTCATCGTCTGCACCGCGGCCAGCAAGACCTTCAATTTGGCGGGACTCAGCAACTCCAATCTCATCATTCCCAACGCGAGCCAGCGCGAGCGCTTCCAAACCTACCTGCGCAAACATGCCCTGACCAACACGAACGCGTTCGGACGCATCGCGACCGAGGCCGCCTACACTCACGGCGCGGACTGGCTCGACCAACTCCTCGACTACCTGCGCGGCACGCTCGACTTCATGGAAACATACTTCGCCGCGCAGATTCCCCAAATTCGGATGATCCGTCCCGAGGGGACCTACCTCGTCTGGCTGGACTGCCGCGCCCTCGGCATGGACGCCGCGTCCCTGCACCGCTTCTTCGCCGACCGCGCGCGGGTTTACCTCGAAAGCGGCGCCTTCTTCGGGACGGGCGGCGCGGGCTTCCTCCGCATGAACATCGCCACGCCGCGCAAAAACGTGGAGGAAGCGCTGACGAGAATCAAGGAAGCAGTGAACAGCCTGCCGAAGTGAGGTCCCAAACCGCAAACCCTTCGCCAAAAGGAGCCGCGCCATGAAACGACCGTCCGCCTCTCTCGCTCTCGTCGCCGCTTTCGCCATCGTCTTCCTGTTCTTCATCCAATCCGCAGGGACGCTGGTGGAGTCCATCTACATCATGGATTTGATGAACACCTCGATGGACGAAAAAGCGCTCGGACTGCTGTTCTTCTTCTCTCCCGTCCTGCTCGTCCCGTTCTACAAAAAATTCCCGCGCGGCTCGCTCTGGTTTGCCTTCGCGCTCGCCTTCATAACGCGCGGCCTGCTCCCCTCGCTGAAGACCGCGCAGCAAGTGTTCGCGGCGGGCGTGGACATGTCGGGCAGGAACCGCATTGACCACATCTTCGTCTCGCATTCGCTGGGCGTGCGGAATCCGTTCTACATCCTGCCGCCCGAATCCACGACAGACCATCCCGTCCATTGGACGGAGATTTTCTGGCAGAAGTGACAATCAACTTGATCGCGAAAGCCGATCAAGCAATGGCTTTTTAGGAGAGACACCATGTGCGGACGCTTCACCCTCGCCGTTGATCCCGCCGACTTGCGCGCGGCGTTCGAAGGCTATACCTTCCCCGCGCAATTCGCGCCGCGCTATAACATCGCGCCGTCGCAGCCCATCCTCGCCATCCCCAACGACGGCAGGAACGCGGCCGATTTTTTCATCTGGGGACTGATCCCATCCTGGGCAAAGGACCCGTCCCTGGGCAACCGCCTCATCAACGCGCGCGGCGAGACGCTCGCCGAAAAGCCCTCCTTCCGCGGCCCGTTCAAATACAAGCGCTGTCTCATCCCCGCGGACGGCTTCTACGAGTGGAAGTCCCAGCCGGGGACGAAGATCAAAATCCCGCACTTCATCTTCCTCAAGTCGCGCCAGCCCTTCGCCTTCGCGGGCCTCTGGAGCGAATGGCATTCCCCCGACGGCGGCTCGATCCGCTCGGCAGCCATCGTCACCGTTGAGCCGAACGAACTGATGGCCGCGATCCACAACCGAATGCCCGCCATCCTGCCTCCCTCTGCCTACGCGCAGTGGCTGGACCCTGCGCCGCAGACGCCCGACCGCCTGCTTCCCCTCCTCCAGCCCTATCCCGCCCGCGAGATGGATGCGCGCCCTGTCTCCACGCTCGTCAACTCGCCCGCCAACGACCGGGCCGAACTGATCGCTCCACTCCAAAGCGCGGCTTAAGTCTCCATGAGAAGGCGGCTTGACGCAGGTTTTCGCCTTTGTTATGATGACGCCGAGGCAAGTGATGAATCCAGAATTTAACGAACAAAGGCCGCAGGCTGCGCCGGAGGGAAAAAAATCTGCGGAACGAAAATCTCCGAAACCCCGCTCCCGCCCACTGTCGGACTGGTTCGCCTCCCTGCTTTCGCTGGGACTGGGCGAATCGCTCCTGCGCGTCGGGACGGCGGCCCTCACCCTGATCCTGATCCTCGCGGCGATCTGGCTGCTCGGCCTGTTCGCGGACAAGGTCCCGCAGGCGCTTCAGCCGCGACCCGCGCTGGCCGCCGGCCCGACGGCGACTCCCGGCGTGGACCCGGCCCTGCTTCCCCCTCCCACCGATTCGGCCATCCCCGGCGTATTCCGCTCCGCCCTGCCCCACACGAACATCCCCACGCGGCCGCGGCAGGAGATGGTCAAATATACCGTCGTGGAAGGCGACACTGTCTTCGGCATCGCCGAAAAATTTGGGTTGAAACCGCAAACCATCCTTTGGGGCAATTACAACACGCTGGTGGACGATCCCCACTCCCTGCGCCCGGGGCAGGAGTTGAACATCCTGCCCGTGAACGGCGTATACTACGAATGGCTGGGCGACATCAGTTTTTCGTCCTGGGCGGATTTCTTCGGCGTCACCCCGCAGGATATTCTCGATTATCCGGGCAACCATTTGAACCCCGACGAAATCAGCGATTACAACAACCCGAATCTCCCCAAGGGGACCTGGCTCATCATCCCCGGCGGGAAGCGGGACTACACCACATGGTACAACCCCGTCGGCGTTTCCCGCGAGGACCCCGCCACCGCGCGCGCCTGGGGACCCGGATCCTGCGGCGCCGTCACAGGCGGGAACGTGGGAACCGGGACGTATATCTGGCCCGCTCCGCATCATTTCCTTTCGGGATATGACTACCTCCCCGACACTAATCACTGGGGCATCGACATTGACGGCGAGACCGGCGATCCCGCCTACGCCGCCGATTCGGGCGTCGTCGTCTACGCGGGCTGGAACGATTACGGCTACGGCAACATGATTATGGTGGACCACGGCAACAACTGGCAGTCGCTCTACGCCCACTTAAGTTCCATCTGGGTCGCCTGCGGCGACAGCGTGGTGCAGGGACAGACCATCGGCGCGATCGGCTCGACGGGGAAATCGTCCGGCTCGCACCTGCACTTCGAGATCATGCACGGAGTCTCCAAAGTCAACCCCTGGAACTTCCTGCCCCCGCCATGATCCCCGCTGGAAGTTTTGGCGGTCTTGCGCCGCGGCGTAAAAATTATCCGCTCCCGCAAAACGCAAAACCAGCAATTCCAAATCTGAAACTCGTTATGGAGGGGCGGTAGCGATTTCCAGTCCTTCTTCCATGAAGCGGAACAGATCATCCCACGAATCAAAGATTAG
>JAANMU010002968.1_pt1 | contig 11684 bp, 10 predicted proteins | sample 7279701 | NCBI WGS metagenome assembly JAANMU01 (sample SAMN14094539, study PRJNA606508) | bioreactor metagenome | isolation source: A lab-scale SPAN reactor treating ammonium-rich wastewater day 57 | place: Ireland: Galway | collected 2017-03-13 | reverse complement strand
ATCGCCTCCCGCATCAGCGAACGCTGCTTCTATTCGCTGGAATCCCCGGCCATCCGCGTCGGTGGCTTCCACATGCCCTACCCCGTGGCACGCGTCGAGGAGCACTACCTGCCGGACATCGACCGCATGCTGGAGGCGTTGGACCGCGCCTTCGCATACTAGGAAGGCCCACCATGACTGCCCCCAACCTGTTCAAGCTGCCCGACGTCGGCGAGGGCCTGCTCGAGGCCGAAATCGTCTCCTGGAAGGTCAAGGAGGGCGACACCGTTGCCGTCAACGACGTCATCGTGGAGATTGAAACGGCCAAGTCGCTCGTCGAGCTGCCGTCCCCCTATGCGGGCGTGGTGGCGGCGCTGATGGTTGCCGAGGGCGAGACGGTGGACGTCGGCACGCCCATCATCGCCATCGGCTCGGGTTCTGTCCAGGGTTCGGCGGCTGAACCTGCCGCCCCGGCGACGGCTGCCCCGCAAGCCCCTGCCCCGGAAGAGGCTGAAGTGCTCAAGCCGCTGGTCGGCTCCGGTCCCAAGGCCGACGCCGTCAAGCGCCGCCCGCGGCTGGCTGCGGCTTCCGCCGTGCCCGCCCAGGCGGCTGCGCCTGCTGCCGCACCGGCACCTGCCGCAGCCAAGGCACCCGGCCAGGATCCGGCGTCGGGCATCATCGGCAAGGCGGCGGCCACCGCCAACCGCATGGTGGCCCGGGCCAACCGGGTGCTGGCGAAGCCGCCGGTGCGCAAGGCGGCCAAGGACCTGGGCATCAACCTCAGCGAGGTCCTGGCCACCGGGCTGCGCGGGGAAGTCACTAAGAAGGACCTGCTCAGCTACCACGACCAGCGCGCCGCCGAACAGGCTGCCGCGGGATCCTTCTGGGCACCCGCCGCCGCACAGGGCTCGGCGGAGGACCCCCGCATTGAGCGCATCAAGGTCAAGGGCGTGCGCAAGGCGACTGCCAAGGCCATGGTGGACAGCGCGTTCACCGCACCGCATGTGAGCATTTTTGTGGACGTTGACGCGTCGCGCACCATGGAGTTTGTGAAGCGGCTGAAGGTGTCACGCGATTTTGAGGGCATCAAGGTCTCGCCGCTGCTCATCCTGGCGAAGGCCGTGATTTGGGCTGCCGCGCGCAACCCTTCCGTCAATGCGACCTGGACCGGCGATGAGATCCTCATCAAGCACTTCATGAACCTGGGCATTGCCGCGGCCACGCCGCGCGGGCTCATGGTGCCCAACATCAAGGACGCACAGGACCTGAGCCTGAAGGAGCTGGCCGTTGCGCTGAACGAGCTGGCCACCACGGCGCGCGCCGGCAAGACCGCCCCGGCCGCCATGCAGGGCGGGACGCTGACTGTCACGAACATCGGTGCGCTCGGGATTGACACCGGCACGCCCATCATCAACCCGGGCGAGGTGGCGATCGTGGCGTTCGGCACGATCAAGCAGAAGCCGTGGGTTGTGGATGGCGAGGTTGTGCCGCGCTGGGTCACCACGCTCGGCGGGTCGTTTGACCACCGAGTGGTGGACGGCGACCTGTCCGCACGCTTCATGGCGGACGTCGCAGCAATCATGGAAGAGCCCGCGCTGCTGCTCGACTGACGTAGTTCGCATTGTTACAGGCGCGCCGCCCCGCGTCCCGTCCAAGGCGCCGGCATGGCATCCCTTCACCGCTGTTGGGCAGCACCCTTCCCGGCAGGAATTGTCGCGGGTGCTGCGCCATGGGGGCGGGCTATGCGGCGGCGATGGCCTTGGCAAGGACCGGGGCGAGGCGCCTGACGCCTTCGCGGAGGGTCTCCGGCGGAACGGCGCTGAAGGCCAGGCGCAGCTTGTTGCTGGGTCCTTCAGCCGCCGAGAATGCGGCGCCCGGGACGAACACCACCCCGGCGTCGATGCCTTCATGCAGCAGCGGGTATGTGTCAATGCCCTCTGGCAGGGTCAGCCACACGAAGAAGCCGCCCTCGGGACGCGTCCAGGAAACACCCTCCGGCATGAATTCGTCCAGTGCCTCCAGAAGGGCGGCACAGCGTTCGGCATAGAGCGCCCGGTACGTGGCGATCTGGCCCTGCCAGTCGTAGTTGCGCAGATATTCGCTGACCAGCATCTGATTCAGGGTGGGCGGGCACAGGGTCACGGCCTCGCTGGCCAGGTAGTAGCGCTGCTTCAGGTGTGCCGGGACCAGGGCCCAGCCAATGCGCAGGCCCGGGGCGAAGATCTTGGAGAACGAGCCCAGGTACAGCACGTCGTCGGGGTTCGCTGCACGCAGCGGCTCCGGCAGAACGCCATCGAACTTCAGCAGGCCGTAGGGATTGTCTTCCAGTACCAGAATATTCGCCTCGCGGCATATGTCCACGATTTCCTGCCGGCGCTCCGGCGCCAGCATGACGCCGGAGGGGTTGTTGAAGTTGGGGATCGTGTACAGCAGCTTGATCCGCTTGCCCTCGGCCTGCAGGGCGGCAATCCGCTCGCGCAGCAGGGACGGGATGATGCCGTGCTCGTCGCCGGCCACCGGCTGCACGTCGACCTCGTACGCCTCGAAGGTGTTCAACGCACCCACATAGGTGGGGTCCTCCAGCAGGATGACGTCGCCCGGATCGCAAAAGACCTTCGCCGCAACATCCTGTGCGGACTGGGAGCCTGCCGTAATGACGACGTTCTCCGGATCGGCGTCGAGGATGCCCTCGGCGGCCATGACCTCGCAGATCTGCGTGCGCAGCTCCTCCGTGCCCTGCCCGCCCCCGTACTGCAGGGCCTCCAGGCCGTGTTCGGCAACAATTTCGGCGGCCGTGGCGGCGAGGCGCTCGAGGGGCAGCGACTGCAGGTAGGGGTTTCCGCCGGCCAGGGAGACGAGACCTGGCTGCATGGAAATTTCAAAGACGTCCCGCACGGCCGACTGCTTGATGTTCGCGGCCCGGGAGGACAGCAGTGCTTCGTGGGGGTGCGGCGCGCCGACACCCGCCGGGGCGTGGGACGGGCCGCCGGCCCTGGCCAGGGCGTCGACGGCTTCTTCGGACAGGGTTTCGGCGGCGGCATTGGCACCGGGGGCTGTAGTGTTCACGTGCTCAGGATATAGCGTTTGTTGCTAAATAGGCATCAAAAGTTTTCACCAGCTATTTCAGGCTCAGCGCCTCGGCCAGGGGCTTGCCGTTGACGGTGATGGCCACAGGTGCCCCTGCGGCGTGCTCTGCGGTGAGCATGAGCTGCTGCTCGGCCCTCGGGATGTCGCACTCGCCCGCCAGGGCCAGCGTGCCTTCCAGGTGCACCGAGAAGGGCGTTGCCGACCTGTCCACCTCCGTCACCACCAGCTCCGATTGCCACAGCGCATTGCGCAGCCCCGACTGGCCGATTTCCTCATCCTTGCTCCCCAGCAGCACCTCCAGGGCGGCTTCCACGGGGTCGGTGAAGGTGACCGCCGGACTGGTCGCGGCCACCGCGCTGTCGCCGCAGCCGACCTCGGGACCGGCCGTCCCGCCGTCGCCCACCGCGATGTAGTAAATGGTCACGGAGGCCATGGTGGGCAGGACGGTGGGCTCACCGCCGGGAGCGGACCCGCGGGATGCGGCGGGACTTTCCGGCATGGTCGACGCCGGTGCCTGGCTTGGGCCGGTTGCCGCGCCACCCGCAGGGCTGCTTGTGGCGCCGGCCGATGTTGGCGGGGTGACCGGTGTGCCCGGGCTGCCGGTGCAGCCTGCAAGGGCCAGGGCTCCGGCGGCGAATATTACGGCAAGTGGGGAGGTGCGTATGGTGCTCATGTCGTGGCTCCTTGGATGTGCAGGTTTTCCCCGTCACTACACGCTACGTGCGGGCGGCGCGGACCGACAGCGGCCCGGTGCAAAGGGGCCTGAAATGCAATCTGGTCGCGGCCCGGTCACGGCGTGCACCGTCTACGGGAAGAAGAGCATTTTCACCAGGGCCGCCGTGCCAACGATGATGATGGTCGCACGCAGCGCAGCGGGAGGCAGCCTGCGCCCGAACCGTGCACCCACGAGACCGCCAAGGAGGGAGCCGACGGCGATCAGCCCCACGACCTTCCAGTCGATGTACGCACCGGCCACGATGATGAAGGTCAGTGCCGCGACGGCGTTGACGGTGGTGGTCAGCACGTTCTTGACGGCGTTGATCTGCTGCAGGGCCAGGGTGGTCACGATGCTCATGAGCCCCACGATCAGGATGCCTTGAGCCGCGCCGAAATAGCCACCGTACATGCCGAGGACAAAGATGCCCGCGACCAGGCCCGCGGTGCTGCGGGAAGGTCCTGCCCCGTCCTCACGGGGGCCGGTGTAGCGGCGCGTTGCCATGCGCCTTTGCAGGGCGGGGCCGAACGCCACCATGAGGATGCCCAGGACGATCAGTGCCGGAACGATGGCGTTGAAGGCGGTGGCGGGCAGTACCAGCAAAAGCACAGCCCCGACCAAACCGCCTGCCGCGGAGGCCGGCAGCAGGCGCATGAGGGTGGCCTTGTTGGGGGCCAGCTCCCTGCGGTAGCCCCAGGTGCCGGAGAGGCCGCCCGCCACGAGGCCGATGTTGTTGGAGATGTTCGCGGTCAGCGGCGGATAGCCAAACAGGAGCAGCACAGGGAACGTCACGAGCGTGCCCGAACCCACCACCACGTTGATCATGCCGGCCCAGAAGCCGGCCAGGAGAATTGCCGCAAGCTCCAGCATGAATCGTCCTAGCGTCGTGAAATGCCCGCGGGGCGCGGGACTGCTTCACTCAGGGTAACGCGGCCCCGCGCAGGGTCAGGAGCCCGGCTCTTCCTTGCGCGTTTTTTGCGCGGCCAGCCACGCCATGATGTCCTCGCGGCGAATGCGCCGGTGTGATCCGCGGTACTGCACTGCCAGTTCACCGCGGTCCGTCAAATTGCGCAGGAACGTGTTGGAGATACCGGCAAGGTCCGCAGCCTGAGAGGTGGTGAGCAATTCCGAAATGCTGGCCACGCTGACGGCGTCACCCCGTGAGAGGCGCAGCAGGAGGTCCAGGACAGCCTCTCCGGCACCTGCTTCCAGGCGGTGCGCCGTGCCATCCACAAAGACTGTGACGTCGTCGCTGCCTGACAGGGCGCGGGTGAGGGACGCCTGCTGGGCTGGGGACAGGGGCGGGCTGACCCTGGGGGCATCGTTTGTCATGGAACACATGGTATCCGTCACGACCAGGGGCCTGCCGGTATGGTTGGCCCATGACACAAGTGATCCGCACCGCGCTGCTGGGGTACGGCCTGGCCGGGCGCGTTTTTCACGCCCCTTCGCTGGCGGCGCTGCCGCAGTTCAGCATCGACGTGATTGTCGCCTCCGATCCCGGGCGCCAAGCGGAGGCCCGGCGCGACCACCCGGGGGCGGCGGTTCTCAGCCGGGCGGAATGGGAGTTGCGGCGGGACCGCACGGGCATCGACCTTGTGGTGGTGGCGACCCCGCCGGCATCGCACGTGCCGCTGGCGGAGGCGGCGCTGGAAGGAGGGTGCGACGTCGTGGTTGACAAGCCCTTCGCGCTCACCAGCGCGCAGGGTGAGGCCCTGATCGCGCTGGCGACGGAGCGCGGCCGGCTGCTGAGCAGCTACCAGAACCGGCGCTGGGACGGTGAGTTCCTGACCCTGCAGCGGCTTCTGGCGGAAGGCGCGCTGGGCGAGGTGTGGCGCTTTGAATCCCGGCTGGAACGCAACCAGCCCGCCATCACCAAGGTGTGGAAGGCGGAGGCTGGGGTGGCCGACGGCGGCGGGCTGCTTTTCGACCTCGGCACGCACCTGATTGACCAGGCGCTGCTGCTTTTTGGTCCCGTGGTTCACAGCTACGGGGAGCTGCGGGCGAGGCGGCCGATGGAACGGGCCGAGGACGACGTCTTCATTGCCCTCGAGCACGCCAGCGGCGTCATCTCCCACCTGTGGGTCAACGCCAACGTGGCCCAAAACGGCCCCCGGCTGCGGGTGCTCGGTTCCGGCGGGGCGTACGTCAAGGGCAGCGCCGATGTGCAGGAATCGCAGATCCAGGCAGGTGTCGTCCCTGGGATGCCGGGGTACGGCGTGGAGCCGGAAGAGGCGTGGGGCAGGCTCGGGTCAGACGGGAACACCGTGCCAGTGCCCACCGAACGCGGAAATTTCTCACGCTATTACGAGCTGCTGGCCGCAGCCATTCTCGACGGCGGACCCGTCCCCGTGGACCCGGCAGACTCCGTGGCGGGGCTTCGCATTGTCGAAGAATTACGTGCCGCCCATGTGCAACGCACCGCCAGCACGTAAGCTGGGCGAACAATTGTCGAGCCATAGACCTACGCACCGCGGGAGGCTGAGCCCACCATGAGCCGCAAGGACGCCGCCGGGTACCATCATCCGGAACCCACCCATTTGGCACTCGCCGAACCAGCCGTGAATGTCCGCCCCCGGTGGATTCTCTCGATTGTGCTGGTCAACGTGGGCATCAACGCTGCATTCTTCGGCCCGATCCAGGTGTTGCTTGGCCAGCAGGCGGCACACTTCAGCGAGGCCGACAAGGAAGGCATCTTGGCCCTGGTCACCGGTGCCGGTGCCGCGATGTCCCTCGTGGCCAATCCGCTGTTTGGGACGTTCAGCGACAGGACGGTCTCCCGTTTTGGCCGGCGCGTCCCGTGGGTTTTCATCGGGGCGCTGCTGGGCATGGCCGGCCTGCTGGGCCTTGCGGGGGCCCCCACCGTTGCCGCGATGGCGCTTCTGTGGTGCCTGGTGCAACTGGGGTGCAATGGTGCGCTGGCGGCCACCACGGCCGCCATCCCCGACCAGGTGCCGGTGCGCCAGCGCGGCAGCATTGGCGGGCTGGCCTCAATGGGCACCGTGGTGGGCATCCTGGTGGGTGCCGCCATCGCCGCCGCCGTGGCCGGAAACTTTCCGCTCGGATACGTCATTTGTGCCGTGGCACTGGGCGCCGGGATGATCCCCTACCTGTTCCTCTCCAACGACCACGTGCTGGACCCGGCCGACAGGCCGCCGTTTACGTGGGTTTCCTTCGCCAAGGGGTTTTGGATCTCCCCGCGCCTCTACCCGGACTTTGGCTGGGCCTGGATCACCCGCTTCCTGGTGAATGTGGGAAACCACCTGGTGACGCTGTACCTGTTGTTTTTCCTCAGCGATGCGGTGGGCTACGAGAACCCTGAGATGGGCGTACTGATCCTGACCGGCATGTATTCGATCCTGACGCTGGTCACCGCCGTGATCGGCGGGCGCTGGACGGACCGGGTGGGCAGGCGCAAGCCCTTCGTCATCGCCTCCTCGGCCATCATTGCCTCCGCCGCACTCATTTTGGCGTTCTTCCCCACGTGGCCGGGCGCGCTCGCCGGCGCCGCCGTGTTGGGGATCGGCTACGGCGTGTACCTGGCGGTCGACTTCGCCCTCCTGACCCAGGTCCTGCCCTCGGCCGCGAGCCGGGGCAAGGACATGGGTGTGATCAATGTGGCCAATTCACTTCCGCAGGTCATTGCACCGATCATTGCCTGGCCCCTGGTCACCATCCTGGGCGGCTACGTCACGCTCTACGTCGTGGCGGCCGTCATTGGCCTGCTGGGTGCGGTGTTCGTCGTGAAAATCAAGGGCGTCGACTAGGGGACCAGCCAATGGCCGGCCGGCGCCGCCGGGAGCTCTGTGACCAACTTCGCTGACACTGTGTCATTAAGATCTTGACAGAGTGTCAGCAACTTTGATTAGCTAAGGTTACCTTAACCTAATTATGGAGTTGCCCGTGTCTGCGCCCGCCGTTGAATCCACCCTTCCCGGAGCCACTGCCGCTTTGTCGCAGGAGCTCAAGACCCACACAGCTGCAGCCCACATGGCCGCGGAAGACTCCACGTTTGTGGCGGACTTGATGGGCGGAACCCTGGACGCTGCAGCCCTGGTGAGCCTGCTCGACCAGAGCCTGGTCATTTACCGGGCCATGGAAACTGCGCTTGCCGCGCACGTTGACCACCCGCAGCTGGGCGCCTTCATCGACCCGAAACTGGCCCGGGTTGCTGCCCTGGAGGCCGACATGGCCTACCACCACGGCGCCGACTGGGATGCACAGCTGGCCGACGGCCGGATCGCCATTGTGCCCGCCACCCTGGCCTACGCCGACGCGCTGTCCACCATGGGCCGCGAGTCCATCGAATTCCTGCTGGCCCACCACTACGTCCGCTACATGGGCGACCTCTCCGGCGGCCTGATCATCTCACGCATGGTCCAGCGCCACTACGGCATTGCCGATGAAGGCTTGAACTTCTACGCCTTCAACGAGATCGCCAAGCCCAAGCCCTACAAGGACGGCTACCGGGACCTGCTCGACACCACCAACTTCACCCGTGGGCAGAAGGGCGCCATCTTGAACTTTGCGGCCGAGTCCTTCGAGCTCAACCGCGCCGTATTTGTTGACCTCGACGCCGCCCGCAAGGCCGCGGCCTTACCAGCCCCTGCCCGGGCGGCCACCCACGCAACTGAGGACGACGGCGGACCTTGCGTTCCGCCGTCGTCCTCGCTTTAAGCGTGGCGCAGCTACGGCTGCCGGGCCACCTGGTACCGGGAATCGGCGAACACCATTTGGTAGGTGGTGCCCGGGAACCGCTGTTCGGCCTCGATGGCGGCGGCGTCGGGCGAGACGCCCTGGCGGCCGGAGACGTCGATGAGAACATACTCCGGGGCCGGGTTTTGGTTGCCGATCCAATAGACTTCCGTGCGGTCCACGAGGTAGCTCATGAGGGAGATGTCGGTCTCCACGGTGACACCGTCGGGCACGGCTGCAAGCGCGTTGTTCGAGGACTCGGCTGTGGCGGTGGGGAAATGGGTGGCCGGGCTGAGCAGCATTCCGAAGGCGTACTGGCTGCTCAGGACAACGCCGACCAGCAGCATGGCGGCACCCAGCAGCTTGCGCAGGCGCAGTGAAATGAGGGGCCGGCGGCGCATGAGGGTGTCGATGGCCGCGGCAAACACCACGGGCATGAGCACCGCACTGTACTGCCATTCCTGGCCCCAGTAGACGGGCAGCTCGGACAGGAACCGCCAGGCGAGGGTGGGCAGCACAATCAGGGTCAGCGGCGAGAAGAGGCACAGGCCCACGGTGATGGCGACCAGCGCCAGCACCGTGATGACCTTCTCCGGGTGGAACAGTGAGAGCGGATCGCTGAGCAGGCCCGCGATGTTCAGCTGGCTTTCATAGGCCCACTGGTCGCCGGGGTTCATCGCCGGCAGGATCACCTGCGTCGCGAGCACGAACCAGCCCAGGCCCCATGCCGAAAGCCACAATCCCGCCATGGTGCGGGCGCGGAGGGTCATGACGAGGCCTATGACCAGGACTGTCAGGCCAAGGTCTTCCTTGACGAAGACCAGCAATGCGGCCCAAATCCAGGCCGACCGCCACCTCTCGTCCAGCAGCGCGCTGAGCGAGAGCGCCAAAAACGGAACGGCAAAGGCAATTTCATGGAACTGGGCGTCGATGGCCGACTGCAGGCCCCAGCTGAGCGCATACGCGGCACCGATGCTGACGCCGGTGAACCGGCCCAGGTGCTTTATGGCGCAGTGGGCGATCACCGCGACGGAGAAGGCGATGAGGATGTTCTGGACAACCAAAAGCGTGAACGCATGGGGGAGCAGCTTGTAGACGGGGCCCAGCACCACCAGCAGCGGGTGGAAGTGGTCTCCCAGGAGGTTGTAGCCTTCGCCCTTCAGGCTGACGATTGGCGGCTGGAAATTTGAATAGGCCTTGGCCAGCTGGTCAAAGATGCCCAGATCCCAGGAGCGAATGGTGAAACTTCGCCACTGCAGCCACGAGAACACAGAATAGAGGGCCAGTGCCAGGGTGCCCACGGTCGCGGGGACGGCCCACGGAGCCAGGGCCTGCCGTGCGCGGGAAAGTGCGGACAAACCGGCTGCAGTTGCGGGAGGTTTGGGATCCGTGGCGGCTTTTTGCACAGTAGTCACAGGGACAGTCTAAGCGCCGGGACCCTGGCTGCGCCCCATCCGTGGGCGGGCTCAGCGGCGGGGAAGCACCACGGTGCGGCCGGACATTGGGTGGGCCATGACGTCGATTTTGTACTGGTAAACACGGCTGAGAAGCCCCTCTGTCAGGACTTCATTGGGGGTGCCCAGTGCCGCCAGCCGGCCCTGCTCCAGGACCGCCACCTTGTCGGCGTACCCGGCTGCGAGATTGAGGTCATGGAGCACGACAACCACGGCCCGGCCGGCCTCGGCGCGCGCCCTGGCCACTTGCAGGACCAGTTCCTGGTGGCGCAGGTCGAGGGCTGCTGTGGGCTCATCCAGCATCAGAATGTTAGTGTCCTGGGCAAGTACCCTGGACAAGGCGACCCGCGCCTTTTCCCCGCCCGACAGAAAGGAGAACTTTCGGGCCGAAAAGGCGGTGACATCGGTGGCGAGCATGGCCGCGGACACTCGCTCGTCGTCGAACGCGGAAGCGGCAGTGTTGGACCACGGGGCGCGACCCATTTGCACGACGTCAAGGACGGTGAAGGGGAAGCTGAGCTGGACCTGCTGCAGCAGGACTGCCCGGCGCAGCGCGAGTTCCTCGGCCTTCCACTGGTTCAGCGGTTCACCGCCGAGGATGATTTCGCCGCCGTCCAGGTCCAGGTCGCCGGCGAGGGCGGCAAGGAGCGTAGATTTTCCGGCACCATTGGGGCCGACCAGTGCCAGGACTTCCCCTGCCTTGACCGGCAGGTCAACATCCCGCAGAACAGCCTTGCCGCCCAGTTTCACGGTGACTCCCTTGGCGGAAATGGCCAGCTCTCCCGGCGCGGGTGCTGCCGGAATCTCGGTTGGCGGGGAACGGAATACGTCGAGCAGGCTCACGCCCAGCCTCCTTGCTCATTGCGGGTGCGTCGGAGCAGCCAGAAGAAGAACGGTCCGCCGATGAGCGCCGTCAGCATGCCCAGGGGCAGGTCCGAATAAGGGACAATTGTCCGTGCGCCAAGGTCGGCGAGCAGGACCAGAAGTGCGCCGCCCAGGGCGCTGGCCGGCAGGAGCAGTTTGTGTCCGGGGCCGGCAATGATGCGGATGAGGTGCGGGACGACCAATCCGACGAAGCTCACAATGCCGGTAAAGGCAACGCCGGCGCCGACCAGGAGCGCCACCGCGATGATCATGGTCATGCGCAGCCGCTCAACATTGACACCCAGGTGACGCGCAGAGCGTTCGCCCAAGGCCAGCAGGTCGAGTTTTCCTGCTGCGAGGAAGGCCATGGACAAGCCGACGACAAGCAGCGGCAACACCGAACCGACGCTGAGCCAGCCGGTTCCGTTGAGGCTGCCAAGCTGCCAGAACACCAATTGCTCGCGCGCATTGGGATCGGCCACGTAGGTGTAGAACGCGATCAGGGCAAAGGTGAAGGCGTTGACGGCGATGCCGGTCAAGACCAACGTGACAACTTCCGTGCGGCCCTTGCTTCGGGAAAGGCTGTACACCAGCAGGGTGGTGATGAGGCCGCCGAAGAATGCAAAGGCGGCCACGATCCAGTTGCCGTGCGTGGCCAGTCCGGTCACAATCGCGGTGCTTGCCCCGACAGCGGCGCCGGAGGAAACGCCGACGACGGCGGGTTCTGCCAGGGGATTGCCAAACACACCCTGCATGACCGTCCCGGCGCAGGCGAGTGCGGCCCCCACGATCATGGCCAGGACGACGCGCGGAAAGCGCACCGACCAGAGGGTTTCGTAGCCCCGGGGGTGCTCGGGAAGCGGCGCCCAGCCCAGCGGCGCGGTCAAGCC
>JAANMU010002964.1_pt1 | contig 11697 bp, 10 predicted proteins | sample 7279701 | NCBI WGS metagenome assembly JAANMU01 (sample SAMN14094539, study PRJNA606508) | bioreactor metagenome | isolation source: A lab-scale SPAN reactor treating ammonium-rich wastewater day 57 | place: Ireland: Galway | collected 2017-03-13 | reverse complement strand
TCCACATGCCGAACTCGAAGGCGATGTCGGGGTGGGCAAAAGTGCCGCCATATCGCCCCGGCGAGGCTTTGAGGCCGATGGCGTTGGTTTTCTCGACCCAATCCTTCACACTGATCTTGTAGCTGTTGAGTCCCGCCTGACTTTTAATTGTGGCGAATTCGCCATAATTAAAACCGGGGTTGAAAACGGATTCCCAGATGCCCAGGAACTCGACCGTATTGCGGTTTCGCAGCCAATCCGAGATGAAGAACTCGCCGTCCTTCGCCTGGAGCATGTCCGTGAGCGAGATGTAATCGCCATCCTGGCCCGAGAGTATGGACACGGCCGTTCCGTGGACTTCGATGACGGATTTCTTGGACTTGCTCATGGCTGACGCGGTGGAAACTACCGAACCAACCGGCGGCTGCAAAGCGGGGAATTGGGTTCTTGGCGTTGAAATCAAGGAGCGGGAAATCGCTGACGTGGGACGCCGACTTGTTGCGCCGAAATGCAATGAAGGCGAAAGCGCAGCGAAGGCGGAAGCGGTTGGGATTTTCTCTCGACGCCGGATACCGGGCTGAAGCCGGGGCTAATGGGAATCAATCAGCCCAGCACAATTCGCGCTTGATGCGCCCAAATTTCGGGTTGAGTTTTGCCTCACTTCAGCCGAATATAGCCCCGTGAAAGTGAAAGCTGTAAGGGCCACGAAGAGCGACGGTCAACTGTTGGATCAAGCAACCAACTCGCTCCTGAAAGCCGTCAAGCAGAAGATGCTCAAGAAGCAGGGCCTGGTGGATTACACCAAGCTGCGCAAGGATGGGTACAGCGATCGCTTTCTCGCCAAGCTAGAAGGGGTTTGAGCCTCATTCGTTCTTCCTCAGGCGCATGAATTCCGCGATGCCCATGTCCAGCAACGGAGCGGCGCGGCGAGCCAGACGGAGTGCATCCGAGTAACTCATTCCCCGCGTCAGTTCACGGACAATTTCACGAGTCGTCATCCCATTCGCTTTGGCCATCTGAATGGCGGCCGCAAGGTCGGTGTAACGCAGGATTTCGTCACTCACGTCAGGGATTCAAGCGGGGATTCGCGATGGTTGCAAGTGCGCGCGCGGGAAACCGCTGAAGCGATTGGGATTCTCTCTCGACGGCTGAAGCCGGGAGCTAATGAGAATCAATCCGCTTGACGCGGTTCACCATCGAAACAAAGAGTCGGCAAATTCACTGAGGTGTGTGCGACGCCGGAATTTTGATTTCCAAACGGAGTATCTCATTTCCGCGTTGTGCCAACGCATAAAGGGAATCCGGGCCATCGAACATCAACTTGCTATCGTGAAAAGGGCCATCGTAATTTCCGGTCGATTCCCCATCCACGAAGACACGCCATGTGCCTGCGAAAGTCGCAGCCCAGTAGGCTACATGCCTGGAGTCGGGACTGAACTTCAGATTGCCGTGTTTGATGAATTCGAAGCGTTGGCTCTTCACATTATCAACAACAACTTGCACCGCTTTGCCTGCCGTCGAAATATGGTAGGCCAAGCGTTGGGAATCAGGACTGAAGGCGATTTCCATTAAGCTTCCATCAACACGCCCAAGCAAGTGACTTGTTCCCTCCTTGTCGTCGCGAACCACGAATGCCGAAAGGCGCCGCACGGCAGCATAGGCGAGATGCTTCGAATCTGGACTGAATACCGGATGATAAATGTCAGCGTACTTCTTGCCTTCCACCCCGTTCAAAACCATAAACGTGCTTCCACCACGGGCAGCAGCGAAAGCCACCCGACTGCTATCTGGACTGAAGAGCGGCATCTCCGCGATGCCATCATATTTTGGACTCTCTTTACCTTCGATCACGACGCAGGCTTTTCCCTTCTTTTTGGCGGCGAAACTCACGCGTTTCGAGTCGGAGCTGAAATATGAGGGGCTGATCTCAATATGTTCGTATGCCTTGCTGGCTGAACCATCCACCATGAGCACCCAAAGGCCATTGGTAAGTTGAGCTTGGTATGTCACCCGCTTGCCATCGGGGCTGAACTGACCGAAAGGGATGTTCGAAAATGGAGGCCCTTCGATTCCATCAAGGACGACGAACTGATCATTTCCTTGGCGCGCAACGTATAGAACGCGTTTGGAATCCGAGCTGAATGTGGGAAGCGAAACCGAATCGTAAAGCTTGCCTTCCTTGCCGTCCCTCACGACAGACCATTGTCCCGCCGTTAGCTCGGCGGAATACGCGTAATGCTTTGAGTCCGGGCTGAACACAATCGCCGGCGGCGTCTCCGAACGAAGACTTCTGTATGGTTTGCTCTCCGCAGCTTCAATCACCACGAGTGTATTGCTGCCGCGTCGGGCTACGTAAGCGAGCCGCTTGGAATCTGGGCTGAAAATTGGATACATGCCGCTCCACGGTTCATAGTTATTCCCTTTGACCCCATCCACGAGCATGTTCTGTGAATCGTTCTGTTTCACGACGCAAGCCAGCCTCTCCGAATTTGGGCTGAACCAAGGTCTGCTGGCGATGTCGTCGAAAGCCTGGCCTTCCTTCCCGTCAATAACGAGCAGCCACTTTCCATCGCGTTTCACCACTATTGCCACCCGCCTCTGATCAGGGCTTATGGCCAAGCGCTCCAACCAGTTCCTGCCCATTCTCTCGACGGCTTGCCAATATGACATGGAGTTCTGTTTGGACGAAAGGTTGCCCAATAACATTTCGTCGGGAATTTGGCCAAGAGATGTCTCCTTGACTTCGAGTCTACGACTAATCGTCTCCGGTTGTTTGGGCTTTTGATTACCCGCCGGGTTCCCCAATGCAGCAGCGGAAAGGAGAGAAGCAAAGGCGACAAAGAGCGCCATCGTAAGGGTTCGGCTGAATCTCCGAAGATCAGTTCTCATGGTGTTCATCCGTCAAACACTTTTCACGCCGTCGCCAGATTATCTTCCAACACTTTGGATTTGCCCGACGGCGGTTCAGTTTCATTCGCGGCGGGCGCGTTTGCCAACTCGCGGATGGGTTCGTAAAACGTATTCCGTTGCACCGGCGTGCGGCCGGCTTCGCGGATGGCTTTCACCATCTCCATTTCCGTCTGCAATTGCGGCGAGGTCGCACCGGCCATGTGGAAGATGTGTTCCTCGATGATCGTCCCGTGCAGGTCGTCCGCACCGTAGCTCAACGCCACTTGCGCCAGTTTCATGCCCATGCCCACCCAATAGGCCGTGATGTGATCGAAGTTGTCGAGGTAGATGCGGCTCACGGCGATGGTGCGCAACGCATCGAAGCCCGTGGGCGGCGTTTGGACCGGGATGTCGTTGTTCTCGGGCTGATACGGCAGCGGCACGAAGCCGACGAAGCCGCCGTGAGGAGCGCGGGCTTCAGCCCGCTTCACCGCGGGCGGGTTGGGTGATTTCGATCGTTCTGGGTTCTCGGACGCGGAAGCGGCGTGAACGCCGCGCTCCGGATCGGCTGAAGCCGGGACTCCAAACCCATTGGCGCGCGCTTCGTCCTGCAACGCGCGCAATTGCCGCAGATGATCCACGCGGTCGGCGAGCGATTCGACGTGGCCGAACAGCATCGTGCAGGTGCTGCGTCCGCCGAGCTTGTGCCATGTGCGGTGAACGTCTAGGTATTCCTCGGCGGATTCCTTGCCCTTGGCGATGGCGCTGCGGACTTCCTTGCGGAAAATCTCCGCGCCACCACCCGTGAGCGATTCGAGCCCGGCCTCTTTCAATTCAATCAACGTCTGCTCGACGGTTTTCTTCGCCAGCCACGAGAGGTGGAGGATTTCAATGGCGGTGAAGCATTTGAGGTGGAGCTTTGTAGCAGCCGAAGTGAGTCGGCTCTGATCATTTTGGATTTTGGATTTTGGATTTTGGATTTCAGATGGAGCGGACTCACGTCCGCTGCTACGGGCATCATTCAGCGCTCTCAGCGCCTTCAGCATGTCCGTGTAATAACTGAACGGCAGCGAGGGATGCAGTCCGCCGACGATGTGCAGTTCCGTGATGCCGAGCTTCAACGCCTCGCGCGCCTTCTCGACCATCTGCGGAATCGTCAGCTCGAAGCCGTCCGCGTCGCGTTTCTTGCGCGCGAACGAGCAGAACTGGCAACTCAGGATGCAGTAGTTCGAGTAGTTGAGGTAGCGATTGATGATGTAGCTGGCGCGGTTGCCGACTTTCTTCTCTCGCGCAAGATCGGCGATGGCGCCGAGCGCGTTGAGGTCTTTGGATTCAAACAACCGCAGCGCGTCGGCCTCGGAAATGCGTTCGCCGGCGGCGACCTTTTCGTAGAGGTTGCGCAATTCGCTGCGTTGAATGAAGAAATTCATCCCGCACAATGTAGGACAGGCGTCGCGCCTGTCTCAAACTGAAATCTGCATCGCCTCAAGGCGAAATTGGAGATGGAGACAGGCGGGACGCGCTGTCCTACGTGGCTCATCGCGGCTTCTCGATGAATCCGTGATACAAACCCATGTAGTAGGGCAGGAGAAAAACCGTCCCGCTGGCAAGTTGCCGGCCATCGCCGCCGTAATCAAGCCGCCACGGATCGGTGTTCCAGTGGTTGAAATGGCGTTCCTCCACCGGCAACACCTTGCCGTTGACGCGACTGGCGCGGCGGGTGCGGTCGTCAGATGTGAAGTCCACCACCTGCTGGCGACGCAACGGTTGCAGGTCCAGGCGGTGACTGTTGTGATGCGCCCAGTTGGCGCGATCCAACGGGAAGCCGCGGAGTGTGCCCATCGAATCCTCCAGCCAACCGGACCAAGGATCCACGGGCGTTGGGCCGAAGGCGTCCGCGAAAGTCTGTCCTCGTCCGAACGCCGCGTAGGCGAAGTTGAAAAAGGGATTCATCTCCGGTTGTTCCAACGCCCAGTAGGCGTAGAAGGCAAATCGCCAGCGTTCGAGCCAGTCCTTCGCCTTGGAGTAACGCATCAGATTGTAGAAACACATGAAGGCCATCTCGTCGTCGGATTGGTTGCCGGAGCCGACGCCAAGCTGCATTTTGGGATGCATGACGTTTGCTCCATAACCGTGCTGCTCGATCAGGTCGCGCGCGGCGTGGCCATACTTTGCGTCGCCGGTGATGTGCTCCGCCACGGCCAGGTACGACAGCATGCTCAGGGAATTCAAGCCACGCTCCACCATCCAATAGGGATGATGGTTCAAGTAACGCGGACCAAACACCGCCCAGCGGGTGGGCTTGCCATCGTGATCCACCAGCGTGAAATCGTGCGCCAACAGATGGTCTGTCAGGTCGCGAACCACTTCCCGCACGCGTTCACGCTCGGCTTCGGTGTCCGCCACCAGATCGTAGTAGGCCGGATAGAAAAAGAAGTGCCCATCGAGTTCATCGGAACTGGTGTCGCTCTTCCAATACCATTTGCCGTCGGCGCTCTTGGGCCAGCGCGGATCGTATGCCTTCCACAGCCGGTCGCTCTTCTGCGCTTCCCGATCCGACTCGATCCGTCCGACGTTTGGGTCGGGCCATTCCACGGGACGGATGGTGCGCGCGACATAGCCTTTCGGCGGACTGTGTGGACCGCCTTGGGTGACCTTCTGCAAAAAGCGCAAGGCCTCGAACGCCTGTTGTGCGCGTTTCTTGAATTCCGGCTGCTTCGTGGCGCCGTAGGCAAAACATTCACCGGCGCCATACATTGCCGTCCAAAGACCGTCGTTGTCGCTGTCCGAGTATATGATCTTTGAACGATCACCGGGCGCGCCAAGGCCGACTTCCGAGAGATAACCGAAGGGCGTGCGTTTGATGTAACGCTCCACTTCGTCTTCGTAATGGGCAGCCTTTTCCGCCAGGGTTATCTTCCGCCACTCGTTCCGACCCAGACCCTTGTCCGTGGCAAACCAAACGGCACCGTCGGCCGCGATACCAAGGGAGCGAACCTCGTTGCCGGGCAGCCAGCGTTGGCCTTCGCGATAAGCCCAGTTTTGTCCATCGAACCGAACCGCCCCGCGTTTGGTGCCAAACCAAACCTCGGAACCCACGGTCGCAACACAGGTGAAATCTGCATACGGCACACCTTCGTTGCCGCTGTGAAAGCTCCATTGCCTGCCTTGGCGGTGAATCACTCCCGCTGGCGTGGCGACCCACCAGTGGCCCCGACCGTCAATCGCCACGCCGCGCACGTCGCCGCCGGCCCAGCCGCGGGAGACCTCGTCCACCGCCCGAACGCGTGTCCAATCGCCGGATGCCGCCCGTCGCCAAAGACCGCGGGCAGTGGCGGCGACCACGAGATTGTTGGCCCCGATGGCAACCTGACGCACATCCAAGTCCGGCAGTTCGGCGCTTATCTGTCCGGTCGCTGGGATCTGCAAGACGCCGTTGGTGGTAGCCACCCAAGCGGCGTCGCCTTGCCGCTGAATTTGGCGTATGGCGGAAAGCGGCATCGGCAATGCCCGCGCCACGCCGCCAACATGAATCCATCCCGCACCCTCAGCCACTCCGGGTGGGGTCGCCAGTGGTTCGAGTTTGGCTTCGCGGAATTCATACCAGCGCCGACCGTCGGCCACGCGGAGGCTTCCTTCCGGCGAAACATCGGTCAGCCAGAACCCGTTGGCCGCAGCCCCGGCTGGCAGTGGCCAGTGTCGGGCCACTTCCTGCCGGAATTCCTGGGGAGCAGGTTTCAACTCTGCCGCGAGCGAAGCGGCTGATAAGCTCACGACCATTACAGCTGGCAGCAGCGGGAGTATCAGTTTCCCTCGAAGAAGTTGGCGCCGGTGAATCATGGCTGGATTATTCGCGGCAGGAAGGCAGGGATGCAATCTCATTCCGCCTGCTGCCAGTACTAAGACTCAGAAGTTTGGAAACATGCGGTTGGGGTCGGTCGGGCGCGTCACTCCGTGCGCGCCGCAGTCCACCGCCCGCTCGCTGAACGGCGCGCACGGAGTGACGCGCCCGACCACGTTGCGCAATTTGTTTGTCGCAGTTAGTGAGAATGTCGGCAGCCCAAGTCTGTACGTGTGCCGGGGCGACAGTGCGTCAGCGCCCCGGCCTAACGCCCCGGCTTCTCCGCGTTTTTGGCGAACCATGCTCGCAGTAATTGCTCGCGGTTCGTCGGGGTAGGACTACGTTTCCGATCTTTTTGATCCGGGCCGTGCTCAACGCTCCAACCGTCCCATTCGCGAAAGGCGTGGTAAGCCCAATCCCAGCCGTTCTCCTCAAACAGCTCGATGCAATCGTGGAGGTAGCGCCAGGCGCTATCATCTGGCGCCCAGCGAATGGCACTGAATTCCCCGATGTAAATATGGACGCCGTGGTCCCGCTGGAACTCCACCACCGGCAACAGCGCCCGCCGCAGGCGTTCCCGGTCCCACTGTTGCCCCGCCACCATTCCCGGATAACGGACGCCCGCCGGATTTCCGTGGATGCTCTGATGCGTGAATTGATGCGGCACGTAAACATGAACGCTATAAACCACACCGGGGACCGGAATGGGTTCGAGATTCTCAATGGCTTCCGGTCCGCCCCATGGCGCTGGTTCAATGATGATGGCGTGGTCGGGATCGTTCGTGCGGACCACGCGAGCCGTGGCTGTTGCCAGCGCCTGCCAGTCCATCAAGCCGGCGGGCACGTTGCCTTCCACTGGTTCGTTCACCAAGTCATAACCCCACACCGTCCTGTTCCCACGATAACGCCGCGAGATTTTGTCCCACCATTCGATGAATTTCGCCTGACTGGCGGGATCAGTGAAAATGCGGCAGGTGTTGTCGGCGGCGCGACCACCGGGCGGAGTGTGTAAATCAATCAAAACCTTGAGGCCGACTTGCTCGCACACGGGGAGCAAATCATCCAGCCGCTTCAACTCGCCTTCAAGCCACGCGTCATACGCGGTCAGGTTGGCCTTGTCCGCCGGACTGGCGGGAAACCCGCCCCAGATGAGTTGCCAACGAACATGATTCGCGCGCCAGTTTTCCCCGAATTCGCGCAAGTCTTCCGCGGAAACCTGACCGATCATCGCGCCGCGCAAGCGTGGCAAATCGTGCCCTCTGAAAGGCGGCCCGGCGGGCGGGGCGGTGGGTCTTGCGCGCGGTGGATTCAACACGGTGACCTCCACATGATCGAACCACACCTGGCCGAGCACAGCTTCCAATCCAAGGACCAGCGTCGCGGCCGTGGCATCGCGAGGCACGCGCGCAGTGAACTGGAGATTCGTCCAATCGAATGTGCCGACACCGGCAGAGGCCTGCGGCCATTGATCTCCCTGCGGGCCGGTGGCGTGCAGCATGAACTTCACGCCGTTCCACGGTTTGGGCGGTGACGTGACTCCGGCGGCTTTGACCCGGGCTGAGAATTTCAACCGGGCACCGCGGATGGATTCCAGAGGCAGATTCAACCGGGCGAGGACGTTGCTGCTCCCGCCGGGCGGCGCTTCGATGAACAGGACCGGCCCTTGGTCTTCCGTCCGCGTGAGTCGCACCTGTTGCGAGTCGGAGATTTGCCAGACGCGGAGGGCCTCGCTGTTGCCAAAGTCACTTTGAAAAATGCCGTCACCAGCCTGGGGCGTGGCCTGAACGGCGGACAGGCTCAAACCTGACGCCACAAGGCAGAAGAGCCAGACTTTGACCGTGCCACAATGGTTAAAGTTCTTCATAACGATCCTATTCGAGGGGAAAACGAATCCGGAAGCCGCCCTCGAAAACCACTTCCGCCACCGTGACCACGAGGAACACCGCGCTGACCACCGCGTTCAACCGGAAGAAGGCATTGTTAATCCAGTTGAGGCTGCGTCGCCGCGCGATCCAGTGTTCAAGAATCAGGCAGGCCAGAATGACCAGCCAGCCGATCAGATAAGCGATCCGGAACCGACACAGCAGCCCGAAACCCGCCAATAATCCACACATGAACATGTGAGCGAGGAACGCCGCTTGCAAAGCGTTCTTCGGTCCCCACGCCACGACCAGGGAATGGAGTCCGCGCGACTTGTCGAATTCGTAATCCTGCAATGCGTAAATGATGTCAAAGCCCACCAGCCACAACACGACAGCGGCAGCCAGCACCACCATTTGTACGATTTCCAACGGGCTGACATTCGACCCCTTCACCGCCAGCCACGCGCCGATGGGCGCCAGGGCGAGGGCGACGCCCAGGAAAACATGCGTGTAATCCGTGAACCGCTTGGTCAGTGAATAAAAGCAAACCACGAACAAGGCGATCGGCGAGAGGACAAAGCACAGCAGATTGATGAACCAGGTTGTCGCCACCAAACCGGCGGCACTAACGCCCCAGAGAATCCACGCCCCAATCAGGGAAACCTCCCCGGCCGGCAAGTGACGGTTGGCGGTACGGGGATTCTCTGCGTCGAACTTGCGGTCCATGATGCGGTTAAACGCCATCGCACAAGTTCGAGCGCACACCATGGCCACCAGAATCAGAGCGAAGACACGCAAACCCGGCCAACCGCGATTCTCACGCGCCGCCACCGCCATCGCCGCCAGCGCGAACGGCAGGGCGAAAACCGTGTGCGAGAACCGCACAAATGAGAGCCACTTTTTGAGCGCGGAGAGCATTTCTTAAGGCAAAGTCGCGACGACGCAACGACGCGGTTGTGAACCGAAAACACGATTACGCCCTTGCGCCAGGGCGGGGCCATCGCCCAACACCGTGCCGTGCCGCCAGCACGCTTCGGAAACCGATTCAACCCTCGAGGCGCCCTGACCCATCGCGGCTGCCGCCGCAAGCAACGAGTCGGATGAGGCGCTTAAACCCGGGGCGCGATTCTCCATTCCATGAACCGGAGAGTCCGCGGAAGGATTGCCAGGGAAATAGGATTCATTCCTCGGACCACCATTCCTTGGACAGATTCTCGGTTCCTGGCCCCGAGGTGCGTCCGGAGCTGGAGGCCGCAACTCTCCATGAACCTCAACGTGCTGCCGTGCGTCCTGCCGGCAGTTCTCAGTTACCGCAAAGGAATTTCCTCTGCCCGCCAGAGGCGCGGCAGCACGTTGTTCATGGTTCCCATGCGCTCTTGTTCTCGAATTGGGAAGCGGCCCATGAATCCCCGGAGCGCGACTGTGCTGAGAGTCCGTCGCCGCGCACCCCAAACCTGCTGCGCTTGGCGTGCGACCCCGCCGCGGTCCAGTTCCGGGGTTCAAAGCGCGGACCTTGGCTCGGAGCATTTTCTGCCAGGGGGACACAACTCTTGGGTTTTGCACAACGTAAAATGCGTGGATCACGTGCCCACATTCCGACGCAGCGTAGCGCCAAGCAGCCCTTCCCGACAACTCAGAAAACATCCCGCTTGCGTGCGCGCCGGCTCGCGGATTTCCCACCGCCGCCAGTATGCGGCGCTCTACCGCGACGCCGCTACGGTTCAGGTCCCCGAGGCGCGCCTGCTGTTGGACGTAGCAGCCCTCCATCAAGCTTCCGGTAGGGCGCGTCACTCCGTGCGCGCCGGGGAATGTTGTAGCCGGCGACGGCGCGCACGGAGTGACGCGCCCTACCACTGCGGATTCACGATCCCAATGTGCGTCCAAAGTCGGAGGCCGCGACTCTCCTTGAACCTCGACGTGCTGCCGTGCGTCCCGCCGGCAGTGCTCACTTCCGGCGAAGGAATTTGCTCTGCCCGCCGGAGGCGCGGCAACCCGTTGTTCCTGGCTTGAAGGCCCGTCCAATCCTGGAGCTCGCAGCTCCCCAAACCAACCGCTGGCGGGCCGGCTGCCCAGCCTGCGGAAGTCAGCATCGCAGATTCTCCGCTCCGCGGGCCGACGCGGCATGGTGCCAGCATTGTGGCGGAGCGCCGGTTTGTAACCGGCTTGCCTCGCTCGACAAAGGAGACGTTGCTCTCGATTTCAGTATCCAAAGCCGGCGGCAACCCTGCGCTCCGTTGCCCAAATGCTGGAATTGTGCCTTGCGTCCCGCCGACGGTTCGCCAGACAGACGAAAAAATCCAAGAAATTGCTTGCAAAATTCCGGCAAACCGGCAAGGTAAAGGCGCTTAAGTGAGTTCAGTTGGACGAAGTTGGCAGGTTATCAGAAGATTCCGACATCAAGCATTATGAACATGAACAGTTCCAAATTTGTGAAGACATCAGTGGCAGCCCTCGCAGCCTGCGCTTTCCTGTGTGCCGGTTTCCAATCGGCTAATGCGGCAGTGTTGGCGAATTACACTTTCAATGCGAGCAACGGCAATTCTTCGGATACCGATCCGAACTCAGTCGCTGGCACGTTTACCGGGACTGGGCTTACCGTTTCGTACAATGATCCTGGTTGGGTGGCTGGCGACACGGTGGCCATACGCGCCGACACTTCGAGCATGGCGACATCCCTTGGCACGGATTACTGGAGTTTTACCATCACCCCAACGGCTGGGAATCGTTTGATGCTCAGTGGTACAGCGGCGCTGACCTTTGAGTATGGTCGTAGTAGTACGATAACAACTTGGACCTACAGTTGGGCAGTGCGTTCCAGTCTTGACGGCTACACGGCAAACTTGGGAACCGGTTCTGTCACGACTCCGACCCAAACTTGGCTGCCTGCGAGCGTTAATCTTTCGTCTGCTTTTGACTTTCAAGATAGTGCTGTAACCTTTCGTATCTACGTTTGGGATGGCGGGGATAATTCAACCTTTCGCTACGGCTATATTGACAATGTAGTGTTGAACGGCACTGTCGTACCGGTTCCCGAACCGGTGAACGTGGCTCTTGGCGTATTTGGCCTCTGTGCGGTGGGCTTCGCGGCCGGACGCCGGTACCTGCGCAAGCGCGCCTGAGTTCCGC
>JAANMU010002963.1_pt1 | contig 11702 bp, 9 predicted proteins | sample 7279701 | NCBI WGS metagenome assembly JAANMU01 (sample SAMN14094539, study PRJNA606508) | bioreactor metagenome | isolation source: A lab-scale SPAN reactor treating ammonium-rich wastewater day 57 | place: Ireland: Galway | collected 2017-03-13 | reverse complement strand
GGCGTCGTACAAGCCGTTCATCATCGCGGCCATGATCCTGCTGACGCGGTTTGAGAACCCCGCCGCCGTGCTCGGTTCGCTGGCGAGGAACAAGAAACCGCGGCGGGCGTAGTGCCTGATACATTCGCTTTCGCTTAATGCGCCGCGCGGGCTGAAGCCCGCGGCTCGTTTTTCGCCTTGCGCTTGCAGTACATAGTCGCGAACGAAGCATAGAACGCCGCGCACTTCACCAGATGCTCGATCGGCACGCTGTCGTTCACCGTGTGAGCGACGGCCTCGGGCGCCGGGCCGAAGCCGACGCAGGGAATGCCGTACAACCCCGCGATCGACACGCCGTTGGTGCTGAAGGTCCAGCGGCCGGGCTTCTGCCGCTCGCCGAACAGGCCCGCGTAAGTGTCCACCGCCGCGGCGACCTGCGGGGCGTTCTCCGCCGCGCACCACGTGGGGAAAAAGTTCTCCGTCGGATAGACCAGCCCGGTGTAGGTCGGCTTGTCGTAGCGGACGACCTTCACCTCGCCGACCACGCCCGCCTTTTTCATGGCCGCCTTCACCTCGGCGATGGCCGACGCCTTGGTGTCTCCGACCGTCAGCCGGCGATCGAGATGGATGTAGGCCTGATCGGGCACGGCGCAGAGGCTGGGCGTCTTGCAGTCGATGTAGCTGACGGTGATGGTCGCCTTGCCGAGGAAAGCGTGATCGCGTAATCGCGTATTGAGGGATTCGATCTCGCGCACGACGCGCGACATCTTATAGACCGCGTTGTCGCCCTTGTGCGGCATGGAACCGTGACACGATTTACCGCGCACCGTGACGCCGATTTCCATCCTCCCGCGCTGGCCGCGCAGGATCCTGCAATTTGTCGAATCCGTCACCACGACCGCCTCGGGCCGGATGCCGCCCTCTTTCACCAGGTACTGCCAACACAGCCCGTCACAATCTTCTTCGGCCACGGTGAACGTCAGAAGCAGCGTGTAATCCTTCGTGGGAATCTTCAGGTCGCGGATGATCCGCCCGGCATACACCATCGCCGGCATGGCCCCCTTCTGATCGCCCGCGCCGCGCCCATACACAATCCCCTTCGCTACTTTGCCCTTGTACGGGTCGTGCTTCCACTCGGAGGGATTGCCGACGCCGACCGTGTCGACGTGCGCGTCGATGGCGATCAGCCGCTTGCCGGTGCCGATCTTCGCGAGCAGGTTGCCGAACTTGTCGGTCCAGACCTTGTCATACGCGCCGACTTTTTTCAGCTCCTGTCGAATCCGCGCGATGACGCAGCCTTCGATGCCGGTCTGCGACGGGATGGCGACGATGTCGCGGAGGAACTTGACCATGGCGGGCTGATACCTGGCGGCCTGTTTACGAATCGCGGGAAAGTCGAGCATGGGCGGTGCTTCCTTATGGACCAACTCCCCTCCCTTCCAGGGAGGGGGCGGGGGAGGGTACAACGCGAATACGATCTTCCCCTCACCCTGTCCTCTCCCCCCGAGGGGAGAGGGTTTCACGAGCAGTTCATACTATAATGGCCGCCGATGAGCGGCAACGAACACGAGAAATGGATGCGTTTGGCGATCGAGCAGGCGCGGGCGAGCATCGCAGGCGGGCAGAGTCCGTTCGGCGCGGTCGTCGTACGCCACGGGCAACTGGTCGTCGCTGCGCACAATGAAGTGTGGCATCGAACCGATCCGACGGCCCATGCCGAGGTGGTGACGATCCAGAAGGCCGCGGCGGCGTTGAAGACCATCGACCTGTCGGGCTGCGTGATGTACTCCAGTTGCGAGCCGTGCCCGATGTGCGCGTCGGCGATTCACTGGAGCAAGCTCGACGCGGTGTATTACGGCGCGACCATCGCCGACGCCCAGCGCGCGGGCTTCACGGAGCTGACGCTGCCGATCGGCGACGTCTATCGCATCGGGCAGAGCAGCGTGAAAGCCGTGCCGGGCATCATGCAGGCCGAGTGCGCGAAGCTGTTTGATGAATGGCTGGCGCACACAGGACATCGCGTCTACTAATCCGAGCCGCGACCGTCAGGGAGCGCCGAGAAACGCTGTGAAGAGCAGACTCACTTCGATTCGGCGAGAGGGCCGAATTGGCAGGCAGACCGCTCGCTGGATGACACGAATGACCCACAACCGATTACCGATGGTCGAATCCATAGTCCGAATTGGCATTGCTCTCGCTTTCACTCTTTCACTCTGCGCCGCCTCGTCCTGCGACTCCAAGTCGGCGAGCCACAACGCGGCGAGCAGCCAACCGGGCGGCGCCAAGCGCATCGGCATCTCGCTGCTCACCGTGCAACATGCTTTCTATCAGGAGCTGCGCGCGGGGCTGGAGGACGAAGCGAAGAAACACGGCTACGAGCTGCGCATCACCAGCGGCGAGTTCGACGCCGCGCGTCAGGCCAATCAGATCGATGAGTTTCTTGTGCAGAAACTGGACGCGATCGTCGTCTGCCCCTGCGATTCGCGCAGCGTCGGCGCGAGTATTCGCGCCGCCAACGACGCAAACGTCCCCGTCTTCACCGCCGACATCGCCAGCACGTCGCCGCTCGGAAAGGTCGTGTCGCACATCGCGTCCGACAACGTCGCCGGCGGGCGAAAGGCCGCCGACCTGATGACCGCGGCGCTCGGCGGCAAGGGCAAAGTCGCCATTCTCTCGCACCCAGAAGTCGCCAGCGTCAGCGCCCGCGTCGACGGCTTTCGCAAGCAGATCGCCACGACACCGGGCATCACCATCGCCGCGGAGCTGTCGGCCGACGGCAAGCGCGACAAAGCCGTGCGCGTGATGGAGGACCTGCTGCAATCACACGGCGACCTCGCCGGCGTGTTTGCCATCAACGACGATTGCGCGCTGGGCGCGCTCGCGGCCATCGAATCATCCGGCAAGCTCGGCAAGATCGCCATCGTCGGTTACGACGCCACGCCCGAAGCAAGGGCGAAGATCAAAGCGGGCGCAATCTACGGCGACGTGATTCAGAACCCGCGCGAGATCGGTCGGCTCACGATTCAAGCCATCCACGATCATTTCAACGGCCGCGCGCCGGCGGCGGTGATTCCCGTCGAGGTGGGCGTCTTCACGAAGGACATTCCCTGATCGCATGGCCGACGTCCCCCCGCTGCTGCGATTCGTCGAGGTGGGCAAATCGTTCCCCGGCGTTCGGGCGCTGGACGGCGTCTCATTTGCCGCACAGGCCGGCGAGATTCATGCCATCGTTGGTGAGAACGGCGCCGGCAAATCGACGCTGATGAAAATCCTGTCGGGTGTTCATCAGCCCGATGACGGCTGCATCGAGATCGACGGGCGGCCGGTCCAGCTCGCCGATGCCCGCGCCGCCCAGCGCCTCGGCATCGCCATTGTGCATCAGGAGTTTCATCTCGCGCGGCACTTGTCCGTCGCCGAGAACGTGTTCCTCGGTCGCTGGCCGCGCCGGCGCCTGACGCGCCTGATCGACTTCCCATCGCTGCACCGCCGCGCGACCGCGCTGCTGGCGACGCTCGGCATCACACTGAATATCAGCCTGCCGGTCGATTCCCTGTCCGTCGCACATCAGCAGATGGTCGAAATCGCCAAGGCGCTTTCGCTGGACGCGCACGTGCTGATTCTCGATGAGCCATCGGCCGTGCTCACGCCGGCGGAGCTGCAATCGCTCTTCGCTCTGCTGCGGCAGCTTCGCGCGCGGGGCACCGCCATTCTCTACATCTCCCATCGCCTGGAGGAGATCTTCGAACTGGCCGACCGCGTTACCGTCCTGCGCGACGGCCGGCACATCAGCACGCGGCCCATCGCCGACGTCACACGCGACGGTCTGATCCGCGAGATGGTCGGGCGCACGCTCGACGAGGAGTTTCCCCCGCGCGCGTCCGCGCCGGGCAACGTTGCCCTGCGCGTGCGTGATCTCTCCGCGCCGGGGCGATTCGAGTCGGTGACGTTCGACGTCCGCGCCGGCGAAGTGTTCGGGCTGACCGGCCTCGTCGGCAGCGGGCGCTCGTCGGTCTTGCAGGCCGTCTTTGGCGCGTGCCCCGTTTCGCGCGGAAGCGTCGCCGTGGGGGCGACGACTGGGCCGTTCTACTCGCCGCGCGGCGCCATGGCTGCCGGCGTCGCCTATTTGCCCGAAGATCGCAAGCGTCACGGCCTGCTCCTGGACCGGCCGATTCGCGAGAACATCACGCTCGCCCATCTCGGCGCGTACACCGCCGGCGGGCTGCTGAATCCCGCTCGCGAGCGCGAGTCCGTCGCGCGGCATGCCAGGCGATTGCGTTTTCGCGGTGAGGCGATGGAGTCGGCAGCGCGGACGTTCAGCGGCGGGAATCAGCAGAAACTGCTGCTGGCCCGCTGGCTGGATCGGTCGTCGCGTACCATGCTCCTCGACGAGCCGACGCGCGGCGTGGACGTCGGCGCGAAGGTGGAAATATACACATTAATAAATGAACTCGCCGCGCAGGGGCTTGCCGTTGTGATTGCTTCGTCGGAGCTGCCCGAGGTCATCGGCATGTGCGACCGAATCGGCGTCATGTGTCGCGGTCGACTGGCGGGCGTGCTGGACAATGCCCGGCGCGACACGACCCAGGAGCAGGTGATGGCCCTGGCGGTGGGAGGCGCAGAACGTGGCGAGCAGCAGTTGGCGAATCGCCGCGCGTGAGCGCGAAACCATGCGCGCGACTTGATCGAGGAACGCAGGCATGAAGTTCTTGAGCTGGGACATGCTGGTTCGCGGCCGAATGATCGTGGTGCTGCTGCTGCTGATCGCGGCCGCGGCATCGCTCACCGACGGCGTGTTTCTCCAGCCCGACAACCTCGTCAACGTCGCTCGGCAGATTTCCCTCGAAGCGATGATCGCCTTCGGCATGACGCTGATCATCATCACCGGCGGGATTGACCTTTCGGTCGGTTCCGTCGTCGCGCTCGCCGGCGTCGTCGCGGCCCTGGCCATGCGCGCGGCGGGCGGCGAATCGGCCGGAACCATCGTCGTCGGCGCGCTGGCGGCCTGCGGGACGGGCCTCGTAGGCGGCGCGGCCTCCGGCGCGATCATCACGCGCTTCGCCCTGCCGCCGTTCATCGTGACGCTCGCGCTGATGCTCGTGGCGCGCGGACTTGCGTTCATCTTTTGCGGCGGCGAACCGATCTACGAGGGGCTGCCGCAGGGCTTGCTCTGGCTGGGACGCGGGTTTGTATTCGAGAATGTGCTCGCTCGGCGGCTGCCGGTGCCCGTGCTGCTGATGGCGATGGTGTTCGCGGCGTCGTGGTTGCTGCTCGCGCGGACCGTAATGGGCCGCTGCGTCATCGCCGTCGGTTGCAATGAAGAAGCCGCCCGGCTGGCAGGCATTCCCGTGCGACGAACGAAGTTGTTTGTCTATGTTCTGACGGGCGGGCTGGCGGGTCTGGTCGGCCTGCTGCACGACGGCAAGCTCATGGCCGCTGACCCGAAGATCGGCGAGATGTGGGAGCTGAACATCATCGCGGCCGTCGTCGTCGGCGGGACGAGTCTCTTCGGCGGTCGCGGCAGCATCCCCGGCACGCTCGTCGGCGCGCTGATCATCGGCGTGCTCAACAACATGCTGAACCTGATGGGCGTGCAGCATTTCTGGCAGAAGGTCGTGCTCGGGCTGGTGATCCTCGCCGCGGCATTGCTGGATGCGGCGATGGCGAGGCTGGGGAAAAAGTGAAGAATGGAGACTTGAGAATAAAGAAAAGGCGCTCGCTGCGGCCCGAGTCAGCACACGCGACGCGGGCGTTTCAACATTCTACATTCTTAATTCTGCACGCCGCGCAGCGATCACGCCGTCTTCGCGAGGCGATCAAACGACACTTCGAGGCGATCTTTCACCAGCTGCATGTTGTCCGGCCGATTGCCGCGCTCGGGCTGGCAGCAATCTTCGATCAACTTGATCAGCGTGGGATCGAGCTGCTGGGATGAGTCCAGATTGGGATTTCGCCAGCGGTCCAGACTGACGCCCGCCTTGCTCGTCGCGGAACTGTTCAGCTCCGTTTCGACCGAGCGGCCGAGGAACACGCGATGCATCGTCGCGCCGAGGCCGAACACGTCCGTCCGCTGGTCCAGCGCCAATCGCTCGACCTGCTCCTTGGCGATGAAGTCCTTCGTGCCCTGAATGCGCTCCTTGCGCGTCAGCATCGCGCAGGCTTGGCCGAAGTCAATGATCGTCGGGCGGCCGTTCTTCGCACACAGGATGTTCTGCGGTTTGAGGTCGGCGTGAATGAACCCGCGACGGTGCAGGTCGTGCAGGCCATCGGCCACGTGCCAGAAGACTTTGATGACCAGCGGCAGGGCCGAAGCCTCGGCAAATTTGTCGAGCGGAACGCCCTCGACGAACTCCAGCAGGTTGTAGGCCTCAATCGCGCGCAGCTTTCGCTTGACGATTCCGTACTCCACGGTCTTGCGGAGTACCGGATGGCTGTTCAGAACGCCGATGTCGAATTCATTCTTGAGCTGCCGGACCTGCGACTGCCAGTTTTCCGCCGAGGCCGAGACGGATTTTTTGCAGTAGTGCTTGCCGTCCTTGGCGTCGCGCATGAGGGTCACGCGGGTCCCGGCGCCGGTTCCCAGCTCACGCACGAACATCAGGCTTTCAAGTCGCTTTGACACGGCTTTGCTTCAGACAATCGGCGTCCTGTTTGGCGGCATCCTAATATCGGCCAGCCAACCATCGAATGTTGTCTTCGTCACCGGTCCATTGCCCAAGCACGGCCAATTCTGCCGCACGAACGTGCAACGGACCCCGAAACGAGACTCAAAACGCCGAATTTCCCCTGTCAGGGCAATTCTTCAAACGGACAATCGTGCGGGGGATTGCCCCGAAAACCATCGATCTCGATGGCACGCGTATGATGAAGTGAGGCGAATGGGGAACGAAGGTCCGCAAATGATGGACGAAAATAGGGCGAAAACGGGTGCAGCACCCAGGTTCCCATCTCCCGCGCTCACGGTCATACCACTATACCGAAAAGCCACGTGTCTTTCCAACCCGCCCCGGTTTGTTCCTCCCCATCTCTGAAGAATCGTCGCCATTCGCATGGGGAAAAGTCGGTTCGTTGTCGCGTTGAATCGGTGGGGAAAGTTGCCCGATGTAGCACGGCAACCGCTCGATCCACGGCAAATTTGCCCTGGAACGGGCGCTGCAATGACCCTTGAACCGCCTCGCCGACAGTCGACCGGCCACTGACGCCGATCGGGGGATAACGCCATGCCGAGAACTCAAGCCCACGTTCATTCCCACGGAACCATGAGTCGATTCTGGCTCACTCTCCGAGCCTGGTGGTGGTGGTTTCGGCCGACGACGGCGCCAGGGCGAGCGTCTGCGCCGGCTGCGGATGTGTCGATGAGGCATTCGTGCTACGACGCGGATGAATGAGCCGCGCCGGCGGGCGTCGGCCCGGTCGGGCGATGATCGAACTCGTCGCCGCGGAACGTCGTCCCGAGGTAGGCGTCGCGGACCGTCTGATCGTTGATCAGCGCCCGGGGTGAGCCTTCGGCAATCACTCGGCCCTCGTGAATGATGTAGCTGCGGTCCGTCACTTCCAGGGTCTGGCGAACGTTGTGATCCGTCAGCAGGATCGACAATCCCAGATCGTTCTTCAGGTGTGAGATTTCGCGTTGCAAGTCCTGCACCGCGATCGGGTCAACGCCGCTGAACGGCTCGTCCAGCAGAATGATGGCTGGCTGGGTGACCAGCGCGCGGGCGATTTCGAGCTTGCGCCGCTCGCCGCCCGAAAGCGTTCGTGCCTCCTGTTTGGCATTCCGCGCCAGGCCGAACTGTTCCATCAGGGCTGCGGCGCGTTTGCGTCGCTCGGCGCCCGAGAGCCCCGGCAGCATCTCCAGGATCGCGAGCAGATTCTGCTCCACGGACAACCGCACAAAGACGCTGTTTTCCTGCGACAGATAGCCCAGGCCCTTACGGGCACGCTGGTACATGTGCAGCCGGGAGATGTCCTCGCCCTTGAAGAGCACCTGCCCCGCGTCGGGCGTGACGATGCCCATCGTCATTCTGAAACTTGTCGTTTTGCCGGCGCCGTTGCGGCCCAGCAGGCCGACGATTTCCCCCTGGCTCACGTGGAAGCCGACTTTGCTCACGACCATGCGGCCGCTGTAACTCTTGACCAAGTCAATCGTCTGGAGCAGCGGGTTCGCGTGACTCATGAGCGATCCTGTCGGGGGTCGTAGGGGCATTGGCCGATCGCTACCTCGCCGTGTTGACAACCTGTTTACAGCTCCAGTCGGCGTAGGACCAGCTCGCGGCTCCATTGAGTAACGGTGGGGATTATAACGAATGCACCGACTGGCGCTAACGTCGTGGAAATTCGTTCACTTCGCCCGTAACTCGCAGATTCTTAACAAGTTAGGCAAAGCGGAACTGCGATTCTGCGACCTGGTCGCGAATGCCCTGCCTTGGTGGGCATGGGCGGTCGGACGAGTGGTGTCATGCCGCAGACATGGCGACCCTTGATGTGGATAACCTGCGAAATTCACTGCCGCAATCGGGCGGAATTCAGAGCGCGCCGATTGATGAAACCTTCCGTGTTATCGGATGATACGCATCCGCCCGAAGTTGGGAATGATCGGCGGCGAGCCATCTGAAATGCGCAGGCCGCCCGGCCAATACACAAAAAACGCGCGGCCGATCAACTGATCTTCGGGCACGGTTCCGTACGAGTAATTCCCGCGTTCGACGAGAAAAGGCGCGACTTCCCACCACAGGCGCGAGTCCTTGCTCTGGGGGCTGTTATCGCCGCAGCAGAAATACTCGCGCGGGTCATCGCGGAGCAGAATCGGGTTGTTCGCGGTGCCCCATGCCGGGTATTGGGCGTACTCGTTGCGCTGGCGCGAAGGTCCGCCGCCATCGAGCGTGAAGTCCGAGCGATAGAAGACGTCGCGATGAACGACGAGGTGGCGGATTTCCATGGGCGTGCCCGTTGCTCCCATTCGAACTTCCGCACGGTTGTAGCGGCCGTCCTGATAAGGCCTTTCAAGCAGTCGGTCGAGATCGGGCGCGTATTGCTGGTCCGTCGTGGCGAGCACTTCGCGGTCGTTGATGCGCAGCGCCACGCGATAATCGAGGTTCTCGAACTCGACGGTGACCGGCTGACCGGGCCGCAGCGGGTCGATCTTTGCGCGCGAGAGTTCGATCCGCACCGGGCCTTTGTCGGATCGATCGAGAATGAGTGTGCCGTCGGTGTGAATGATCGCGCGAAACTCATCCGGCCCGCGCGCCAGCGAAAGCGCCAGCTCCCCTTCCGTCGGACCGGGCCACAGGACAAAACTCAACTTCACATCGCCCACATCGTGCTGCGTCGGCACCGCCCCGGCGCTCACGTCGTTGTAGGCGTAATGATCCTGAATGCGGCGACCGGTCAGCCGAAGCCACCGGGTCTCCTTGCCGTCGGGGACAAATCGCACAATGGGCGTGCCGGCGTCCCAGCCTTTCTTCGCGCCGCTTTCCGCCGCGGCCGATTCTCCCGGCGCGCCGCTCGTCTCGGGAACCCACATCGGCGGGTCAAACATCGGCTCGGTGGGAGCGGCTTTTGCGGCCGGCGGGTAGTCGTGGTCGTAGTGAATCATCCACAGTGACTTCTGCGCGACGGGCGTCTTTCGTTGGATGCGCAGCTGCTGGGAGAGAGTTTTCTCCTGCGCGGGAGTCAGCCGCCGCGCCGACGGATTGCCCTTCGGCGGCGGTTGCGACAAGGCATCGAGGATGTCCCTGGGCACCTTGCTGATCGGCGCGGTGTAGAGATCGCCGTTGATGATCTCCAGCACTTCGCCGGGCAGGCCGAGCATGCGCTTGATGTAATTGGTGTCGCCGTCCTGCGGGTCTTTGAATACGACGACGTCCCAGCGCTTCGGACCGAGCAGCGGACCGCCGATGTCGTAGGCCCATTTGTGGACAAGGATGCGATCACCGGCATCGGGCACGACCCGCGTCTGCGGCGTGCGATTGAGCTGGTTGTTGCCCACGCCGGCCCAGCTGCAGTTCGGGCAGCGCACGCCGAAGCCCAGCGGGGCATCGAGCGTCCCGTCCTGGCGATAGCCGCCGGGCAGTTGCAGGGTCTCGCGGATGCCATAGACAAACGGATATTTGCACATTTCGCAGCGGTGCTGCGCGTGCAGGCCGTACAGGCCCGGGGCCATCGACCCCGTGGGGATGACAAACGCCTCGACGACAAACGCGCGGAACACGAACGCGAGGATGAACGCCACAACGATCGACTCGATCGTGTCGCGGATGCCGTCGCGCGGCGGGGCCGAGGGGCCCTCGCGCGCCAGCGCGCTCGCGTTGTTTTCGGCGGCGGGAGGCGTAGTCTGGGTCGCGGTTGTGGTCATCGCGGTGTGAAGGGTTCAACGCAAAGCGCGGCGGCGCATTTCGCAAGCCGTTCTTCAAAGCATTTCGCGCGCCGGTCTCCCGCCGACGTCACGATGCGTATCGACCATACTCCCCCCTTACGAACGGGTCAATCGTGCGGTTCAATGCGGTTAAATGGCGGTGGTTCGCTCAATGTCCGGTCGTTCAACGCACAAAGGCTCATGTTTCAACGCGTGCACGTCATCCTCAATCCTGTCTCCGGTCGAACCCGGGGCGACCGCCCGTTGATGCACCTGTTCCGGCGGCTGCGAGCGGCCGGCGCATCGCTGGAATTGTTCCGCACGACGGGTCCAGGCGACGCCCGTCGATTGGCCTGCGACGCCGCGCGGACCGGCGTTGACCTGGTCATTGTCGCCGGCGGCGATGGCACGGTGAGCGAAGTCGTCTGCGGCCTGCGCGAAGCGGCGAACCCCGCATTGCGCGATGCCGTTTCCACGATGCCGCCCGTGCTGATCGCGCCGCGCGGCACGGAGAACGTGCTCGCGAAGTATCTCGGCCTTCGGCTCGACGGCGACGTTCTTTCCGATGCGGCGATGAACGGGCGGGCGCAGGAGATCGACATCGGGGTCTGCACCGGCCGTTCAAGCTCATCGCGGCCGTTCATGCTCGTCGCGGGCGTGGGGTTCGATGCCGAGGTAGTGCGGCGGGTGCATGCGGCGCGCGGGCGGCATCTGGACTACGGCGCGTATGTCTGGCCGCTCTGGCGGACGTTCTGGTCGTATCGACATCCGGCGATTTGCGTGGACGTTGACGGTCAGCGGGTCTTCGAGGGGCCGGGACTGGTGATCGCGGGAAACATCCCGCGCTACGCGATGGGCCTGCGACTCCTGCGCGATGCACGCCCCGACGACGGCCTGCTGGATGTCTGCATTTTCGCGGTGCGGACGCGTCGCGGGTTGATCCGGCACGCGGTGCGCGCGGCGCTGGCGCGGCACGTGGGTCGCCCCGATGTGGTGTATGGCCAGGGCCGCATCGTGCGAATTGCGGTACAGGCAAAGCCCGGTGTGGCACAGGCTAATAGCCTGTGCGATCGAGAAGCAGACTTGACCGGTACCGGAGCAGCCCGCTCACCGGGAGCAAGCCGCTCGCATGGAGCCGCCGCCACCGACACGCCGTATCGCTCGCAGCGCGAATCACCGGCCCCCTGCGTAGAATTGGACGGCGACCCTGGCGGTGAGTTGCCGATTGATCTGGAAGTGATCCCCCGCGGCGCGCGGTTCATCGTGCCGCAGACGTGGCGGAGTGGCACAGGCTAATAGCCTGTGATTCGGCTCGGCTCAAAGCACCCTCTCCCTTCGAGGGAGAGGGCTGGGGTGAGGGTGTATTTATGCTGGT
>JAANMU010002961.1_pt1 | contig 11707 bp, 7 predicted proteins | sample 7279701 | NCBI WGS metagenome assembly JAANMU01 (sample SAMN14094539, study PRJNA606508) | bioreactor metagenome | isolation source: A lab-scale SPAN reactor treating ammonium-rich wastewater day 57 | place: Ireland: Galway | collected 2017-03-13 | reverse complement strand
CTTCAAGCGGGTCAAGGACGGCATCCCGGCAAAGGTCGCCACCGTCGAATAGAGCCAGGCCGCCGAGGCGCCAAGCGCGACCAGGCTGTTCATCTCGGGCGCGCGGCGCATCAGCGCCGGAAAGCCGATGCGGAAGAACATCCGCCCTGGCCCGGCCAGGACCGCCGTGGTCAGCAGGAACTCCAGCACCCACAGCGTGCGCTGGCCAAGCGCCATGTGCAGCCAATGGTGGAAGGCCGGGAAGGCATGGCTTTTCAGCTCCTGTAAATGCCCCTTTTTCGTAGCCAAACAATTCACTTTCTAGTAAATTCTCAGGGATTGCAGCACAATTAAGCGCCACAAAGGGACCACACTTTCTATCGCTGTTGTAATGTATCGCTCTTGACACCAGCTCTTTACCTGTACCACTTTCACCAGTGACCAGAACGGTGGAGTCGGTTCTTGTAACTTCGCCTACCAGCCGCAATGTTTCAACAACACTTGGAGAGTTGCCGATAATATTCCCAAAGTTATATTGCAACTCTAACGCCTTGCGTAGGTTTTTATTTTCAATAGTCAATGAGCTTACTTTTAAAGCTCTTTTTACCGCCAATTCTAAAATATCGTTATCGAAAGGCGCAACCAGATAATCAAAGACGCCTTCCTTCATAATGTCAATGGCAAAACCAACAGAACCATAAGCGGTCAACACGATGATTGGGATATCCGCTACCTTATTTTTCACCGCCCTGATAAAATCGATACTATTACTGCCAGGAACCTTTAGGTCTGTAATTAAAAGGTGAAACCTCTCTTTATCTAAATAGCGGAGGACATCCTCAAAGCTGTTTCCCGCAACAACTTTAACATCTTTCATCTCCTCGAATATCATCGTTAGCACGCGTCGCATGCGTTCTTCATCATCAGCTATTAATACCCTGTAAGTCATTATTCCACCTTGAAATATATCAAGCATTTAATTGATTCGGACTTAACAGTATAGCATCCGCCTGCTACAAAATTTTTATCTACTATAGCGCCCAAACAACAAGCGCAGAGACCATCAGACTCACCAATATTAACCCAGTGATCAAAAGTGGTACAGCAATCAGCCTTGATAAAAATTTTGCGAAAAGAGATGGAGGCGCTACCTTAAAACTATCCAACTGTCTTTGATTTTTTAGCCTTTCATATTCACCAAGGCGCTCATGTTTAAACTCAGCCTCCGTTATTCTCCCTGTAAATATCGATTCATCTACTGGCATTTTTTCAGGCAGTAAGTGCGTGTGAATGAAATGAATTGTGAAAATAAAAACAGCCGCCAGTATTGCTTCATATCGATGGATAATCAACGCAATACCGGGGATATCGAAGATGCTGGCAACCGAAACGGGAATAATTTTTGTAAACTGAACAGGAAACCAAAGAATTAAGCCGGTAGCGGCCATAACAATAGTTCCCCACATCAAAGAGAGATATTCAAACTTTTCCCAATAAATCCATCTATCAAAATTCGGCCTTTTGCCAATACCAATAAACCATTTGATGTCTGCTATTACATCAAAAAGATCTCTTGGTTGCAAAAGCATTGAATTAGGTCCCCAAAAAAAACCTTTCTTCTTTTTAATAGATACATTGAAAAACAGCCACGCGAAATGCAAAAAACCAGCAAAGAAAGTGATTAAGGCGCTGACCCTGTGAATATATCCTGCCGTAGGATATCCGCCAAACAACTCGTACAACCACCTCCCCCAATCATAACCGCTAAAGGCGAGTGGTAAGCCAGTCAAGACTAGCCCAAAAAAACTAATAATCGTTAAAAAATGACAGAATCTATGAAACAGCGTAAATCTTAAATAATTAGTGTTGCTCTTCATCGGAATGCCCCTTTCTCCTAAACTCGTCACGAACTGTAGCAAACCAGCCTAACAATGAATGGAGCCCAAACTTGGTAAATGTTAAAGCTAGAATACCAATATACGCCACAAACACAATACATAGGATTGTTTGGGGATTTTTAACTACTTTCTTCAACGCTTCAGGATCTTTGCGATAATTTTTTGCTGCAGCAAGCAAGGTCTTGTAATAATTTAAATTTTTTATCTGAGGATGTTCAACATGTTTCACGAAGCTTGCATTTGCATTTGCGTGACAACTACCGCATGTTTTAATTATGTTGTCTTGTCCAACCATAGACTCAGGTTCTGACGAGTTGAGAATAGTGTGTTTTCCATGACAATCAAAGCATACAGGCACATCCGTTGCGGTATGTCCAAGCGCAGTAACCTGACCATGTGCGTTATTCCTATAGCTGGCAAGATGCTCTTCATGACAAGAACCACATGTATCTATTGTCAACTTTCTGTGTAGCGGGTCAGTTTCCCTAAGAACATTCATCGGGGCTTTTTCTCCGTATATAGAAAAATGATAAGTAACCCCTCCATGACAATGCTTGCACGTAGGTACGTCCTTATCATTCTCCTTCATCAACTTAACATGCTTACTTTCATAATATTCCGCAGCAGGGTCGTCATGACAAAATGTTATACAGTCAACAGGCGTAAGATTAGGTTTGTGCCCATTTTCCGCAATGTCATCATCTTCGGCCTCTTCCAATGAAGCATGGCAATCTGTACAGGAAAAGTCTGTTCCACCATGTGCAGTTTTATCAAAAACCTCCCTATCAATCATCAAAGAAACAACTTCAATTTCACCCGTAACCGGGTCAATCCTAGCCTTCTCGGTCTTTTCTATTTTTTCCGGATCTGCATGACAACCATAACATGTTTCGTTCTCGGCCGCAATCAGTACTGCGGCCCGAGAACATAATCCTATTACAGAAACAAGAGCAATAAAGAAAAAACACCCCGGTCTAATAAATCGTAGTAATTGTTTTAATTTCATAATCTTTCTCTTCCTGTCCCTTTCCCACACTGGGGGTACCCATCGGGATATAATAACTCAAGTAACAACTCAAAACCCATCAATGTTTTTTCTTATAGGGCAAATAAAGCATATCGTCTTTAGGCAAGATGTCCGCCCATTTCTTCTTATCTGCATCAGAGAGCTTCTTAATTACAAGGTCAATATCATCTTCGTCGCGGTGGTCATCCTTCTTAAAATATTCTTTATAATCCATCACTTTATCTGTTTTAGGACACTTGTTCTTAGCATCAGCGCTCTCCCAGTGGCATTGCAGACATTGTTCTTTCACCGTAGCAGGTCCATTTATGCCCGCAACAATCAAGCCGGCGTCATATTGTGCTTTTCTTGCAAGAAGAGGGTCTTTCTTTAACAATTCTTTAAAGGCGTCCTTTCCCTTTCCCTGATAGTTTTTCTTCACCTTTTCATATTCTTCTCCGGCACCGTGGCACGCCTCACACTGCACATTTGGCAAATATTTTTTATCCCCAAATTTTTTCTTAATTTTCGCTCCCACAGCCGTTGCATGACACTTCAAACATTCAGGATTATCTTCGTCCGCTGTCCCCTGCAACCTTTTTTCCCAAGTATTTGAATGCAATCTCTCTTTGTATTCTTCCCCTTCATAACATCCCTTAGACATGTGACACTTACAGCCGGCATTACTAACAAATTTAGGCTCAGCTGCTTTCGCAGATACTGCAAATGAAATAGAACAAAATGAAATTACCAAACCACCAAATAATGACTTGTAAACTCTTCCTCTTAACATCTAAATGCTCCTTTCACATAATCAAAAAATAACCTTAAACTATTAAAATCTTAAAAAATATGAAACTCCTAAAACAATAATTGATTTTCATATAAAAAATGAAATTATATGATAACAATATTTTCAGAGCACTAAATAGATAATAATCTGATAAAAAAATAAAAAAAATGAAAATACCAATATTTACCATACTTGCTTTGATTGTTTTTCTTTTTCCAATAACCATAAATGCTCAGGAAGAAGAGGAACAAATATTGTACTATCAAATGGAACCACTTGATGATAGTTTATTTATTCATATTCAGGAAGAGCTGTTTATAGACCCTCCGGATCCGAAAGCAGAAATTGTAGTTGATCTGAGAAATGTAACCGATCAAACTATATCAGTGAAAGGGAGTCTCTATCCACTACTAGCATTAAAACCAGAAACGCGTGCTCGGATAATAACTTATCCTTTTAAACTTAATTTAGAAGAAACTATAAACTATGGTAGTGTCTTCACAAGAGTTATTGATAAATTACGTTTTAATAACATTTTAAATCCGCCAACCGTATTTCAAATATCACCTACATTAGGATATATCAACCCTTATGTGCAAATAATGGGAGGAGAAAGATTTGGGATCCCATTGAAGAAAGATATCGGTTTATCAATTGGTTTTGGTACACCTTATTCCGGAGCACTTGAAACAAACTTCTCTGAAGTCAATTTCCATATTCTTGGAGCTAAAGTCGGTGCTTTTTTAAGTGTTGACGCAATGACTGAACTCAAAAGCTCTGAAAACCATAATAATCTTTTTGTAACTGAAGGAGTTCAGTTATCTTACATTATACCATTTGGTAACTTCTTTGAAGTAGGATATTTAAGTACAACATCGGATTTTGATTCTGCCTTAATAAGGAAATATCAGAAGAATACTGTAAATGCCGGTAACATTGTTAGAAATCCTGATGGGACAATTAAATACCAGCCATATATGTTAGATGGCGGATTCATAAATTGGGAATTCAGATATCCTGTAAAAATATTAGGAGCACTGCGAAGCAAATTTTACGCAGCAAGGTTTATTAACGAATATCATGTTGGATTTACAGGAAGAGAACTTACACTTGCAGGAAGTGTGTTTGACCTTAGAATGGATTATATGTTCAACAGCCCGATACGTAATAATCAATTTGTAATGGATATCGCAATCCAAAAAATATTTGACTACTGGGCTTATAGTTCTATTGCAATAGGACCAAGTATAATTATTACAAATTTAAAAGGCGGCGGTATCGGCTTTTCATCTTTCTTTGTAAATATCAGAATTAAAGTAGGAAGCTCACTTTAAATAAAATGTTAATGAAGGATATTTAATTTTTTTTTCTATTAACCATTCGCTCGAGAGAATGTTGAATTAGTATAGTATTGGATTTTGGGAATGATAATTTTAGTATCAGAGAGTTCTGAAAAACCACTGTTGTAAAAATTCTAATCAAGTTACTTTACTATATTAAAAGGATTTTGGAATGATCAGACTTAGCAGTGTGCAGTAATCTCTTCTACTTTTTTATCTTTGAAATAATTATTCAGAAGTCCTGAAGTATTATCTCCATATCAGATTTAACTAAATACAAAATTTTCCTATATTTGAATTACTAACAATATTAACAATTTAAACATGAATAAAATTTGTTTTTTGCTATTTATATTCTTTTCATTTTCAATGCTATTAAAAGCACAGGATGACGTACAGATAGGCAGTAATCTGAACAATTACAGACAGACACAAGGCGCATTATTTGATTACTCTGACCCATCCGGTATAAATATAAAAGTGCAATTATGGGGCTATGTTAAGTTTCCCGGTTACTATATAATACCTTCTTACAGCAATATAAATGATCTTATTTCCTTTGCAGGCGGTCCATTAGAGGATGCATTGATGGAAGATGTGAGGATATTCAGAAAAACAGACGAAAAATCTGAACTGCTTAAATTTAACTTTAATGACCTACTATGGGAAGATACATTACTTACCGAAATAAGTTTTCCAAAGTTAACAGCAGGGGATGTAGTAATTGTGCCGGGTGAACCAAGATATTTTCTTAGACAAGATGTGTCGTTTTATCTATCTATCACAACTGCACTTGCATCAATTGTTGCAATAATTATCAGTTTAACCAAATAAGATTTTTTTATGAACAATCAGAACTCATTTGAACCTGGCTTTGATGAACACCAAAGCAGTACATTAAAAGATTATTTAATATTATTCAGTGTTAATCTTAAACCGGTATTAACAATATTAGCTGCAAGCCTGATTATCTCAATCATCTATGCTTTAACAGCACCTAATATTTTTAAAACATTCACTGCTTTAAAGATCACAAAACCCGGCGGCAGCATTTTACAATCCCCTCTTCTGCCTGAAATAAATGATTATGGAAACGACCGATTTATTGCTAATGAAATTGAAATACTTAAAAGTTATAACTTGCGAGAACGAATTGCGAAAATTTTAATAGATACTTTATTAAAAAGTCCTGATAAAAATGACTTCTCACTTTTGCTAGTTGACGAATTAGGAAAAGATAAAACCCCTGCAAGCGTACCTGAAGCAGCTAAAATACTTGAAGATGCGGTGCAAATAGAACAAAAGCGAGGGCTTGATATAATTGATATAAGCGTTCAATCTAAAGAGCCGTCAGAAGCTGTTTTGATTGCTAATGTTTATGCTAAAGAATATCTTATGTATAATTTAGAGATAAACAGGAATCAATTAATTTTTGTTCGAAAGTTTCTCGATAATCAAAGACAAGAGAAAAAAGAACAACTTAATGAAGCTGAAGAGATTTTAAGATCATATCAGGAAAAAGGAGGTATAATAGCGCTTGATCAGCAGGCACAAACTTTAATACAACAGCTCGCACAATTTGAAGCACAAAGAAACGCAGTACAAATTGAACTTGAAGCATCAAATGAAATTTTAAAACAATATAAAAATGAACTCCAACAGCAGGACCCAAAACTTGCTGATTATCTTGCCAGTGCTACTTCCGAAACATACATAAAAGCACTTCAAAATCAGATTTCAGAGCTGCAGATACGCCGCGATTTATCAGTGGCTAAAGCTGAACCTAAAACTGATTTCTCTACACAGTTGAAGGAATATGACAATAAAATAGATGAACTTAAAAAGAAACTTGATGAAAAAATCAAAGTGCTTAAAGCAGGTATATTTGCAAGCAGTCCCGAAGAAGTAAAAAGCCTCAGTCAAAAAATAATTGAAGAAGAAATAAAAAACGGATCTCTGCGTACTACATTAGCTGAATTAAATGTAGTAGTTAAAAGATATGATGAGAGATTTAACAGATTGCCAAAAACATCTATAGAACTTGCCAGATTCCAGAGAAACAGAGAATCTTTAGAAAAGCTTTATACTCTGGTCGAAGAGAGATATCAGGAAGCTTTAATTAATGAGCAATCACAGCCGGGTAATGTTCTGATAATTGATAACGCACGCACACCCGATAGACCGAGTAAGCCAAACAGGTTTTTAATTATTATAGTTGGAATTTTTATTGGTTTTGGATTGGCATTTGCATATGTCTTTCTAAAAAATTATTTCGATAACACTGTTAAAACTCCTGAAGATATTCAAAACAGCAATATGAATTTGCTGGGATGGACTCCACGGGTTGATGAGCTTATGGAAAAAGAGAACAGCAAAATTGATTTTATTATTTCAAACAAACCAGATTCAGTATCAAGTGAATCATTCAGAGCACTCAGAACAAGAATCCAATTTTCGAGACCAGATAAAGAAAATCTAAAAACAATTGTTGTCACTTCACCAGCTCCACAGGAAGGAAAAACTTTTGTTACAGTAAACCTTGCTGGAAGTTTTGCGCAATCTGAAAAGAAAGTACTTTTAGTTGATTGTGATCTTAGAAAGCCAAGGGTACACCGCATTTTTGAAGCCCAAAAGGATCCAGGACTAATTGATTATCTTGTCGGTGAAAAAACTTTTGATGAAATTGTTCACAAAAGCACATTGAAAAATCTGTATTATATAACTTCGGGCACAATTCCGCCAAACCCATCTGAGATGCTTGATTCATTGCAGATGGATGAGTTTCTTAAACTTGTTAGGGACAAGTTTGACTATGTTATAATTGATTCCCCCCCTATTATTGCTGTTACAGATGCTGAAATATTAACAAAAAAAGTGGACGGAACCATACTTGTTGTATCCTCAGAGATAACTGAACATCGTATGATGGAAAGAGCTAATCAACTTATTCAGCACGATAATGCAACACTGATCGGGATTGTACTTAATGGCTTTGATACTAATAGTGCTTATGGTACGTATTATAAGTATAAGTACTATTATTATTACTCAGCTAAATAGTATGTTGAAAGGTTAGAATGGAATTAAAATCATTCGTAGTCTTTCAATCGTAATACTTCTGACTTATGAGTCCTGAGTCCTGAGTTCCGAGTTCTATCTTCCAGACAGGAAAGCACAAGTCATTAGGTCATTTGTAGTCATTCAATCGTAAAAAATCTTACTTCTGAGTTCTGACTCCTGAGTTCTGAGTTCTAGCTTCCAGACAGGACAAACACAAGTCAATAGGTCATTCGTAGTCATTCAATCGAAATGCTCCTGAATTCGTTCTGACTTCTTTCTTCTGGCTCCTGACTCCTACTTTTACAAGGCATTTTATTTTTAATAAGGCTCTGATATGAAAAAGACTTGAGAAAGTTTTTTCTTTTTTTTAATAATAAGTTAGGAATTAAAAATTGAATTGATTTATTAAAGTAACCTGAACATCAAAATCTTAATAACAGATGGGAACAAACATAAAACTGATTTATTTCCCGTTTTTAAAAAACATAATTAAGTATTATCTTTGCCCTGTCAATTTTTCAGCTTGGAGAGGTGGGTGAGTGGCTGAAACCAACGGTTTGCTAAACCGTCGTACTGTGTAAAGCGGTACCGAGGGTTCGAATCCCTCCCTCTCCGCATAAGCTTCTCAACTGAGAAGCTTTTTTATTTCAATAATAGCATAGGTTTTGTATCTGTAAATCCCTCTGATTTTAATTGATAATAATAAATTCCACTTGATAATCCGGCAGAATTAAAATCAATTGTAAAACTACCCGCAGGCTGTTCTTTGTTTACTAAGACTGCAACTTCTTTTCCAAGCACATCAAAAATTTTAAGTGTTACAAAACAACTTGTTGGTAACTGATAACTAATCACCGTACCTGGATTAAACGGGTTGGGATAGTTTTGGAATAATTTAAAGGTATTGATCTCTAACTCATTGGAATGAATAATATCTGAAGAAGAATTAGGGAAAAAGTATTCAAGTATTCTATCTATTGACGCTCTCCATAGCCCCCAGCTATGCCCTTCCGGTCTTTCTAGCCAGTCAGTTTCATATTGATTTACAATCAGAAAATCACGGAAAGATCTCATATTGGAGAACAGACTTTCATACGTTCCCCATATCAAACTCCATTTTATATTTTTTATCGGACCATTTATAATCAGATTATATGCTTCGTAATTGTTTGGCCAAAATGCACCGGAATGCAATCCACATAAACCAAAAACTTCAGGATAGTTGTAGCTTATAAGTGCGGAAATATTTCCACCGAATGAATCTCCCATAACCAATCTCTTATCCGGAGCAGGTATAGTTTTATACGTATTATCAATATATGACACAAGTTCATTAACAAAGAATAATTGATATTGATTTCTTTTGTTACCAGCATATTCATCATTTCTGTTATTCGGAGTTACGAATACTGCAATTATCGGTTCAATCTTAGAGCTGTCTATCAGATTATCAAGAACATTTACAGCTCTTCCAAGTGATATGTATTCTGAACCATCCTGAAAATATACCACAGGATATTTTGTTTGTGATAAGGTATCATAACCAGGTGGTAAATAAATCGTTATCTGATAATTAGAACCGACATTTGAACTGAACAAGGTTTTATATTTCAGACTGCCATGCTGCACAGAACTTTGATAATTTATTTCCCACGGTTGAATATAAAGAGGCATTGATAATTCAGAGTTTGGACCAAATCCGCCAGCACAAGTATTTGGATTCTCCGGATCTAAAATCCAATTGCTGTTATTAAGGACAAATTTGTAATCCAGTCTTGCATCTTTTTCAAACACAACAGACCGATACCATAGGTTTGTTTGATATACTCTTGAAAGTGACCATGAACTTGCATTCCATCCGTTAAAATCCCCCGCTGCTGTAACTGAACTTGTATTACCTATATATAAAAAGTTTGCTGTTGAATCTTCAATAAATGGTATTCCTATCGTGCGGGCATAACTCATAAAACTATCAACTGCTGCATTTTTTTGAGTTGGATCTGTTAAAGAATTTACATGGCTCAAAAATTGCTGAAATTGACTTTGTGAGAAGATGTCAAAAGAAATTATTATTGCGATTATTACATATTTTTTAAGCATGGTATTCCTTTGTATTGTTAGCAATTATCAATTTATTTTTTTTAATATTGACTAAAAAATCAAGTGTTCTTTAATACAAAACTTAATGATTTATTTTTTTAATTGAGGTTTTTTATCCTCTCTTTAATAATTTAGTTAATCATTTTAATAATTAGTCCATTACAAAAATAGAAATAAAATAATTCTCTTATGTTACGAAATATAGTCAAGCTAAATATTCAATTTGTAATTTTTATCATACTAATACTTTTTACTTTACCTTTCCTAGGCTGCGAAAATAAAGCACCAGAGCAAAGTATTGATGAAAAACTTGGTTTTGATCCAAAAATGTTTGAACAATATCTGAAAGATGCTTTGACTTTTAATTCGTGGATTAAAGAAGAGAATATTTCAATTGAATCTTTAGATACATTAGAATCAATTTACATAGCAAAAAATTTTCAGGCATTTTTAATTAATACCTTAGAATCCAAGCCCACAATAGATTCAATAATTGAGATTCTTGGTGAAGCAGAACTGCATGGATTAAATCCTGAGCGATACAATTTTAGTATTATTAAGAATTTATTTGAATCATCTTTTAATGATAAACTTAAACTAGAACAAAGGAACAAGCAATTAGCTCAATCAGAAGTGTTACTTATTGATGCATTATTAAAATATTCTTCTGATATGAGACAGGGAGTTTTGAATCCACGCATACTTTATGAGAAAACTCATTTCCTGCCGGTTAATGATTCATTGAATACAAAGTATTTAGACCCTGTTAATCAGACAAATATTCATGCATATCTTAAAAACATTCAACCTAAAAGTGTTATCTATAAAAATCTTCAACATGCTTTATTAAAGTTTAAGCAGATTGAGTCAATAGAATGGAAACAGATTCCATTAACTGATAAGAAAATTGAAATTAGTCAAAGCTCTGAAAATATTCCTGATATATTTAAGAAGTTAGTTGTTTTGGGATTACTTGATACAGCAATGTATAAAACTGATGATCCATTAGTCTATGATTCCGTTCTGTCAAATTCAGTGAAGGTATTTCAAAGAATAAACGGACTTATTAGTGATGGTGTAATTGGAAAAGGAACTTTGGAGAGATTTAACATAACACCAAAGCAATATGTTGAAAAAATAAAATTAAATCTCGAAAGATTAAGATGGTCAGATTACAGCGATACAGCAAGATATATTCTCGTTAATATTCCTGATTTTAATGTTACAATAGTTGAGAAACAAAAACCTTTGTTTGAAATTAAAGCCTGCACAGGAAGAAAAAACAATTGGCAGACGGTTACATTGTACGGTCAATTATCATATTTTGTTTTGAATCCAACCTGGTCTGTACCTAAAAGTATAATTAAGGAAGAAATTGTAAATGGTTTAAGAAGTGATTCAAGCTATCTTAAAAAAAGAAATTTCAGAGTTTATAAAGCTGGTGAGCGGATTAGTTTAGACGGATTAACAGCAAAAGATCTTGCTTCTTCAAACAGCTATACTTTAATTCAGGACCCGGGCGCCGGAAATGCAC
>JAANMU010002960.1_pt1 | contig 11716 bp, 11 predicted proteins | sample 7279701 | NCBI WGS metagenome assembly JAANMU01 (sample SAMN14094539, study PRJNA606508) | bioreactor metagenome | isolation source: A lab-scale SPAN reactor treating ammonium-rich wastewater day 57 | place: Ireland: Galway | collected 2017-03-13 | reverse complement strand
GTCTGCTCCCCGCTCAGTATAGGCCGCCTGCGTCGGGTGCAAAACCCGCGAGCCTCTGTGCCCTCTGTGGCTATCACCCCCCCGCTTTGCGCCTCCGCCCGCCGCGCACTATGATTCGCATACTGGCCGCCAACCGCTGACGGCCAACTGCCAACTGCTAACCGCCAACCGCCGAGGAACGCCCATGCCCGCCATCTGGTGGATACGTCGCGACCTCCGCCTGCACGACAACCCCGCGCTGGACGCTGCCCTCACGCGCGGCGCAGTGCTGCCCGTCTTCATCCTCGACCCCTTCTTCGAGGCATCCCCCTACGCCTCTGAGAAGCGTATCGCCTTCATGCTTGGCGGCCTGCGCGCCCTCGACGCCGCCCTCCGCGAGCGTGGCAGCCGCCTGATCGTCCGTCGTGGCAGCCCGCCCGCCGAGCTGGCCCGCCTGCTCGCGGAAAGCGGCGCGTCGGCCATCTTCGCCCAGTCCGACCCCTCCGCCTACGCCAGGCGGCGCGATGCGGCGGTCGCCGCCCGGCTGCCGCTCACCCTGGTCGATGGGCTGGCCGCGCACCCGGTCGAGGCTGTCCTCAAGCCCGATGGCCGTCCCTACACCGTCTTTACGCCCTACAGCCGCGCCTGGCGCGCGCTTACCCCGCCCCGCCTCGTCGATCTGCTGCCCGCGCCTGCCCGCCTTGAGGCTCCCCCTCCCGTCGAGAGCCTGCCCATCCCCCCAGGATTCGAGGTAATGGGCCATCGGCACATGCCACTTGCATGCTGGAGTGGTTTCATTCACAAACAGCGATAGCTGAATGCTGGTGGATACCTTTTTCAGGGCCTCCCCGAAAGCCAGATCGGCTGGTGCATTGTAGAGGGGATTCCCCCCCACCAGAACCAGAGTCTGGACCCTGCCTGCATTCATTTCCTCAACCAGGGCTGTGATCGATGCGATTGAACCTGGGTGTGATGGATCGGCTTCCGGAGTGTATTTCACCAGTGTTCCGGAATTTCCCAGGGCACTGTTCAGCAGAGCCGCCAGCGCATGAGCCAATGGGGGCTGGCGATCGCCGGCACAGATGACACATCTGGCCGGACTGGCGAGAATATCTTTCGCCAGGGCCTCCAGGTAAGGAGTTTCAATCTTCGTTTCGCTCCAGGGTTTGAGGGCATCGAGAACCGCCTGTGTCAGGAGCGGGGAATTCAGGCCCTGTCTGGCCAGCTCCAGAGCCAGCCGGCACAGAACTGGCAAAACATGGGATGCCGGAGTCGGGAATCGATGGTCTGCCATCGCCCCAGTCAGGCTGTAAACGGATTCAATCGAGTAAAGGCGGCTCATCTCCGGCGCATCAGGATCATGGCTCGCAACAAACTCACGGGCATGGCGAATCGCGGCCGGGTGCCCACTGAAGAGATCGGCATCCAGCGCCACAATCACACGGGCTTCAGAAAAGGTAAAATGGGGCCGGCATGCCTGGCCCAGTGCCAGGTGAATCCTCTGTCTGGCATTATCCGAATTGACCGGCTCGTATTCACACCATTTCGCCTGGGGAAAGGCCGCCAGAGCTTTCTGCTTCAGCCCCGCCTAGCTGGGGGAGGAGGAGGATTCAACCAGAAATGCCAGGCCACTCCCCTGGAGGCCCCTGATTTCTGCCAGATGGGATCTGGCAAAGGTGCTGAACTCATCCCATGTCCGGTTGAATGTCTGACCGTCTGCGGCTTCCATGGGAAACCTTGAACGATCCGGATCATACAATTCGAGCACACTGGCTTCGGCAGATGGATCGGTAGCCCCGAGGCTGTCCGGATGAAGATTATTTCCATCGATTTTTATCGGACGCCCATCATAGCTTGTGGCGAGCAGCCCACGCGCCACACCATCCAGGTCCATCGAGGTTGCAAATTGGACCGGTGTGCCTGGGGTGCGGTTATCGGGGCGGTTTGCATAAGGGAATATCTTTTCTTTTGGCCAACGGCACCCGGTCAGGCCTGCCAGCCCCACTGAGGCGGCCATCACCTGAAGAAATCGGCGGCGGGAAGTTCCTGCCGGGGGGAGATCTGTCCCTGCGGCAAATTCAGGCCCCAATTCAGCCAGGAATTCCGGTGTGAGAGCCAGTTCCTGCAAGCTCCTCCAGTAATTCCGTCCGTTTTCCGTCTGGTCTATCGATGGCATAACGAGCAATCCGTCAGTTTTTCGCGATCCCGTATTTTATATTCGGCCTTGAGGCGCTCTCCCAATGCTTCCTGATCCTCGAGGGGGACATAATCCATCGTGGTCACTTCATCCAATGGGCGTAGATGTTTTTCCGGGTTCCGGTGGCAATCCAGGCACCATCCCATGGTTAAGGGCTGGTCCTGGCTGACAACCTCCATTTTGTCGATCCGGCCATGGCAGGAGGCGCACCCGACTCCGCGGTTCACATGAGCGCTGTGGTTGAAATAGACAAAATCAGGCAGATCATGGATCCGGACCCACTCGACCGGCATCCCTGTAGCGTAGCTTTCGCGAATGGGAATCAGCTTCTCGCTGGTCGATCGGATGTTTGCATGGCAATTGAGGCAGACCTGTGTGGGAGGAATGGAGGCCTGCGCTGAGGTGTCGACTGTATTATGACAATAACGGCAATCAATTCCCAATTCACCAGCATGGAGTAAGTGGCTGTATGCGACCGGTTGCTTGGGAGCATAACCGACTCTCTGGGTCCCTGGTGCGGCGGCGTAGATGGCGACAGCGAGGACATAAGCCCCGCCGAATCCCACGATACTCGCCCCGATAACCAGAAATTTGTTGACCCACTTCGGAAATGGCAGTGGTGCGGGCGAAATTTTCAGCACAACGAGGTTGAAGTATAATCACAGATCGGCTTTCAGTAAAGACCTTTTGCAAAGACCGGCATAATCTGCGATAAGTGTAATGTAATCAGCGTGTTAATGCTGTTTTCTGGTTCATTTTCAGACCGGTTTTGGAATTTCTGTGTAGATAGTTTTGCCCCCTGAAAGGTCCTTTCCCCGCACCAGAAAAACCTTGTGTGTGTCTCTTGGACCGAGTGGGGCGAAAACGACCGATGAGGGCATATAGCGCATGGTGTAGCCACAGCGGCGCCGGGGTGAATGGTTCGGCAGGGAGCCATGAATCAGCCAGGCATCATGGAAAGAGCATTCACCTGCTTCGAGTTCGATATCGACAACCTTCGCCTCATCGATCTCGTTTTCCTCCAGTGTGGTGCCGAACACATTCGATCCCTCCGGGAGGTCACGGTAACGCCTTTCTTTTCGTTCGTGGTGGGTGCCCGGGATCACCCTCATGCACCCATTTTCACGATTCGAGCGGTCCACCGCCAGCCAGACAGTCACGACTTCGATGGGCTGGAGTCTCCCTTTCCAGTAATCCGCATCAGTGTGCCAGGATACAGGCAACCCATCCCCGCCAGGTTTCGAAATGAAATGGGAGGACCAGAGAGTGATATCCGGCCCGATCAGTGCCTCGACTGCATCCAGAACCGCCGGATGAGTCAGGAACTTCATCAGACAGGGATGATCGAAATGCGGAACATCCAGGTGCTCCGGCCGTTTTCCTTTCGGCAGGGTTTCGATCAGGTAATCGATTGTACGGCTGAGTTCTCCCAGTTCCTCTTCATTGAACAGCTGTCCGAAACGAAGATACCCCTCCCGCCGATAAGCTTCGGCCTGCTCGGGAGTGGGGATGGGTTGAGAGGATTTCATGGCGGCCATGGCTGCTCCTTGGTTCGGGAATGAACTGCAACAAGCCTTTTTAAATATTAACGGGAAAGCTGGGCCAGCAAACCGATCTGCCCGCGATGGTGGCTGTCATGCAGCGAAAGCCGGGTGATCCCGCTCTCCAGGGTCGGAAGCAAATCTTTCAACCTCTGTGGCATGGGGCCAAGCGGAGGTTGTCCCAGCTGGCTGTCATCCAGTGCACGAATAATTCCGAGCAGGCGGCTCATCGACTGTTCATAACACCGGACAACCGAATCCCAATCGGGGTAATCCGTGAGCTGGTCTGTGATGGGGTCTCCCTTCATGAAATCCGGTGCGAACTTTTTCCTGAATGGCTCATCCAGGATTGGATCATGCCCGAGCAGCCAGTGCCCGCCCACCATGTCCGAGGATCCCGCCAGGTGGCCGATCAGCCACAAGGGGTGCCCCTTGCCCGGAGCGGGTTGACGCAGGCGGTTCTCCTCCGGGACCCTGGAGGCCTCATTTAAAGTCAACTGGAAACTGGCTTCAATGACCGATGCAAGTGTATCGATGACAGACCGGCTCATAAGTTCTCCTCTCTTTTCAGAGATATGGCGTCATTAAAACAGAATTTCTCCAATTTCCAAAGAACAGAATTTCATCAGTCTTTCCATCAATTGACAGTCCAAAGGCAAGTGTGAGATCCTTTCAGGCAGAATCCACTACCACTTGCACAGGAGGGAAAGTCCGTGGCCAATGCAATCGAAGTCTTTACCAACTGCTACCATCGTTTCGGCCTGATAGCCGCTCTCGAGGGAATTACCCGGCTTGGAATCAACCGCATCGAAATCAGCGTGGATACCTTTCCCGGAATTCTTGATTTCCCGAAATCAATGGACCAGCTGGACAGCTGGGATCCCGGCCAGGTGGACCGCCTCAAAGGTTTGCTGTCCCGTTATGGCCTCACCGCCGAAAGCGGATTCATTTTCGTGGAAAACACCGACAAGGAACTGTTTGCGCTGGATAAATTGAAATTCGATGCCGCGGCACAGCTGGGGTTGAAAGTGGTCGATCTCTCGGTGACCTGGAACAAACCGCTGGAGGAAGCCTATAAAATCTTTCCGAGTGTCCTCGAGTACTGCTCCCAGTACGATTTCCAGCTGGCGCTCGAGCTGCATCCCCCGCTGTATGACAATGCCGAGGTGTTCTGGCGTGTCGCCAATGATTTCCCGGGATTCCCTCTCAAGGCGAATTTCGATACCGCCAATGTCTATTACTACAACCAGGACCCCGATGGCCCGGCCGAGCTGGAACAAGTGATCCCACGCCTGGTTCACATGCACCTCAAAGACAGCCTCTGCCTTTACCATGACTTCACATTCCCGGCCTTGGGTGAAGGAAAGGTTCCCTTCGACAAGATGTTTGAAGTGCTGAGGAAAAACAATTACCAAGGCCCCGCCAGCCTTGAAGTTGAAGGAGAAGATGCCGAACAGCAGTCCTTCGAAGGCAAACATCGGGTGATGGAACGCTCCATAGCCTTTTTGAGAGCCCAAAAGTTTCTGGTATAATGCTCTTCAGGCCGCCAGCTGAAAAAAATTCTGCCGAGGAGTTCCTGGAAAGCGGGAACCCTGCGGTGCAGCGAGGTTCAGGACGATACTATGATCTGGGGGCTTCAGGAAAAATCCAGAATCGCAAGGATCTGGAGGATGCTTCAAGAGGGCAGGGAACAATCTGAAACCAATGACCGCCGCTACAGGTAAAATTCAACCTTCCGCTCACATGGGTTCTGTGGAACCGGCACCCTGGTGCATCCGTCCGGCCGAAGTCGGTGATATCCAGGGAATCAAAGCCCTGATCGATCCTCATGTCGAAACGGGAATCATGCTCCCCAAGACTCTTACCCAGCTGTATGAGTCAGTCAGAGATTTCCAGGTTTGCGTGGAGGACCAGCGTGTTATTGGCGCTGGAGCACTTCATGTTCTCTGGGAGGACCTCGCCGAAATCCGCTCCCTGGGTGTCCACCCGGACTGCCATGGCCAGGGAGTGGGGAAAGCGATTGGCAAAGCCCTGCTCGAGGATGCTGCACGGCTGGGGGTCGGGCGTGTCTTCGCTTTGACTTATGCCACCCAGTTTTTTCAGTCCCTCGGGTTCCGGGTTATCGATAAAAACCTGCTGCCACGCAAAGTCTGGTCGGATTGTGTCAATTGCCACAAATTCCCCTTATGTGATGAAGTGGCCATGATCAAAGATTTCAGGCCCTTCCCGGATGGGCCTGTCGGCCCGCCGCCGGATCTCCCTCAGGTCATTGACCTGGAGAGGCTGGTTCCCGGCTTGAGGATCATGAAACCCTGAGCCTCATCAGGGTTTGCCGGAGCCAGCTTGCCAGCCTGTTCCCGATGAGCCATCAGTGAATTTGCCGATCCATTTTGTGGCTGACAGAATTTCAGCATTGGCATACTTGTGTAAAATTACAAACATGGAATGCTTTACTGTCATGCCTCCTCCAAGGGTAAACGAACATTCGTCGTACCAGACTTCCATTATTAGGCATCCGAAGGGTAGGATTTTACTGTTTTTGGCTGGCGGGCCGGGTGCCTTTGGACGGCTGAATCAGCTTGTATATCCTTATATTTCAGTAGGTTATATTCGATCAACGGGGTGGGCTGGATGGGGAAACCACCACCCTGAAATGTCTTGACAACCGGCCGATTCTGGTTGTAGAGTTCCCGATCTAGATGTCCAAAATGATTCCAGGCACACCAGAATTTTTATCCTGTGGCCTTGAATAAATGGGTGTTTCTAGCAGAGGCAAGGGAATGTTAGGTAGTTATTATTCAGTAAACAAAATCAGCAATACGATAGCATCACAGGCAGAGGGGTGGTTCAAAAGCTCCCCCTATTGTCAAAAATCATCTGCTGCAGCCTGTGGCGCATCCCTTATTTTTCACAACAGTATGGCAACGATGGCTGATGGCTCGCTCTCATGGAGCTCTGGCTGTCGATGAAAAAAAACCAGGTGGACATTCCGGCATTCAAGAGGGATTACATCACCATGTTGAATGAAGATTCAAAACGACGAAATCCAGGGATTAAACGGATCCTCCCACAGGCACTGTTGTGGATCGCAGCAGCTGCCCTGGTGATTACATTGTGCCCCAGGATCGCTGCGGCCCAGGAAACAGCGGCATTTTTTAAACAGAACTGTGCCAGCTGCCACACCATTGGAGGCGGAAGGCTCACCGGCCCCGACCTGAAGGATGTGACCAAACGGCAGGACCGGGCCTGGCTTCGGGATTTCATCATGAACCCACAGGCAAAGATCAATGCGGGGGATCCTTATGCAGTCAAGCTTCACGAGGAAGCCCGTGGTGTTCTGATGCCATCGATTCCGGGCATGACCGCAGAGAAAGCGGATTTTCTGCTGGACCTGGTCGAAGCAGAATCAGCCCTGCCGGAATCACAGTTCAAAGGGCTTCAGATTTCCAATGAGCCATTTACTCCAGAGGATATCCAGCGTGGAATCGCTCTGTTCACTGGCCACCAGCGGCTGAAAAATGGCGGCCCCGCCTGCATCTCCTGCCATACCATTCCCGGACTCGGTGGACTGGGCGGCGGCCAGCTGGGACCGGATCTCACACGGGTCTATGAACGCCTCCAGGGGCGCACCGCCCTCAGTGCATGGCTCTCAGCACCCGCTATGCCGACCATGCAGTCCATTCTGCGCGATGCCCCACTCGATCCCGCTGAAATCCATGCCCTGGTCGCTCTGTTCGAAGACACAGCCAAAAACGGCCGGATCCTCCCAAATGTGGCAGTGCTGAATTTTTCACTGCTCGGATTAGGGGGAGCGGTTTTAGTTCTTGTGCTATTTGACCTGATCTGGAGAGCGCGTTTCCGCTCTGTCCGGAGAAACCTGGTCCAAGACAATCAGCTGCGAGGTTTGCCATGAAACTGAGAAACGCCATCAGTTGGATCAAAGATGAATGTGATCCGAAGCTGAGGGGTTGGGAAGAGTTCTACCGGAATCGGTGGCAGCACGACAAGGTTGTCCGCAGCACTCACGGTGTCAACTGCACCGGTGGATGCAGCTGGGCAATCTATGTCAAGGAAGGCATCGTGACATGGGAAATGCAGCAGCTCGATTACCCCGAGCTCGAAGCTGGATTGCCCCCTTACGAGCCACGGGGCTGCCAGCGTGGAATCTCCTTCTCCTGGTACCTCTACAGCCCCCTTCGAGTGAAATACCCTTATATCCGTGGGGCCTTGCTTGATCTGTGGCGCAAGGCTCGAGCCGAATTCGATGATCCGGTGGATGCCTGGAAATCGATGGTGGAAAACCCCGAATCCCGGTCCCGCTGGCAGATTGCCCGTGGCAAGGGCGGATTTCGCCGGACCACATGGGACACAGTCCTCGAACTGATCGCCGCTGCCAACATCTATACCATCAAAAAACACGGGCCGGATCGTATCGCTGGTTTCTCTCCCATCCCGGCCATGTCGATGATCAGCTATGCGGCCGGTTCCCGGATGCTGCAGCTGATGGGTGGCTTGTCCCTGTCTTTTTATGATTGGTATTGTGATCTCCCCCCCGCATCCCCTGAAATCTGGGGTGAGCAGACCGATGTTCATGAATCCGCTGACTGGTACAACGCCAAGCTGCTGGCTGTCATGGGCTCCAATCTGAATATGACCCGCACCCCGGATGTCCACTTCGCAGCCGAAGCGAGGCATAACGGCACAAAGATGTGGGTGTTCGCCCCTGATTTCAATCAGGTTGCCAAATACGCCGACGAATGGGTGTCGCTCAATGCCGGCCAGGATGGCGCCTGGTGGATGGCCGTCAACCATGTCATTCTCAAAGAAGCCCACCATGAGAAACAGGTCCCTTACTTCATCGAGTACAACAAAGAATTTACCGACAGCCCTATCCTGATCGAGCTTGAAGAAACCGGTGAAAAGGGTGTCTATCGCCCTGGTCAATGCCTGCGTGCCAACCGCCTGTCCCAGTACCAGGATGTTGAGAATGGCGACTGGCAGTTCCTCATGTGGGACAATGCCGAGCAAAAGCCCAAGATGCCGCTGGGAAGTGTTGGGTTCCGCTGGGCCAAATCAGACAAGGGCAAATGGAACCTGCAGCTGAAGGATGGCAAGGATGGGAGCCGGATCGATCCAGCCCTGACTTTGCTCAACTCGAATGACGATGTAGTGCAGGTGCTGCTCGATGATTTTGGAGAGGCCAGCGAGCTGAAGCGCGGAGTTCCGGTCAAAAAGATTGTCACCAGTTCCGGGAAAACAGTCCTGGCAGCGACAATATATGATGTCATCATGGCCCAGTATGGGGTTTCCCGCGGGCTGCCAGGCGATTATCCCAAGGATTACGACGACGATTCTCCCTACACTCCGGCCTGGTCCGAAAAGTACACCGGCATGAGCCGGGATATGGTGATCCGGTTTGCCCGCGAGTGGGCGCTCACCGCGGAACTGACTCGTGGCAAATGCACCATCATCATCGGTGCTGGAATCAACCACTGGTACCATGGAAACCTGATGTACCGTGCCGGCATCAACGCGCTGATGCTGTGTGGCTGTGTCGGTGTCAATGGGGGTGGGCTGGCCCATTATGTCGGCCAGGAGAAACTCGCCCCGGGTGAGTCCTGGTCCAGCATTGCGATGGGCAAGGACTGGTATCCGCCCTCGAGGCTCCAGAATGCTCCCAGCTGGCACTATGTCAACACCGACCAGTGGCGTTATGAAAAATCATTCACCGATTACCACACGGTCCCCAGGCATCAGCCTCCGGATTCGCTTGCCAAAGGCCACACCATGGATGCCCAGGTACGGGCGGTGCGGGGAGGCTGGCTGCCTTTTTACCCGCAATTCAACAAGAGTCCTCTGGCCATCGTAAAAGAAGCCGAAGAAAAAGGGTGCGATACGGAAGAGAAGGTTGTCTCCGAAGTGGTCCGCCAGTTGAAATCCGGTGAATTGAAGTTCTCTGTGGAAGACCCCGATGCCGCTGAAAACTGGCCGCGGGTCTGGTACATCTGGCGCGGAAATGCCCTCATGGCCAGCTCCAAGGGGCATGAATATTTCCTCAAGCACTATCTCGGCACACACACCAATGCGGTCGCCGAGGAAATCGCCGGGGATTCCGTGCAGGAAGTCAAATGGTACGAAAATGCTCCGCAGGGCAAGATGGATCTGGTTGTGGATATCAATTTCCGCATGGATACATCCGCGCTGTATTCCGACATTGTTCTGCCGACTGCGACCTGGTATGAAAAAGCCGACCTGAACTCCACCGACATGCACAGCTTCATTCATCCGCTTTCGGCGGCTGTTCCGCCCTGCTGGGAATCGAAGAGCGACTGGCAGATTTTCCAGGCTATCTCGAAAAAGTTTTCGGAAATGTCCGAAAAGCATTTCCCGGGAACTGTCAAAGATCTTGTGGCCACTCCCCTTGCGCATGATTCACCGGCAGAGATCGCACAGCCGGATATGCGCGACTGGAAAAAAGGCGAAATTGAAGCCATTCCCGGCAAGACAATGCCCGGCATGAAGGTTGTCCAACGGGACTATAAGAACCTGCACAAACAGTTCATCTCGTTTGGGCCAATGGCGAAAAAGAACGGCCTGGGGGCGCATGGAACACATTACCAGATCGAGGATCTCTATGAGGAATCCTTGAAGCGGCTGCCGACCGAGGAGTGGGGTGGCGAGAAATACCTCTCACTCAGGAACGATGCAGACACCTGCAACATTGTCCTAGAATTCGCGACAGTGACCAACGGAGAACTGGCTTACCGTTCCTACAAGAATATGGAGGAGAGGGTCGGGCTTCCTCTGACGCATCTGGCCGAAAAATCGCGGTCAGTTCGAGCGACCTACAAAGGCATACAGACACGGCCTCAGCGTTTTGTTAACAGCCCCATGTGGTCGGCGCTCATCGAGAATGGCCGTGCCTACTCGCCCTTCACCTACAATGTCGAGGCACTGGTTCCCTGGCGCACTCTCACTGGCCGCCAGCATTATTACCTCGATCATCCGATGTACCTCCAGTTCGGGGAGCATGTCCCGACTTACAAGCCGAAACCCCTGCCCACCCAGTATGCCGATATCCGCTTCACCCAGGCTGCGGGCATGTCGAAAATGTTGAACTACCTGACTCCCCATGGGAAATGGCACATCCATTCAACCTATGGCGACAATCAGCGCATGACCACTCTCTCCCGCGGGGTTGAGCCTTTCTGGATCAATGACAAAGATGCCGCCGAAATCGGTGTGAACGACAACGACTGGGTGGAAGTCTACAACGACCATGGTGTGGTCGTGACACGCGCGGTGGTCAGTGCGCGCATCCCGCCCGGTGTGTGCATCCAGTACCATTCACCCGAACGCACCTACTCGGTGCCGAAATCGCCGCTGCGCAACAACCGCCGGGCCGGTGGTCATAATAGTCTCACTCGCACCCGTCTGAAGCCGAACCTGATGGCGGGTGGTTATGGTCAGTTCACATTCCACTTCAACTACTGGGGTCCGGTCGGATGCAACCGTGACACGCACATTCTGGTGCGCAAACTGCCTGAGCTGAAGTGGTAGTGGTAAAGGAGCCGAGATCATGAATGTTCGCTCGCAAGTATCCATGGTGTTCCACCTCGATAAGTGTATCGGTTGCCACACCTGCAGTCTGGCCTGCAAAAACATCTGGACAGACCGAAAAGGCACCGAGTACATGTGGTGGAATAACGTCGAAACCAAACCCGGAACCGGGTATCCCGCCCTCTGGGAAGACCAGGAAAAATTCCGTGGCGGGTGGGAAAAGAAGAATGGGCATATCCGCCTGCGCTCGACCGGAAAAGCCCGGATTGTCACCAACATTTTCCACAATCCTCACATGCCCAGCATGGATGATTACTACGAGCCGTGGACCTACGACTACCAGCACCTCTTCAATGCCCCTGAAGGCCCGGATCAGCCGACAGCCATCCCCGTCTCGATGGTGACCGGCGAGTATCTCAATATCGAATCAGGCCCGAAC
>JAANMU010002958.1_pt1 | contig 11722 bp, 10 predicted proteins | sample 7279701 | NCBI WGS metagenome assembly JAANMU01 (sample SAMN14094539, study PRJNA606508) | bioreactor metagenome | isolation source: A lab-scale SPAN reactor treating ammonium-rich wastewater day 57 | place: Ireland: Galway | collected 2017-03-13 | reverse complement strand
CGTCGCCGGAGTGGGCGAGGCGCAGCACGTGGCCGGGCGAGATGCTGGTCGGCACGAACGCCCCGCTGCGACCGTCGATCAGGCTGATGCCCTGCACGACGAGCGCCCCCGAAAAGCCGGGTGCGAGGGACACCTCGACGCGCTCGGCGCGGACGGCATCCGGCCAGCTCAGCAGGGCGACCGCCCGGCTGTCCGGTGTGCCTTCGGCCAGATGATCGCCCGCCAGCAGCGGCCGATGGTCATCGTCTACCGCTCGAACCCGCTGGTGTACGTGCTGCTGGCGCGGTGGGTGCTCTCGACCGAGTTCTTCACGCTCCCGAACCTGATCGCGGGGCGGGAGATCGTGCCGGAGCTGGTGCCGCACTTCGGCGGCCCGGAGCCGATCGCCGAGCACGCCCTGCGGCTGCTCGCGGACCCGTCGCTCGCGGCCCGGCAGCGGGCGGAGATGGCGCGGATCGCGGAGAAGTTCGCGGGCCGGCACGCGGCCCGCAGCGCGGCCGATGCCGTCGAGCAGTCGCTCGGGCTGATGAGCGTCGCGGCCGAGACGGTCTGACCCGCGGGTTCTGTCTTCGGTCCCTGCGTTCCGGCTGCTGCGCCCCGGGGATCCGTCGCTGCACCCCGGGGATCCATCGCTGACCCCCGGGGATCGTCGGATGAACCCCGCGTCGCGCGATCAGTCCGGCCCGGGTCGCACGGGCAGGAGCGCGACGGTGCACCGCGCGTTGCCGATGCGGTCGGTCAGGCCGAAGCCGTCGAGGATCGGCGCGCCGACGGGCAGGTCGCGGTCGAGGGCCTTGTGCGCGAGGGCGTGCAGGTCGTGCTCGGCCGTCGCGGCGTCGGCGGTGAAGAGAATGATGAGCACGCCCGCGAGCCGGATGGCGCGTTCGGCGGCGAGCTTGCGGGCGTCGGCGAGCGGACCGCCGACCAGCTCGGCGGCGTAGTGCCGGTTCGGCCCGGCGAACCCCTCGACGTAGGTGAACTGTCCGACGGCCTTCACTTCGAGCCACGCCGCGTCGGAGGGGGGGACGGCGCCCTGGGGCATCCGCTCAGCCGCGGCGGACGCCTCGAAGAGAGTGCCCGCGGCCCGGTCGCGCTCCCGCAGCTCGACCGTCTCGTCCATGAGGCGCAGCCCCGGGCGTTCGAGCACGACCAGGTCGCACCGCTTCCGCTCGGCGTGCCGTGCGCGGCGGGCCGGCTCGCCGGGGTAGGGCTGCTCGCGGAGCGCCTCGAAGCCGGCGTCCGCGAGGCCGGCGGCGAGGATGGGGTGGAAGGCGGTCTCGTCGAGGGCGTCGAGGCCGTGGACGGCCTGCTCGGCGTCGAGACGACGGGCCTCGGCCCGGAGGGCGGCTGTGCAGGCCTCGACCAGGGCCTCTGGACACCACATGCAGGATCGACGATACTCCCCGCTCGCCCGGGGCGGCGGGGGTCGCGCCCGGGACAGACACGGACGCCCTCGCGCGGCCCGCCGGACCAGGGCCGCATCGCGCCGGCGACCCACAGCACGGAGCCGACATGCAAGCCCTGACCGACTTCATCGACGTGATCAACGGCGTGCTCTGGCACGACTACGTCCTGTACATCGTGCTCGCCACGGGCGTGCTGTTCACAATCTGGTCCGGCTTCGGGCAGTACCGCGCGCTGACGCACGGCGTGCAGGTGATCCGCGGCAAGTACGACAACAAGGCCGACCCGGGCGCGATCAACCACTTCCAGGCGCTCTCGACCGCGCTCTCGGCGACGGTGGGGCTGGGCAACATCGGCGGCGTCGCGCTGGCCATCGCGCTGGGCGGGCCAGGCGCGGTCTTCTGGATGTGGATGGTGGGCATCTTCGGCATGGCGTTGAAGATGACCGAGGTCACGCTCGCCATGCTCTACCGCAACACCGACGACCCCGAGAACCCGCACGGCGGGCCGATGTGGGTGGCGCAGAAGGGCTTCGAGAAGTGGAGCCCCGCGCTCAAGCCGCTGGGCGCGATCGTCGGCGGCATCTTCTGCGTCACGCTCATCATCTCGGCGATCACCGGCGGCAATATGTTCCAGGCCTGGAACGTCGCCGAGATCACCAACAGCTACTTCCCGGCCGTGCCGAAGTTCGTGGTCGGCGTGATCCTCGCGATCCTCGTCGGCATGGTCATCATCGGGGGCATCAAGCGCATCGGCGCGGTGGCCGGGCGGCTGGTGCCGCTCATGTGCATCCTGTACCTGCTGGCGGCGGTGTACGTCCTCGTCGTGCACATCGGCGACATCCCGAACATGCTGAAACTCATCGTCGTCTCGGCCTTCACGCCCGCCGAGGCCGGCGGCGCGTTCCTCGGCGGCACCGCCGGGTACGCCTTCCTGTGGGGCATGAAGCGGGCGTTGTTCTCGTCCGAGTCGGGCCAGGGGTCGGCCCCCATCGCCCACTCCGCCGCCAAGACGAACGAGCCGGTCCGCGAGGGCGTCGTCTCGGGCCTCGAGCCGTTCATCGACACCATCGTCGTCTGCACCCTGACGACGCTCGTCATCCTGCTCAGCGGCGCGTGGAACCGCGAAGCGGAAGCGACCTTTGACTCGATGCCCGCCCTCGAGAACGCCCGCGCACTGACCGTGCAGGAGGGAACCCGATCGCGGACCATCCACGGCGTGCTCATCGGTGAGAGCGAATCGGAAGTAGCCTTCCTCAACGGCGAGACCGGCCCGGGCGAACCCGCGTACAAGGTCTGGCCGCGTTCCGCCGTCGTCGCGCTCGGGACGGACCCGTCCCGGTGGGTGCCCCGGACCGAGGGCGTTCCGGAAAAGACGGCCGAGGCCAGGCGCATCAGCGGGGCGTGGCGTGCGGGCAACACGGTGTTCATGATCGTCCACGGCGACCACGACTCGCGCACCGGCCGCGATCTGCACCGCCTCCGAGGGTTGGTTCAGGACGTGAACGGCACGCTGCGCATCGCCTGGGCCCCGTACTCATCCCCCAACGAGCCGCGACTCGACAGCCCGGGTCTCTACAACGATTTCGTCGGTGCCGCCCTGACCGGACACGCCTTCGACCGCGTGATGCCGGGCCTGGGGATGTGGCTCGTCACCATCGCATGCTGGCTCTTCGCCGTCTCGACCATGATCTCCTGGGCCTACTACGGCGAGCAGGGGATCGTCTACCTCGTCGGCAACGGGGGCGTCATGCTCTACAAGGTGTGCTATTGCGCACTCATCATCATCTCGACGCTCGGCTTCATCCGCACGGACGCCCAGCTCGACTCGTGGACCGCGCTCGGCACGGGCGTCATGCTCTTCGCCAACATCCCGATCATGCTCATCTTCGGGTCGCAGGCGATGAAGGCCTACCACACGTACATCGGCAAGTTGAAGCGGGGCGAGTTCGTCGGTCACCCCTATCCGAAGCCGCTGGACGTGGTCGAGGGCAAGGACGTCAAGTGACGTGCAACCCGGCGCGCATCACGCCGCGCCGGCCAGCGTGCCGTCCGTCTCGCGGGCGATCTTCGAGATCGTCTCGCGGGCGGACTCGCGCGCCATCGCCGCCGACCGGCGCACGCACGCACGCCACGCCCACGGCAGCGGGAGGGCCGTCAGCGGCAGGTACCAGGCGTAGGTCAGCCACGGCATGCGCGTCGTCCACCCGCCGTAGGCCGGCCAGTACGTCGCCAGCAGCGAGTCCGTCAGCAGCACGCCCGGCCAGACCGTGACGGCGAGCACGACCGCGAAGACCGCCGGCATCGGCCACGGGCGCCGCAGGTCGAAGGTGATCCGCGTCGTGCCGTCCTGCCCGTCGGCAAACCGTCCCCTGAGGACGTGCGTGAACGGCGTGGCGAACGCCTCGGCCTCAAAGGCCGTGTCATCGAGCGGCCGGTAGTCGGGCAGGCGGCCGCGCCGGGCGGCGGTCGAGAGCCGCGCAAGCGCATCGGCGGGCGCGAGAGGCGTGCGGACCTCGGGCAGCGGCGCAGCGGGCGTTGCGGGTCGGGGGTCGCTCACGCGATGGCTCTCTGGCCGAATCGTGGGGGAGTCATGCGGTGCCGGGCGGGAAGTGTATCGGCCGCGGGGCGAGTCCCAATAACGGCGATTGTGCGCTTGGCGGAGCATGCTGCGAGCCGGGCACACCGTTCGCCCGTAGAAATGGCGAGTGACGGACCCGCGTTTTCAGTCCCGAGTCGGCGTGCCCGCGTTGCGAGTGGTCAACGCCGGGACGTTGCCGCGTCGGCGAACGGTGCGCACGGACGACGCTGCCCCGGACATCCGATGGGCGGACGCGGCCCACGCGGTCGAGGTCGAGAACCGCTCCGCGGCCGCGCTGACCGCGTCAGACGCCCGCTGGGCGATGGCGGTCCGAGTGGCGGCCTCGCTGGAGGGCGGTCGTGCCGCCGTCCTGCCGCCGGAGAAGCGCGACCGCCTCGTCGCGCTGGGCGTGAACCTCGGCCTGCGCCCGTTCGACACGAACCTCGTGATCGCCATCGTGCAGGACGCGGCCCGACTGGGCGAAGGGCTGCACGGCCCGAGCGTCGAGCCGCGGCTCCGGCTCGTGCGGCCGGCTCAGCGCGAGCGCACGCCCGCGCACCCGGTCGTGCTGCTCGTCATGGCGGCCGCGCTGGCCGTGGTAATGGTGCAGATCGCGCTGGCGTGGTTGACGGAGTGAAGGGTGAAGCCGTGTGAGGGTGAACCGCTCCCTCACGGTCGCGGCTCGTTTGTTCACTCGACGTTCAGACTCCGCAGGTACGCGGCCAGTTCCGCCCGGAGGCGTTCGCGCTCGTTCGTCGCCTGCGTGATCTCCGCGCCGATCTGTTCGAGGCGGGTTTCCTGGTCGGAGAGCCGCTTGACGTAGCGCGTGTAGAGGTCGCTCTGGCGGTCCACGGTCTGCATGTTCTGGCGGACGCGCTGCTGGTCGGTGTTGATCTCGTTGCGCTCGTTCTGGAGCCGGGCGATCGTCCTCTCCGCCTCCTGGACGAGGGCCTGCCGCCGGGCGGCCTCCCGGAACGCCTCGACGACCTTCGCCGATGCACGCCCCGCCTGCTGGTGCGCCAGCAGCGTGGGCAGGTCGTAGGAGAGCAGCTCGAGCCGTTGGCTCTGCACGATCTGCTGCGTCACGGCCAGTTTCGCCGTGTCGTTGGCCTTGGCCGACACCTCAAAACGCAGCGTGTCCTGTGTGCGTTCCTTCGGCTCGGCGGTGTCCACGAGTTCCCAGCCCTCGAGTCGCGGGTGCTCGACGATGATGGTTCGCCCCTGCTCGCGATCCTTGTTCTCGAAGGCGTACTCGACCGTGTGCTGCTGCTGCGTGGTCTGCTCGATCAGGCCGTCCACGATCCGGACCTTGCGCACCGAGGATGCACCCCGGTCGGTGGTCGTCGCGGCCACGTCCAGATCGACGGCGTAGGCGAGGAGGCGTTTGTCGCCCGCGGGGACGTGGCCGATCTGGGCGTCGCCCGCGTAGGCCGCGCCGTCGAAGACGGCGATCGGGCCTGGCATGAGTTGCAGGTCGCTGGTGTTCGTGATCTCGACGCCGCGCATGGGGCTGGAGAGGCCGTCGTTGCGGTTGAAGATGCTGACGCGCCGGGCGTCGATCAGGGCGGAGAGGATCGGCAGCATGGCGGACTGCTGGCGCGCGACCGTGACCGGCGTATCGAGGACGTACTGGAAAACCTCGCCCTCCTGCGCGGCGGTGGCACGCGAGCCGGCGACGTAGCGCCCGAGCATCTCCGCCGTGAACCCGGCCGAGAAGTCACCCGCCTCCTTGTCCATCGCGGCGGTGGGCGCTCCCGGCATGAGGAGACGCGCCGTGGCTCCTCGCCTCCTCTCGGTCGCGCTCTCCTCCTGTGCATCACGCATCGGGCTTTTGCCGACGCCGGCGGCGTATTCGCGCGGCGTGACCCCGGACGCGACGGGCACGGGCACCTCGGGGCGGTCGAGGTACAGCGGCTCGTAGAGGTCCATGCGGAAACTCACCGGCTGGCCGGCGACGAGCGCCAGCCGCACGTTCTGCCAGTCCTCATCCGTGGTGTTCTCGACGATGGCCCACCCCTGGAGCCGCGGCCCGGCATCGCCGCCCTCCTCGGGCAGCACCAGCCGGTACGAGGTCTTCCACACCGGCGTCTCCTGCACATAGGCGATGACCACGCGGCGCGACCCGCGACCTGTAAAGTCGATCGCCACCGACTTCGTCGTGTCCGCCCGGTGCTCGGCCAGCGCGGCGAGGGCCTTGTTCAGTTCGTCGGCGAGGGCTGCGTCGAGCACCTGGAACGAGCGCACCGAGTCGAGTTGCACGGTCCGCACACCCTGGGCCGTGAGCAGGTTCAGCGAGTGCTCGACCGTCGAACGGTTCGTCTGGGGATGCACGACGTTCCGCGCCTCGACGCCCAGCACGGCCCCGCGCTCTTCGCCTTCCGTCGTGCGCACGAGCACCTGGGCCCCTCGCAGTCGCGTGAGCAGGACGGCCCGGCTCGGGTCATCGGAGATGTCCACCGCGAACGCCCGCAGGCGGCGTTCCAGCGGCTCCTTCGAGGCGTAGGTCACACCGGCCACCGTGCCGCCGTCGAGGTCGAGCACGACCATCGACTTGAGGATGTCGTTCACCTGCTCGGTGCGGAAGCGGAGGCTGGCCTGCGCGTCACCCTCGACGACGCCCTGCCGAACGAACGAGCCGACCCCCGATCGGTAGAGCGTGATCTGGCTGATGGGCAGCGAGTCGGCCCCGTCGCCGATGGCGAGGGCGGCGTGCGGCGCGGCGAGCGCCATCCCGGCGGCGAGCACGAGCGCGGCGGTCGAGTGTTTCACGGTTCGTCTCCTGGCTCGGGCGTGTGATCAGGCCCGGCGCAGCCTAGGTACCGCCGTGGGCTTGGAGCGGGTGCCGACTGGCGGGTGTGTTGCGCGGGCGTGACACGACCTGCCGTGCCGTATAGTGGCGCGGGAGGTCGCATGGCACGGCTGCCGGTGCTCGACGGGGGTTCTATTCACGCGGGCCTCGACGGGCTTGGACGCGAACTTGCAGCGGCGGTGGAGGGCGAGGTCCGGCTCGGCCTGCACGACAGGATGCTCTACGCGACCGACGCGTCTCTCTACCAGGTCGAGCCGCTGGCGGTCGTGATTCCCGCGTCGGTCAAGGACGCTGTTCGCGCGGTGCAGTTCTGCGCTTCGCGTGGGCTGCCGATCCTGCCGCGCGGCGGCGGGACGAGCCTCGCCGGGCAGTGCACGAACCGGGCCGTCGTGATCGATTTCTCCGTGAACTGCCGGGGCGTGCCGTCGGTGGATGCCGGAGCGCGGCGCTGCCGGGTCGAGCCTGGCGTGTGCGTGGACGAACTGAACGAGCGGTTGGCGCCGCTGGGCCTCTTCTGGCCGCCGGACCCGGCAACAAGCCGACACGCGAACGTCGGGGGGTGCATCGGCAACAACGCGGCAGGGGCACGGTCGATCCGCTACGGACGGACGAGCGAGAACCTTCTCTCGATCGAGGCGTGTCTGGCCGACGGAACACAGGTGCGGTTCGGTCCGGGCGCGGCCCGCGTGCAGCCGCGCGTGGCCGATCTGACCGGGGGGGTGGTCGAGATCGTCCGAGCACAGGCCGGGTTGATCCGCGAGAGATATCCGAAGACGGTCCGGCGCAACGCGGGGTACGGTCTGGACGAAGTGCTCCGGCAGCTGGACGCGGGCGTGCCCCCGCTGGACGTGAATCTTGCGCCGATGCTGTGCGGCAGCGAAGGGACGCTCGCGGTGACGCTCGGCGCGGAGTTGCTGCTCTCGCCTTTGCCGGTCGCGCGCGGGCTGGCGGTGGTTGGGTTCGCGTCGCTCGACGAGGCGGTCGAGAAGGTCGCGCCGATCCTCGCGCTGAGGCCGACGGCAGTCGAACTGCTCGACGACATGGTGCTTTCGCTGGCGAGGGCGAATCCCGGCTGCTCGCGGCTGCTGGACGTGCTGCCGGTGGTGAACGGCGTGACGCCGGCGGCGGTGCTGTACGTCGAGTTCTCCGCCGAGCGTGACCGCGGCGAGATCGACGCGGGTTTCGCCGCGCTGCGTGGGCTGTTGCCCGGTGTGCCGGCAATGCTGCATGTCGAACCTTCGGCGATGCTGCGGGCGTGGGCGCTCCGCAAGGCGGGCGAGCCGCTGCTGCACGGCGTGCCGGGAGATCGCAAGCCGGTGACCTTCGTCGAGGACAACGCCGTCCCCGTCGAGCGGCTGGCAGAGTTCGTGCGCCGATTCCGGGAGATCGTGACGCGGCACGGGACGAAGGCGGCGTACTGGGCGCACGCCTCCGTGGGCGTGCTGCACGTGCGACCGATGATCGACCTGCACGACGAGAGCGACCTCGCGCTCCTGCGGTCGATCGCCGTCGAGGTCGCCGACCTCGCCCGCGATCTCGGCGGCGTGATGTCGGGCGAGCACGGCGACGGGCGGGTTCGATCGCCGCTCATCGAGCGGTTCTACGGCCCGGAACTCGTGCGCGCGTTCCGCGAGGTCAAGACGCTCTTCGACCCGCAGAACCTGCTCAACCCCGGCAACATCGTGGCGCCGCTGGGCGCAGGCGACGCGCTCGGTCGCGGCGGGCCGGGGGTCGAGTCGATCACGGAAAAACTGAGAGTGCGCCCGATCTGCGCGGACGTGCGAGCGCCGATCGTGGACACGTACTTCGACTACGCAGGGCAGCACGGGTTCGGCGGCGCTGTCGAGCAGTGCAACGGCGCGGGCGTCTGCCGAAAGAAACGCGGCGGGACCATGTGCCCGTCGTACATGGGCACGCTGGACGAGCGGCACTCGACGCGCGGTCGCGGCAACGCCCTGCGCCTCGCCATCACCGGCCAGTTCCCCGGCGGCGAGGTCGGCTCGCCCGCATGGAACGACGCCGAAACGCTCGCCACGCTCGACCTGTGCCTCTCGTGCAAGGCGTGCAAGGCGGAATGTCCGAGCAACGTTGACGTCGCGAAACTGAAGGCGGAGTACCTGGCCCAGGGCTACCGGGCGCGTGGCGGCGCACCGTTCGTCGCGAGGGTCTTCGGGCGAGTGCGAGAACTCTCGCGCGTGGCGTCGTTGACGCCCCGTCTGGCGAATGCTGTGAATCGCACCGGGGTCGCTCGCCGCATGGCGGAGCGTCTCCTCGGCATCGACCGCCGGCGCACGCTGCCGGAGTTCGCGGCGCCGCTGCATCGGCGCGTGCGTGGTCGCGTTATCAGGCGACCCGATGATCTCCGGGGAGGTGCGCAAACGGTCGTGGTGTTCGGCGATTGCTTCACGCTCTACGGCGAGCGCGGGCTGGGCGAGGCGGCCGTTCGCGTGCTCTCCGCCTTCGGATACCGCGTCGCGCTCGCCGATGCGGGGTGTTGCGGCAGGGCGATGATCTCCACGGGGCTGCTCGAAGACGCCAGAACGACGATCGACCGGACGATCAATCGGCTGCTCCCGTGGCTCGAGGACGACCGCGCCGAGTCGATCCTCGTTCTGGAGCCTTCGTGTCTGTCCGCGATCAGGGACGACTGGCTCAGCCTGCGGACCACGACGCCGATCGAGGTCCGACGGCGCATCGCGGCGCACGCCGTGCTCGTGGAGGAGTTCCTCGAGCAGCGGTGGGGAAACCACCCGAACCGGTCCGAGGTCGAAGCCGCCCTCGCGGCGCGGCCTGGGGGCGCACGCTTGCTCTTTCATGCACACTGCCACCAGAAGTCGCTCTGGGGCCAGGAAAGTTCGGGTGCGCTGCTGCGGCGAATCGTCGGTGATGGTCTGACGACGCTCGATGCCGGGTGCTGCGGCATGGCCGGCTCGTTCGGCTACACGACCGGCCGGTACGATCTCTCGATGCGGATCGGGGATCTGGCGTTGTTCCCGGCCGTCCGCGGCGATCCGGGCGCGACCGTCGTCGCCACGGGCACCTCGTGCCGGCACCAGCTCAAGGACGGCGTCGGCGTGCGGGCGCTGCACCCGGTCGAGTGGCTGGCGTCCATGCTCGACTGATCGGGCGTCAAGTGTCGTCGCGCTGCTCGACGACCGAGGCCCGATCCTTGTCGTAGACGTAGAGCGTGCCCGGCTGCTCGTTGCGGCAGGGCTTGTGAGAGCCGTCGCAGAAGGGCGGGTTCTTCGTCAGTCCGCACCCGCAGATCCACAGCGGTTTGTCCGTCGGAATCTGCCCCGGCTCGATCTTGTACGGGCCGTCGCGTTCAAATCGGACCATGCGAGCCACGGCGAACTCCTCCGCTCAGGCGGGACTCTGGAGGGTTTCGAGGATGCCGGTCAGGACGTCCTCTGCAGCTTCGGGGGCGGCGCCGAGGTACGTCCGCGTGATGATCCGGTGTGCGCACACGGCCGTCACGTTGTCGAGGATGTCCTCCGGCACGGCGTAGTCGCGTCCGCGGAAGAGGGCGGTCGCGCGAGCGGCCTGCGTGAGCGCGAGCGAGCCGCGCGGCGAGAGGCCGATCTGGATGCGGTCGTGGCGGCGGGTGGCGTTGGCGAACTCGACGACATAATCGAGCAGGGTCGGATCGACGCGCACGCGATCAACCTCGGATTGGAGGTGCAGCAGCTCGTCCTTGTCGATGGGCTTGGTGAGAAAGCTGAACACCCCGGAGCGGGTCGCCTGGATGGCGTCGGGAATGGTGCCGTGGGCGGTCATGATGATGACCGGCATGCCGAGCCACTGGGACTGGATCCGCTCGAACAGCGCCAGTCCGTCCATGCCCCCCATCCGCAGGTCGCTCAGCACCAGATCGGCCCGTTGTTGACGCAGCCTGTCCAGCGCCCCCTCGGCGCTGTCGGCGGTATCCACCTCGTAACCCTGACTGCGCAGGCGCATGCTCATCAGCTTGAGCAGGCTGGCATCATCGTCCACCAGCAGAATGCGACTCATGCTCTCACCCCTTTACCGTGAAGACTTGTTGTTCTCCCCTGCCCGGCATGCCCTCGGCGCATCATGGCTGGGCGCCCCCATTGAGCTTGCGCTGGTTGAGTTGTTCATCGATGGCGGAGAGCTGCTCGATCTGGCGGCGCAGACGCTGCACCTCCTGGCTCTGATCGTCGCGGCGACTGTCACGGGCCAGCAGCTCCTCGCCGAGGGCTATCCAGCTGCGCAGAAAGGCCTGGGCATCCAGGCCGAGCTCGGGCAGCAGAGCCTTGAGCTTGTCCAGCCCGGCCCGGCGACTCGCCACCGACTCGGACGGATGGGTGTTGACCATGGCCAGGCTGACCCGGCTCTCGAGATCGGTGGCTCCGGCCAGCCGTTCGCGCTCCTGTATCCGCTGCTGGGGACGGCTGGCCAGCAACCAGTCCGAGTACTGCAGGCGCACCTGCATCTCTTTATTGGCGAACTCCATCCGCTTGGCGAGGACCTGCTCCGAGGGCTCTGTCAGGCTGCGCGATGGCAGCAGGGAGCAGCCTGCGAGCAGGCTCATCATCAATACGGGTACAACGAATCGTTTCATCTTGAATTTCACTTAAGATCCAACCGGAAACAGACATCAGCCTGTTCATCCTCAATTAATTTAAGCTCGCCCCCCAGGCTCATCGCCGACTCGCGGGCAATGGAGAGGCCCATCCCGGATCCTTTCAACAACCCCTGGCGCACTATGCTGCCCTGCTCGAACGGCTCGAAGATCCGTTCCCGTTCGTCCAGCGGGATGACGGGCCCTTCATTGGCCACCTCCAGCCAGCCGCCATTGGCATCCTGGCCGGCACGGATCCAGATCTGGCTTTGCCAAGATTCTTGGACTCGGCCACATCCTGTGGATTCCGTTGCTCCTCTACGTGCTGACGCGGCTGCCGCACGCGG
>JAANMU010002957.1_pt1 | contig 11724 bp, 12 predicted proteins | sample 7279701 | NCBI WGS metagenome assembly JAANMU01 (sample SAMN14094539, study PRJNA606508) | bioreactor metagenome | isolation source: A lab-scale SPAN reactor treating ammonium-rich wastewater day 57 | place: Ireland: Galway | collected 2017-03-13 | reverse complement strand
GAAGGGCTTCTTCTTCGGCGCCGTCGCCGGGTTCCTGATCGGCGTCGGCATGGGCTGGTCGCGGGCGGTCAGTTATTGGGCCACGTCGCTCTTGCGCTATGTCGGGCCGCTGCCCGCGACGGCGTGGCTGCCGCTGGCCTTCTTCATCTTCCCCAGCTCGGGTTCGGCCAGCGTGTTCCTGATCGCCTTTTCCACCGCTTTCCCGGTCGCGGTGCTGACATGGTCGGGCATCGCCTCGGCCAAGAACGAGACGATCGAAGGGGCATCGACCCTCGCTGCCAGGCGGAATGCCAGCAGCGATCGGTCTTCGTCGGTCGCATCCGGCCCCGGCTCGGCCGGTTCCATCAGCCAGTCGAAGTGGCGGCTGCCGTCGGGCAGGGTGTGTTCGAGCACGACCGTTCTTGGCACCGGGGATGGTACTGCCACGGCGAAGGCCGAGGCGGGTACCATGCCTGCCTGTCGGGCAAGGAGCGACCCATGCGGACATACGGGCCTGTCACGATCGTCGTTCTCGCACTCGCCGGCCTTTCCGGGCTGTGGGGCTGCGGCGCACGCCCGCTCAGCATGGTCCGAGCGGATGCCAACGCCCACTACTTCAATGGTCGCTACGAGCAGGCTCTGCCCTACAACCGCGAGTTCGTGGACCGCAAGCCCTCGGATGCCCAGGGACAGTACGAACTCGGTCGCACCCTGCTCGCCCTGAACCGCCCGGGCGACGCGCGCCAGCACCTGACGGTCGCCTACGACCTCGACCCGCAGAACGAGACCTACGTCGAAGCCCTCGCCGAGTCGATGCTCCGATCGGGCGATTCCGAGTCCCTCTACGCCTTCCTGCGGAGGCGGGTAAGCGAACGGGGTCGTGTCGAGGATCATCTTCGACTCGGCCGATTCGCCCATCGCCTCGGCAATGCGGACGAGGCTCACCGGGCCTACCTCAACGCTGCCGAGGTCGATGGCGGCCGCACGGTCGAACCGCAGCGAACGCTCGCCGAGTTCTACCGGGCGATCGGCGACGACGACCGGGAGGTCGAGCGGCTGCGCATGGTGCTGTTCTTCGAGCCGGACAATCCCCAGGCAGGGGCAAGACTGCGGGAACTGGGCTATGTCCCCGGGCCGAGTTTCGCCCTTCCGCCTCGCTGAATCGCGGCGTGCAGGTTGACGCGGGCAGCCGGTCTTCTACACTTCATCCGGATATACGGATGAAACGAACCGCCCCGGCCATCCCCGCGACCGCCATGCTGGCCGCCCTCAGCGAGCCGGTCCGGGTCCGGATCGTTCGCCTGCTCGAAGCGGAAGAGTTGTCGGTCGGCGAGGTGGCAAGCGTCGTGCAGTTGCCGCAATCGACCGTGAGCAGACACCTGAAGGTGCTTGCGGAAGCGGGGTGGCTGGCGCGGCGTGCGGCCGGGACCGCGACCTGCTACCGCGTCGTGCTGGACGATCTTCAGCCGTTCGCGCGGGCGGTGTGGGTGGCAATGCGCGACGAGACCGCCGGCACCGCCGATGTCGAGGAAGACAACCGGCGCCTCGCCGCCGTGCTCGCGGAGCGCCCCACCGATAGCCAGGCGTTCTTCGGCCGGATCGCGGGAGAGTGGGACAACCTCCGCCGCGAACTCTTCGGCGATCGCTTCACGCCGCTGGCCCTGCTTTCGCTGCTGCCCCGCGAGTGGACGATCGCCGATCTCGGATGCGGCACGGCGAACGCCGCGGAGTGGCTCGCACCGCGAGTCGGGCGTGTCGTCGCCGTCGATCGATCGGAAGCGATGCTCGACGCCGCACGCAAGCGGCTCGGCAAGGCAAAGAACGTGCAGTTCAAGGCCGGCGACCTGGAACGGCTGCCGCTCGCCGCCGCCAGCGTCGATGCGTGCGTGTGCGTGCTCGTGCTGCACCACCTGCCGGAGCCTGAGGCCGCCCTGCGAGAGATGGCGCGCGTGCTGCGGACGGGTCGGCGCGGCGGCGCCGCGCTCATCGTGGACATGGTCGAGCACGGACGGACCGAGTACCGCCACACGATGGGCCACGCTCACCTCGGATTCTCGGCGTCGCGAGTGCGGGAGATGTACCGCGGCGCGGGCTTCGAGGACGTGCGGGTCGAGTCGTTGGCCGCCGAGTCAACCGCGAGAGGCCCCGGATTGTTCGCCGCCGTGGGATGGAAGAAGGGTCAGGAGTGAGGTCCGGGGCCTGCAATGCCGCGCGCCGAGTGTCAGAAGAGGCGCCCTCGCCGACTCTCGATCGAAGACTGAAACCCGCAAAACGGAGAAAGCGATGACCACGATGACGACGCGGAGCGCCACCACGACCACCGGCAACACCGGGCTTGAGTTCAGGGTGCGCGACCTCGCCTTGGCGGAACTGGGACGCAAGGAGATCACCCTCGCCGAGCACGAGATGCCGGGGTTGATGTCGGTGCGGCGCGAGCATGCCGCCACGAAACCCTTGAAGGGATTCCGCGTTGCGGGTTCGCTGCACATGACCGTGCAGACGGCCGTGCTGATCGAGACGCTTGTCGAAATCGGAGCGGACGTGCGATGGGCCTCCTGCAACGTCTTCAGCACGCAGGATCCCGCCGCGGCAGCGGTTGTGGTCGGGCGCGACGGCACGCCGGGCGACCCGCGGGGGGTGCCCGTCTTCGCGTGGAAGGGCGAGACGCTGGAAGAGTACTGGTGGTGCACGAAGCAGGCGCTCACCTGGCCGGACGGTCGCGGCCCGACGCTGATCGTCGATGACGGTGGCGACGCCACGCTCCTCATCCACAAGGGCGTCGAGTTCGAGAAGACCGGCCGCGTGCCTGACTACAACGAGGCCCGCGATCCCGAGGAGTGGAAGTGGGTGCTGCACACGATCCGTGAGACGATCCGCGAGACATCCGGCTGGTTCACGCGCGTCGCGGCCGAGATCAGGGGCGTGAGCGAGGAGACGACCACAGGTGTCCACCGGCTCTACGAGATGAGCAGGGCGGGCACGCTCCTCTTTCCAGCCATCAACGTCAACGACAGCGTCACCAAGAGCAAGTTCGACAACATCTACGGCTGCCGCCACTCGCTGCTCGACGGCCTGAACCGCGCCACGGACGTCATGCTCAGCGGCAAGGTCGCGGTCGTGTGCGGGTACGGCGAGGTGGGCAAGGGCTGCTGCCAGGCGCTCAAGGGCCAGGGCTGCCGCGTGATCGTCACCGAGATCGACCCGATCTGCGCGCTCCAGGCTGCGATGGAGGGATACGAGGTCAAGAGGATCGAGGACGTCGTCGAGTTCGCCGACGTCTTCGTGACCGCGACGGGCAACAAGGACGTGATCACCGTCGAGCACATGAAGCGGATGAAGAACAAGGCCATCATCGGCAACATCGGGCACTTCGACAACGAGATCGACATGGCGGGGCTTGCCAAGGTGCCCGGCATCCGCCGCAACCCCATCAAGCCGCAATACGACGAGTGGGTCTTCCCGGACGGGCGGGGCATCCTCGTGCTCGCCGAGGGACGGCTCCTGAACCTCGGTTGCGCAACCGGCCACCCCAGTTTCGTGATGAGCGCGAGCTTCACCAACCAGGTGCTCGCGCAGATCGACCTCGCCCTGAACGCGGCTGGCAAGCCCACGCTCTCCGGCACGCAATACCAGTCAGGCAAGGTCTACGTGCTGCCCAAGCGGCTCGACGAGCAGGTCGCCCGCCTGCACCTCGATCACCTCGGCGTGCGCCTGACGGAACTGACGCCCGACCAGGCGGCGTACATCGGCGTCGGGAAGCACGGGCCGTTCAAGCCAGAACACTACCGCTATTGAACCGGACGAACACCGAGCACACGCTGTTGATGCGAAGTTGCCTGGAAGAAGCGACTCTCCCTGCCTTCGCCTCCTTCGCGTCCTTCGTGCCTTCGCGTTCCGGGCTTCAAGGCGGAGTGTTGCCCAAGGGGATCGCGGGCGCCCACTCGAGCCATTTCGAGTCCGGCTGGGGTGCGAGGTCGAAGACGTGCCCGTTGGTGACTGCTGCGCCGGGCCGATCCGGCGTGGCGAAGGCGACGCCGCCTGCGATGAGCGCTTCGAGTGAATCCGTGCGCACGGAGAGGCCGCCGAAGATGCCCCAGTTCACGCCGATGCCGCTGACGTTGTAGAACCGCGTGTTGTCGCGCACGAGGGGGGCGTACCGAGGCTCCACGGCCGCGGCGAGTTCCACCGTGCGGGCATCGTCCGACAGCCGCACCGATCGCACCTCGCCGACCTGGACGTCTCGGTAATAGACAGGCGATCCGATCCCGATCGAGCCGCGCCGCGCCGCTCGCAGCAGGACGATCAACTCACCTTCGACCGGCGTCGCGGCGTCATCGGGCGGGCGGACCAGCCCGTCGAACTCGCTGGCACGCTTCGACCCGGGCACACCGGGCACGGCAGCGATCGACCTCGGGCCGAGGAGCGATTCCAGCCCGCTCACCCCTCGCAGAGAGACCTCGGGGCGCACGATCCAGAACCGTGTGCCCTCGACTGCGAGCGCCGCCGACTCGCGGGCGAGCGAGACCCCGACCACCACACCGGCCAGATCGCCCGACAGCCCGACCTCCTTCACGACCCCGACCTGCACGCCGCGGCAGGTCACGGGGTCGCCGGGTCGCACGCCCGCGCCTTCGGTGAACCGGATCGTGATCGGCACGGGCCGGTCACGGATCGCCTGAACTGCCAGAACCGCGAGCACCGCCGCGGCAGCAAGCGGGGCAAGGAGCGCCCACGTCACCCGGCGCACGCGCACGATCTCGCTCGACGGGATTCCCGCGTTCTCGCTCACCGGCAGTTATCCTCCCACACAGCGTGCGGATCGAACGAAGCGGATGCGAGCAGGCTCAGGACGACGACCGCGCCGAACGCCGCGACACCCGGCCCGGGCTGGACTGTCACCCAGTCGCCGAGTTTCACCGCTGCGACGAGCACGGCGACCAGCAGCACGTCGACCATGCCCCAGCGCCCGAGGAACTCGACGAGCACGTACACCGCGGCACGGTGCCGCCGCTGGAGCAGCACATCGCCCGCGCACAGCGCGAACGTCGCGGCCAGTTTCGCCAGCGGCGCGATGACGGAACAGAACAGCACAACCAGCCCGATCGCCGTCTGCCCCTCGGCGATCAGGCTCACGACGCCGGACCAGATCGTCGCCTCGTGGGAATGCCCGAGCCGCTGCACCTGCATCACGGGCAGGCTCATGGCGGCGGGGTACAGGAGCAGCGCGGCGAGCGCAAAGGCTGCGGCCCGGGCGTTCGAGCGGGGGTGGCGTGTGTGCCGCACCGTCGCCGAACATCGCGGGCACCTCGCCCGGAAGCCCCGCGGCACGACGCCCACCCGCTGCACGAGGCCGCAGCGGTGGCAGGCGCGGAGCGTGCCGGTTGCCGTGGTCATCGTCGAAGTCTACTTCGGAAACTCGCCGGGGTGGATTCAGTCGCGGCGAACAGGGGGGTCACGGTCGATCATCGTGCCGGAGAACATCGAGTTGTCGGCCTGCGGATCGAAGGCCTCGACAACCCCATTGCCACGGACAACATACCCCAACTCCGGGAGCGTCCAGTTCGACACGCTGCCGTCGATGAACGACACGTTCGCCTTGCCGAGGTGGCGCGGATCGGGCGCGGAGCGGTGTTCCGCGCCCGGAAACTGCGGGTCGGCATGGTCGCTGTTGGGCGTCATGCGAGGCGGGTCGAGCGCGTAGCCGTGCCCGCCCATCGCAGTCAGTTGGGGGTGACGCGAGCCGTCGGGGAGGTTCGGCGTGCGATCCGCCGCGGGCTTGCCCGCCGCCGTGCCCATGCAGTCCGCCGCGAGGACGGTTCTGCCCACGTGAATGACGGATGCCCGAACGGGGAAGTTCACGAAAGCGCCGAACTCCTGGTCGTTCTTGAAGCGGGTGTTGCCGAGAAAGTGGTAGTTGTAGCCGTAGGGGTGGTTGCGGGTGCTGGTCCAGGCGATCGCGTTCGGACAGAGGAAGACCTCGTTGTTCACCTGTACGTCGTGCTCGTGCTCGCGTTCCGGGCGAGGCTCGATGAGCGCATAGAACCCCGCGGCTGCGCCCATGGTGACGTACCAGCGCGGACGATACTGGTAGCCGTTCCCAACGAAATAGACGTTCTTGGTCTCGTCCGAGTACCTGCCCATCTGGCCGGGGATGGAGATGTCGTCGTTGCTGTTGGCGTAGGTGGCCCAGCCGAGGGCGACCTGCCGCATGTTCGACGCGCACTTGACCATCTGGGCGGTCTTCCGCACGCCCCCGAGCGCTGGAAGCAGGATGCCAAGCAGCGCGGCGATGATGGCAATGACGACCAGCAACTCGATCAGCGTGAAACCCGAGCGCGAAGCAGATTCGGTTTGTGTTCGGGCATCGGCCGAGGTCATGTGCTCGATTCTTCGGGAAGCGGGCCAACCGGGATGCAGGTGACCCGGAGATCGACTCGAAACTGCTTTCATCCATTCAGCCGGGAGAACGGATATAGTGAGCGACTGGCCGGGTGTCATTCCCGCGGAGTCAGCGTGGACCATGCGACGATCGTCGGCGTGCGAGCAGCAGCACACACGGAGCCGCGCACAGCAGAGCGCCGGACGCAGGCGCCGGCACGACGGTCCAGCCGACACCCGTCGTCGTGGAGTCATAGTCCTTCCTGCTGCCGAAGGTGTCGATGTAGATCGCCGTGTAGAGATGGACGTCCTCAAACGAAACAGTGCGCTCGCTGAAGTCCGTGGTCGTCCACTCGAAAACGTAGACAGGCACGACCTCCATCGAGTCCCAGATGAAATACTGGTTGAAGAAAGGCGGCAGTTGAAAGAGTTCAACGCCCGTGATGCTGTTGTCCGGCTGAAGAATGCCGTCCTCCTCGGTGAACCGGCCGAGGTCATCCCAGCCGTCGTAGAACGTGATGGTTCCGGTCTCACCCCCACCGAGGTTGAGGATGTCGAACATGCTTCCCGCGAAGCCTACCCCGTGAGGATCCCATCGAACCCGAAGTTCGGCACGAACGGTCGGGTTCTGCGGGGTCACCAGGGGGTTGTCAATCGTCCACGACCAGGTGGCGATGCCGGCGGACGCAGTGAACGCCGGGGCGAACATGACAACGATGGCAGCCATGATTGCGGGGCGCACGCGTGGTCCTCCTTGTTGATAATCTAACGGACAACCCCTCCCCCTGCCAGCAACAACCGGGGCTGTATGCACATTCTTGACGCCTTTGAAAGCCAGCGGACGACCTTCTCGTTCGAGTTCTTCCCGCCGCGGACTGCCGAGGCGGCGGACGACCTCTTCCGCAACATCGCGGACCTGGAGGCCCTCCGACCGACGTTTGTGAGCGTGACATATGGGGCGGGAGGCGGGTCCGCCCGCGACCTGACCGAGAACCTCGTCGTCAGGCTGAAGGACGAGACCGGCCTGAACCCCATGCCGCACCTCACGTGCGTGGGTCTCGACGAGGGCCGCGTGCGGGCCATGCTGGAGAGATACGCCGCGCACGGCATTTCGAACATCCTCGCCCTGCGAGGCGACCACCCCAACGGCACGCCCGCTGGGAGCGGGGCCTTTCGCTACGCCGCCGAACTGGTCGCGTGCATCAAGCGGTTCAACGAGAGCCGTGCACACCGCGACCCGCGCGGGTTCGGGATCGCCGTCGCGGGCTTCCCGGAAGGACACCCCGAGACGCCGAACCGCCTGCTCGAGTTGGATTACCTCAAGGCGAAGGTTGACGCGGGCGCGGACTACGTCATCACGCAACTCTTCTTCGACAATCGCGACTTCTACGACTTCCGCGACCGCTGCCTGCTCGCCGGCATCCGGGTGCCGATCATCGCCGGCATCATGCCCATTACATCGGTCGGCGGCATGAAGCGGATGGCGGAACTCGCGCTGGGCTCACGGTTCCCGGCCCCGCTCATTCGCGCGATCAACCGCACCGGGGGCGATCCCGAGGCCGTGAAACGCGTCGGCGTCCACTGGGCGACCGAGCAGTGCCGCGACCTTCTGGACCACAACGTCGCGGGCATCCACTTCTACACCCTGAACAAATCCCGCGCCACCCGCGACATCTACGCGACCCTCGGCGTCAAGGACTCGGACGCGCTGCGCCAGAACGGCGACACACCGCCGGGGGCTTGAATCCACACGGGCTGGATGCCTCTACACCGGCACAGGTTCCGCACGCGGTGGGGCCGCTGCGACAGCGTGCTCGCGCAGCATCGCGTCCACGTGCTCGAGGGTGACGTTCCCGGCGTCGGCCGCGGCCTTGATGCGGGCAGTGATCGATCGGGCGTCCTCATCGGTCAAGGACAGGCCGATCTGCTCCGCTCTCGCCCGCACGGCGTTCCAGCCGGTCAGGCGGTGGGCGACGTGGACGTAGCGCGACAGGCCGAAGTCCTCGGGTCGCAGCGCCTCGTACGCGCTGGGGTCGTTCAGGACGGCCTTGGCGTGGATGCCCGCCTTGTGCGTGAACGCCGAGAACCCCGTGACGCAACTGTTGAACGGCACGTCGATGCCCACCAGCCTGGCGACAGCATGATCGAGGTCGTGCAGCAGGGGCAGACGGTAGCGTGCGCGCACGCCCTCGGGGTCGTCGCAGTACATGCGGGCGATGAACCCGCTCAGCGGGGTGATCCCGTTGCGCTCGCCGATACCGAGGACGGTGGTGTCCACGTGCGTCGCCCCTGCGCGTACCGCCGTCCATGAGTTCGCGACCGCGCACCCGGTGTCGTTGTGCCCGTGGAACTCAACGCCGACGCCCGGACCGACGACGCCGCGCACGGCACGCACCACCTGTTCGACCATCAACGGCGTGGCGATCCCCACGGTGTCCGCGATGCCGACACGGTGCACGCCCAGGGCGGCAACGGCCTCGTAGACGCGCAGCAGGTCCGGCAGCTCGCTCCGGAAACTATCCTCGGTGCTGAAGCGCACCTCGACGCCCGCCTCGACAGCGATCGGGATGACATCGCTTGCGAGGGCGACGATCTCGTCGATGCTCTTGCCGTGGCCGAACCGGCGCAGGTGCGAGGAGGTGCCGATGACGACGTCCACGCCCGCCACGCCGGTCCGGATCGCCAGGCGAACGTCCTCGGGGTGGCAGCGGGTGTGCGTGAGCACCTTCGACCGAAGGCCGAGCGAGGCGATTGTCTCGCAGTCCTCGCGGCTGCGCGGCGAGGCAGCGGGGCTGGTCAACTCCAGGTAGTCCGCGCCGAAGGCGTCGAGCATCGTCGCAAGACGGATCTTCTGCCCGGTCGTGAAGAAGGCGTTGGCGAACTGTTCCCCCTCGCGCAGCGTGGATTCGATGACGTGCCAAGATCGGCAGGCGGACGGGGCGGCAGCGGGCGTGCCGTTGGAACGCGCGGTCATGCGGGAACTCCGGTGATCTCGCCCGCGAGCGCGGGGAGCGCGTGCGTCAGGACTCGGATCGAACGCACAAACGCGTCGATCTCGACGTGCTCGTCGGGTGTGTGGTCGAGACCACTGTCGCCCGGGCCGTACGCGGCAATCGGGCATCGCCAGGACGGCGCGACCACGTTCATGTCGGAAGTACCGGTCTTCAGCAACAGGCGAGGACGCGAACCGAGGGCACGAACGCCGGCGTTCAGTGCCCGGACGAGCACGGATCCACGGTCGGCAACCACCGCCCGCTCACGCCCGACGAACTCAACGGTCGCTTCGCGGGCATGTCGCGTGCAGACCTCCTCCAACCGCTCCGGCTCCAGGCCGGGCGGCAGACGGAAGCCCGCGACGACCTCGACGCGGTCCGCAAGCCCGTCATGGTTCGTTGAGAGCGAACGAACGTTCGCCTGCAACGACTCGAAGGGGGATGACCCGCCGGGCCAGAGCCCGCGGCAGTCGTCCAGCACGCCCTGCCACCACCTGATGCCCTCGTCCGCAGCGCTGAGCGCGGGACCGGCGGTGTGCGCTGACGAGCGCACGAGCGAGTAACGAACGACCAGGCGACCCTTGTAGCCGATGGTCACGCCGTCCGTCCCGCTCGGCTCGCCGATGATGCAGGCAGCGGGCGAGTAGCGGTCGATCACGGCCCGAGCGCCGCGCGAGGTCGGTGTCTCCTCCTCGACCGCGCCGATGACGACGAGCCGCGCGCCCTCCGGCATCTCGACCCGTGATGCCGCTGCCACGAACGCCGCGAGCGGCCCCTTCGCATCCACCGATCCTCGCCCGTAGAGCCTGCCGCCATCCTCACGCACCGGCACATCGCCAGGCACGGTGTCCATGTGGCCGAGCAGGACGACGTCGGTCGTATCGGGCTGCGATCGGGTCGGATCGCCGGACGTTGCGCCGATGGCATTCCCGGCATGGTCGATCACCGCGTTCAATCCGGCGTGGTGCATCGCATCGACGAGTAGCGCGGCGAGGGCGGCCTCGTCGCCCGACACGCTCGGCGTGCTCACCATGCTCCGCAGCAGATCGATCGCATCGCGGTCGGTCATTGGAACACCGTTCCCGCGCCTGAGAGCGCGCGGCTGATCGGGTCGCGTGCCCGGGCGTCGCCGATCACGACCCGACCGACGCCGGCGCAGAGCGCCTCGCCCGCGCCGAGCACCTTCTTCTTCATGCGCCCCTGCGCCCACTTGACCGCGTCGTCCAGCGCGGCGCGTGACACGCGCGGGACCAGCGACGATTCGTCCGGGAAGCGGCGGAGCAGCCCGGGCACGTTCGAGAGCAGCAGCAGCTCCTCCGCGCCGAGCGCGGCTGCCGTCTGAGCAGCTGCACGATCCGCGTCCACGTTGATCGGCTCATGCTCGACGCTGATGGCAGGCGGCGAGATGACCGGCGTGCAGCCCGCATCCATCAGCGTTCGGAGCAGCCCGACGTTGATTCGCTCGACCGTGCCCGTGTAGTCGTCGCGCACGATGACGACGCGGCCGTTCTCGACCGACCGCACCGCCGCCTTGCGGGCGCCCTCCCACAGCCGGCCGTCCATGCCGGATAGCCCTACGGCGTTCACCGCCCTCGCCTGCAGCCGCTGGACGATCCGCTGATTCATCACGCCCCGGCACGCCATCTGGAAGATGCCGAGCGTTTCGCGGTCCGTGCGCCGGCTCGTGTGCCCCGAGGGAGATGTGATGAACCTCGGCGGGCATCCCAACCGCTCGGCGAGCGTGTTTGTCGCGTCCGAACCGCCATGAACGATCACGAGCCGACGACTCTCATGCACCAAGCGAGCGGCGTCGTCGCACACCGCGTCGAGGTCCACGCCCGGGCTTCCGCCGATCTTCACAACGATCATGCGTTTCTCCGTCATGCCGGGTGAAGTCCTGTGAAGGTGAGGCCCGCAGTTTCGTCGAAGCCGCACATGAGGTTCATGCATTGCACGGCGGACCCCGCAGCGCCCTTCATCAGGTTGTCGATCGCGGAGACGACGACGATGCGATCCGAGTGGGGGTCGTGCTCGAAGCCGACGTCAGCGTAGTTCGTGCCCACGAGGATTCGAGGCTCGGGCAGGCGGTAGATGCTCGCTCGGTCCTTCACGATTCGGACGAACGGTTCACCGGCGTACCGCTCGCGGAAGAGCGACCACAGCTCGCGCTCGTCCAGCCGGCGGGTCGGGAAGACGTGGGCGGTGCAGAGCACGCCGCGCACCATCTCGACCGCGGTCATCGATACATGGAGGTCGAAGTCGCCGAGTTCCTGCTGAACTTCGGCCGCGTGCCGGTGTCCGGTGGGTGCGTAGGAGCGAACCGCGCCCGCCCGCTCCGGGTGGTGGCTCGCCGGGGTGACGGCGTTGCCCGCCT
>JAANMU010002955.1_pt1 | contig 11748 bp, 9 predicted proteins | sample 7279701 | NCBI WGS metagenome assembly JAANMU01 (sample SAMN14094539, study PRJNA606508) | bioreactor metagenome | isolation source: A lab-scale SPAN reactor treating ammonium-rich wastewater day 57 | place: Ireland: Galway | collected 2017-03-13 | reverse complement strand
CATGCCCTCGCCTTTACGGTGTCCGATCGCTGACGCGCACCCAGCCACACCAGCGACAGCGCCGCCAGCGCAAGCCAGGGAACGAGCACCAGGTTCATCGTCTCCCACCCCAGCGCTTCGAGCATTCCGCCTGCGGCGAACGAACCGGCCAGCCCGACGACGAAGATCGTCATGTCGTTGATCGCCTGCGCGCGGGCTCGCTCCGCGGGCGCGTATGCGGTGGTGAGCAGCGTGGTGCCGCCGATGTAGAGGAAGTTCCAGCCCACGCCGAGCAGGACGAGCGCCGCGGAGAACGAGCCGAAGCCGGTTCCGGTGAGCGTCATCGCGATATGGCCCGCGAAGAGCACGACGCCGGTGAGCATGATGCGCAGCACGCCGAAGCGCGCAATCAGCGAGCCGGTGAAGAACGACGGCGCGAACATGCCCAGCACGTGAAGCTGGATGACGGTGGCCGCGGTGCCCAGATCGTGGTGATGGTGCAGCATCGCGATCGGCGTGGCGGTCATCGCGAGGATCATGATGCCGTAGCCGGTGGCGGCGCCGAAGAGCGCGACCAGGTAGGTGGGCTGCGCGACCATCCGCTGCCACGGCCGGGCCTGCCCGTGCGCGGCTTCGGCCTCGATCGCCGCCGGGATTCGCAACGCCAGAAGAACGCCGGCGGCCACCAGTGAGACGAGGGCCAGGATCAGGAACGAGCCGAGATACTCGGGTTGCAGGAGCGGCCCGCCCAGGCGCCCGAGCAGCGGGCCGGCCAGCGCGGCCACCACGCCGCCCGCCATCACGAGCGAGATCGCGCGCGGACGGTACGCAGCGTCGGCCACCTCGCTGGCCGCGAAACGGTAGAACTGGGCAAACGCCTGGTAGCTGCCGACGAGAAAAGTGCCGAAGGCCAGCAGCGGCAGCGAAGCGGCGAAGACGCCCAGCGCCGCCACGAGCCCGCCGGCCACGCCGAGCCACGCGCCGAACACGAAGCCGGCGCGCCGACCGACGCGCGCCATCCACATCGATGCCGGAAACATCGCTGCGGCGGTTCCGACGAACATCGTCGCGATGGGCAGGGTGGCCCATCGCGGCGCGCTCGCGATCTGTGCGCCGGCCAGGCCGCCGATCGTCATGACCAGCACCGAGGCGGTCTGGAACAGCGCCTGGGCGATCGCCAGGATCAGCACCTGGCGGCGCATGGACGCTTCGTGCATCGGGTCTGCGAGGAGCAGCGAGGGTGGCAGGTGGGGCGGCCAATATAGCGACACCCGGATCACGGGTAAAGCCGAATCGCGTGCTGGATAGCGAAATCCTCGGGCCGACTGCTCGGCGCGTCGCCTGATCGTGCATCATCGGGGGCACGCGGAGCAACCGCGACGCGGGAAAAGGGAAGAACATGAACGGCGATCCGCAGGTGATACGGCAACTGGACGAATACCTGTTGTTCGAGCTGACCGGGCACCGGCGATACGACAGGGTCGGGCTGCAGGCGTACCTGCAGGCACAGATGTGAATTCCTCCTGATCGCGTCGGGCGCAGCGCATTGCGCGGCGTCCGGTTTCCATCACGATCCCGCGCTCTCATGCTCGTACAACGCATCCTCTCGATCATCCTGCCGGTGTTCATCACGATCGCGTTCGGCTACGGCTATGCCCGATGGCGCGGCGAGGCCGTGCGGCTCGAGATGGCAGCGGTGAACCGTGTCAGCATCGACGTGCTGTGCCCGTTGCTGGTGCTCACCGCCTTCGCGTCGAAGGACTTCGATCTGGCCGCCAACCTCAACCTGATCGCGGCCGGCATCCTGATCTCGCTCGGTTCCGGGCTGCTGGCCTGGCCGCTCGCGCGTCTGCTGGGCTACGACGTGCGCACTTTCCTGCCGCCGATGATGTACAACAACTGCGGCAACATGGGGCTGCCGCTGGCTGCGCTGGCCTTCGGCGCGACCGGCCTGCCGGCAGCCGTGGCCCTGTTCATGGCCGGCAGCCTCGTCTACTTCTCCGTCGGCATCAAGATCATCGAGAGCGGGCGCGGCGGCGGCGGCAGGACCTCGTTGAAGTTCCTCACCAGCCCGATGATGATCGCGATGATCGCCGGCATCGTGCTCGCGGCGACGCGCGTGCCGATTCCCGAGGGCCTCTTCAAGTCGATGCAGATGCTGGGCGAGGCCTGCATACCGCTGATGCTCTTCGCGCTCGGCGTGCGGATGCTCGACGTCAGTTTCAGGAGCTGGCAGATCGGCCTGGTCGGCGCGATCGCCTGTCCGCTGTCGGGCATCGCGGTCGCCTGGCTGCTCGACAGCCTGTTCGCGTTCAGCGCGGAACAACGCGGGCAGCTCTACCTCTTTGCCGCGCTGCCGCCGGCGGTGCTATGTTTCCTCGTCGCCGAGCAGTTCGGCCAGGAGCCGGACAAGGTCGCCGCGATCGTGCTGCTCGGCAATCTCTCCGCGATCGCCTTCGTGCCGCTCGGCCTGTGGCTGGGCCTGGCCAGATGAAGGAACGGCGGCGCGGCCCGCGTGCCGGTTTCCGTTGCCCGAACCCCGATGCCCCGCTTCCTCCGCGTCGCCTTGCAGAACCTGCGTGACCTGCTGGTCACTGCCGGACCGTTCGTGCTGATCGCCGTGGGCCTGCTCGCGGCCGCCTACTGGTACCTGCAGCCGGCGCCGCCGAAGACCGTGACGCTCGCCACCGGTCAGGAGCAGGGCGCCTACGCCGAGTTCGGCCAGCGCTACCGGTCGTGGTTCGCGCGCCACGGGATCGAAGTGCGACTGCGCACCACCCAGGGGGCCGCCGAGAACCTGGAGCTGCTGCGCGATCCCGGCTCGGGCGTACAGGTGGCGTTCGTCCAGGGCGGCGCCGATGCGCAGTCGACGCTGCCCGGCCAGCCGAAGGACGATGGGCTGGTCGCGCTCGGCAGCCTCTTCCACGAACCGGTGTGGCTGTTCTATCGCGAAGACGCCGCCCGAACGCGGCTGCGGCGCGACGCGATCGAGCGCCTCGCCGACCTTCGTGGCTGGCGCCTGAACGTCGGTACGCCGGGCAGCGGCGTGCCGAATCTCATGGCACGCCTGTTCGAGGCCAACCACATCGATCCGGCGACGGTGCAGTTGCGCACGCTCGGCGAGACGCCGGCGGTCGTCGCGATGCTGGGCCGCGACGTCGACGCGGTGGTGTTCGCAACGGCTCCGGAATCGATGCTGGTGCAGATGCTGCTGCAGACGCCGGGCGTGCGGCTCTACGGTTTCGAGCAGGCCGAGGCGTACTCGCGCCGCTATCCGTTCCTCAGCCCGGTGACGCTGCCGCGCGGCGTGGTCGACCTGGCGCGCGACCTGCCGCCGCGCGACGTGCCGCTGGTGGCGCCCACCGCGATGCTGGTGGCGCGCGACGACATCCATCCGGCGCTGGTGCAGCTGTTCGTCCAGGCTGCGCGCGCGATCCACGGCGAGGCGGGCTGGTTCCAGCGCCGCGGCGAGTTCCCGTCGGAGCGCTCGCTCGAGTGGCCGCTCGCGCGCGAGGCCGAACGCGCGCTGCGCAGCGGCACGCCGTGGCTGCAGCGCTACCTGCCCTTCTGGCTGGCGAACCTGGTCGACCGGATGTGGGTCGTTCTCGTGTCGATCATCGCGGTGCTGATCCCGCTGTCGCGCGTCGTGCCTCCGCTCTACGAGTTCAAGGTGCGCTCGCGCATCTTCCGCTGGTACGGGCAGTTGCGCGACATCGAGGAGAGCGTGGACGAGCGCGAGGACGTCACGCACCGGCTGCTCGAGCGGCTCGACCAGCTCGAGTCGCGCGTCGAGCGCCTGACGGTGCCGCTGTCGTATGCCGACGAACTCTACGCGCTGCGCGGACACATCCGGATGGTGCGCGACCGGATCCGAGGTGCGGCGCAGCCCGAAGCCCCCTCGATGACAGCCCTCACCGGCAAGGAGACACGATGACCGACCTGATCCGGGTGGCGCGCGACGGCGCGATCGCCACCGTCGTCCTGAACCGCGCCGACAAGCTCAACGCGATGACCAGGCCGATGTGGCAGGGGCTGGGCGACGCGATCCGCGAGCTGTCGGCCGACGATGCGCTGCGCTGCATCGTGGTGCGGGGCGCGGGGGAGAAGGCGTTCTCTCCCGGCAACGACATCGCCGAGTTCGCCACCGAGCGCTCGAACAAGCGGCAGGCGATCGAGTACGGTCGCGTGATGCACGCCACCGCGCAGGCGATGATCGAGTGCCGCCATCCGCTGGTCGCGCAGATTCACGGCATCTGCGTGGGCGGCGGGCTGGAGATCGCCTCGATGTGCGACATCCGCATCTGCGGCGAGTCGAGCCGCTTCGGTGCGCCGATCAAGAACCTCGGGCTGGTGATGGCGTATCCCGAGATGAGGCCGCTGGTGCGTCTCGCAGGCGCCGACGTGGCGCTCGAGATCCTGCTCGAGGGACGCATCTTCGACGCGCGCGAGGCGAAGGAGAAGCGGCTGGTCACGCGGGTCGTGCCCGACGACCAGGTGGCAGCCGAGGCGTGCGCCGCGGCCGTGCGCATCGCCGAGGGTGCGCCGCTGGTGGCGCGCTGGCACAGGAAGTTCGCTCGCCGGCTCGCCGAAGGCCGGCCGATCACCGAGAGCGAGTACGACGAGTGCTTCGACTGCTTCGACACCGAGGACTTCCGGATCGGCTATTCGGCGTTCCTCGCGAAGGTGAAGCCGACTTTCGTGGGGCGATGAAATGGACGCGCACGCCGGCACGCACCCGGGCCCGCTCGCGGGCATGCGCGTGCTCGAACTCGCGCAGATCATGGCCGGCCCCACGGCCGGGATGATGCTCGCCGACCTCGGCGCCGAAGTGATCAAGGTCGAGAAGCTGCCGGGCGGCGACGACTCGCGCGGCTATCGCGAGCCGCGCGTGAACGGCGTGTCGGCGCCTTTCATGATCCTGAACCGGAACAAGCGGGGCATTGCGCTCAACCTGAAGCACGAGCAGGGCAAGGAGGTGTTGCGCCGGATGGTCGCGCGCGCCGACGTGCTCACCGAGAACTACCGGCGGGGCACGCTCGAGAAGCTCGGGCTCGGCTACGACGCGCTGTCGATCATCAACCCGGGGCTGATCTACTGCGCGGTCTCGGGCTACGGTCGCGACGGCCCGTGGGCCGACAAGGGCGGCTTCGACCTGATCGCGCAGGGTTTCGCAGGGCTGATGAGCATCACCGGCGAGCCCGGCCGTCCGCCGGTGAAGACCGGCAACTCGGTGGCCGACATCAACGGCGGCATCCTGGCCACGGTGGGCATCCTGGCGGCTTACGTGCACAAGCTGAAGACCGGCCGCGGGCAGGTGGTCGACACCTCGCTGATGGAGGCGGCGGTGCAGCAGACCTATTGGCACGCGGCGATCTTCTTCGCCACCGGCGTGTCGCCGCAGGCGCTGGGTTCCAGCCACGTGCTCGCTGCGCCGTACCAGGCGTTCCGCACCGCCGACGGCTACATCAACATCGGCGGCGCCAACCAGGCGAACTGGGAGCGCATTGCCGAGGTGCTCGGGCATCCGGAGTGGAAGGCCGATCCGCGCTTCGCGACCAACGCCGACCGGATGCGCAACCTGGCCGATCTGGTCGCGGCGATGGAAGTCGTGCTGGCGCGCCACGACCGCGCGCACTGGATCGAGGTGTTCGATGCAGCCGGCGTGCCGGTGGGGCCGGTGAACTCGATCGGCGAGGCGTTGTCGCATCCGCAGGTGCTGGCGCGCGGCATGGTGGTCGACCTGCAGCATCCGCAGGCCGGGGCGACGAAGGCGCTCGGCTGCCCGGTGCACCTGTCGCAGACGCCGGCGCGCGTCGATCGTGCGGCGCCGCTGCTGGGCGAGCACACGCGGGAAGTGCTGCGCGAGCACGGCTACGACGACGCGCAGATCGACGCGCTCGTGGCGCAAGGGGTGATCGAGGACGGGCGGACAGGCGAATGAGGTCGCCGCGGATGCTGCCGGAGCCGCTGCGCAGGTAGACTGCTGGCCCATGTCCCGTCGCGCTCCCACGTCCGCTCCAGGCACCCGCTTCGCCGAAGCCGGCCGCTTCCTCGACGTGCCCGTCGGCACCGCGAACCTGCCGGTGCATCGCGCCTCGACCGTCCTGTTCGACACGCTCGCGCAGGCCGAGACCGCGGGCGAGGCGGTAGGGCGCGGCGAGCGCCATGCGACCACTTACGGCACCGCCGGCACGCCGACCACGATGGCGCTGATGGACGCGCTCGCCGAGGTCGAGGGCGATGGTCACGAGGTGCGCGCGGCGCTGATGCCGTCGGGCCTGGCGGCGATCACCACGGTGCTGCTCGCGGTGCTCGAGCCGGGAGACCACGTTCTCGTCACGGATTCGGCCTACGGACCGACGCGGGTCTTCTGCGACGGGATGCTGGCGCGCCTCGGCGTGACGACCAGCTACTACGACCCCACGGTCGGCGCCGGCATCGACGCGCTGATCCGGCCCGAGACGAAGCTGGTCTGGCTCGAGAGCCCGGGCAGCTACACCTTCGAGGTGCAGGACGTGCCGGCGATCTGCGCGGTCGCGCGCGGGCGCGGCGTGCTCACGATGATCGACAACACCTGGGCCTCGCCGGTGTTCGCGCGGCCCTTCGACTGGGGCGTCGATGTCTCGGTGCTGGCACTCACCAAGTACTGGAGCGGCCACTCCGACCTGCTGATGGGTGCGGCGGTGGTGCGCGAGCCGCTGTGGCCGAGGCTGTGGAGCGCAGTGCGCCAGCTGGGGCAGTGCGTGAGCGGCGACGATGCCTACCTGGTGCTGCGCGGGCTGCGCACCGCCGAGGTGCGCATGCAGCGCCACCAGGAGAACGCGCTGGCGGTTGCCCACTGGCTGCAGCGGCGCGCGGAGGTCGAGTCGGTGCTGCATCCGGCACTGTTTTCGCATCCGCAGCACGCGCTGTGGCGGCGCGACTTCTCCGGGGCGAGCGGCCTGTTCTCCTTCTCGCTCGAGCCTTCGATATTCGCCAGCGATGCGCGCAGGCGCGCCGCGATCGCGGCGCTATGCGAACACCGGCGTCACTTCGGCATCGGTTATTCGTGGGGCGGCTTCGAAAGCCTGATCATGCCGGCGCGCATCGAGCAGTTGCGCAGCGCGCGACCCTGGACCGGCGGCCCGCTCGTGCGGCTGCACGTCGGCCTGGAGCACCCCGACGACCTGATCGCGGACCTGCAGGCCGGCTTCGAGGCCATGCAGCACGCGCTCACAGGCTGAACGCCTTCGGGCCGGCGACGCTCGCCGGCCCACGGGGCGGCGCACGGTCCGCCGGGTCACTGGGTGTTGCGCGCGTCCTGCCCGGGGTCGTACGGGCGCGCTCCGCGCTTGACCTCGGCCATGTCGAGCGCGCGCACCTGCGACAGCACGTCTTCGAGCGCGCCCTTCGGCAGTGCACCCGCCTGCTGGAACACGATCACCTGCTCGCGAAAGATCATCAGCGTCGGGATCGAGCGGATCGCGAAATGCCCGGCCAGCGACTGCTCCTCGTCGGTGTTCACCTTGACGAACTTGACGTCCGGGTTGGCGTCGGCCACTTCCTCGAAGATCGGCGCGAAGCCGCGGCACGGGCCGCACCAGGGCGCCCAGAAGTCGATGACGACGATGTCGTTGCCGGTGATGGTGCTGTCGAACCGGTCGGTGGTGAGGGCTTCGGCGGACATTGGGGGGCTCCGGGGTGCGAAATGCGAGTATACCCCACAAGGTATGGCCGGCTGCGGTGAACGCAAGGGGCTGGCGCCGCGGCCGGGGAGTCGCCCGCGGCCTGAGCCGGCTCTCGATTCGGCGGCGCGCCTTGCCTACAATCGGACAGGGCTGCCGCTGCGCTTCCGGGCGCGGGCGGCGCTTCCGTCCGCCACCCTGAAGGTTGCCGCCGATGCCTACCCATCCGAACCCCTTCCGACAGGATCTCGATCGCAACGCCGCCAACTACGTGCCGCTGTCCCCGATCAGCCTGGTCGAGTGGGCCGCCGACGTCTTCCCCGACCGTTGCGCGGTGGTCCACGGTCCGCTGCGCTACAGCTGGTCGCAGATGATGGCGCGCGCGCGGCGTCTTGCCTCCGTGCTGGCCGCGCGCGGCATCGGCGCCGGCGACACCGTGTCGGCGGTGCTGCCGAACATCCCGGCGATGCTCGACGCGCACTTCGGCGTACCGATGACCGGGGCGGTGCTCAACACGATCAACACGCGGCTCGATCCGGCGACGGTCGCGTTCCAGCTGCGGCACTCGGGTGCCAGGGTGCTGATCACCGACCGCGAGTTCTCGCCGATGGTCGCGCAGGCGCTCGCGCAACTCGACGCTTCGGGGCATGGGCTGCCGTTCGTCGTCGACGTGGACGACCCGGTGCACGAAGGGCACGGCGAGCGCATCGGCTCGGTGGAGTACGAAGACTGGATCGCCGGCGGCGACCCGGCGCATCGCTACGAACTACCGCCCGACGAATGGGACGCGATCGGCCTGAACTACACCTCGGGCACCACCGGCGACCCGAAAGGCGTGGTGGTGCACCACCGCGGCGCTTACCTGAACGCCGTGGGCAACGTGCTCGCGTGGAGCCTGCCGCGCCATCCGGTCTATCTCTGGACGCTGCCGCTGTTCCACTGCAACGGCTGGTGCTTCCCCTGGACGCTGCCGGCGGTGGCCGGCACCAATGTCTGCCTGCGCCGGATCGACGCTGCGCTCATTCTGGGCCTCGTCCGCGAGCACCGCGTGACGCACTACTGCGGCGCACCGATCGTTCACAGCACGCTGATCAACGCACCGGCCGAGCTGAAGGCGGGGATCGACTGGACGGTCAGGGCGATGGTGGCCGGAGCGGCTCCGCCGGCCTCGATGATCGAGGGCATGGAGCGCATGGGATGGGAAGTGACGCACGTCTACGGGCTCACCGAGGTCTACGGCCCCGCGTCGGTGTGCGTGAAGCGCGACGAGTGGGAAGCGCTCGACCTGGCCGGCCGCGTCGAGAAGAACGGGCGGCAGGGCGTGCGCTACCAGGTCGAGCAGGGCCTGACCGTGGTCGATCCGGAGACGATGCAGGAGGTGCCGCGCGATGGCGAGACGATGGGCGAGGTGGTGTTCCGCGGCAACGTCGTGATGAAGGGCTACCTGAAGAACCCGAAGGCGAGCGCGGAGGCTTTTCGCGGCGGCTGGTTCCACACCGGCGACCTCGGCGTCGTCCATCCCGACGGCTACGTCAAGCTGAAGGACCGCGCCAAGGACATCATCATCTCGGGCGGCGAGAACATCAGCTCGATCGAGGTCGAGGACGCGCTCTACAAGCACCCGGCGGTGCTCGCCTGCGCGGTGGTGGCGCGCCCCGATCCGAAGTGGGGCGAGACGCCGCTGGCGTTCGTCGAGCTCAAGGCCGAGCGCGAGCCGGCCTCGCACGAAGCCGCGAAGGCACTGGCCGACGAACTGATTGCCCACTGCCGTTCGCTGCTGGCGCACTTCAAGTGCCCGCGCGAGGTGCGCTTCGGCGCGGTGCCGAAAACCTCTACCGGCAAGATCCAGAAGCACATGTTGCGCGAGCAGGCGCGCTCGGCCGCCGCGATCGGCTGAAGAGCGAGCGAACGAGCCGACAGCGCGGCGTGGCGTCAGCGCCGCCGCGCTCAGTCGATCAGCCGCCAGCCGCGCGGCGTCGACAACTCCGCGCCCAGCGCCGGACGCGAGGCATCGACGCCGGTCACGCGCGGGTCCTCGCGCAGCGCGGCGGGCAGCGCGAGACCGGGCGGCGCGCACAGGCGCAATCGCGTCAGCGTCACGCCGGAAGCCGCGAGCGTGTCGACCGGGTGGCGCCCGGGTGCCGCGCCGCCGGCCCATTCGATCAGCGTCGGCTGCAGCCGGCCGGTTTCGCTCCAGCGCCGCGCCGCGCTCGCCGCGTCCTGCGGCATGGTGATGCGCCAGGAGAGCGCGCCGCGCGTCATGGACACGATCGGGCCGGGATCGTAGCCGGGATCGAGCCCGGCGATCGCCTCGAGTGCCGGCACGCGGCAGACGTAGTGCACCAGCCGCGGTCGCTCGGCGATGCGCTCGCGCAGCGCCGGGTCGTCCAGGCCGAAGGGGCGCGGCAGCGCCGGCTCGGCTTGCGCCGGATCGGGTGCGATCAGTTCGAGGTAGGTGCGGGCGTCGAGCCGCAGCAGGCGGTTGTGGGTGCCCCAGCCGGGGTGGCTGCCGCCGGGCGCCGAGGGCACGCCGGCGAGTTCGCGCAGCCACGCATCGCCCTGCACGAGCGTGGCGCACGCGACCACCAGGTGGTCGAGTTCGATCGCGCAGTGGAGCTGGAGCGGCATCGCGGGTTCCGGTGGCGGGGAGTTCCCCCAAAGTACAATGCCGGGCCATGTTAGCGGAACACAAATCGCGGTTGGCGGCGCTGTTCGGCGCTGCGGCCGAACGGCTGCTGGCCACGTCGGGCGTGCAGGCGGCGCTTCCGGCGATCGAGCTCGAGCGCCCGCGGCAGGCCGGCCACGGCGACCTCGCCTGCAACCTCGCGATGCAGCTGGCGCGGCCGATGAAGGCCAGTCCGCGCCAGATCGCCGAGCGCCTGAAAGCGGCGGTCGAGGAACTCGACCGGGAAGCGGCCGCCGGACCCCTGCTCGAGTCGCTCGAAGTCGCCGGGCCGGGCTTCATCAACCTGCGCCTGCGGGCCGACGCCAAGCGCGCGGCGATCGGCCGGGTGCTGCGCGAGGGCGCGGCGTTCGGCCGCGGCGAGCGCGGCGCCGGGCGGCGGGTGATCGTCGAGTTCGTCTCGGCCAATCCGACCGGGCCGCTGCACGTCGGCCACGGACGCCAGGGAGCGCTCGGCGACGCGCTGGCGGCGCTGCTCGAAGCCGACGGCTGGCAGGTCACGCGCGAGTTCTACTACAACGACGCCGGCGCGCAGATCGACAAGCTGGCGCTGTCGGTGCAGGCGCGCGCGCGCGGCATCGGGCCGGACGACGAACGTTTCCCGGCCGATGGCTATCGCGGTGACTACATCGCCGACATCGCCGCCGACTACCTCGCGCGCAAGACAGTGTCGGCCGAACGCGTCGCCGAAGTGGTCGCCAGCGCAGACATCGACGACCTGGCGGCGATCCGTCGCTTCGCGGTCGCGTACCTGCGGCACGAGCAGGACATCGACCTGCGCGCGTTCGGAGTGCGCTTCGACAACCATTACCTGGAGTCGTCGCTGTACGAAGACGGGCGCGTGCAGGCCACCGTCGACGCGCTCGCGCGCGCCGGCAAGACCTACGAAGAGGGCGGTGCGCTGTGGCTGCGCACGACCGAATTCGGCGACGACAAGGACCGCGTGATGCGCAAGTCCGACGGCGGCTACACCTACTTCGTGCCCGACGTCGCATATCACGTCACCAAGTGGCAGCGCGGCTTCGAGCGCGCAATCAACGTGCAGGGGTCGGACCACCACGGAACGGTGGCGCGCGTGCGCGCCGGCCTTCAGGCGGTGGGCATCGGCATCCCGTCCGGCTACCCGGATTACGTGCTGCACAAGATGGTCACCGTGATGCGCGGTGGCGAGGAAGTGAAGATCTCCAAGCGCGCCGGCGCCTACGTGACGCTGCGCGACCTGATCAACTGGACCGGCGAAGTGCGCAACGGCGACGAGGTGCGCGTCGACGAGCAACGCGGCCGCGACGCGGTGCGCTTCTTCCTCGTCTCGCGCAAGGCCGACAGCGAGTTCGTCTTCGACGTCGACCTGGCGCTGGCGCGCACCGACGAGAACCCGGTCTATTACATCCAGTACGCGCATGCGCGCATCTGCTCGGTGCT
>JAANMU010002954.1_pt1 | contig 11759 bp, 10 predicted proteins | sample 7279701 | NCBI WGS metagenome assembly JAANMU01 (sample SAMN14094539, study PRJNA606508) | bioreactor metagenome | isolation source: A lab-scale SPAN reactor treating ammonium-rich wastewater day 57 | place: Ireland: Galway | collected 2017-03-13 | reverse complement strand
GTGGAGAACAACTGCCCAATCTGCGCCGCCGCTTCGAGCTGCGAGAACCTGTGCGAGGGCGAGATCGAGGTGTTCCGCCAGTTGTTGGGCGAGGGCGTGGAGGTGGAGCGCACGGAGCACATCGTGAAAGGAGCGCGGCGCTGCGCCTACCGGATCGTCCAGGTTCAGCGCTCACCCGCTTGACGGCAACGCGGTTGGATTACACCATTGCGCCCCGCTTGGCCGGGACAGAGGCCAGGCATCGGCCCAGGGCCGCCTTAGCTCAGCGGTAGAGCAATGCTTTCGTAAAGCATAGGTCGTCGGTTCAAATCCGACAGGCGGCTCCAGCCAAACCCTTACGCCACAAGGCTTTACGGCAATGTGGCGTTTCCGTTTCTGCTCCGATGTTTTTGCGTGACCCCCAAATTGACCCCCTCGAAACGGGCTGGCGGCAGTATTGGCATTGGGTGTGTTGCCGGCGTTCAACGGGGCGCGTGGTGCGCCTGCGCTGGCCGATTGTGCGTGGTCAGGTGGATTCGCGAAGTTCTCTCAACCGGCGGGACAGGTTAGCCCATATCTCATCCGGGCGTTTCGGCGGTGATGGCGCAGCGCGTAGACAAAGTGGCCCGGGGGGAGCCCCCCAGGCCGGGCCAAGCCACTAGGTGATCGGGCAGGGGTTTTGCCCCCCCGGCACCATCCACCTAGGCCTGTCTTAGTTTGTGGGTCGCCGCACCTTTTTTCGGGCTCCCGCAAGCGCGATGAGCAGGGCTGCAAGCCACAGCAGGGATGATCCTTCGCGCGTGGTGCAGCCGCCGTCGTCGCCCCCGCCGCCCCCGCCTCCCCCTGTGCTGGCCGCTGTTACGGTCATGGTCCCATTGACGTGGGTTATGGCGTAGTTCGCTGCCGTCGCGCCCGTGGCCGTGATGGGATAGCTGCCGGGAACGCTTGCGCTTGTGGCCGTGGTGCCCAGGACAACGGGCGTGGCCAGTGATGCCGACGTGTCGCCGTTGACGAAGCCGCTGTAAGCCGCCGTGAGCGCGGGAACGCTTGCGCCCTCGACCATTGATTTGTCTTGCGCCGTGATCGTGAGCGGTGCTTGCGTCACGTTGATCGTGACGTTGGCGCTGGCCGCGTTGTAAGTGCCGGTGTCCGAGGGCGTGAACGTGACGCTCAGGGTTTGCGCGCTGCCGGCGCTCAGGACGGTGCCCGGCGCCGGCGTGTAGCTGAAAGTGCCCGGCACGCCGCAAGAGGCATTGAGCTGCGTTGCGCCCAGGGCGGTGCCGTAAACAACATCGGCGGGATTGGCCCAGGTGATTGCCGGCGTGATTTTGAATGAGTACGCGAACACGTCTGCTACGCCGTTGGTGTCGCCCGCGACGGCATCGCTTGCCAGTGATTGAAACAGAACAAAACGGCCACTTGCGCTTATGGAGAAACTTTCAGCTTGGCCGTTGCCCGTTGTTGTGGTTGACGCCGGAGTGTGGCTCAGCAGGGCGACGGCACCCGTGGCTGTGGTGTAGCGGAATATGTCGCTCCCGCCGTTACTGTCCGCTTGGCCGGTCACAAGGTCTGTGGAGTAAGCGGCAAACACAACAAAGTCGCCGGCATTGCTAACGAAGCCAAGCGTTCCCCCGCCGGCGTTGCTGCACGTTGTCATTGACCCCGGCGTGTGGCTGACCATGACGCTGTTGCCCGTGGTGCGGTCAAACAAATACAGAGAACTGGAGCCCACTTGACCCGCAACAACATTTGCAGCAGTGGAGTAAAACGCGATAAATCGCCCGTCAGTGGAAATTGAGCTTGGGGCTTGGCCCACAGAACCAGTGCCCGCCGTGGTCGTGGCGGACCCGCTGGCGTGGCTAACCAGCGTCGTTGTGCCGGCAACTCGGTTGTAAAGAAAAACGTCGGTGCCCGTGTTGGCGTCGGTTACACCGGCAACCAGATCGGTCGCGCTGGAAGTGAATGCAATCCAATTGCCATCGGCGCTGACCTTGCCGCTAGTAGATGCACCATTGCCAGCCGTGGTGGTGCTTCCAGCGGCATGACTGACAAGCGTGAGCGCGCCGGTTGTTCTGTCCCAAAGGAACACGTCATTTGCTGAATTGGTATCGGTAACGCCCGCAATCAGGTTGGACTCCGTGGTTTCAAACGTGACGAATCGGCCATCGGCGCTAACCGAATGAAGCCAAGACGCTGCGCTGCCGCCCGTTGAAGTCGAGCCGCTTACGTGGCTGACCATCGTGTTGATGCCCGTGACCCGGTCATACATGAAAACCTGATGGATGTTCGGCCCCCCTTGGCCAGCAACCATGTTTGTGGCGCGGCTTGTGTAGGCGACAAAACTTCCATCGTCGCTGATGATTGGGTTACCCGCCGATTCACTGTTGCCGGTCGTGGTCATGGAAGCCGCGTTGTGGCTCACAAGGGTCACGGTGCCGGTGATTCGATCAAATAGAAACACGTCCTCGCTGGCATTAGTATCGGTCACGCCGGCTACCAGGTTCGTTGCGTAGCTGACAAACGCGACGTAGCGGCCATCGGCGGAAATGCTGGGACTGTAGGACGACGCCGCGTTGCCCGTGGTCACGGCGGACCCCGGAACATGGCTGACAAGCTGGGACGTGTTGGTGACGGAATCCCAGAGAAACAAATCCCAATCGCCGTTGGTATCGACTTGGCCCGGCACGATATTGGTTCCTTGGCTGATGTAGAGACACCAGCGGCCATCGTCGCTCACGCCCCCAACGTCGCGGATCGGCACGCCATAACTTGCGCCATTGGAAACCGTGGCCGGCGTGCCGGCAGCATGGGAAACCAGAACGGGTTGCGCGCAAAGGGGCGCGGCCAGCAACGCAAGCAAAGCAAGACGCGGCAGCGTGTGAAGCATGGCAGACCCCCTGACTGTGATTGCCGCCATTTCCGCAGACATTGTCACACTTGTCCAGTCTCGTTTGCAGAAATCGCCAGAGAACAATGCCCCCGGTGTCGCCGGTGCCGCTACAATGCGCGGGCAAACCTGACAGGGGCGTCGTGGCCGGCAAACCCTCAGACGATGAATTCATGCGCATGGCGCGGGAATCGGTAATGCGCATGGCGGACTCGCGGGGCGACTCCATGCCCGGCAATCCGCCTGCGGATGCTTCCGGCGCTCTCAACGATTCGCGCAGCCAGGCATTGCGCAGCCAGCTTGAAGTTTCGGGCGGTCAGTCCATGGGCGCGGGCGGCAAGGTCGGCGCGGAGTTCAGGGAGGGGGACAGGTTCGCCAAGCGTTTCACGATTCGCGCGCTGATTGCCCAGGGCGGCATGGGGGCGGTTTATCGCGCAATGGACGAAAACACGGATGAGGTTGTGGCACTCAAGACGATCCGCCCTGACCTTGTGAACTCGCCCGAAGCGGTTGAGCGGTTTCTTGCGGAGGGCCGAGTTACTCGCCGGCTATCTCATCCCGGCATTGCGCGCGTGTTCGATATCGACAGGGCGGAAGGCCGCTGGTTCATAGCCATGGAGTTTGTGCGCGGCCAGACCTTGCGCCAATGGATGCGGCGCAAGGATGCCAAGGGCGCGCGTATCAGCGTCAAAGATGCGCTCTGGGCTGCGCGCAAGATTCTGGACGTGCTCAGTTACCTTCATGCCCAAGGCATCATTCACAGGGACTTGAAGCCGGAAAACATGATCGTTGGCAAGGCCGATGATGGCTCAGGCAATTTCCTCAAGATCATCGACTTCGGCTTGGCGCGCAGCTTGGCCGGCAACGGTCCCCAGCTCACGGCCACAGGCGCGGCTATGGGTACGTTTGCGTATATGTCGCCAGAGCAACGCGCCGGCAAGCCACTGGATCAACGCACGGATATCTACTCGGCAGCGGTCATTATTTACGAAATGCTGACCGGCGTTGCCTATGACGGGAATTGGGAGGGTTTGGGCGATGACGTGCCGACACCTTTGCAGGCGGTGTTGCGGACGGCGCTCTCTAAGTTTCCTGAATCCCGCCCCGCGCATGCCGATGAGTTGCTGGAGGCGCTGGACGGTGTCTTGGCGGTGGATAACACTCAGCCCAGAGCCGACCGACACGATCTCTCGGCGTTCCAATTGGCCCCCGGTGCAGTTGCACCTGCGGCGCCGGCACTCCGTGGCCACCAAAGTCGGGAACACGTTACCGGATCAGCGACACTGAAAGCACAGGTGCCGACACAAGACAGGCCCGGGCGTGTAATGCCAGACCCGTCGCTTTCCATACCAGCCCAACCGCCCTTTACTGCGGTATCGCGGTTAGTTGCTGAGCAATATGCGCAAGAGGCTGTCGGGGCGGCAATCATTACAGTTGCGTGCGGTTGCTGCCTTCCTGCGTCAATCATCTGCATCGTGGCTGGTCACAGGTGTTTGCGACACGCGAAGACAACGGGTCATGTAAAGAGTGCTGTCTTTGCGATGGTGGTCGGCTACATGTGGGTGGCACTCGTCGCATTGGGGCTCGTTGGGCGGATTCTGGCTAAGGTCTGATTCTGGCCGCGCGCCATTCCCACAGGCCGCCACTTGTTGACAGGGGCGGCCATGCGGGGTCAGGCGCGGCCAGAATTGGCGTGTGGCATAGTGCCGGGTTCACTTCGTCAAATCGGCTGTTTTGCGGGCGGGCGCACGCGATAAGTGCTTGCCTTGCCTGTCGGTTTGCCCCAGTTTCCTTGCTCCACACGTTCAAGGAATCCCACGGCAACCAGCGCAGCAATCCAGGCGCGGGCGGTTTCTTGGCTCACGTTGATCGCCTCGCCGGCGGCGCGGCACGGCATCGGAATCGCTCCATTCGGCCAGGTGTTTGATTCAGTCAAGACGATGAACAAGGCAGGCAACAAACTGAAACTTTTGTGTTTGACTCCCAGGTGTTCAGCCAAGGCAGCAGGGCGGGGATCGGACAGGGACTTGGCCTTTTCAACCGCGCGTGCGAGTTGCGCACCGTGGGGCGTGTGAACCTGTGCCCAGCCCGCCACAAACTCTGCCCAGTTGGTTTCGGCGTTGTCCTTCAATTTCACTTTGGCGCGGGCGCGGTCGTACCATCCGTCAACAATCCCGCGAAGTAAGGCTGGGCGCGCGTTGAACATTTCGCATATCGAAGGAATGGCTTGAAGCCGGCGCGCGAGTTCAAAGATCTGTTTGTGCCGCGTGCCCTCTGACCTTGGCAGCGTGGCGCTGATGGCCGCTTCCGCCTTTGCTGCATCCAAATCAGACAGGCCAATAGATTCCCCCCTCTGGCTTTGGTGACTTTGCGTGGCTTGTGGCCCTGTGCTGCCTGTGTGTCCTTTCGTCCCTTGTGTCTCTTGTGTCAACTGCCCACGGGAGGCAGTAACACAGGGAACCCAGTGAGGCGGCAATTCCGGCAGGAAGCCAATCTCAGCCGGCAAAGGCACGATCCATTCATAGGCCGCGCCGGTCGTATGGACAGACGGTGCCACGACGATGTAGCCGCCCTGTACGCGCACGTCGCAGGTCAGGCCGTCGCCCAGGTCCAGCGCAACGTCATTCTTGCCCACAAGGCCGGCAGGCAGGCGGAAAACCAGGTGCCCGCCCTTGGCTGTGCGTTGCGCCGGCGCTTGGGGATAGGCCGCGTGTGCGGTTTCAAAATATTCTTTTTTGTCAAAGTCGAGCGCGATCACGCCGGGCGGGGGTTGAAGTCCGATGTTGCCCGGCTCCGTTTCGTGGCTCAGGTGTGCGGCCAGGCGAATCAGGTGCAGGTCAATTTTGCCGCCAATGGGGTTTTGCCAGCCGGCGCGGGCAGGTTCCTTGCCGGGTTTGCCAGCATTGGCCAGCGGGCTTTTGACAAACAGCAGCCACGGAAGCCATGCAGGCGCATAGTTGGCCGTGAGCCATTCCTTTGTGCGGCAAGGTTTGGAGCTTGCCACGGCAGCCATGACGGCTTCCCGATTCTCAGGCGGATTTGTGTCAGGGGGATTCATGGTTACTCCCCCCCCCGCAAAATGCGCTCGATTGCCGCGCGGGCAATCAGCAGCTTGCCGCCCCGCCCTGCCGTGGTCCTTCCGGCTCCAAGCCGACCAGAGTTGATCCAGCGGCGCACTGTGCGCTCGCTTACGCGCAACAGTCCGGCAGCTTCCCGAAGGGTCAATACCCCCGGAAGTCCGGCAGTCGCGTCTGCAACGTCGTCAGTCCCGATTCCCACTTTGACTCCTCAGGTTTGCTGCCATGCGCGATGGCGATTGGTCAGGTTGGCCAAGTATACGCCATGACCTCGAGTTCTGACCTTCGCAAGCCTGCTGTTTTCGCATGGCCCTTTGCTGAATCACAAACGCCGCAAACCCGCTTGGAAGGCGGGTGTGGCGGCAATTGGGGCCGGGATTGGGACTCGCTAAGCCTGCTTCAAGTCTGCTTCTGACGTCAACACCGTGAATTGCGTACGGGTCTTCTCGTCAACGGCGTAGGTGGTGTAGTCTTTCCTGCCGCGAACCTTTGTTCCGCGGGGCGCTTTTGCGGCGCGAAGGTATGGGGCGATTTCGGGAAGCTGCGCAGTCAAGTCGTCGCGAGTGTGCATTTGCGCATCACCTTTGCCGATTGAGATTAGTTTACTTAGGAGGAGTGCTGGAGTGGCGGTGATTTTTCGTTCCTTCGAGTGCCCCAACCAGGTGACCTCAACAACGGCACGCAAGACAATCCCCCGAGGGTTTTTGGCAAACCGGACCTTGAACGTCGGAAGTGTTGACTCTTCAAAATCGGCAAGTGCCTTGATTGTCCAACGACACAGTGCCAGGGCGCGCGTTCGCTCAAGCAGGTATGTTTCCCGGATTGTGTTCTTTATCTGCGGCCAGCCGCCCCGATCCCATTCTTCCTTTACATTCATCTCATGAAGAAATTCCGGCGGGGGAGGCAGTTGGGGTGATTCAATGCGCGCCCCGTCTGGCGATATGAAATCGTGGTCAGGCCAGATCAATTCGCGTGGAGGGAGCCCAATCAGATAGCGGGCTGCAAAGGGTGCGTTGCTGTTCGCATTCCATTCGAGTCGCTTGTCTGCCAGCAATGCCCCAAGCAGGCTTGTTTCGACCAGGCGCGGATTGGGGTCAGGTTCATTTTCAGCATCATATGGAATCTGCGGGTCCGGGGGCGCAACGCCATAGGCTTCCCTCAGTGACTTCGCCCAGGCGCGCAACTTGTGCCGTTGAGCTTCCGCATGTTCAAATGGCGGGTCGTCAGAAATGTTATCCAGATCAACTGGGAACTTCACGGCCAGGTTGTAAAGCCTCTCCAATGCATCGCGCACGGGTTGCAACGCGGGAAACTGGTCAGGGTCTTGCTTTGCCATGTTGCGCCCTCGATGCCGGCGGGCGCGGGTCAGGCGCTCATTTGCAGCAAGCGTCCCTCAGTCGCATCGCCGCTCAGGCCGGCGACAATCTTTGCGCACAGGTCGTCAATCTTCAAGGCCGCTTCCAGCGTCTTGATTTCGGGCGCTACCGTCACCGCGCCGGCATAGTGCTTTTCACTGACAACGACGGAATGACCTAGACGCTTTGCGCTCAAGAACGCGGAAGCCGCGCCATAGATTGCCGGCGCGCAAGTCAGGAACGTGCCGCAAGTGTGGCGCAAATCCAGCCAGGTGAACGCCGGCGCGCCAAAATCCCGCACAAGCCGCTTGCGGGTGCTTTCGGCAAGGTCGTGCCGGAACGGTTCCCTGCCCCAAAGGTAGCGGTTGTTGCCGGCGCGCAACTTCAATGCGGCCAGCAGCGCGGCCAGGGCGGGCGTTTCGGCAAGCGTGATGCGCCTGGACTGGCGGGTCTTGGTGTGCGCGGCTTCCAGCGAGATCAGGCCGGCTTCAAGGTCTATGCTGTCCCAGCGCATTTCGGCCAGTTCATGCCAGCGGCAGCCGGTCAAAAGGCCGGCGACAATCAGCGGTGCAATGGGCGTGTAGCGGGGCGTGGTGCCCGGCGCGGCTTTGCCATCGTGTTCGGCGCGGGTCAGGACAAAGGTTGCGGCATCGTGGTTCATGGCCGCTTCCACAAGGGCGCGGCATTGCGTGGCTTTCAGGAAGTCGGGGCTTGTTTTCAATCCCCTGACCGGCTTGAGGCTGTCACGGATGGAATCGCCGCTCAGGTTGGGCGTGATGCCCCTTGCCCGCCAGTAATTGAGAATTGTTTTCAGCGAGCGCAAAGCCTTGTTGACCGTGACCGGCGCGCGTTTGACCTTGACGGGCCGGCGCTTGCCCCTGCCGATGCGCTGGCCTTTGGCCTGTGCGTGCTTGGGGCGGCTCAGGAATGACGTGCGATAGTCCAGCAGGTGCGCGGGCGTGATGGATTCGGTCAGGTTCAGGCTGCGCGTGCCGGCCCAGGCCGTGAAGTCTTTGGCGGCATCGGTGTAGGCTTTCAGCGTGGCTTTGCTGACCTCGTTTTTGCGGTGCTCGGTGTAGAGCTTCACGGCATCGGCCAGCAGGTTTTCGGTGCGCACAATCGCGCCGGCTTTGACAGCGGCTTTGTGTGCGCGCAACGATTGCGACTTCTCAATGGCCCACGTGCGCCGGGCTTCGTCGGTCGTTTTGTCCAGGGCGTTGAGGCTCCATTGGGTTTCGCGCCCTGTGTCGGGGTCACGGAAGCGGGCAACCCAACGATCTCCCTTGGCTCCCGTGAGTTTCTTGAGCTTCACGCCCGGATGGGCGGTGTGTGTGCGGCGCTTGCGTTTCTTGGCCATGTTCGCTCCCGTAGGGTCGTCTCGAAAGGCGCGGCGCGCGACCCCCAATTTGACCCCCAAAATTTGGCCGCACTCAGGTCAGGCTGTCAATCCCAAGAAAGGCATGAATCGCCTTGAAAGCCTGTATTTATAAGCCTTCTGCGGCCATGCTGGAACATACACGGCCAAACGGAAAAAGCCAATGAAAGATTTCGTAAAGCATAGGTCGTCGGTTCAAATCCGACAGGCGGCTCCAGCCTTCTCACTCGCCATTCAAGCGGTTTCCAAGACAGTCAAGAGATCGAGTCATACGCAGGGTCAAGTCGCGCGCCACTCAAAGCGCCATCACGCTGAGGGTCGCGGGCGACGTGCGCACGCTGGCTGACTCCGGCAAGTTCTACATCCTCTTCACCCCGCCCATGGTTAACCCGGCTAGGGGGACCCTGGCCGTCATTGTGGCGGAAGGTGAGGAGAACGACTGGTTTGACCTCATAGGTGGTTACTACCTCCATACCGGCTGCCGCTACGTGCCGATCATTGGTCGGCTGCTACAAACCAAGCAACGGAACCACTATCAGCTATGGCCGGACGGGCGCATTGGGCATGTAGGGTGTCGTGTCTAAACTCGGCAGCAGGAGATCTGCGGAACTTCTTGCGCGGCTTGCTCAACGCTGCCCGCAGATCGCTTTGGTCGCCCATTCAGGTCTGCCCCAGCCTCCACCAAGGCCTGCCGCACCGGGCGGGTCCACGTAAAAACCCATCTGCGGCGGCTGGTAATTGTAGCCCGGCCGCGCCGGGAACAAGAGCGACGCAAGCGCGGCATGACCTCCCGCTCGCAAAGCTCGCTCTCTCGGGCTCCACTGGGGCCCTTGCCGTTGAACAGGTCCGTGCTGAGATCGTTGTTGGCCAGCGTGATCGTGGTCAGGGGCAGTGCGCGCGGCTCCGCCCATTACGTCGCCGCTCAGGATTCGTGTCATAGCTGCGACATCCAATCGCTGCGCTGGCGGTCATCCCTTGCGCCTGCTTCTGGGCGCTGGGCCTGCGTTGAACAGCGCTTCCACCAGGTCGCGGTAGGCGAGCACCTGCTTAGCGATGATGTCGGGTTCTTTGTAGGTGCGCGCGAGTATGAATGCACCCTCGAAGATGACCTGGAACATCTCGGCCACCTGCCTGAGGTTGGCGGGCGCGGGCTTGCGCGTTTTGGCCGCCTCGTTCAGCTTGCCTTCGATCCAGTCCGCCCATTGGCGAAGCTGTGTTTCGCAGGCCTTGCGCGATTCCTCGTTGAACAGTTGCCCCTCGTAGCAGTAGCTGGCCATCAGACAGCCGGGGTTCTCGGGGCCGTCCTTGAACATCTCGGCGGCAAGCCCGCAGAGTAGCAGCACCTGCTGCAGCGCGTCGCGTGAGAGCGATTCCACGCGCGCGATGGCGTCAAGGTACAGCGCATGGTCCTGCTCGACGAAGCGCTTGACCAGCTCCAGCGCCAGCTCGTCCTTGCTCTTGAAGTGATAGAAAAACGTGCCCTTGGTCAGCTTCGCCTTCTCCAGGATCTCGTCAATCGAGGTCGACGCCAGTCCGTTTTCGAGCGCGAGTTCAAGCGCCGTGTCCAGCAGAAGTGTGCGGGTTTTGCTGCCGTCCTTGGGCATGTCGAGAGTCTATACCAAACGGTCTAGTTGTGCAAGGGCTTCGCAAAGCCCAGTCTTCCAGAGACTTGCACCTTTTCTGCAAATCCGGTTGCCGCCGCCGGCTTCATGTTATACAAACTAGTCGGTATAAATACGGCGCATGCCGAACGGACTTTGGAGACTGAAATGGACGACTATCTGCCCCTGTTGCTGGCCTTTGGACCTTTGGCCTTGATCCCCGTGTTCCTCCTGCTGGACCTGTTGCCGCACGCACAGAATTATCAGGCCACACGCTATTGGAAGCTGCGCGCGGCAGCCGTCACTCTGGCCGTGGTGGCCGTCTCGCTGGGCGTCGGCATGATGTGGGAACAGGTTCTGGTGTTTCCCTCGCTGTTTGACTTTTCGGCGCTTGGCGCCCTGGGCGCGGTGGTGGGCATTCTCGTTTACGAGTTCTTCCACTACTGGTACCACCGCGGTGTACACAGCTTTGGGTTCACGTGGCGCTGGTTCCACCAGATGCACCACGCGCCAGAACGCCTTGACGCCTACAGCGCGCTCTACCAGTCGCCGCTGGATGCGCTGGCCTTCACAAGCATCGGCATCCTGGTGGCCTTTCCGCTGCTGGGGCTCTCGCCCGTGGCCGGAGCCTTGCTCAACGCGTTCCTGATGTTCAACGCGATGTTCCAGCACGCCAACATCAAGACGCCGCGCTGGCTTGGCTACATCATTCAGCGCCCGGAGAGCCACTCAGTGCACCACGCCCGCGGCGTGCACAGGTACAATTATTCCGACCTTCCCCTGTGGGATTTGCTGTTCGGCACCTTTCGCAACCCGCCGAATTTCGTGCGCGAAGTGGGAATCGTTGACGGCGCATCTGCCCGCCTGGGCGCTCTGCTGATCGGGCGCGATGTCAGCCAACTCCAAGCTGAAACATCTGCAGAGCACAGTGGCGACGAGCGCATGGCCGCATACTGGAGCGATCAAAAGGCCAGGCTCAGCGCCTGATGAACGCAAACACAAGGCCGGCAGGAAGGCGGGCCTTGTGTTTATGTGAGTGGGGGTGCGTGGCACCGCACCTCCACCCTGCTTTGGCGCCGTCGGCACCGCCTTGGCGTCTACGAACTCGTACGAGGAAGGACACCTTGGTTTGAAGCTGACTGGCGTTCACGCGGGGCTTCCTTTTGTGGAGGTAGGCGATGGCGAGCGCGGCAAGGGCCCAGAGCGCCCCAAACGTGCCCTTCTGCACACGGCACGGTAGGCTGTGTGGTCGTTTGAACGGGCTGCGCCTGGCCGGTTTCACCTCGACAGCCTGTTCAGAATCAGACATGCGCCACCTCCGAAAGGCAAAGCACGATCCTTTCACCCACGACGAGCGCAATTCGTGCAGGGCCGGACGCTCACTTTGTATCACGTCGAGCGCGAAGCAAAGGACCTCAAGCTCGAAGGCCGCGCTTTGTCCGCGTTCAGACGCATGCACACCATGCCCGTGCTCAAGGCCTTTCG
>JAANMU010002950.1_pt1 | contig 11766 bp, 15 predicted proteins | sample 7279701 | NCBI WGS metagenome assembly JAANMU01 (sample SAMN14094539, study PRJNA606508) | bioreactor metagenome | isolation source: A lab-scale SPAN reactor treating ammonium-rich wastewater day 57 | place: Ireland: Galway | collected 2017-03-13 | reverse complement strand
ATCGCGTCTCAGTTCAACCTGCGCTTCGAGGAGCTTGCAGGCTCCAACGCGCTGATCAAGAAGATGCTGACCGGTTCGTGGGACGAAGATTTCGTGGTTATCGAGCCAGGGCACACTGTGACCTACACGCAATTCGTGGCAGGCAGACCGGGCGGTAATGCCACCGGGTATGGGGGATAATGTTGCCACCCAGAGTCCCGCGATGTCGCGTCTGTGGCGAGCCGACTACCGAGGCCGCCTCGATCAGCGCGGCAGCTTCGGCCTGCAGCACTGCCGAATCGATTATCTCTGCGTACGTGGTCAGCGCCCCAATTCTGATCGTCCCGTTCTGCTGCTCAATGAAGCGCAGCTCGCCCAGGCGGCTCAGGTCAATCAGCCGCGCCGCCCGAAACCGGCCACCGCGCAACTGCGGGATGACGTCAGTTCCACCGGCTATGAGGCGTCCGCCGGTTTGTGCAAGCTCGTTTAGCAATTCGTCCAGGCGTTCGGGGGAGCAAAAGGCATACTCTTGCATGGGTATTCCCTGTCACAAGTGGAGGATTAGAGGCCCAGGATCTGGTGCCATTATAACCCATGCGCGCGCGTTCTCAGAGTATTGGTAGATGGATATGTGCATGCGGATGGACACGCTTGGAGGCATCACTACAATCAAGAGCAGCCACATAGCTCACTGAACTACCGCCCACCGGCGCCAGAGGCTATACTGGTGCAATCACTCCCACAGTTGGCTCAGAGCCTATCTTAACGAGTGGTACAACTACCGGGGGCATGTCAGCTGTAGTACTAGAGGCCGGATGCCCCAGGCCGGTAGTAGCTCTCCCCCGCGCAGGCCCGGCACAGCACCCTGCCTGCCTCGACGACCTCGCGCCGGTTGATGATCTCCTCGCCGCAAACCGCGCACACTGCGCGATCCTCCGCGTGGCCGAGCAGCGCCTCCAGCGGGGTGTTGAGCACCACCGGCTGCACGGCCAGCAGCTCGGCGTCCGGCATCGCCTGGTAGCCCGCAAGCTGTGCATGCCATCGGCTCTCCGGTTCGCCAGGCGCATACGCCCACGCCTGCTCGCGGATGCCGCTGCGTGGAGCGACGCGGATGGCCCGCCCCGTCTCCACATCGACGAAGACTGCCGCCACCTTGCCGTAATCGACGACGCGCATTGTCCGACGCCCGACTGAGCAGCCGGTCGCCACTGCCACGCCGTCCGCAAAACAGCCATCCGTTTCGACAATGGCAAGCAGCCGCTTGTCGCTGCTTGGCACGGCAAGCAGCCGCTTGTCGCTGCTTGGCACCGCAAGCCCCAGGCTCCTTGCGCCGAGCAGCCCGATCCGCAGCCCAAGCACCTGGCGCGGGCACAGCCGGGTATGGTTGGCCGCGCAGGCTTCGACCAGCATCGGGGTCAGCACGTGCCCGGCGTCAGCCTGGGCACCGTCGATCGGCTCAGCTTTCATCGAGCGCGGCCTTGATCCAGGTGTAGACCGCTACTGCCGTCGGCAGGCCGCAGGTGGTGATTGCCAGCAGCGCCACATGGACGATCTCGTCGCGGCTGATGCCCATCTCCGCCGCGCGGCGGACGTGCGCCTTAACCGCGCCCTCCAGCCGCCCGCCTGCTGCCAGCGCCAGTTTGGCAAGCTGGCGCGTCTTTGCGTCGAGCGGGCCGCCATCGTGCGCCGCGCTGCCGAGCGCATCGTAGGCCGCCGCAATCTCCGGGAATTCCTCGCGGAAATCCGTGTAAGGTTTGGGAAGGTCGGGCATATCTCGGTTCCTCCGGCTGTCAGCCAGGCTCATGCGTCTATCCGATTCAAGCAGATAATCGCCCGTTAGTCCAGCGCATCACCCGATGCCGCGACCTCGCGGCTGAAGGCATGGCAGGTGTGGCAGTAGCGCGACTCCTGCTGGTCGGGCCGCTGCTCACAGGCCGACCCCATCACCGGCGGCACGACGTAGCTGATGCCTGTCACCTTGCCGATCTGGCGCACCTCGCCGTCGACGAACTGCACAGCGCCGAGCGTGTCGCCGTCGGGGGCCAGCAGCACCTGGTCGCCGACCGCCACGTCGTAGAACGGGTGCAGGTTCGCCCGGCGGATGGCCGGGTCGTCGGCCTCGGTGATGGTCTTGAAAACCGGCGGCTCGTCCAGTGTGCCGTGACAGGTGCGGCACTCGACGCTCTGCGCGCTGGCCTGGCTCAGGTGGATGTCCCCATCGCCCATTGCCTCCTGCGTCGTGTGGCAGTCGATACAGTCCAGCTCCCACTCGCAGAGCGTGAACAGGCCGATGGGCTGGTAGTACTCGGCCAGCCGCCGTTCGGTGGCCGCCAGGAATGGGTTGAGATCGTCCAGGTCATCACGCGGGATGAAGCGCATCTGCGCCAGCGAGTAGTTGCCCCGGTTGTGGCAGGCGTTGCACTGCGAGAAGGGTATCTGGAGCGTCATCTGGTGGCGGGCCGGATGGCCCGGCTCATCGCGCGGGATCGTCGGGTCACCGCCAGTGTATAGCCCATCGGCGCTGTACACAACGTGGCAGGCTGAGCAGCCCACGCTCCGGTAATAGTACGGCTCCAGGATCGGCTCTGCATCCAGGTGGCAGGTCAGGCAGGTTTCCGAGAAGGCCGTCGCGACCGGGCTGTTGAACAGCGCCGGGTCGAAGGCGGCCAGCATGTCAGCGGCATCTGGGTGGGTGCGCGCGTCGTCGGCCACCTCAGAGATGCCGTAGTGCGGATCGCCCTCCCCCGCCAGGTTGAAGCTGAACAGCACCGAGTTGATCGCCCCGGCGTAGGTGGCCTGCACGCTGCGCTCAACGCGGGCAATGTGATCGCGCGCTTCATCGTGCGCGCCGCCATGGCAGTCCGACCCGCCGCAGCTCTGGTTGGCGACTGGCAGCGCGGCAGGGTTGCGCCCGCCGAACATCCCGGCGTGCGCGGCGTCCTTGTCCAGCGAGAGCCGGTCGCCGCCGTGGCAGCGCACGCAGCCAAACGTCTCGATGGGATGGGCCGGGCTGATCTCCTCGATGCCCTGGTGGCAGGTGAGGCACAGTTCCGGCTGGCCGGTCAGCGTCGGCGTCAGGATGCGCACCTCGGCGCTGCCGGTGTAACGCGCCCAGGCCGGGCGGGCCTGCCGCACCCCGGCGAGGACCAACGCGAGCGTAAGCGCTGCGCTGCCGACCAGCAGAGCGGTGTTGATCCGTCCCGGTGTGCCCGATCTTCTGCCCAAGGCCGCTTCCTGCGCGTGCCGCTCACCATCTCCAGCCGCTGCCCCCAAGTCTACACCATCCCCGCCGACAATGCGCGGCAGGCAGGCCGGGTGCTGGCTCAGTCTCCTGCCGATGAGGTGGAAAGCTCGTCCAGCAGCCTGTCAAGTTCGGGGTCGGGCTGGGCGCGTTCCAGGTGCTTCGCCAGATATGCGGCCTCCGCTTCACGCTCCTCGACCATCTTCTGATCGTACCACTTGCGGTGGTGCAGGTAGGCGTACAGCGCGCTGACTTTACCGTTGAACATCGAGAAGAAGGCCTGGCGCTCCTCTGGCATGATCGCCCCCATATACACGTGGATGATCACCCCGGCGAAGACGGTGGTAACGGCCAGGAAGTGGATCGGCATCGACCACTGCACCAGCCAGCGCAGGCTGCCCGGGATGATCTCCGAATAGGTCATGATCATCCCGGTGACGCCAATGGCGAGCGTTCCCGCCACGACGACATAGCTGTACAGCTTCTGACCCGCATTGTAGGCGTCCTGAGGCGGCGTATCCACCTCGAAGCCTAGCATGGCAAGCGGCTTCTTCTTCAGCCACTCGATGTCGTCCTTGTCGAGCCACATACGGGTGGCAGCGAAAGGCATGAAGAACTTGCGGAAGCCAAAGAGCACGTTGAACAGCAGCACCGCCAGCCAGACCTGCCCCCAGATTTCGTGCGCCTGGATCAGCGGGGCCAGCCCGCCGAAGATGTTGCGCATCAGGTCGTTCCACGCCACTGGCATGAAGGGCATCCGCTTGGCAGCCAGAATGCCCAGCCCGGTCGGCAGCAGGAAGCCCCAGCTCAGCGCGTTGAACCAGTGCGTCAGGATGTTGGCGACGTAGTGCTTGGTAATCTTCTTGTCTTTCAGGCGCTTGCGCTCGGCGAGCGTCAGATCGTAGCCATGCGACATAGTCAGTCTCCGTTGACAGCGACGCGCAGCGCCGCGCTACATCTCGTCGAACTCGCGCTCGCCCCGCACGAGCTGCATGATGAACGCCCCTGTCTGGCCGATGAACGCCAGGGCGATGGCAACTTTCGCAAACGGGATGGCGAAACCCGACCAGAACTTCTCGGCGGTGGGCTTGTCAACTGGCACGGGCTGGACGGTCACCGCGTCGTCGAGGCTGCCCAGGTAGTAGACCATTGGCCCGGTGTCAACCAGCGGTGTGATCAGCCGCTCGATCCGGCGGCCCCGGATGGCGCGGCTCACCTCGCTGTCCGGATCGTTGATATCCCCGAACATGCGCGACCCGCCGATGCAGGTTTCCACGCAGGCGGGCTGCTCGCCCGCATCCACGCGTGTGACGCAGCCTGAGCACTTGTCCGCCTTGCCGTTGTTCTTATTGATGAAGCGCACGAAGTAAGGGCAGGCCTCCACGCAGAACCCGCAGCCGATGCAGGCGTTCTCGTCGATCAGCACCAGCCCGTCCGCGCGCTGGAAGGTCGCGCCGGTCGGGCATGCCTCGACGCACCACGGGTCCTGGCAGTGCTGGCACTGGAAGGGGATGAACTCCTGCGTGAGCGCCGGGAATTCGCCCTTCACGCCGCTGGTGCGCACCCAGATGCGTGTCTGGCCGAGCGGCGTCTCCCACTCCGCCCGGCAGGCGACCAGGCAGGCGCGGCAGTCGATGCAGCGGGTGGCGTCGATGACAAAGGCGTAGCGCGGTGTGTGGCTAGCCACGGCTCACCTCCGCAGCGGGTGACAGGGTCAGCGTGGGCGCTTTCTCGACGATGACAAAGGTCTGCGTCAGCGCCTGCCCGCCGCTGACCGGGTCGGTGTAGGTGATGTGCACATCGCTGCTGCTTGCTCCCTGGCCGTGCGCGGTAGTCAGCCCCTTGCTGATGTGCCCGAAGCCCGGCGCCATGTACACACAGTCCGGACGGATGGCCTCCGTCACCCATGCCTCGATCTGCGCCTCGCCGGCCTCGCTGCGCACCGTCACCTGTTCGCCGTTGCGGATGCCGCGCTCGGCGGCGGGGGCCGGGTGGATCCACAGCGCGTTGGTGGGGTAGACCTCGTGCAAGTACAGGTTGTTCTGCGTGGCAAACTGCGTGTGCTGCGCCACCTTGCCCGTCAGCAGGTAGAACTGCCCGGCGGGCGGCGCGGGCGGCTCCTCCCAGACCGGCACGGCGGAGAAGCCCGCGTTGCGCAGCGTCTCGCTTGCGATCTCGATCTTGCCGCTGGGCGTGTTCCAGGTGAAGGAGGGTTCCAGGTCGGGACGCTCGACTTCGAAGTAGCCTACCTGGCGCAGCGCATCGAAATCTACGCCGAGTGGAGCAATCTGCTGCCGGATGTAGTCCTCTTCGTCCTCATACTGGAAGTAGTCGCCCAGCCCAAGCCGTTCACCGAGCTGCCGGTAAATCCACAGCGCCGACTTCGCCTCACCCAGCGGCTCGACGACCGGCTGCCGGATGAACACCCGGTCCGCGACCACGTGCAGCGGGTCGTACCGCTCCAGGTAGGTCGCCTCAGGCAGGATATAGTCCGCGTACCAGCCGGTATCGTTGACGAAGATGTCGATCACGACCATCAGGTCGAGCTTCTCGAAGGCGGCGAGTGTCTTGGCGCGCTCCGGGATGCTCATCGCCGGGTTCTGGCGGCTGATGAACCAGCCGTGCGCCTGGTAGGGTTCCCCGGAGAGGATGTTGTCGCGCAGTTCCTGGAAAACGCCGAGTTTCAGCGGGACGAGCGGGTACTTCCAGGGCACGCCGTCGAGGCGCGCCGCACGCACGCGGGGGTAAGGCGGCTGCGGAGGCGTGCCCAGCCCCACCGGCGGCTCCTCGGAAGACAGGCGGCAGATGCCTGGCTGGTGGCACACGCCGACCAGCGCGTTCAGGATGGTGATCGCGCGCTCGGTCTGGAAGCTGTTGATGAAGTTGGAGGTTCGCCAGCCGGGGTGCGCGAAGCTGTCTGGCCTGGCCGCGGCGAAGTCCCGTGCGATGCGGGTGATCGTCTCGGCGGGAATCTCGGTGATCGGCGCGGCCCACTCCGGCGAGTAGGGCTGTATCTCCTGCGCCAGCTCGTCAAAGCCGAGGGTGTACTGCGCCACGAAGTCTGTGTCGTACAGCTTTTCGCTGACAATAACGTTGATCAGCGCCAGGTGGAAGGCCAGGTCGGTGCCCGGCTTGATGGGCAGCCACTCGGCAGCCTTGGCCGCCGTCTTGGTGAAGCGCGGGTCGATGTAGACCACATGCGCGCCATCGACGATGGCCTGCATGAGCGCCTTGGTCTCGTTGGTCGAGATAGCTTCCATCAGGTTGCGCCCGGTCAGGATGACGTACTTGACGCCCTCGTAGTCGCGGTTAGGCTCCTCAAGGCCGAACGTCGTCAGGTGCGCGGCGATCATCGCGTTGAAGCACAGGCTTCGCTGCGTGCCGTAGTTGGGCGACCCGTAGGCGTTGAGCAGGTTCTCAAACAGCGGCTGGCTGAGGTTGTGCGTGCTGGAGAAGACCATCGCCTCCGGCCCGTACTGATCCTTGATCGCCAGCATCTTCTGGGCAACCTCGTCGAGCGCCTGCTCCCAACTGATGCGCTCGAAGCGCCCGCCGCCGCGCGGCCCGATGCGCTTGAGCGGGAACGGCAGGCGGTCGGGGTCGTAGGTCATCATCAAGCCGCTCTGGCCGCGCGCGCACAGGTGGCCCTGCGAGTGCAGGTGGTCGGGGTTTCCCTCCAGCTTGTGGATGCGGCCCTCGCGCACCTTGGCGCGCACGCCGCAGCGCCACACGCACATCTCGCACATCGTCGGGACAACGTAGTCGGCGGTTGAGCCGGGCAGGTGCGGCCCCACGATCGGGGCAGCGCGGACGCTGCCTCCATTCATGGCCATGTAGGCAGCGCCCGTGCCTGCCAGCCCGGCGATCCGCAGGAAGTCGCGCCGCGTCAGGCGAGGTCGGCCTGGCAGGGACGTTTTGTATTCGCTCATAGGCGGGTTCCTCCCGCGCCCTCACGGTAAAGCTGCGCTGTTTCAGTCACCGCTCGTCTCCTCAGCTGCTGCCGCCAGACGATCCCTGCGGGCAGCGCCCGTCCGGCCAAGCACGTACAGCACCAGCAGGAACATCAGGGCAAAGACGGCGACGGCCAGCCCGGCGCTGACATTCAGCAGCTCGGGGAGCGGAACTGCGCCGAAGCTCAACGCATCCTTGAGCTGGGGCATGAAGCTCCGGTAGGTCAGCCCGAAAATCACCGCGCCCGTCAGGAAGCCCAGCACACCAGGGATGAGATAGTCCAGATTGCCTCTGCCGCCACCGGCGACACAGGTGCCTGGTCAAAATCCGGCGGCGGCCATGCCCACGCCGAACAGGGCGCCGCCCAGGAAGTTGCCGATGATGTAGGTGTTCACCGTGCCGGTCAGGTTGAGCAAGCCCAGGCCCCTGAGCGCCCAGATGCCCACCATGCCGACGACCACCGCGCTGAGCATGTACTTGAGCACGCTTAGATCGGTGAAGCGAAAGACGTTCACGATCTTGTGGTACTTGGTCAGCCCGGCCTTGTCCAGTGTCCAGCCGAACACCGCGCCGAGGACGATGGTTATGATCACTGTGCCGACAGTCATTTGGCTCCGCTCCTCTCTAGTACCGCTTGCCGTACAACAGCAGCGCAATGGGAATGCCGCCGATGAACATGCCTGGAATGAACAGGAACGCAGCGGGCGCAAGCTGCACCGACCCGCTGATCGCGAGGCCGCTCGTGCAGCCTCCCGCGATCCCGGCGGCGAACTCCAGAATGATCCCGCCTGCAAAGGCCATCGCCCAACGCTTCCACGTCTGCGGGCCAAAGACGGCCTTCCACTGCGCGTCGGGGTTGGGGTCGAGCTTCCACACGCCCGCCAGCGCCGCCGAGGCCAGCGCCCCGATGAACACACCCACCAACAGCCACACCTGCCAGGTGATGGCGGGGGGCATCACAAACTGGAAGAAGAAGTTGTCGGGGAACAGGGGCCGGGCCACGAACGCGGCCAGGTTCTGGAACCCGCCCGACGAGCCAGGCAGTTGCCCGGCCAGCAGCAGCGCGAGCACCGCCACCACCCCCAGGATCGCGCCTGCCACATAGGGTGACCATTCTTCCTGGCGAAGGGGATTCTTCATTGTGCCACCTCCTGATTCTCTCGCCTAGCGGTTGCGCTCTTTCAGCTCGCGCACCAGCACGATAAGCAGTTCAATGTCCTGGTCGTCCAGGCGGCGCACCGCCTCCACCAGGCGCGGGTCGATGCGGGCCAGCGCCTCAATCATCTGCCCGCCGCGCTGAGGGTCGTCCTCAAGCAGCCTGCTTAGCGCGCTGATCGTTGCCGGGCTGGCTTTCTCCAGCACCGGCATGAGCGCGTGCATACTCTCTGGCACGTCGACCGCCTGCGGGACAGAGGAAACATCCTGGGCGGTGGGGGCCGCTGAAACCACAGCGCCGCGCAGTTCGGCCCATTTATCGCCGAGGCCCTCGAAGCGCCAGATCAGCACGCCAAACACGCCGACCAGCCCGACCAGCATCGCGGCCAGAATGAGGTTGCCGATGTTCGGCGGGGAGGCTGGCGCGCCGGGGCTGCGAGCCTGGTAGCGGGCGTTCAGGTCGATCACCGCACCGCCTGGCGCGCTGCCGCTCTCGGGGACGGCGGCTTGTTCCGCTGCGGGCGCAGCCTGCTCAGCCGTCTCTTCGCCGGGGTCGGACGCTTCTGCTACGGGCGCGGCTTGAGCCACTGCCGTGTTGATATCCACACCCAAGGCGCTCGCATATTCAAGCGCGATGGTATCCGTATCCGCCGGATGGCAGGATGAGCAGCTCGCCTCCACGTCGGCCAGCGGATAGACCATCCCTTCGTGCGCAGGGTCCTGCTCCCTGGCGGCGACGTTGCCTGCATGGCAGAACTCGCAGAAGTCGCCAAAGGCGTGGTCGATGTGCCACGCGCCCTCGGTGTTGACCGGAGCCTGCGCCTGCACTTCGTGGCAGTTCCGGCAGGATGAGGCCTGGGTTCCACACTGCGCGCCGACCGGGCTGGGCCAGAGCAGCACGGCGGCTGCCAAGCCAAGCGCGGCCAGCACCAATGCGTATCGGGGACGGATCACGGGCATGAATGCCTCCTCGTGGGACGCGGCGCGGGGAGCGCCATTGGCAGGGATAATCTGCGCCTAACCCTCGATGCCCTGGCTGGCCGTCTGCGCCAGAGCAACCTGGCTGCCGAGGCTGTCGGCCAGGAAGGCGCGCAGCAGGTCAAGCGCCTGGATAATGCGATGGTCGGCCAGCGAGTAGATGACGGACTGCCCTTCGCGCTCGGCGGCGACCATACCCCGCTCACGGAGCGTCTTAAGGTGACGCGAGGTGGTCGGCTGAGGAAGGCCCAGCGCCTCGGAAAGCTCGCTCACACTGTGGGGGCGCTCCGCCAGCGTGTAGAGGATCAGGATGCGGTTGGGGTCGGCGAGGCCGCCGCATACCTGGGCATGCAGATTGTTAACTTCCTCACGCAGCTTGTTGTCCATAAGACCTCGCGGGCACACATTGTTCATTCGTATATACGTTTATGCGAATATCTCTAATTAATTCTACGCCGTGTGAGCCGGGCACATAGTGCAAAGCATCACAATTCGCTTGTGACAAATGTAATAATCGTCCGCAGCAGCGGGAGGCCGCGCCCCGGTGACATTGCGCCTTTCCCTGCGTGACCTTCGGCGTTGTGCGCGGCGGCAGGGCACTATAGAATCCACGAACACATCAGAAAAGGTGGACTGGGTGCAAGGCGCGATCATGGAGAGACACGCCCGTGTGCGGCGGGGAATAGCGGGCTTGCTGCTGGCAGGGACTGCTCTGCTGATGGCCGCCTGCGCTGGCCGGGGAGCGGTGGAACCGCTGCCGCTTGGAGAGCAGCTTTACCGGCTGGTCGTGGGCGGGCCGGAGATCGGCGGGGCGACGCTGCTGCGCTTCTACGTCTGGCACGTGGTAGGGCTGTCGGTGCCGCTGTTTCTGCTGATCGTGTGGCACGGCTTCCGCGTGCGGCGGGATGGCGGCATCTCCAGCCCGGCGCGCCAGCCGGGCGACGAGCCGCTGCCGCGTACCGAGCGTGTGACCATCGTCCGGGGGGAGGTGCTGACCTTCTTCCTGACGATAGCGGTGCTGGTCGTCATCTCGGTGCTGGTCGACGCCCCTATTGGCCCATCCGCCGAGCCGGGCGCGCTCGTCGAGCACAGCCGGGCCCCCTGGATCTTCCTGTGGGTGCAGGAACTGCTGCGCGTGTGGCCCCCCGCTATTGCGGGAGTCGTCACGCCGCTCGCCGTCCTGCTCCTGTTTGCCCTGCTGCCTTACTTCGATTGGTCCAATGAGGGCGTAGCTGTGTGGTTCAACCGCCAGGGCCGCATTGCTCAGGTGGTGATGGTTGCCCTGTTCGTGATCATCATCGGCCTGACGGTGCGGGCCGCGCTGCGCTGATCGCCGGAGAGTTGCTGTGACGCCTGAGACCCAGCCCCAACCACCCACCAGCCGCCGCAGCGCGCTGGCCGGGCTGCTCAACCTGATCTGGCTTGTGCCCGCCGGATTGGGAGCTGCCGGACTGCTGCGGTTCCTGGGCTTCTACCCACCCACTGAGCAGCCTACCCGCTTCCCGCTGGACGCCCCTACCCTCGCCGCGCTGCCCGCCTACGTTGAGAGCGCCCAGGCCTGGCTGCACCGCGACGCGGGCGGATACTACGCCGTCGATGCGATCTGCACTCACCTGGGCTGCAAGGTGCGGCTGGAGATGGTGACCCCGGACTATCGCTGCGACTGCCACGGCAGCCGCTTTGCCGCCGACGGCACGGTGCTTGTCGGCCCGGCAAAGGAGCCGCTCCGCTTCCTGTGGCTCTACCGCGATGGGGAAGGCCGGGCGGTGATCGACCGCTCCCAGGAGGCCGGCCCGTCTTTTCGCCTGCCTGCTGAGGGATAAGGGATGGCCCGCCGCCCAAACTTCTACGAGCACCTGCGGCTGCCGAGCACGCCAGACCCGGCGGCGCGCTTCACTTACACGTTTCACCTGGGCGTAATCAGCATCGCGCTGTTCGGCGTGCTGGCCGTCACCGGCATCCTGGAGATGTTTCTCTACGTGCCCACACCAGAGGCGGCCAATGACAGCGTGAAGCTGATCGCCTACGTCGCGCCGTACGGCTGGCTGCTGCGCAACATGCACTACTGGGCCGGGCAGGCGATGGTCGTCACGGTCACACTGCACCTGGCGCGCGTCATCCTCACCGGCGGCTACAAGGGGCGGCGCTCCAACTGGCTGATCGGCGTCGCGCTGCTGGTGCTCGTGCTGCTCGTCAACTTCACCGGCTTCATCCTGCGCTGGGACGACCGCGCAAGCTGGGCGCTCACCGTCGCCGTTAACCTGCTGCGCACCATCGGGCCGTGAGCCTGATTGCCGTCCCATCCTGAGGCCGTCCAGGAGCGGAAGGAGGCCGTGGGGAGCGAAGCCGACCGTCGGCATTCCGCTGCGAGGTGTGGCGCGGGATGAAGGCCAGGCATATACACGCCGTTGCCCGAATCCCGTCGCTCCCGTATAGGCTTACTGAGAAGACGAGGGCCTGAA
>JAANMU010002949.1_pt1 | contig 11767 bp, 10 predicted proteins | sample 7279701 | NCBI WGS metagenome assembly JAANMU01 (sample SAMN14094539, study PRJNA606508) | bioreactor metagenome | isolation source: A lab-scale SPAN reactor treating ammonium-rich wastewater day 57 | place: Ireland: Galway | collected 2017-03-13 | reverse complement strand
TCCGAAAGGAGGGAAGGCGTTTGCACTCGCTGGCTCGAAATTCCAAAAGCCGCTTCAAGTCGGGCGCAAGCGGCCTTTGCTTGTGAACGGTTAGCGGCGTGAACCCGGCAGAGCACATCACGGGATCGGACCCGCTCGCCGGGCTTGACGATTCGATCCAGACCCACGTCATAGTTGACGGTGGATTCCTTCGTAAGTCGTCCGCCCCCGAGATCGCGAATCACTTCGCCAACGAGCCGCGCGTCGCACTTGGTGATGAATCCGTTGCGATGAGCTTTAAGTTCGAGGACCACTGGCGCGGTGTGGTCGAGCGTCAGCTTGTGCTTGAACGTGTCGAGGTCGGCGCCCTGCGCGGCGAGCATTTCATCCCACTTTTTGCGCGGCGCGCCGGAGTTCAGACAGTCCTCGGCTTGCTGGCGGGCCGCGTTGAACGATTTCATCTTGCCGGTCTGGACGAGCAGGTGGGCGGCACACGTGAGGGCGAGTTCGCGCAAGTCGCTCAAGCCCGGGTTGCCGCTCGTCGCTGGTTCAAGGCATCCAACGCTCTCCTTCACTTCCAGCCAGTTGCCAGCCGCGCGGCCGAGCGGCGTGTTCATGTCGGTGAGCATGGCGCGCGTATGCACCCCGCACTTTCTGCCGAGGGCAACCATCGCTTTCGCGAGTCTGCGGGCGTCGGCCTTGGTTTGCATGAACGCGGCGCTGCCGAATTTCACGTCAAGGATGAGCGCGTCCAGACTCTCGGCGAGTTTCTTGGAAAGAATCGAGGCAACGATCAGTGGAATGCTGGGCACGGTGCCGGACACGTCGCGCAGGGCGTAAAGCTTTTTGTCTGCCGGCACCATGCGGTCGGTCTGGCCGCAAATGACGCAGCCGACGCGCTGCACGATTTCCACGATGCGCGCAGCGGGCAGGAGGGTTTTGAATCCGGGGATGGAATCCAGTTTGTCGAGCGTACCGCCGGTGATGCCGAGGCCGCGCCCGGAAATCATCGGCACGCGAAAGCCGAGACACGCCAGCAACGGGGCCAGTGGCAGCGAAACTTTATCGCCGACGCCACCCGTCGAGTGCTTGTCCACGAGCGGACGCGCGTCTTTCGGAAATTTGAGCACGTCGCCGGAATCGCGCATGGCCAGCGTGAGGGCGGTGGTTTCATCCGGGGTCAGGCCGCGAAAAAAGACGGCCATCAAGAAGGCGGCGAGTTGGTAATCAGCAATCCTGTCAGCGACTACTTCGGCGATGAACTCGCGGAGTTGATTGGCCGAAAGAGTGCCGCCGTCGCGTTTGGCTTCGATGAGGGCAAGGAAATTCACCGGTGCAAACTTAACAATGGGGGGTGATAACTCAACCTTGAACCTTGTCCCACACTTGCGAAGCGTGCGGCAGTGGCGTAAAAAAGTCCCATGAAGCAACGCGGCGTCATTGTGGGTTTGGCGTTCTTGAGCCTCAGCCTGGCTGCGGTGGTGGTCTGGCAGGCGCGCCTGCTGCGAGCGCAGCGAACGACGCCGGCGCACGTGGAAGCCGGATATGCCGAACGGGGCGCTTCGGTTGCGTCCAGCTCTTCCGATCCACTGCGAACATCCGAGGATTTGAGGGTTGGACCTGATCACATCTCGCCGGCACGTGACTTCCCGCAGAACGCAACGCTCGCCGATCAAGCCACTTCTGGACAAACGACGAACTGGCCAAAGTTCGATTGGCGATTGGTGGAGTCGGATGACTACCGCACTTACGTGAAGAACTTGCGCGACATTGGCTGCCCGGAAGAGACGGTGCGAGACATAGTGACGGCGGACGTGATGCAAGCCTTCGCGGCCCGGCGCGCAGAAGTGGCCGCCCTCCGCTACGGCGAGTTCAAATTCCATGAGTTCGATGATGGCGCGGATGCAGGGTTCGCGCGAAACCGCCGTGCAGTGGACGAGGCGACGAAGGCGGCGCTGCGTGAATTGATCGGGACAGAGGACCTGCCGGCTTCAACTACCTGGGCATGGAGAGCTGCCGCCCTCGAACAACAACTCGCGTTTCTGCCGGACGACAAGTACCGCGCTGCCCTGGAAATTCTGCTCCGCAACGGCGAATTGGATATCGCCTTGCCGCGTGGCATCAGCGGCAATCGCCTGACCGGAGCGCAAGCGGACGAACTGCAACTTCGTTTGGAGACATTTGACCGCCGCCGAAGTGAGTTGCTGCAGGTGCTTACCCCCGAGGAATACGAGCAGATGGACATGAGGATTTCCTGGACCGGGGACAACCTGCGGCAGGCCATGGCGAAGTTTCATCCGACCGAAGCGGAGTTTACCGCGATCTTCCGGGAATGGCGCGCTCACGATGTGAGAATTGCGGGCCTATGGGCAAGTGGTGAACCGGACCCGGGAAACAAACAGGTGTTTGCCAGTATTGAGCGGTTGCTCGGACCGGAGCGCTACCAGGAGTATCGCGAGATGTGGTGGAAGTAACCTCATGCTGCGACAATGCAGTTTCGTTCCATCCTGCGTGGCGTGGGTAGGGCGCGGCACTCCGTGCGCGCCGTTGGGAAGTCGAGGTGCCGGTTGCGGCGCGCACGGAGTGACACGCCCTACCGCCCTCGAACGCATGCTTCCAAACTTCTGCGGTCCCGCGCTGGGGCAGCCGGTTCAACCGACCGCCTCGTCAGGCTGCCCGCTGGAATGTGAACGGTTCACCAGCGGTGAACTCGGGAACGAACTCGCGAATCCGCCCAGCCTCGAGTGTGCGGCTATCACGCTTGAATTCTATCGGCGGAAGAGAGGATTTATCGCTCAACCACAGAATAAATCCCTGGAACCCATTCCTTGGATCTAAACGCACCACCCGACGACCAGCTAAAGTTAGTTGGACCGATCACGATGAACCAAAGGCCGAACCTCCCCACCGAATCTAACAACCGCGAAGGTGCATTCATGGCTGTGAAACTTCGCATCGCCTTTGGCCTGGCAGAACCAGACGAAATTCATGCTTGGACGAGTGCTTCACAGTCCCGCAGCAAGGACATACGCAAGTGTCGCGAGTAGGCAGATGCATATCACCAACAGGACAACCCAGAGATGATTGAGTGCTTTTGAGAAAAGCCGTTCCAATGACCTTGGCGCAGCGATTCCCCAAATCACGCAGAAAACTCCAAGCATCAAAAGCGCGAACAGAAACTCCAGCCAGACTGCCTTGGCTATCACGAAGATTGTGGTGGTATCATTCTGTGAAGACCCGCTCCTCGCGAAGAATGGCGCCAGGCAAACCAGCGCAAACGCCAACTGCAACGCCCCCATGAAGAATACGAACAAACGATCCAGAACACTTCGTGTCAGTCCAAATCGGCGAAGCCGGGAATCCTCCACAAGATTGGATTCATGCGAAGATGAATGCATGATTTCATCCAAAGAATTTCCTCGCCGCGATGCTTGAGTTATGGCCGCCGAAGCCGAATGAGTTGTTGATGATGGCGTTCACGGGCATTTCCCGCGCGGTGTTGGCCACGTAATCGAGATCGCACTCGGGGTCCGGCACCAGCAGGTTGATCGTGGGCGGAACGACACCGTGCTTGATGGCGAGGGCGCACACGGTCATTTCCACCGCGCCCGCCGCGCCCAGCATGTGGCCGGTGGCGCCCTTGGTGGAGCTCACCGCCAGTTTGCGGGCATGCTCGCCGAACACGGTCTTGATGGCTTGGGTTTCGCAAACGTCGCCCTGTGGCGTCGCCGTGCCGTGGGCATTGATGTAGGAGATATCCGCCGGATTCAGCCCCGCGCCGCGGAGCGCCATCTGCATGCAGCGCGCCGCGCCTTCGCCGTTGGGGGAGGGCGCGGTGAGGTGGTAGGCGTCCGCCGTGTTGCCGTAACCGACAATCTCACAGTAAATCTTCGCGCCGCGTTGCTTCGCGTGTTCCAGTTCCTCCAATACCAGCACGCCCGCGCCTTCACCCATGACGAAGCCGTCGCGTTCCTTGTCAAATGGCCGGGAGGCGCGCTGGGGATCGTCGTTGCGCGTGCTCATGGCGCGCATGGCGCAGAAGCCGCCGATGCCGATGGGGACGATGGTCGCTTCCGCGCCGCCGGCAAACATCATTTGCGCCTCGCCCATTTTGATGGTGCGCCAGGCCTCGCCAATGGCGTGATTGGCCGTGGCGCAAGCGGAGCACGTGGCGAAGTTGGGGCCGCGCAGGTTCTGATACATCGAGAAGAGGCCGGAGGCCATGTTGCCGATGAGCATCGGAATCATGAACGGCGAGAGCCGGCCCGGTCCGCGTTCGAGCAGGATTCTGACTTGGGCGGTAGTGGTTTCCAGACCTCCGATACCGGAGCCGATTATGACGCCGATCTCGTCGCGGTTCAGTTGATTGAAATCCGCCCCGCAATCCTGCATGGCCTGCCAGGCGGCATAAACGCCGAATTGCGAGTATCGGTCGGTGCGGCGGATTTCCTTGGGCGAGGGCAACGCGGGCGTGGGATCGAAGTTTCTGACCTCGCCGGCGATCTGGGTGTCGAAACCCGACGCATCGAACGCAGTAATCCGGTCAATGCCGCACTGGCCGGCCAGCAGGTTCTGCCAGAAGGCCTCGACTTGATGCCCCAGCGGAGTGACCACTCCAAGGCCGGTTACCACCACCCGGCGTTCGGTCCAGTTGCTTGCCATAAAATCAAAGGGGGCAGTTCAGTCCCGCCGCGCGGGACGGCACTGCCCCGGAGTCATTGCACGCGCAATTACTTCTGCTGCAGGTCTTCGATGTATTTGATGACGTCGCCGACACTTTGCAGTTTTTCGGCCTGTTCATCGGGGATTTCGTTGCCGAATTCCTCTTCCAGCGCCATGACCAGTTCGACGGTATCCAGGGAATCCGCGCCCAAGTCCTCGATGAACTTGGCTTCGGGGGTCACTTGGTCCGCGTTCACGCCGAGTTGCTCGACGATGATGTCCTTTACACGTTGCTCAATGCTTTTTTCAGCCATTTGGGTCTCTCCAGTTCTGTTTTTGCCGTGTGTCTATGCCACGGATAGAAGCGCGTCAAGCCCCGAATCGCTCTTTTTTTCTGCTTCGCGCACGTTTGCCACCGCCCACGGTCACATCACCATGCCGCCGTCCACCGCTAGGACTTGACCGGTGATATACCGTGCCCCCGGACTGGCCAAAAACACTGCGGCATGAGCGATATCATCGGCCTGGCCAAAGCTGCCCAGCGGGATCTGCTTCAAAACCTGTTCCTTCAATTCGGGTTTCAACTCCGCCGTCATGTCCGTCTCGGTGAATCCGGGCGCGATGGCATTGACGGTAACGCCGCGCGAGGCAAATTCCCGCGCCGCCGATTGGGTGAAACCGATCAAGCCCGCCTTGCTCGCCGCGTAATTGCACTGGCCTGCATTGCCAATGAGACCGATCACCGACGTGATGTTAATGACACGCCCGGCGCGCTGTTTGAGCATCGCGCGACTGAAGGCCCGCGTGACGTTAAACGCGCCTTTGAGGTTGGTATTCAGCACCGTGTCCCAATCCGCATCCGTCATCCGCATGAGCAGTCCGTCGCGTGTCACCCCGGCGTTGTTGACCAAAATGTCCACGCGGCCCGGATCCGCCAAAATCTTCTCCGCCGCGGCATTGACCGACTCACCTGACGCGACGTCCACGGCATAAGCCCAGGCCTGGCGACCTGCTGCGCGGACTTCGGCGGCGACTTTCTCGGAGTTCTCTGCGGTGCGCGAAACACACACTACATCCGCGCCCTCGCCGGCAAATTTCAACGCGATCGCGCGGCCAATCCCTCGACCGGCGCCGGTCACGACGGCAATCTGGTTCTCAAGTTGTTTCATGCAGCGGATGGTTTAACCGCGAATCGCGCGGAAAGACATGAAAAAGTTCAAGTGCGGGTCGAGTTCCCCCGCTTGAGGCTTCTGCTTGCGGCTGACTGGACCGGGCCATTAGCCTGTCGTGGCCATGCGTTCGGAATTGTTGACCAACGTCTCGCGGATTGTCGTCAAGCTGGGCACCGGCGTGCTCACGGATCGTCGCAAGCAGCCCGACCCGGCGCAACTGGCGCAACTGGTCGAGCAAATCGCCGAGCAACGCCGCACCGGGCGGGAAGTCGTTCTCGTCACCTCGGGTGCGGTGGGCGCGGGCATGGGCGTGCTGGGCTACGACAAACGGCCCGGCGACCTCGCGGAATTGCAGGCGTGCGCCGCCGTCGGCCAGACGCGTTTGATGGCGATCTACGAACAGCTCTTCGCGCAGCACGATTTGCGCGTAGGGCAGGTGTTGCTCACGCACGAGGACCTGGAGCATCACGAACGTCACCTCAACGCCCGCAATACGCTGGTTACCCTGCTCGCCCGCGGTGTCGTGCCCATCATCAACGAGAATGACGCCATCTCGTTTACGGAAATCAAATTTGGGGACAACGATACACTGTCCGCGCTCGTAGCATCGCTGCTGCCGGCGGACTTGCTGGTCATCCTCACGACTGTGGACGGCGTGATTGAAAACTTTGGCAAGGCCGACCCGCGCACGCTGCCGGTGATTGAGCACATTGATGCCATTGTCGAAAAGCTGGCGGGCGGCACGGATAGTGTCACGGCCGTGGGTGGCATGAGTTCCAAAATCCAGGCCGCCAAGATCGTCGTGCGTTCGGGCATTCCGCTGGTCATTGCTTCCGGCCGAAAGAAGAAGGTGCTGAGTCGGATTCTGGCAGGCGAGGAGGAAGGCACCCTGTTCGTGCCCCAACCCACAAAGCTCAAAGGCCGTAAACGCTGGATCGCTTTTTTTCATCATCCGAAAGGCGCGTTGTTCGTGGATGACGGGGCGAAGCAGGCGTTGCGCGAGAACGGCAAGAGCCTGTTGCCGCCCGGCGTGGCGCGCTGCGAAGGTGAGTTCGCCGCGGGCGACGTGGTGCGGATCTGTGACCTGGACGGAATGGAATTCGCCCGCGGCATCGCGCGATTCAATGCCGCGGAGGTGCGCGGTCGAAAGCTCTCCCGCGTGGAACTGGTGCATCGCGATGATTTGGTGATTCTCTAAATGCAAAACCCCACACCCACCACTCATCAACCAGCGCCCAAGGATGGATTCAACGGCACACGACGCCGAGTGTTGGGCGTTCGGAGTCCGAGATTGCTCGTTGGATATTCACCGCCATGAAACGCCGAACCGCCATCAACGACCTGCTTCGCGTCATGGCCCGCCTCCGCGCCCCGGACGGCTGCCCGTGGGATCGTGAGCAAAACCACAAGACCCTGCGCCGCCACGCCATTGAGGAGGTGTATGAGTTGATTGACGCCATCGAGGCGGGCGACGATCACGAGATGGCTGAGGAGCTCGGGGACCTTTTGCTGCAAGTCGTTTTCCACTGTCAGATGGCGAAGGAACGCGGCGCTTTTGACTTCGAGAAAGTCTGCCGCGTGCTCGTGGACAAACTCATCCGCCGGCATCCGCACGTCTTTGGCGATCTGAAGGTCAAGGACGTGGACACCGTCTGGGCGAACTGGGAGAAGATCAAGCACGCCGAAAAGCTGGGCACACGCCACGAACGCCCATCCGCGCTCGATGGCATTCCGAAGCATCTGCCCGCACTGCTGCGTGCCGAGAAGCTGGTGAAGAAGGCGCGGAAAGCACACCTGCTGCCCGAGGGCAAAGCGCGCCGCAAGCCGAACAAGTCCACGATGGCAAAACAACTTTTCGCCCTCACCCAAGAGGCTCAACGGTACGGCTGGTCCGCGGAAGAATTGTTGGGTGACGAGATCAAGCGACAAGAACGGGCGTTGCGCCGCCGCGAGCGCCGTTGATGCGGTTGCCTGCGGGAACTCCCGCTCAACCAGCGCCGCATAATCACCCGTGCCAGCTTTCAGGCCGGATCCGACAAAGGTTTGGACTTGGACGCGCGAAACATCTGTGGCTTTGGTTCGGGCCTTCCGTTCTCCTTAAAAACCAACGCCCCCGTCGGACAATGCTCCACACATTCGGCCGCGACTTTTTGCAGCCCTTCCTCGATCTCGCGATTGAACGGGGCGGCCAGCCGCACATCGAAGCCGCGTCCGATGAACGTCAACCCCAACGGTTCGGCGGCCATCTCGGCCAGCTTCACACAGATGCCGCATACAATGCACTTGCCCGGCTCAAAAATGATCCCGCCGGGCTGAGTCTGTTGTTCAAACTTCTTCCGTTCCGACCGGAAGCGATTGGCGTCCGCCCCATAGACTTGCGCCCAATGCTGAAACACGCAATTGCCCGAGGAACGGCAGTCGCAGTGCAAACAGCGCGAAGACTCCAGCGCCGCTTCCGCAGGGCTGTGACCGAGGCAGCGATCACAGGGAGAGACGCGACCGGCGCTGCTGGCGTGGCGCAGGAACTCGCGCACTTCGCCAGGGTCGAGCCTTCCCATCACGCTCGAAAACACTTTCTCCGGTCGTCGCGGTGTCCGGCCCAGCAGATGGAGATGCACGCACTCCGCCACGGCGCGACCTTCGGTCATCGCTTTGACCAGTTGCTTCACCGGCTTCACGGCGCTGCCGGCGGCAAACACGCCGGTCACACTGGTGCGGCCGGTGTTTGGATCGGCTTCGATCCCCAGCGGCCCCAAACGCACGCCCAACTTGGGCAACTCGCGAGCGGTGATTTCGCCAACCGTCAACAACACTGCATCAAAACCGCGCAACAACCCTTCCAGACTCAATTCACGACCCAACTCGACGCCGGGCTTGAATTGAATTCCCAGCCGTGCGAGTTGCGCCAACTCGGCGTCGAGCACTGCGCGAGGAAGTTGTTCCTCGGTGGTTTTAGTGCGCAGCGTGCCGCCGCCATTCGGCTGCCGATCCGCCACTATCACCGTATGACCTTCCCGGGCGAGATAGTGGGCGGCAGCCAATCCCGCCGGTCCTCCGCCGATGATGGCCACTGATTTACCGCTGGCCGGTTTGCACGGTGGAAGGTAGGGCTCGCCAGACTTGAGGTCTTCGTCGGCCACAAACTTCTCCATCTCGCGAATGGCCGCCGGATCGTCCAGGGAATTCCGTCGGCAACCCTGCTCGCACGGATGATGACACAATCGCCCCAGCACCGCCGGCAGGGCCAGCGCCTGCCGCACACCCGCCGCCGCCTCTTGAATTCGTCCGGCTTGAACGTGGCGCAGCATGACCGGAACGTTGAGTTGGAGCGGACACAACCGGTGACACGGCGAAAGACAATCCCCGACGTGATCGCTGAACAACAATTCCAACGCTGTGCGCCGTGCTTCATGCACTTCCTCTGTCTCGCTTTCAATCACCATGCCCGGCGTTGCCTTCGTCCCGCACGAGGGCACGAGTTTGCCATTGGTCTTCACCAGACAAACCTGACAGGTGTTCAGTGGTCCGCACTTTTCAAGGTAGCAAAGCGTGGGAATCTCCAGGCCGATTTTGCGCGCTGCCGCCAGGACGCTCTCACCGGCCTGAACCTCGACCGGTCGTCCGTCAATCGTGATGGCAAAATTGAGGCTCATTCGGTGTGCTCTGAATTTCCCAACGGATGAAAAGTGCCAACGGATGCAATCACGGCAGTCCAAATCCATTGGGACTTTTCATCCGTTGGCGCGCTTCCGTTCCCAATTTGCTCGCGGTGTTTCATCCCACCTCCACTACGTTATGCGGACACACCTGACGGCAGGTGTCGCACCGCGTGCATTTGGCGTCATCTATCACGTGCGGCGCGTATGGGGTCATTGGAATCGCGTCCACCGGACAATGCTGCGCGCAGATCGTGCAACCAGTGCAATCTCGATTGATCGTGTAGTGAACGAGGGCGGTGCATTTCTTCGCCGGACAACGGCCCTGCAAATGCGCCTCATATTCATCGCGGAAATAGCGCAGCGTCGTGAGCACCGGATTGGGCGCCGTCTTGCCCAAACCGCACAAGCTGCCCGCGCCGACCTGCACGGCCAGACGTTCCAATTCGGCGAGATGCTGGCGCGTTGCCTTGCCGGTGCAGAGGCGTTCGAGGATGTCGAGCATCCGCTTGGTGCCAATGCGGCAGAACGTGCATTTGCCGCACGACTGATCCTGGGTGAATTGCAGGAAGTAGCGTGCGATATCTACCATGCATGTCGAATCGTCGAGCACCACCAAGCCGCCGCTGCCCATGATCGCACCCACTTCACGCAAACTCTCGAAATCCACCGGCGTATCCGCCAGACGCGCCGGGACGCAACCGCCGCTCGGCCCGCCGATTTGCACGGCCTTGAAGCGCCGTCCCTCGCCCGCGCCGCCGCCGATTTCCTCGACGATTTCACGAATCGTTGTGCCCATGGGCACTTCGATCAGCCCGCCGCGCCGGATTTTCCCAGCCAGCGCAAACACTTTCGTCCCCTTGCTCTTCGCGGTGCCGATGGCGGCGAATTTGTCCGCCCCATGGCGCAGAATCCACGGCACCATTGCGAGTGTCTCGACGTTGTTGATCAGCGTGGGCTTGCCCCAAAGACCCTCCTGCGCGGGAAACGGCGGGCGCAATTTCGGCATGCCGCGCTGGCCTTCGATCGAGGCAATCAGCGCCGTCTCCTCCCCGCACACAAACGCGCCGGCGCCTTCAAACACGCTCAACGTGAGGGGTTCGCCCACACCGAGAAGTTTTTCTCCCAGCCACCCGCGCTGTTCCAGTTGCGCGATGGCCGCGCGCACGCGCTTCACCGCTAGCGGATACTCATGCCGGATATAAAAGATGCCTTCGCGTGCCCCGACGGCCACCGCCGCGATCATCAATCCTTCAATCACCCGAAATGGGAAGGACTCCAGAATCATCCGGTCCATGAACGCGCCCGGGTCACCCTCGTCACCGTTGCAGATGACGTATTTGGTTTCACTACTCTGCTGTGAGACCACACGCCATTTTTGCCCCGAAGGAAATCCCGCGCCGCCGCGCCCGCGCAAACCGGACTTTTCGATGGTCGAGATGATTCCTTCTCTTGTAGCCGCGGACGTCAGTCCGCTCTGACTGACTTCGGATTTGTTTCGACGCTCGCCCTCACCCCGGTCCTCTCCCCTGGGGAGAGGGGAAAGCAGTTGATCCCGTTGAAGTTTCCGCGAGGTATTCGAGCCGCTGGTCGCAGTCGCTTCGCCGGAGCGCAGGGAACGTTCCTCCCTCTCCCTCAGGGGGAGGGCCGGGGTGAGGGTGAACGCCGCATCTCCAAGGCATTTCACCAACGCTTGAAATCCTCCATTCGCGATATACTCATCCAAATCCAGCGGATCGAGCTTGCCGAAATGTTCCGTGGCAATGTGAACCTGCTTGTCCAGAAAGGCGCGCACGCTCGGGTCGCGCTTGCTCATCGAGAAACGCTGCACCCCACGCTGTTCACCAGCATCATCCAGCAGCACGCCGTCCAGTACGCGCGTCCACCAACGGCTCACGCGATGCGCCAGGCCGCGCGGTTTGAAATGCCGCTGCACCAATGCCTGTGCCTGCGCAGCCGTCAAATCGGAGTAAAACGTGCCCGGCTTGCCTGCTTCCGCGACCTCAATCATCGGCGTGCGATGGCACATCCCCACGCAACCGGTACGCTTCACCAAAACCTTCGCGCCCGTGGCGACCGCGCTTTCGTGCAGTGCGTGAAACAGCTTGTCGCTGCCCTTGGCCATGCAGCAGGAACCGAGGCCCACGTGGATTTCCGCCATGCCGCCATTGCCGTGACGGGGGCGGAGTTCCTCGGTGGACTGGACCGACTTTGCTTCCCGCTGCAATTCCAAAAACTCCCGCAGCGCTTCCGGTATGCGCTCGGCGGTGGAATGGCCAAAAGTCGTTTCACCAATCT
>JAANMU010002946.1_pt1 | contig 11775 bp, 13 predicted proteins | sample 7279701 | NCBI WGS metagenome assembly JAANMU01 (sample SAMN14094539, study PRJNA606508) | bioreactor metagenome | isolation source: A lab-scale SPAN reactor treating ammonium-rich wastewater day 57 | place: Ireland: Galway | collected 2017-03-13 | reverse complement strand
TTGGCGGATCGGATTTTTTCGATGGAGCGCCTGAGCCGGCTTGGGCGACGCGCGGAAAAGCTCCTGTTTTCGCTCGACATTCACAACGTGCTGGTTCGGATCGCCGACGGAACGCACGGCTGGGCCGAGGAAGCGCCGTACGACGCGATTCTCGTGGCGGCGGGCGCGCCGGGGGTTCCCGAAAACCTGCTGCGCCAGCTTGCGGTCGGCGGACGCCTCGTGATCCCGCTCGGGCCGGAAGACCGCCAGTTCCTCTATCGAATCACGAAGACGAAGGCCGGTTACGACGAGAAAAAGCTTGGTTCGTGCCGATTTGTGAAGCTGATCGGTCGCTATGGTTGGGAGTCGTGACCCAAAAGTGAGGGCCGCCGCGGCGAACCGTTGTGAGGCGGCCTGCGCTTCGGTATGATTTCGCATCATGCGGGATCGGGAATCGGATCGGAAGAAATGAAGCGCATCCCCGACATCACCTTATTTTCGCGCAAGTTCCGAAAATTGCGCGGGATTTTCGGGCGGTCGATCTGGCTGGTCGCGGCGGCGGCGCTGCTGGGCGGCTGCGGTTATTACGTGACCGCCGAAAAGGGCGACACGCTCTATTCGCTCTCGCGCGAATATGGCCTCACGGTCAACGACGTCCTCGAGGCGAATCCCGACATCCAGGATGCAGACCGCATCTACGAAGGCCAGAAGATCAAGATCCCCCGCGACAAGTCCTACAAGTTCGCGGCGACTGAGCAGCAGGCCAAGTCAGCCGATCGGCCGAACCAGCGCGATGACCAAGATGACCGCGACCGAACGACGGATCGCCCGAAGACGACGAAAATCGCCCCGGCGCAGCCGACGCCGGCAGTTGTCCCTCCGGTGAAGAGTTCAGACGGACGTGGCCAATTCATCTGGCCGACCAAGGGCGAGGTGCTTCGCAAGTTCGGCAAGGGCCCAGACGGGCGCCTGAACGAAGGGCTCGACATCTCGGCGGCGGCCGGCACCAAGATCGTCGCGGCGGCGGATGGCGAGGTCGTTGTCAGCGGAGCGCCGCTCGCGGGATTCGGGAACATGGTCGCCATTCAACACTCCGGCGAATACATGACGGTCTACGCGCACAACCGCGTGAATCTGGTGAAAAAGGGCGACAAGGTGAAGCAGGGGCAGGTCATCGCCGAGGTCGGCGACACCGGCCGCGCCACCGTCCCGCACCTGCATTTCGAGATCCGACACAAGCTCGCCACCGTCGATCCACTGACGTTGCTTCCGAACTGAAATCCCGGGAGAGCCGACTATGCAGGACCTGGCCGATCGCATCCGAGACATCCCCAATTTTCCGAAGCCCGGAATCCTGTTCAAGGACATCACGACGCTTCTTGCAGACGCCGACGCTTTCCGGAGAACGGTTCGCGCGTTCGCCGATCGCTATCGCGACCGGAACATCGACCGCATCGTCGGAATCGAGGCGCGCGGATTCATCTTTGGCGCTGCGCTCGCGTATGAACTGGGTCTGGGATTCGTCCCGGTCCGTAAACCGAAAAAGCTGCCGTACAAGACGCGATCAGCGACCTATGAGCTGGAATACGGAACCGACACGCTGGAAATTCACGAGGACGCCGTGAGTCCTGACCAGCGCATCGTGATCGTCGACGATCTGCTCGCGACCGGCGGAACCGTACGCGCCGTGGCGGGACTCATTCGCGACATGGGCGGCGTGATCGAGGAGTGCGCGTTCGTGATCGAGCTGGATTTCCTGAATGGCCGCGCGAAGCTCGATGGCGTTCCCATCCACAGTCTGATTCACTTCTAGCGGACCAACAAGCGCCGAAGGGCCGGGGCCATTCTCGAATGAGCCTTGGGATCAGAAATAGTCATAATCTATATTATGTCAAATTATGGATTGACCACGGATTTCCGAAATGCCTGAATGTGTGAGCCGACCGGCACCGAGCCCACGACGAAATGTCGATCGCCATCGTCGAGGGCGAGCCCCGTGGACCCGCCCCCGTCGAGTTGAAACGCGAACTCGGCGTTGATGGGTTCGCGCAGGCAGATCGCGGCCGACTCGTCGTAGGTCCAGATCTGACGCCCAGAGACGACGAAAAATATCCCGCCATCGCGCGTCCGGCCGATCACGGTTCGACGGTGGCGCGACGTGGACTTGGACGAAACAGGCGATCCGCCACGAACGACGACTGGACCGCAGCGCGCCGCCTGGTCAAACGTCTCCGACGCATTCCACGGGCGCGCCGCCAAGTCGCGCACCTCGGCGCGTCCTTTTCGCACGGCGAACAATCCCTTGAAGGACGCCTGACGGTTGTAAGCTCCGATCTGTTTACCGTCGCTTACCAGCAAGTCCGTCGGCCGGTAGTCCGCCGTCCAATAACCGCCGTTGACGGTCAGAACGGCCTTGGCATGCCGATGCTGTTCCTGAACCGACTTTGGGGGATTGGTGTAGACCACGCGGAAGTCGAAGGCCGCGGGGTCGAGGATGACATAACGGGCGGCGTCCGCGCCATCGCCGATGGTCCCGCTTTGCAGAGAATCATCGCCATAAGCGCTCGTGGCCAAGGCCAGGAACAGACAACAGACGGCGGCCAGTGCGTCAGTTCGCGGTCGAATCATCGGTCGGTGCGGCTGGCGGAGCGTCGAGCGCGGTGGTCGAAATGGAAGGCGCGACCGTGCCGAGCACCCTGCCCATTCGCGTGCGCAGCTCCGCGAGGTCCATCTCCCGCGGATCCTTCTGCAACTCGCCGTAGATAAACACGGCGTCTTCGCGGTGCGCCGGCGAGTAGTCTTCATAGAGGATGTGCATGAACTGCAACGCGCGCACCGCGTGGATCAGCGCCGCGGGGAAATCCTTTTCGCGTTCGCGTTCGATGCCGCGCACCTCGGCGATCCACGCGGCCGCGACCGCCGTCCTGATCGCCATGCCGATCGCATCGGTGTTCGTTCCACGGGACTTTCCGGCCGCGAAATCGCGCAACGTCGCGAAGACATCCGGGTCCGCGATCTCCTCGGGCGCGGCGCCTTCCAGCGCCGGCAGCATCCCCGCGACCGCCGCGCGCATGCGCATGTCGGCACCTTCGCCCGCATCGAGTTTCGCCTGAATCTGCAAATACTCACGCAGGACGCGCGTCACGGTCAGCGCCGCGATCTGCGCGTTGATTCGCGGATACGCCCCGGTCGCGGCGGCTTCGAGGGCCGTGGTGATCTTGTCGTCCATCTCGATGTCGAGCGCGGCGTCCACCCACTTCGCGATCGCGCGCGGCCCGCGTTCATACGTCGCCGTGAACGTCGCGAAGTCCACCGGGTCCGCCTGCGCGAGACGAATGAGCGTCCCCGCGTCGCCGACGACTCCCCGCAGCTCGTCCTCCGAAAAATCCTTGTCGCGGTTCGCGAATGCCAGCAGCGCCACCAGCGCGGCGGCGACGAGTCCAATGACGACGGCTTTTTTCATGGGGGGATCGATCCGCGTGGCTAGATGCAGTAGTCGATCATGTAACCGCCGTCTTTCGCGTCTTCCTGCAATCGAATCTGCGGCATCTCGATCACGACCTTCGCGCCGGGCGGGACGGAGCGCGTGAGCCACACGTTGCCGCCCACTACCGCCCCCTGCCCGATCACCGTGTCGCCGCCGAGGATCGTTGCGTGCGCGTAAATCGTGACGTTGTCCTCGATGGTGGGATGACGCTTCACGCCGCGCAGCAGATTGCCGTTTTCGTCCTTCGGAAAACGCAGCGCGCCGAGCGTCACGCCCTGATAGATCTGCACGTTGCGACCGATGTGCGTCGTTTCGCCGATCACCACGCCGGTTCCGTGGTCGATGAAAAAGCCCTCGCCGATCGTCGCGCCCGGGTGGATGTCGATCCCCGTTTCCTTGTGCGCCCACTCGGTCATGATGCGCGGGATGAGCGGCGTTTCGAGCACGTGCAGCGCATGGGCGACACGGTAAACCGTAACCGCCTTGAGGCCCGGATAGCTGAAGATGATCTCGTCGAACCCCTTCGCGGCGGGGTCCCCCTCGAACGCCGCCTGCACGTCCATCGCGAGCAGCTTGCGGATCTGGGGCAGTTTTTCCAGAAACCGGATTGTCATGACGCGGCCCTGCTCGTCGTAGTCCGCGCCGCCGTTCATGTCGCCGTTGGTCACCGCCGTGTTTCGAAGGGCGCGGGCGATTTGCGTGGAGAGCTCGTCGAAGACTTTGATGGTCAACTCGCCGAGAAAATAGACGAGGTTGTGGCGCTCGATCTCATAGCGGCCGAAATAGCCCGGAAATATCAGCGATTGCAGGACCTCGAGGATTCGCACGATCGACGGCACGTCGGGCATGGCCGACTTGTCGAGATGCGCCATGGGCTTTTCGCGGGAGAAACTCGCGAGCAGCGCGTCGACCAGACGCGGGATCTCGCGCCGGTGCTGGAGTTCTTCCCAGAACGTGCCCTTGCAGATCTCGTTGTCCGCCGGTTTTGGACTCAATTCCGTCATGTGCTCTTCCGCGATTTGGCGGGCGAAGCCCTCACGCCGCGCGAATCATACAATATCTTGGATCCGATTCCACGCCAGCGGCGTGTCTAACAGTCCGATGCCGCGAAGTCCAGAAGATGCGCGTGTTTCGCGAGAGCTTCCACGGTGCCGACCGGGCCGAGCCGGGCCGTATCGATGAGAAGCGTGAGACGGTCGAAGAGCCGGGTCGCGAGCGCGCCGACGGCCTCGTCCACGAGCCGCGCGGCCCGCATCGGCTCCGCACGCAGGCGCGGATTGAGCCGCAGGACGAGGTGATCCTCGCTGTCGATGAGCAGGACGATCCAGTCGTCCCCGCCGCGTGCCCACGCAATCTCGGCCAGAACCGGGAAATGCGGCACCATCGAGCGGGGGATCGGCAGAACGCTCGCGCGCCCTTCCCTCGCCGTGACGAAGGTCCAACGGTTCGCCTGGTCATACGCCTCGGTCAGCGAACTCCAGACGCCCTCACCCTGTGCGCACCAGTCGTCGTCCGGCGGTCCCGCATTCGAAAAATAATTCGCCAGGGATCGCTCGACCTGCGGCGGCTCCGAACGCACCGCGAGCGAATTGAAAAACCATGGCTTCAAGTCGTCACCGGGTACGCCCCCGAGCGCCATGGTCTCGGCGATTTCTCGCAACGCCGCGTCATGGACACTCAGATCGTGCGTCAACCAAAGGCACGTGGTTGGGAATTCGGAATTGCGCCGGAGCTTCACGTTGGCCGACGCGACGTCGCGTTCGCCGGTCGCGTCCCAGAAGTGGTGCGTCCACCAGGTCATCTGCGGGGCCGGAGCGCGGAGGATCGCCTCGGCGATGGCGCCGAAGCCGTTGAAACCGGCGATGATCAGATTCGCCCCAGTGCGAATCCGTTGCCAGGCGGGAAACTCAAAAAACGACGCCAGCGAAAACGGCGGCACGCACCAGATCTTCGCCGGTTTCGGATCCCGTCGGCCGAGCACCATGGCGCACGCGATGCCGTCGTCCGTCGCCGGCACGACGACGTAGGTTTTCGTCGGTCGGAGCGCGGGAAGACTCACGGAGTCGTGCCCCGCCCGCGCAGTGCATCGAGGAGACGCTCGTGCATGCCGCCGAATCCTCCGTTGCTCATCAGCACGGCCACGTCCCCGGACCGCAGTCGATTCATGGCCTCGTGCAACGTTTCATCGTAGGACGCCGTCGGGCACGCGTCGATCCCGCGTGCGCGAAGGTCAGCCGCGAGTCGGTCGGCGTCGAAACGCTCCGATTCCCCGAGCGATTCCGCTCCAAACACCGGGGCAACGACGACCGCGCTCGCCGCGTCGAACGCCGACGCATAGAGATCCTGAAAGTACGCGCGACGGCTGGTGTTCGTGCGCGGTTCGAAGAGCACGATGAGCCGGCGCCTGGACCAGCGGGAACGCAGGGCCTCGAGCGTGACGCGGACGGCCGTGGGATGGTGCGCGAAGTCGTCGATGACAACCACTCCCGCTTCCTCGCCTCGGATCTCCTGGCGCCGTTTCACGCCCTCGAAACTCGCGAGTCCTGCGCGAATGGCGTCGTCGCCGAGCCCGAGCACGCGCGACATGGCGAACGCCGCGAGCGCGTTGAGGGCGTTGTGCCGGCCGGGCATGGAGATTTCAAGATCGGCGACCTGGCCAGCGGGCGTTTCGATGTCGAATACGACGCGAGCTGGTTCTTCACGGATGTTTCCCGCACGATAGTCGGCCTCGCGATCAACCGCATAGGTGACGACGTGGCACGCAGCGCCCGCGATGCGCTCGCAGACGTTCGGGCAGTCGATCCCCGCGACCAGCGTGCCTTCTCTCGGCATGCCGTCGACCAGCATGGCGAACGCGCGTTTGACGGCGTCGAGGTCCGGGTAGATGTCCGCGTGATCGAACTCGATGTTGGCGAGAATCGCATGTTCGGGTCGGTAACGCACGAACTTCGGGACCTTGTCGAAGAACGCCGTGTCGTACTCGTCGCCCTCGACGATAAAGTGACGGCCCGCGCCGAGCCGCACCGGCGAGCCGAGATTGCGCGCGACGCCCCCGACAAGAAACGACGGATCGAGCCCGGCGTGCGTGATGATCCACGCGAGGATCGCGGTGGTCGTCGTTTTTCCGTGCGTTCCGGTGATGGCGATGGTTGTCCGGTCGTCGAGAAAAAACCGCCGCAGGGCGCCCGGAAAGCTCGTGTACTCGATACCGCGGTCGATGGCCGCTCGGGCTTCCGCGTTTTCGCGACGGATGGCGTTGCCGATCACGACGAGATCCGGCCTAGGCGTCAGGTGAGCGGGCTCATATCCTTCGAAAATGGGAATCCCCTGCCCCGCAAGATACGTGGACATGGGCGGATAGACGTTCGCGTCGCTGCCGGTGACGTGGTGCCCGGCGGCAGGGAGCTTTGGACTTCGAGTATCCGTTCGAGCACCACCTGTCGAGCCAAATAGATGTCGATGTCGTCCTTGAAGACGACGGTTATCATCGACAGGCCGACTTTCGAGAATGAGCGGATGTCGGTGAGGCCGGGGGCGCCCATCAACTGCAGTTCCATGGGGAAGGTCACGAACCGTTCCACCTCGGCCGGAGACAGCCCGGGTACCTTGGTCACTACTTGGACGAGCACCGTGGTGACATCGGGGAAGGCGTCGATGGCGATCGTGCGGAAGGCGTAGATGCCGCCGGCGGTGAGGATGCACGCCAGCACCACGACCAGGACACGTTGGCGGAGAGCAAAGGCCAGGAAGGAGGATAACATCAGGCTAGATTTGTTCCCCGAGCAATTCGGACTTCAGGACGAATGCACCGTTCGTGACGATCGTCTCGCCTTCCAGCAGACCGTCCTGGACCTTGACGTCCCGGCCGTTCGAACTGCCCAGCTTCACGTCGCGGGCTTCGAAGACGGTCGGTTCACGCTGGACGAAGACAAACTGTCGATCTCGGTCTCGTTGAACGGCGGCCTCGGGGATGAGCAAGACATTCGGTTCCGGCTCGGAATAGACGCGCACCGTGGCATACATGGCGGGTTTGAGTTTGCGCTCGGGATTCGGAAGTTCTAATCTCAAACGCATGGTCCTGGTTGCAGGATCGAGCACGTCGCCCACATACGTAATGCGCCCCTTGAACACCTGTCCGGGATAGGCGGCCACCAGAACCTCTACGGATTGTTCGCTCCCTGTTTGGTCGGGGCGAATGTAGGGAATGTCCTTCTCGGGAATAACGGCGGTGACCCAGACATCGGACAGATCTGCGACCACGAACAGCTTTTCCGCCGTCTCGACGACTTCTCCCTTGGTCAAGTTACGGGCGATCACCCGGCCATCGAACGGTGCCACCACCGGCACATGCGAACGAATCGTATGGTTGCGATCCAAATTACGTAAATCGTCGTCGGTGAGCCCAAGGAGCAGGAGACGGTCCCGGGCTTCTCGCAGCTCGGCCCTCAGGCTGAGCATTTCCCCCTCACGTCGCTGCAATTCGGCTAAGCCGATCACTTTCTCCTTCAGGAGCAATTCCGCTCGGCGGAATGCGCGGTCGGCCACATTGAGTTTCGCCGTGGCTTTTAAGTAGGCGGATTGAGCCATACCCAGTTCGCTGCTGTAGAGCAGGGCCAGCAAGTTGCCCCCTTTCACTTCCCTGCCAAGGTCGGCGTAGACGTCAATCACTCGACCGCGAACCAATGTCGTGATTTCCGCCAAGGCATGTTCGTTGGGCTCGATGGTGCCTGGAAAATCACGGGTGGTACGGAACTCAGCCCGCCTGACCGGCTGTACGAGAATGCCGGAGGTTTGGATTTCATCGGCGGTCAGGCGCACCACGCTTTTGTCGACGACGGGCGTGGGGGCGTTGGCGCCGGTTGCGTTTGAGGGCGGACCGTCGCATCCCGCGGAGAGACAAGCGAAGGTGGCGCCTAGGAGTGCCGTGAGAGCAGACATCCGAAGGCGACTCAGTCGGGCCGGTTGAAATCGCGGAATGATCGGGCAGGGCTGCAGCATTAGAGTGGGCCTCCAACGGCACGTTCCAAGAGCGCCAATGCGACCGAGAGATCAAATTGGGCCTGTGCATAGTCTAACAGAATCTGGCGTTGCACACGTTGCGCGTCCAGCACTTCGATCAGGCTGGAGGCGCCTTGTTGAAAACTGAACTTCGCGATCCGTAGCGCTTCATCCGCCTGTTTGAGCATGCCCTTTTCATAGACCTCGATCATGTCGGCCGTGGTCTTGGCATCTTGAAAGTGCTGATTGACGTTGCGGATCAATTCATTCCGTGCGCGTAGAAATTCGGCTTCCCCTTTGCGTTTGCTTCCGAAGGCCGAGATGATTTCGCCCTGCCGTCGATCCCACACAGGGGTGGGAAAGGAGACGCCGCCGGTAAAGGCTTCTCGGCCGACTTCCCGCCAGTAGCTGCCGCCGATGGTGATATTCGGCACCCGCGCCTGGCGTTCGAATTCTAGGCTATGATCGGCCTGCTCCACGAATTTTGCCAGGCGTGTGATAGTCGGATGCTCCGTCACGGCCCGCTGAGTCAGAATGTCGATGCCGAAGCTTGGGCCCAGGCGATGCAGTTGTCCCTCGATAGCGTAGGCAGAGCCCAGGGAACCGGCCGTCAGGGTGTCGAGCATGACCCGGTTGACGCGCACACGGTTCGCGGCTCTGGTCACCAGCTGGTTAGCTTTGAGCACCTCGACTCCAGAACGGATGGCCTCGAATTGCGGACTTTCTCCCAGCCGTACCCTGGTTCGCACTGCCTTGTCCACGTCTTCCACGGTCGCCAGGTTTTGTTGCGCGAGAATCAGTGTGCGCTGAGCGAGCAGGAGGTCATAAAAGGCCACCTTGACGTCGGCGATTAGATTCAAGCGGGTCTCCGCCAAGCCGGCCGAGGCGCTGGCCACTCCGGCCTCGGTCGCACGTTGTCGGGCCGCCCGCTTCGACGGCCATTCGATTGGTTGACCGACGGAGAGATTGAATTCCGTCACGGTTTCTCGGACAGCCGGGTCAAACAACCCGAGGTCTCGCATCCGGCCCCTGCCGCTGTTCGCGCTGATGGATGGATTGGGATAGGTATAGGCTGCTACCTCATGCCCTCGGCTCTGCTCAATCGTGCTCTCCGCGCTGGCTACGGTCGGATTCTTGGCGAGGGCCAGACTGAGTACGGACTCCAGCGAATACAGGGGCTCAGACGGCTCCGATGGGGTTGCAGCGGCCGGTGGCATAGCCGTCGGGGGCGCAGCCAATGCCGGCAGCGGGTGCAACGACAAGCCCGCGTGGAGTACGATCGAGAGGAGTCCTGCGGCGGGGAGAGCCCGGATCGGGGACACTCTGATCCTCCCAGAGCCGCACACTCCAGTCGACTGGTTCGATATCAGGACGGACTCTGATTGGTTTGTCTGGGTCATGGTTGCCTTCCCTCCCTGCAGCCGAGGCGGAGTGATCCCGGGGAACGGTGTGTCACTCGCATCTCAGCGCTATTCCAGCAACCTATCATCTTCACCGATCCAAGTCGATCGCTCGACATTTCTAGTGGTGGCCACGGCAACATCTCTACAGGCGCCAGATGAGAATATTCGGCGAACGAACAGGCTGGGTGGTGTGAGGAGGGATTCCCCTGACCCGCGGCCTTGCGGGTCCAGCCCTGCACGACTCGGTGGTACTGACCTGGCGATGGGATCATCTCGAGGCGCCCGAGCGGTGCGGTGATCCGCGCCAGGGATACCGTCGGTGACGAGGGTGCTGCCGAGACCGTATGATTCCGCGTCTCAGACGGGTGGAGATTGAGCCTAACCCAGCCGAAGCAACGGTTTCCTGGCCCGAGTGTGATGCATGCGGGGTTGGGGACGCAGGACTTGATGTCGCGCGATCACGGTGTCCACGATGGCGCCGCAGACGATACAGCGCCAACCGGAAAAACTGACCGGATTCGTATCGGCCTGGAAATCGACGAACGTCTCCTGGACCATGAGGCTGTGGCACCGTGGGCATCCGGTTTCGACCCACGATTTTAGGGGAGAGGCAATCGAGTGCTTGCTCACGATCGCAGATCCTGCGTGAGTTGGCCATAAAACCGTTGGCACTGCGGGCAGTACCCTTCGGAAAACGTACGTGCATGTGGCGTCTCATGGTATTTCTGCAAGAACGCCGGAAGATCGGCCCACACGGCGGGCGAGCACCCATCTACTCCGTTGTCCTGCACGCGCCAGCAGAACTGGCATTGCATGGCTTCGGGATCCATCGCCCAGGCCTCCTTCGACGAGATGGGGACAGAATCACGGGCACACATGATATTGAGTGCGACGACTGTCGCGTACAGTAGCGAAGGCGGGGCGCGCCTGACAACTAGGCGACCTCCTAGGTCACCGGGGAAAAATTGCCGGGGGCCGGTAAGGCGAATGGGCTAGGTCGATGTCAGGCCGTGCGACAGCGCATATTTCGTCAACTCGGCCGTGGTGTGCAGGTTGAGGTGAAACATGATTTGGGCTTTATGGAACTCGACGGTCTTGGGCGAGATATTCAGGAGCGCGGCGATCTCTTTGATGGTACGGCCTTCCGCCACGAGCTGCAGCACCTCACGCTGGCGCGGCGTCAGGTCCTGGCGCTGGGAAAACAAATTCTCATGGCCCTCGGAGAGAGAGGCCACGAGATCCTTGGTCAGCAGGGAGGTCACGAAATACTGCCCTTTCAGAACGGAATCGATGGCATGGTCCAATTCGCGGGCGGCTGAACGTTTGAGGAGATAGGCCGCCGCTCCGGCCTTGAAGGCTTCGCTCACATAGGCAGGATCGGCGTGCATGGTGACAAAAACGAGTTTGACGTCGGGCAAGACCTTCTTCACCTGGCGCGCGGCGTCGATGCCGTTCAGCAGCGGCATGGAGATGTCCAGCAGGATCAAATCCGGCTGCAACCGCACGGCCGCCTCCAGCAGCGAGCGCCCATCTTCCACCGTGCCCACGACCTGGCAGCGCTGCTCCACGATGCGCCGGAATCCTTCCAGGACGAGTGTATGGTCGTCCGCAAGCAACACCCGAGGCGTGGTCATGCCGGAACCTCCGCGTGGGGAACCCGAATGCGCAGGCATGTGCCCTCTCGGGGGGCCGAGTCGATGGTGACCGTACCCTGAACCAGGCGGACCCGTTCCGCCATACTGACGAGGCCGAGGCCGCGGTGGCTGTCGGTGACACCGTGGAGGTCGAAACCGATTCCGTTGTCCTGCACCGTCAAGGTCACGGCATCGGTCTCATGGGACAATGTGACCACTACTTCCGTCGCGCGCGCATGTTTCATGACATTGGCTAAACACTCCTGGGCGATGC
>JAANMU010002943.1_pt1 | contig 11778 bp, 11 predicted proteins | sample 7279701 | NCBI WGS metagenome assembly JAANMU01 (sample SAMN14094539, study PRJNA606508) | bioreactor metagenome | isolation source: A lab-scale SPAN reactor treating ammonium-rich wastewater day 57 | place: Ireland: Galway | collected 2017-03-13 | reverse complement strand
CGCGCGTTGACCGGTTCAGGATTGGAACGCGCGGGAGTGTAGACAATCTGTTGAACGGCGCCGCGCGTATTCCTGAAGTGCTCAACGCGCGGCACCTTAATGTGCAAAACCAAAGTGCGAGCACATTAGTCGGCTCAAAGCCAGGCCCGAACCGCTCCAGCCGCTCCTCCTTAGCCCCACCAAGAGCCCGGCACAGGAGGGTCGGTTGACTGACTTGTTCAGGTCGTGTATACATGGGATATCCGAAAGAAGGGCGGCCGTGATGCAGGCAAAGATCCGCAAGTGGGGCAACAGCCAGGGACTCCGTCTGAGCCAGGACGTTCTCGAGTTGGCCCATTTCAAGGTAGGAGACGAAGTCGAGATTACGGTCAGCCCCTCCCAGATCGTCCTTCGGAAGGTCAGGAAGTATGAGCTTGCGGAGCTGGTTTCGAGAATCCCCAGCGACTACCAGGCGGAAGAAGTGGACTTCGGCCCGTCGGTAGGCAATGAGTTCTGGTAGTGGCCAGGTATGTCCCCGAGAAAGGGGACTTTGTCTCGCTGTCCTTCGACCCGCAAACAGGTCACGAGCAGAAGGGTCGTCGTCCCGCCCTTGTCGTCAGCAACACGCTGTTCAATCGCCACACCGGCCTGGCTCTCGTGTGTCCCATCACCAACACGAACCGACATTTTCCGTTTCACCTCGGTCTCCCTGCCACTTCAAGCTTGACTGGCTTCGTGATGGTGGAGCAGATCAAATCACTGGATTATTTCAAGCGTGGTGCGCGCTTGATCGAGCCTGCTCCACCAGGGTTCCTGGACGATGTCCTGGAGATGATCGATACCTGCCTGCGCTGAACGTCGCTGCACCCCGCTCATGTTTGAGGCGGTTACCCATTATATCCACGTATTAGGAGCAGGCCTCCCCACGGAGAATCACCTACGTTCTTGAAGGAGGGCCCAGGACATGGCACGCTGGCAGGACGTCCTCGACTCGGCGCCTGAGTTTGCAGCGAAGGTGCGGACGCTGTTCGACGCCCGCAAGCACAAGACGCTGGCGACTCTACGCAAGGACGGTTCACCGCGGATCAGCGGCATCGAGTGTTCAGGGATGGCGAGCTTCGGTTCGGCTCGGGAAAGGGATCCCGTAAGTCGGCCGACATGGACCGCGACCCTCGCCTCGCGCTCCACGGCCCCTGCGAGGACCGGGAAGCGATCCACTGGCCTGGCCAGGGGAAGCGAAGGTCAGCGGTCGCGCTGTGCGCGCTGCTCGGACCGTCATGTCCACCAATCCTGCTGCCATCCGCACGTGAAGCAGTGGCCCAAAGATGATCTGGTTGGCCGCCTTGCGGCACCGTACCCCGGAAGCGCTCCACCAGGCGGCGCTGCACTCCTGAATCGAGCGGGCTTTGTTCTTGTGAAGCCGGCCTCCTGGCGCACCCGCCTGGTTGACCCGGCTAAGGACTGGTCTGCCGACGCCGCCTCTGCTCAGAGATGCCTTTGGAAATGTCCGGGTACTTCTCAGGATGCTTGACCAACTCGTAGCCGATTTTGAGCTTTCCGGCCACCAGGGCACCCGTGGGGCCTCCCGCCAGCACGCCGGCGACAGCGCCAGTGGTTCCGCCGGCCGAGGCCATGTGGGCACCCACCAGGGGAGCTGCGAAACCGCTCAGAAGTGCGCCCCCGAGCAGCCCTCCCAGGGCTGCGATCGTGGTGTAGAACAGTTGCCCGGAGCGATCGCCATAGCTGTGATAGGTGTAGGCCCCTGCCAGAGCGGCCGAGCCCAGCGTGACCACGGTCGCGACGGTCTTTCCGGCCAGCCAGCCCATCACTGTGCCGACCGGTCCGCCCATGGTGCCCAGAGCGGCTCCTGCGGCCGCCAGGGCCAGGCCTCCGCCGATCGCCCACGGCACTGCGGACTTTCCAAGCTCTTTGGCTTCCTTGATCCAGGCGTCCGGGTCGGGTTTACTCGGGGGCTCGGCCTGTCCCTGGGTGATCTGGTCGGCAGGTGGGGGAGTGCTTGTTTCCTCAACAGCTTGATTGGCGGCAGTTTGTCGTGTCCAGCCTGAAGCGGCGCTGGTCGTAGCGGTGCAAATCATGAGTCGGACCACCCTCTCTGGACGGTTTGTCTCTCTGTCGCTTCGATTCTAGACAGCCTGGCTGAAGCAAAGCTGAAAGGGGGCTCCGGTTCACGTCGTCGAACCTTCTCCGGGTGAAACTCAACCCTCTCGACCAGAGCCATCTGGTTGGCGCCGCCTGGAAGCGGCCCACGGTGACGGCCGGTCAGAGCCCAACGTCGGTCGATGAGGTGACCCTGGGGCCATCGGCCCCTCCCCGGGTCGCGCCGGGCGGGCTGCGTGGCGCTCTGCTTACGGCCGCCTCCCTGCTGGGACTTGCCGGGCAGGCCATGGAGGCACCTCCCACCACTCCTTCCGAGCCTGACCCTCTGGCTGACGCCCTGCAGAGTGTGGCTCACTTCTCCAACAAGGAAGGGTATGCGGTCGACCGCGACCAGGCGCTCGAGCTCTTGCGGCAGAACCGGACGGTCTATCTGGAGGGCACCGGAGTTCAGGGGGCTGATGAGGCCTGGCTTTACCTCTACCTGACCGGGGCGTCGGGCCCCGATCTGGTTGCCGATCCCGAGCTGGCGCGGGGCTTGAAAGCTCTGGTGGATGGCAAAGTCTATGGCCCGGATCAATGGGACATCAAGCCCTTCAAAGCCGTCGAGCACTATCGCGAGTTTACTCAGAATCCGTCCCGGACGCTCGATCTGCAGCTTCGCCATGGCAGTGACCGCGAGTCTGTCTATCTCCCTCTGGGCCCTTTCACCCGGGACGATCTGCGCTCCGAGGGGCTGAGCGCTCGAATCTCCGACAGCCTGGAGGCTGCTCGAGAGCTGAGCCGTGCTGTTCCCTATTACGAGGCTCCCGAGCATTGGAAGCGCATCCACGACCCGGCCCGCCAGCACGCCGACCGCCCGCTCAAAGAGCGAGCTGTGATCTCGACGGCCATCAATCGCAAGGTCGAGCTCTACGAGCCCCTGCTCGGGCTCTCCCGCGACCACCCCGGTGAGAAGGTCTGCGAGTGGGCGGGCGAGCTGGCCGCTCTCCCCACCGAGCAGGCTCTTCGGGCGGTGGCCCATCTGCGCCAGGCGCCGCCCGAGGTCTATCTGGACAGCCTGCGCCACAACTCCGATCCGGAGGTGGCCCTGCAGCTCACCCGACTGCGCCGGAGCCCCGAGCAGGACAAAGCCTTCGGGGTACTTTCCGACCTTGCCCTACGTCGCGAGGTTCGGGCCCGGCTGATGCAAGTCTGGGCCGACGTCGGTGGCAACGTGGATGTCTCGATGGTCGAGCAGCGCCGCCGGGAGGGCGAGTTCTTCGTCAGTCTGTGGAGCACGGTTCCGCGCGAGCATCACGAGCGATTTCTGCGCTATCCGCGCGACAAGGAGCTGACCTTCGATTCTCTCTTGAAGGCTGATGCGGTGGTCCAGGCAGGCGGCCCCGACCACCTCGAAGGACGCATGCAGGCCTGGCTGGGCTGGTATGGCTGCCTGGGCAAGGGCCAGGGGGCCGAGCAGGCCACCGCCTTGCTGAAGGCCTGGCCCACGGTCGAGGTCACACCCCGGGATGCGAGCGATTTCGCCCGGGTGCTCCGGTACCACCAGGGTGACGTGCTGGCCAGCCAGCTGGCCTGGGCCGACCTCTCTCGCGCTCGATCTCGCGATCTGGCCATGGCCCTGCACCAGGTGGATGCTCGTCAGGACGAGCCTGTCCTTACACGGCTGGGCCTGGACGAGCCTGCTCGAGCCGCCTCGTTGCGCTTTCTGGTGGAGGCCGGGGTGGGGCTCGAGTCCTCCCTGGATGCGGTCGAGCTGCTCTCGCCCCAGCCTCGGCCCCTGGACGAGCTCTCCGGAGAGTACCTCGAGCTGCGCGGTCGCCTGGGTGATCGGCGTGCCTGCGGGGCTCTGCGTCAGGCCTTCAAGCATGGTCCCCAGGCCTCCGAGTCACTGGTCCGGGCCCTCAAGGTGACCGGCGAGCTGCCTGTCGCCCTGGCCCTCCTGCCAGCGCTGGAGCGTCCCGAGCCGGGGCGGCAGGAGCGGTTGGCCAACCTGGAGCTGGCCGGCCGTCTGGGGGTGCCCGAGGCAGCTTCGCTCCTGATCGAGAGTGGGCTCGACGAGGCCGGTCGTAAGGCCCTCGAGGGAGCCCTGAGCGCGGAGCTGCCGGGCTCCACCCTGGCCAGGCTGGAAGACTTTCTCGGAAGTCAGGCCCGGCCCTCCGAGTCGCCCCTGCTGCGCCTGGCCCGGGGGGGCGAGCTCCTCTCTCGCACCCAGGGCCCCGAGCAGGCCGCCACCGAGCTGTCCAGGCGGCTGACCGCAGCCTACGGAGGAGAGTGGCACGAGCAGGCCCGGGCCCTTCTGGGAACGGGTCTCGAGTTTGCCCGCCTCCTGCCAGGCCCCGAGGAGCTCCGGATCGCCACCCCTCTGTTGCAACAAATGGCGGGCCGGCCGGTGAAGGATTTCGTCGAGCTGACTGCGCCCGTGGGCGGGGAAACCTTTGAGGAGCGTTGCCAGGCGGCCTCTCGCTGGCTGCAAGCGGGCGGCGACGTGAGCTCGTGGTGTGCCCTGACCGCCCGGGGCGAGCTGCCGCTGGAGGCCGGCCTCGAGCTGAGGGCTCTGGTCTCGGTCTGGGATGGGGCCGGAGTGGAGCCGTCCATCGAGCTCCTGCACCGCCTGCAACGAAGAGGCGAGCTGTCAGGGGACTTCGCTCAAGCCTCCCGCTCCTTTGTGGAGGCTCTGGGTCGCCTGAGCACTCGGTCGATTTTGCAGGGCTTCGACCTGCAGGCCGTGGCCGCAGAGATGCGTCAACCCGCGCGGGTGGAAAGCTCGCTGCGCGAAGAGGCGTCGTCCGTGACCATGCCGGGAGTGCGATTGCGCAAGCGCGGCTGAGCCTGAAGACCAGATTTCTTTCAGTCTCCGGAAGTATTCTCAAAGCATGCAACTTTGGGCTCTGCCATGTCCGGCCAGCAACCTCCGTCAGGTGGCCCACGACCTCTGTGCCCCGAGTCCGGCGCCTCCGCCGCCCGAGCCCTCCGAGGAGCTGCTGGCGGCGCGTGCCCGCGAGCCCTTCATGAAGGCCGGGCGAGTGCTGCGGAACCTGGCTCTGGGGGCGGGCGCGGTGTCCCTGCCAGGTTTTGCCGGTAAAGCCTGTGGCGTCCTGGTCGGCGCCATGGGGGCCGGGGCCACGATCGGTGGCCTGGCGGGGCTATTGGTCGGGATTCCATGTATTCTTATGGCCAACCAGAACAGGAGTTGGCCCGCGCTGGTTGGACTCGGGGCTATCATGGCGGGGGTGCTGGCCGGAACGATTGCAGGTGGTTACCTCGGCTACCAGTTGGGGGGCGAGGGCCTGAGCCTGGCCAGCGGGTGCCTGGCGGCCTCAGCCTTGCTGATCTGTACCCGCAGCGGGAAGCTCAAGCGGCTGGAGGAAGAGCACGCCGCCCGCGTCGAGTCCCATCAGGCTTTCCATAACGGCGAAAAGCCGCCCGACGAGAAACCGCTGGAGGCTCCATCAGCCATCGAGCGAATCGGGGATCTGATCCTGGTGGGCGGAATCCGCCTGCCTCAGCGACGCAAGGCGTCCTGACTTCCAGGTCGCTGCCTCACCCGTGGGCAGCTGGATTCAAGCAACCATGCAGCCGAGATTATGCCCAGGCTCTGACCTGTGCACGGGCCATGCCATGGTCATCCGAGAATCGACCTGCGCTGCAACCAGACTGCTGGCCCCGGGCTGTGGCCCGCATGCCGGCGTCTGGTAGCTCAAGGCTGGACCGCCAATTCCTGAACGCTCAGTCGGTATAGAACTTGCGCTTCTCGGCCTTCATCGTCTTGAGCAATTGAGCCGGCTCAAAGCGCGGCCCGAACCGCTCGGACAAAATCTCCAGCCGCTCCACCACCCGGTCGATGCCCAGCTGATCCATGTAGCGGAACGGCCCGCCCAAGAACGGCGGGAAGCCTAGCCCGAAGATGGCCCCGGCGTCGCCGTCGCGGGCGCTGCGCAGCACGTTCTCCTCCAGGCAGAGCACGGCTTCGTTCAGGAAGGCCATCACGCAGCGCTGCTGGATCTCGTCCACGTCCATCCGCTGGCGCTTGCGCCCGCCAGGCAACAGGTCATAGAAGGTGGGATCGGGGTCCTTGCTCTTGCCCGAGTAGCGATAGAAGCCTTTCTGGCTCTTTTTGCCCAGGCGGCCGTCGTCGAGCACCTTCTGCCAGCCGTCGGGGGCCGAGAAGCGCTTGGGGAAGGCGTCCATCATGATCTTCATCACCTTGGTGGCCACGTCCAACCCCACCTCGTCCTGCAGCATCAGCGGACCAACGGGGAAGCCGAAGTCTTTGAGGGCGTTGTCGATCTGGTCGATGGCTGCGCCTTCCCACAAGATGCGGACGGCCTCGTTGATGAACGGCGCCAGCACGCGGGAGGTATAAAAGCCCACCCCGTCGTTGACCACGATGACCTGCTTGCCCAGCAGCTTGCCCGCCTCCACCGTGGTGGCGGTCACCCAGTCAGCCGTGCCGGGATGGACGATCACCTCCACCAGCGGCATCTTCTCGACTGGCGAGAAGAAGTGCATCCCGATCACGTTCTCGGGACGCGAGGACCCTTTGGCGATCTCGGTGATCGGCAAGGACGAGGTATTGGAGGCGAAGATGGTGTCCGGTCCGCACACCGCTTCCACCTCTTTGAGCACGGTGTGCTTGAGGTTGATGTCCTCGAAGACGGCCTCGATCACCATGTCCACCCGCTTGAATCCCGAGTAGTCGGTGGTGGGCCGGATGCGCGCCATGCGAAGGTCGCGCTCGAAAGGTCGCATGCGCCGGCGGGAGACCTTCTTGTCGAACACCTTCCAGGCGTAGTGGAGCGTCTTGCCCAATGCCTCGTCGTTGCGGTCCTTGACGTTGACCGGCAGGCCCTTGTCGGCGTAAACGGTGGCGATGCCCGAGCCCATCAACCCGCCGCCCAGCACGGCCAGCTTCTTCACTGCGCGCGCTTTGACATCAGAGCCTTTGGGAAGGCCTGTGTCCGATTTGAGAGCGGTGGTCAGGTTGAAGATGTGGATCAGGTTCTTGGACACCATGCCCGCGGCCAGCTCGCCAAACAGGCGGGCCTCCACCTCGAGCCCTTCGGCCAGGCTCTTGCGCGAGGCCATGGCCGAGTCCAGCGCCTTGTAGGGGGCCGGGTAGTGGTCACCGGCCTTCTTGCGAAGCTCGGCCTTGGCCTGGGTATAGAGGATGCTGCGGGCTCCGAAGGCCTCCATCAGGCGGCTGGCCAGGGTCTTCTGGCGTCCCTCGCGGTTCTCGTGGGCCATCCCGTGGCGTCCGGCCAGCTCCAGCGCGGCCGCGCGGGCCCGCTGGGGCAGCACTTCGGCCGGCACAACCTCGTCCACCAGGCCTAACTTCTTGGCAGCCCGCGGACGGACGCGCTTGGCGGTCAGGATCATGTCCAGGGCCGCCGGCAGGCCGATCAGGCGCGGCAGACGCTGGGTGCCTCCGGCGCCCGGCAACAAGCCGATCTGCACCTCGGGCAGGCCCAGCTGGCTGCGGTCGTCTTCTGAGACCAGCCGGTAGCTGGTGGCCAGCGCCATCTCCAGGCCGCCGCCCAGGCAAACGCCGTGGATGGAGGTCACGGTGGGGAACGGGAGCTCTTCCAGGCGGTTGAACACGCCCTGGGCGGCCCGGCTCATGGCTGCGCCCTCCTCGGGAGTGGTGATGGTGGCCAGGAAGCGCACGTCAGCGCCAGCCACGAAGCTGTCGGCCTTGCCGCTCTCGATCACCAGAGCCCGCACGTCCGAGCGGGTCTTGAGCTCCTCGAAGGTATCGTTCAGCTCCTGGAAGACTTCCGGGGAAAGAACGTTCATGCGGCCCGGTGTGTCCAGGGTCAGCACAGCCACTCCCTCGGTGTTGACAGTCAGTTGGATGGCTTTCTTCGTTGCAGTGGTGGTCATTTTGGCTCGTGCCCCCTTCAGCGTTCCAGGATCAGCGCCGTGCCGATGCCTCCGGCGGCGCACAGCGACAGACAAGCGGTCTTGAGGTTGCGGCGCTTCAACTCGTGAGCCGCTCCCGAAATCATGCGCGCTCCCGTGGCCCCGAACGGATGGCCCAGCGCGATGGAGCCTCCGTTCACGTTCAGGCGGGCCCGGTCCACCGCTCCCAGGGGCTCGTCGCGGCCCAGCTTCTCTTTACAGAACTCGGGCGACTCGAGCATCTTGAGCACCGAGAGCACCTGGGCAGCGAAGGCCTCGTGCATCTCCATCAGGTCGATCTCGCCCAGCTTGAGGCCGGCCTTGTCCAGGGCGAGCGGCACGGCGTAGGCCGGACCGAGCAGCAGCTGGTCGTCGGGGTCGAGCGAGGCCGTGGCCCAGGAACGCACGAAGCAGAGGGGCTCGTAGCCCAGCTCTTTGGCCTTCTCCTCGCTCATCACCAGCACCGCGGCGGCGCCGTCGGTGAGCCCGCTGGAATTGCCCGCGGACAGGCTGCCGTACTTGCGGTCGAAAACCGGGCCCAGCTTGGCCAGCGCCTCCACGGTGGTATCCTTGCGCACGAAGTTGTCATTCTTGACCGGCTCGAAGCGCGGCTGAGGCCAGACCGTGCAGACCTCCTCGGCCATCTTGCCCGCCTCCCAGGCGGCCGCCGCCCGCTGGTGGCTCTGGTAGGCCAGCTCGTCTTGCTCGGCGCGGGTGATGCCGTTCTTGCGGGCCATCATCTCGGCGTGCTGGCCCATGCTCTTGCCGGTGGAGGCCTCGGCGATGGAAGGCGCGCTCGGAATGAGGTCCTTCATGTTGAGCCCGGCCAGCGCCTTCATGCGGGCGGGAACGCTCTTGGCCTTGCTGAACGACATCAGGCTGTCGATGGCGCCCTTGGCGTACGGCACGGGCACGTTGGACATCGACTCGGTACCGCCCACCACCACCACCTGGTACTCACCAGCCAGAATGCCCTCGGTAGCGGTGATCAGGGCCTGAGCGCTGGATGCGCAGGCGCGCTGCAGGGTGAATCCAGGGATGCGGCGGGGCAGGCCCAGCGCCAGCACCACCTCGCGGGCCACGTTGGGCGCGTTGATGGGCGGCAGCACGCAGCCCATGATGACCTCGTCGATCTGCTCCGGGTCGAGATCGGTGCGCTCGAGCAGCTCGCGCACGGCGAACTTGGCCAGATCGACCGCGGTCAGGTCCTTGAACTGGGTGTAGGAACGCAGGAACGGGGTGCGCACGCCCTCCACGATGGCCACCCGCCCCCCGGTGGTGTTGCTCTTCTTCTTTACCGCCATAGTCAGCCCGTCCCCTCGGTTTGGATGTCCGGGCACAGGCCCGGCTCAGCGCCCGTCGAAGCGCCCGCCATGCTTGCGACGCGCATCGCCGCACTCCTGTTGACAGCGATTCTATTCATAGCGCCGGCCCGAGAGGTGGAGCTCGACTTTCAGCTGATGGACTGGCCCTCCAGGGATGCCGCCGTCAACGCCCGCATCGCCCAGCGCTACCAGCTCGACCGGAGCAAGTTGCCCACCCTGCAGAGCGCACCCCCGACGGACTGGTGCTGACCAACCCGGGCGGCGCCCCCACGGCCCTGCCCTACGCCCCGGTGGGAATGGCGGCGGGCAGTTTCACGTTTCACGCTGCGCTTCGAGGCCCGCTCGGATGCGAGGAGAGCGGCCTCGGCCCGCTTCGGGCCGGCCCGCCTGGACTTCACCGCCACCCCGGAGTGGACCCCGCACTCGCTCACGGCCGGGGCCCCCGGACCGCTGCACTGGGACCGAGCGGGTAGCAACCGCCCGTCCTCACTCGACTCAGCGACAGTCCTCGCCCTCGTCGTCGTGGTGAGGCCCACCGTGGGCCACCGTGAAATGCCACGTCGTCGCCGCGCGACCGGGCCCGTCACCCCGATATCCGTGGACAGGTGCCACGACCCTTACCTCGTAGGTGCCGTCTGCCAGAGGCTGAGGAGGACGCGCGGTCAACCGCAGGCGTTCGTAGACCTTCCCCTTCCCTGGCTTTCTATCGATGTGGCTGTCGACCCTTGCGTAGGGCTTCAGATCCAGGCCCGACACAGAGAATTCGAGCTTGGAGAAGTCAACTTGAGGCTGGAGGTAGTCCCCCGCAGTGATTTCCACTGAAATCTTGGGACGGCGGTTACCGGTCTTGTGGCCCGTCTTGGGTCCGCGCCGCTCAATTACTGGGTCCAACACTGGCGCCGATTTCCATTCCCCAGACCCCAGATGCTTCGCTACCAGGGCGTATTGAAGAAACTGAGATGCAAGCGGAGAATATTCGGAGAAAGCATCGGCCATGAATGTCTGCCTGTTGAAGCTCCCCAGCGCAATGGCCTCATCATACCTACCAGTTTCGAACGCAAAGAGGACCTCGCAATGCGTATAAATGCTCATGACCCCAACTTGAATCTCAAGAGGTAAGGCGTGAACGCGCTCGGTCAGAGAGTCATGGTTACCAGACCCGGTAATCTCGGTAATGGTTGGCGCTCCATAGGAGCGGACGATCTCACTTTGACCCTGGAGCCACAGCTCCGGTTGACGCCGCCAACCGATAGTATGATCGAGAGTGTAACGACGAGCCCGCACCTCGAAGCGAGAGCCCGGAAATCGGGTGATGACATCTTGATAGACCGCCAACCCACCGGCGTCATCATTAAACCATTGAAAATGAATAAGGGCTATTTGGAACAAACTCTCGGCGGCAATTGTCGTTTTGCCTTACGCAGCCAGCGCCAGAGCCTCGTGACGGGCCTGTCGTGGCGAACGGTAGGCCAAGCGCGCAACCAGCCAGCGGCTGTTGTAGCGCTCGATGAACGCAGCAATGGCGCTGCGTAGCTCTTCCAAGTTGCGGTAGATTCTGCCGTAGATCACCTGCTCCTTCAGCGTGCGAATGAAACGCTCCGCGACGCCGTTTGTTTCGGGTTCAGCAACGTACGCGAAGCTGGGACGGATGCCCCAGGCCTTCAGCTGCTGCCTGAAGTCCTCGCTTGTGTACTGGGTGCCGTGGTCCATCCGCAAGGCCAGCGTGGAGCCCGCACCCGCTTCGCTGCTGCCAAAGTGCTCTGTAAGGCCCATGGCGATCGGCTCGAGAGCGGCGAAGCGGGTGCCCCACTTGCTGACGTGCCATCCCACGCACTCCGCGTTGAAGTGGTCGACGGCGAAGAAGCCCCACACCCAGCCATCCTCGACCGTCTGGAAGCGGGCACCGTCCGTGCCCCACATCTCGTTGGGTCGGTCGGTAACGATGCGCCCATCGTGGTCGTCGGGCTGGCCCTGCGGGGTCCTGTGTGGTGACAGCAAGTTGTTCTCGCGCATCACCCGCAGAACCCGTTCCCGGCCGGCTTTCACGCCGGACCGTTGCAGGCGGTGGTGGACCTTCCTGTGCCCCTCTCCGGCGAACGGGGAGGCCGCCAGGTCGGCCTGGACCTTGCCCAGGAGCTCCTCGTCAGGAACAACCGGTTTCGGGCCCTTCCTGCCCAGCTCTCGTCCTTCCCCGAGACGCGTGCGGTGGTCGTAGACGGTGGAGCGAGGGACGCCCCAAACTCGGCATTCCCGTTCCACGCCGTACACCTGACCAGCGGAGGGAGAGGTGGCGTGGCTCATCGCCTCGACCTCCGCCGTGCCAAAGGGCGTCCACCCTCGAGACGCGCGACCTTGTCGTAGAGCAGCTCGTTCTCCATCGAAAGCTCGCCGATCCGCTTGAGTGCTTCGTCGAGGTCAGCCTGGACCGGATCGCCTTCCCGGCGCTTCAGGGCTGTCT
>JAANMU010002942.1_pt1 | contig 11783 bp, 11 predicted proteins | sample 7279701 | NCBI WGS metagenome assembly JAANMU01 (sample SAMN14094539, study PRJNA606508) | bioreactor metagenome | isolation source: A lab-scale SPAN reactor treating ammonium-rich wastewater day 57 | place: Ireland: Galway | collected 2017-03-13 | reverse complement strand
CGGAGGGAGTCCGCCGAGCTGTACGTTCCGGCCCAACGGCGAGGCGTTGAACCCCGGTGCGGTGTACCTGCTGTCCAAGGCCGACACCGCTCCGGGCGCGCGCGACCGCAACCGCGCCGTGCAGATTCTGACGACGGGCCGCATCACCGCGATGCGCTGGAGCGGCCAGAACCCCTCGGATCCCTGGGTGCCGTATCTCTAGGGACGAACCGGGAGGAGGTGAGCGATGAGACACGGAAGGATCAAACCCAAGGGCGACGCGCGGCGGTCGGGCTTCACGCTGACCGAGGTGCTGATGGCGACCTTCATGCTCACGGTCGGCCTGCTCGCCACCACGTCCACCATGGTCGCCGTGTACCATCGCCAGTCGCTCTCCGGCTCCGTCATGACGGCGACCAACCTCGCCCAGTCCAAGCTCGAGGATATCAAGTCGTCGAAGTACGATGATGTCGTCTCGCAGACCGAGGACTACGGGACGATCTCGGGCAACGCGAAATTCCGGCGTGTCACCACGGTGACCACCAACGCCGACAACACCCTGAAGGACGTGCGCGTCCTGGTTCGGACCGCGTCCGGTCCGCCGGTCGAGCTGAACAGCCTGATTGCGAGGAGATGATGCGTAAGACGACACGGCGCGGGTTCACGGTTGTCGAGCTGCTGGTGACCACGCTGGTCGCGCTCGTCGTCATGGCCGCGGCCTACGCCATCTACGTCGCGCAGTCGAAGAGCTACATCGCGGTGGACGATCAGGCACAGTCGCTCCAGAGCGCCCGCGTTTCGCTCGAACAGCTCACGCGCGAGATGCGCATGGCCGGCTTCGGCGTGGTCGGCATCGAGACCGTCACCGACGCGAAGACCGACACCATCACGTTTCGCGGCGACATCGACTCGGATGTCTCCACCGTCCTCGCGTCCGCGGCCGCCGCGGGCGCTACGCAGCTCCTCGTCAACCTCGACGACACGAAGGACACCATCGAGGCCGGCGACTACATCTTTCTGCACAGCGGTTCGACGGTGGAAATGGTGCCCGTCGACGCGGCGAACCCGGTGGACCTGTCGTCGGAGCCGGACAAGATCAAGCTCGGCCGCGGCCTCGTCAACGCATTCGACCCCGCCACCACCATCGTGAAATCGGTCGAGACGACCACGTACGCCTACAACTTCGGCACGCAGACGCTTTCCAAGAACGGCGTCGCGACCGCGAGCAACATCGCGAATTTTTCGCTCCGCTATCTCAACGAAAACGGGACGGAGCTCGCCCCCGCCACGATGTCGAGTCTGACGCAGGACCAGCGCGCCTCGGTGCGGCGCATCGAGATCTCTCTCGAAACGCGCAGCGCGCTTTCCGAGGGGCGCACCAAGTCGTATTCGACCAGCGTGGACCTGCGCAACATGGGGAATCGCGGCTTCTCGATCGACCAGTGCGCGCCGAACCCGCCGACGAACCTGTCGATCATCGAAGACGGCGTTTGCGGTCAGTTCAGGATCGGCTGGACACCGCCGGCGGCCAACTCGTGCAACGGCAGCGCGGTCACGGACCTCGGCGGCTACAAGGTCGTGTACGGCGAGTCGGGCCAGGGCGACTTCACGCCCGCGTACAACATCTCCGACGGCGCGGCGAGCGAATCGGTCGTCAAGGATGCGCGCCTCGCGCACGGCGTCACGTACAACGTCCGAATGATCGCCTACGATACGAGCTTCAATGAGAGTAACGATTCGACGGGGACCTCGTTCACGCTCGAGGACACCGAGCGCCCCGCTCCGCCCACGGGACTCGACGCCACGGCGGGAGTGGCGGTCGTGAATCTCGTCTGGACCGCATCGGCGTCGCCCGATGCGATCGGCTACCGGGTCTATCGCTCGACCAGCGCGGGATTCACCCCCAGCTCCGAGAACATGATCGCGGACGAGAACACGCTCGGCGAATCGGACACGTCGTTCTCCGACACCACCGCCCAGCCGTGTACGACCTACTACTACAAGTTGACGACCGTGGACTGCGTGGGCGAGGGAGAGGCGTCGGACGAAGCCTATGGTGACGGCTCCGGCGGCATCGCCGACGCGCCGGTTTCCGGCACCACCGACACGACGGCCTCCGAATCGACGGCGACCCCGCCCGCCAAGCCGAACCCGTTCGGCTCGACCGGCGGCGACAAGACGGTGCAGCTCCAGTGGACGAACCCGGCGGACGCCGACTTCGACCACGTGGTGATCCGCTGGTCCACGGGCACGACCCCGATGACGATGACGCAGGGAACGGAACTCACCAGCGAGGGCGGCGCGCCGGGCGAGACGAAGAGCTTCACCCACGACAACCTGACGAACGGCACGTGGTACTTCTACTCGGCGTGGGCGTGCGACCGCTGCGGAAACTGCGGCGAGCGTATTTCGACCTCGGCCAAGGCGGACGCGCGGTCGCCGGTTGTCGAGATCACGGCCCCGACCGAAGGCACGATCGTCACGAACGGCCAGCTCCCGTTCCAGGCCATGGCGTACGATCCCGACGAGACGACCCTGTCGAATCCCCCCGTGATGGCGACGGACAACGGCAAGGGCATCACCACGGTGATCTTCCACGTGACGCCGGACACGGGCACGTACCAGTTCCCGCGCTCGGAGATGGTGAAGCAGTACTGCGGATTCGGCGGCGACGGGAACCCGTGCCCCACGGGCGACGTCTCCCAGTGGTGTTCGGGCGACTACGACCTGTGGGTGTACGCGGTCGACAACGAATCCCAATACACGCAGTCGCCCTATCGCCGGGTGAAGATCCAGAACGGCGGCGTGGAAAAGGACGAGTCCTACGGGGTCACCACCTCGGGGAATTACCACCAGATCGTCACGACGCAGCTCAAGAACACCACCGCGACCACGGCCAAGGTCAAGTCGCTCGATCTGTCCTGGGACCGGGCCGACGCGAAGCTCAAGACGGTGAAAGCACCGTCGGGCACGACGATCTGGACCGCATCGCCGAAACCCATGGCCGGTCCGGTGGAGATCGAGATCCCCTACGCCCAGTATCCGCAGATCAGTTCGAACGGCACACTCTCGATCGAGCTCGAGTTCGCCCGCACGAGCACGACGCTCTCGATGAGCGCGACGCAGGGCTCAACCACGATTTCCGTGGCGTCGGTCTCGGGGATCAAGGTCGGCGACGTGCTCTACATCGGCGACAGCTCGCCCGCGACCGCGACCGTGGCGTCGATCCTGGGCACGACCGTCACGCTGTCGGCGGGGATTTCGAAGAACGTCTCCATGGGCGAGCGCGTCGGCACGACGGCCGCCGACGCCGACATGAACATGAAGGGCGCGAAGATCACCGCGAAGGTCGGCTACGAACTCTCGTCGTACGGGCGCACCTGCGACAGCTCGGAGATGGAGTGGGTGATCTCGTCCGCTCCGCTCATCGCGCAGCCGTTCCAGGACAAGCCCGCGGCCGACACGGCGATGTCCACGACCGTGGCGTCGATTCAGGTCCCCGAGTATCGCCCCGTGCCGATTCACGTCGCGGTGACGGACTACTCGGGAACGGGCATCGCGTCCACGAAGCTCTATTACAAGGTCGACACGACGATGAGCAGCACCGCGCCGTCATCGGGTTATGCGACGCTGAGTCTCGCGTACGACTCGGGCGACAGCCGCTGGGAGGGAACGATCCCGTCTTCGGCCGACGCGCGGATCTGGATGTACATCGTGGCGACGGACGGAAACGGGGCGACGGCCCGCAAACCGGACACCGGCGCGTACACCTACGATCTGGCGAACGACACGACCGCCCCGGCCTGCCCGATGGGTCTCGTGGGAACGGTGCTGGCCAAAAAGGAAGTGCTGCTCCAGTGGAGCAGGTCCGCGGAAGAAGACGTCGCCGGATACAACATCTATCGCCGCGCGAACTGCGGCGCATGGGCGAAGAAGTACACCCTCATCTCGGATCAGAACACGGCTTCGCCGGACGTGATCGACTACACCGACACGTTCTCCAGCATGAACACCGACAACACGTGCTACGGCTACTACATCCAGGCCGTGGACTATTCCGGAAACGCCAGCGCGAACTGCGCGGTCTATCTGTGCAGCGCGGGGAGATGCCCATGCGGATCGTAACAACACGCGGTTCGACCGCTCGGCGAGTGCCGCGCCCGTCGGCGCGAAGCGGCGCGGTCATGGTCATCGTCATGATGGTCATGGCGTCCACGCTGCTCATCGGGCTCGCGGGCATGGTCGTGTCCAACACCGACATGAAGATCACCTGGAACTACAAGCGCAGCGCCCAGGCGTTCTTCGCCGCGGAGTCCGGCGTGCAGAGGGCGATCGCCGAGCTGCGCGAGGACAACTCGTGGCTCGCGGGGTTCAGCAGTACCAACCAGAACAACGGCACGTCTTACCGCGTCACGGTCGCGACGCTGACGCCGCAACTGCTCCGGCTCGACAGCTACGGCGGCGCGGGATCCAGCCGCCGCCACATCGAGGCGATCGTGAACGTCGATTCGGCCTTCGACCACGCCATCAACCTGGGCGGCGATCTTCATATCTCCGGCAAGCCGCGCGTTTCGACCGAAGGCATCCGGCTGAACGGTGACGCCTACTTCGATCTCGACAACGGCACGCCGAACCTCAACATGCACGCGCCTTCCACATCGACCTTCACCTACGTCGATGGTTCGGAAACCGAACCGGTCAATCGTGTCGAGACCCCGGCGCTCGATCTGAACGCGGCCAAGCTCTCCGACGACGACTGGTCCCTGCTCGCGTCCAAGGCGACGGGCTCGTATCACTACGACACGGACGGCATCACCGGGAACCGGAGCACCAACGTCACGTTCAACGGCCTGAACTTCAGCAACGTGCCCGCCGACGCGGACGGCAAGCGAACGATCTACGTGGACGGCGACGTGGCGATCCACGGTGCGATCTCCGGAACCGGCACGATCATCGCAACAGGGAAGATCGTCGGCTCCGGCGGCTTCTACTCGAGCGGCGCGACCGTCAGCTTCATCGCCAAGGACGATGTGCTCCTGAACTTCGACACGAACCGCCAGTCCGAGCTCAACGGCCTCACCTATACCGAGGGCGACTACGAGATGCACGGCAAGATCAAGTACACCGGCGTCGTCACGGCCTTCGGCACGGCGATCATCCAGAACCCGTCGGAGTTTACGAACAACAGCGATCCGAACTTCTGGTACACCTACTCGTCGGCCTACAATATCGTCTCCGACCCAATCGACATCCTCCTGTGGCAGGAGGTCATCGACTGACCTTGCCCCTCCGGATTTCGTGGTTATCTTGAACGGGCGCACGGTTTCGGACCGGCGCCCGTTGTCGTTCTTCCAAACCCGGAAAGGGATTCCAAATGCCGGAGATGGTGGTGTCGTTCGTCGGCGGCCAGAAGGTCGAGGCCGACTACAAGGGCTTTCGCATCGTCACCGATCAGCCGCCGCGCGCCGGAGGCGACGGCTCGGCCCCCGCGCCCTTCGACCTGTTCCTCGCGTCGATCGGCACGTGTGCGGGATTCTTCGTGCTGAACTTCTGCGAGACACGCAAGATCCCTACGGAGGGAATCCGCGTCGTGCAGGACATCGACTACGACGCCGAAAAGCACCGGCTCGCGCGGGTGCGTATCGACATCCAGGTGCCGGCGGACTTTCCCGAAAAATACTACCCGGCGCTGGTGCGCGCGGTGGAGCAGTGCGCCGTGAAGCGCGCCATCAACGATCCGCCCGAGTTCGTCACGCGCACGGTCGTCGCGCCGTAGCCACGAACGTCAGACCGGCGTCGCCACCGGCCGCGCCGCGGGGACGATCTCGTCGAAGACCTGCGTGTAGGCCGCGCCGATGACGCACACCCCGAACGGCACGGTGACCAAAGCGCCGATGCCGATCGAGCCGCCGACGCTGTTGAGGAGCCCCGTGACGAACGCGAGGACGACGGCCATGAGCCAGTCGCTCTTGAAGTACGCCCAGCTCGTCGAGAACATCTCCCCGATGGACTGGTCGCGGTCGGCGAGCAGCAGGATCGAAAAGAGATAGACGCCGCCGATCACGAACGCGCCGAGACCGCAGGTGAGCAGCACCACGGGAATCGCGATCAGGCCCATCAGCAGCATCGCGCCCCAGTATCGGCCGAATTTCTGAAAGCCGGCGAACACGTCGTTGATCTCGACCTGCTCGCCGCGCGCGGCGCGAAGCCCCATGAGCGAAAGCCCCGCGAACATCGGCGGCGCGAGGATAATCGTGAGCGACACGAGGCCCGCGATGAGCGTCGCGACGATCAGCGCGACGATGTTTTTCGAGAATCCCGCCCAGCCCTGTTCGAACGCCTTGCCGAAGTCGATCTTGCCCACAAATCACCTCCCGATCCCCGAAATCGTCGGAGTTTCCGAAACCCGTTCGGACTATAAGAGAGCCATGGCCCGGGGGCAATGTCGCGCGTCGCGCGGTTCGTCAGCTCGCCGGGAACGGCGGTGGCGCTTCGCCGTCCAGCACCTCGTGGACAATGTTGACGAACTCGACCGCTGAGATGGGCTTTTTCACGCAGCGCGTCGCGCCGAGACGTTCCGCCGCGGGCAGATAATCCAACAGAGCATGGCGACCGCCGCCGGAGATGGCGATGAATTTCAACTCGGGATATTGACGACGCAGCTCGATCATCAATTCGAGTCCGTCTTTTTCGGGCATGATGATGTCGGTGATGACGAGGTCCGATGGGCAGTCATGATAGACGCGAACGCCCGAGGCGCCGTCGTCGGCCTCCGTGACTTCGTGTCCGTGATGTTCGAGTTCGCGGCGGATCACGCGCCGGATTTCGATGTCGTCGTCGATCACCAGAATTTTCGCCATGTGCCGCCCCTCAACGCCGTGCGCGCGACGCACTCACCGAAAGAAATCAAGCCGTTGAGTTTTTCGTTTCGTAGATCTCATGCTGGAAACGTCGCACGGGATTGTCAATCGGAGGGATTCCAGTACACCGACGACCGGGCGAACGGCCCGGCAGGTCGGCCGACGGCTCGGCCGACGGCCGGCGTTGACAGCCCCGGGGCCCGCTGCTAACCCTACGCCCCTATTTGGACTGGACGAGGATCCCTCCCGTTGGACGCCGATCTGCTCCTGCGCATTCTGATTCAGGTTCCGGCCCTGGTGCTGGCCGTGTCGTTTCACGAGTCGGCCCACGCCTGGAGCGCCGATCGCCTGGGCGACCCGACCGGGCGGATGATGGGCCGCGTGACGATGAACCCGCTGCGTCACATCGATCCTATCGGCTCGGTGCTGGTGCCGCTGGTGCTGGTCATGACCGCGGGGTTCGCGTTCGGGTGGGCGAAGCCGGTGCCCGTCAATCACATGAACCTCGGCCACGTCAAACGCGACGCGGCGCTGGTGGCGGCGGCGGGGCCGATCTCCAACCTGCTGTTCGCGCTGGGCGCGGCCCTGCTGGTGCGCGTGTGGATGCCGGCGTTCCCCCACGCGAAGTTTTTTCTCGAACCTCTGTTCACCCTGTGCGCGGGGCTCATCTGGGTGAATGTCGCGCTGGCGGTCTTCAACATGTTCCCGCTGCCGCCGCTCGACGGAAGCTGGGTGGCCGCCTCGCTGATGCCCGACGACTGGGCGGAGCGGTATCTCGCGATCGGCCAGTACGGCACGTTCATTCTCATCCTGCTCATCGCCGATCCGATGCGATGGGGCATTTTTCACAAGACGCTCGGCCCGGTCATGAAGCTGCTCGTGTCGTGGTCGTTTCGTCTCGCCGGACTCTGATCCGGCTGTTGCGTTCAAGGAGAGATCATGGGTCCCAAGCGCGTCCTTTCCGGCATGCGTCCCACCGGGCGGCTCCATCTGGGCCACCTGCACGGGGCGCTGGCCAACTGGCTTTCGCTCTCGAACGAATACGAGTGCTTCTTTTTCAGCGCCGACTGGCACGCGCTCACGTCCGATTACGCCGACACCTCCCGCATCGCGGCGAATACCCGTGAGATGGTGATGGACTGGCTGTCGGCCGGGCTCGATGCCGACAAGTGCACGATCTTCGTGCAGAGCCAGGTGAAGGAGCACGCCGAGCTGTACCTGATTCTGACGATGTACACGCCGCTGCCCTGGGCGACCGGCTGCCCGACGTTCAAGGAGCAGCAGGAGCAGATCACCGACAAGGATCTCAACACGCTCGGCTTTCTCGGCTACCCGATCCTCCAGGCCGCGGACATCCTCATCTACAAGGCGCACTTCGTGCCGGTCGGCATCGATCAGGTCCCGCACATCGAGATCGCCCGCGACGTGGCGCGGCGCTTCAACAACTTCTTCGGCGAGGTGCTGGTTCAGCCCGCGCCCAAGCTGACCGAGGTGCCCAAGATCCCCGGCACCGACGGCCGCAAGATGAGCAAGAGCTACGGCAACACGATCAACCTGACCGACAGCGCCGACGAGGTGCGCCAGAAGGTCAGCACCATGATGACCGATCCCGCCCGCCAGCGGCGGACCGACCCCGGCGACCCCTCCATCTGCCCGGTGTACACGCTGTGGAAGGCGTACGACACCGAGGAGAACCTGGAGTGGGTGCGTTCGGGCTGCACCACCGCGGGAATCGGGTGCCTGCAGTGCAAGAAGCCGCTCATCGAGCGGATCAACGAACAGCTCGGGCCGATTCAGGAGCGGCGGCGCGCGTTCGAGGCCGACCCGGCCGCGCTCGACCGTATCATCGCGGCGGGCAACGACAAGGCGCGCGAGACGGCGGCGGCCACCATGACGGCGGTGCGTTCCGCCCTCGGCCTGTAGAACGCGGCGCGATGGACGAGTACCGCATCCGCATCGACAGCTTCGAGGGTCCGCTCGACCTGCTGCTGCACCTCGTGCGCAAGAACGAGTACGAGATCTTCGACATCCCCATGGCCGAGATCACGCGCCAGTATCTGGAGTTCCTCGACCTCATGAAGGAACTCAACATCGACGTCGCGGGCGAGTATCTGGTCATGGCGGCGACGCTGGCCAAGATCAAGAGCGCCATGCTGCTGCCCCGGCCCGAGCTGGAGGACGGCGAGCAGGGCCCCGACCCCCGCGAGGAGCTGGCGCGGCAACTGCTCGAATACGCGCGCTACCGCGAGGCCGCCGCCGAGATCGGCGACCGGCCCATGCTGGGCCGCGACGTCTTCGCGAGGAAGTTCCCCTCGCCCGACCTGGAGGAAGCACGGCAGTCGCCCGGCTATCTCGAGGTCCAGATGTCGGAGCTGCTGGACGCCTTCCGCGAGGTGCTCAAACGGGTTCCCCTGGACCAGCGCATTCACTATATTGCGCCCGACCGATGGTCGATTCGCGAGCGGATGACGCAGCTCACCGAGCTTCTCGCGGCGAAAGGCTCGGTGATCTTCGAGCAGCTCTTCGACGACAAGACGACGAAGAGCGAGATGATCACGACATTCCTGGCGCTGCTGGAACTCATGAAACTGCGCCTCGTGCGCGTGTATCAGGAGGGCCGGCTCGCGTCGATTCACATCGTTGCGCGGGTACAGACGGCGGAAACGGGTGCCGCAGAATCGGGGCCGGCGGTCGACGTGGCGACCGCGGACATCTCGGCGGCGACCGAAGACGCGGCGGCAGCGGAAGACACGGCGATGCCGGACGAAACGAACGGGGGAGCGTCTCGCGATGACGACGGAGAATAGCCGGATCAAGTCGATCATCGAGTCGCTCATTTTTGTGAGCGAAACGCCGCTGCCGCTCGCCAAGATCCGCGCGGTGCTCGACGACATGCCGGCCCGCGAGCTGAAGAAGATCCTCGACGAGATGAAGGACGAGTCGCGCGGCGACGGGCGCGGGGTTTACCTGGACGAGGTGGCGTCGGGATATCAGTACCGCACGAATCCCGAAAACGCCGACTGGATCAAGCGGCTCGTGGAGCAAAAGCCCACGCGTCTCTCGAAGGCGGCGCTCGAAACGCTGGCGATCATCGCCTACAACCAGCCGATCACGAAGCCCGAGGTCGAGAACATCCGCGGCGTGGACAGCACCAGCGCGGTCGGGATGCTGGTGGAAAAGAAGCTCGTGCGCATCCTCGGGCGCAAGGACGTGCCGGGCAAACCGCTCATCTACGGCACGACGCAGGAGTTTCTGGAGATCTTCAACCTCATGGATCTCTCGTCGCTGCCGACGCTCAAGGAGATCGAGTCGCTGGGCGCGGACGACCCGGACGAGTTCCGCCCGGTTGGCGATCCCGCGCCGGACGGCGACGAGGAGCGCCAACTGGAGCTCATGCCGGAGGTGTCCCCCACCGGCGGGGACGCCGAGGGTGAACCGGCGACGGATTCCGAAGACGACACGGATGCGGACGGGGGCGAGCCGCCCGCCGCCGAGGGGGAGGACGTCGAAGGCGACGACGAATTCGACGGCGACGACGAATTCGACGGCGACGACGAATTCGATGACGATGACGAGTATGAAGACGACGACGAATTCGCCGACGACGATGAGGACGACGAAGCAGGCGACGAGGACGAAGACGACTCGGACGAAGACGACGCGGACGACGGCGATGCCGACGACGGGGCGAAAGAGGACTGACGTGGGCATTCGACTGGTGGTGTTTCTGGCCCGCGCGGGGATCGCCTCGCGACGCAAGGCCGGCGATCTGGTCAAGGAAGGCCGTGTCCGGATCAACGGCACGGTCGTGACCGAGCCCGGCGTGGCGGTCGATCCCGAGCGCGATCACGTGCGCGTGGACGACAAGCTCGTGCGCGGCATCGCGCCGCACGTCTACGTCATGCTCCACAAGCCCGCCGGTTACGTGACCACGCGCTCCGACCCCGAACAGCGTCCAACCGTCTTCGATCTGCTCGAAGGGGTGAAGGCGCGCGTCGAGGCCGTCGGTCGTCTGGACTACGACACCGAGGGGCTGCTGCTGTTCACCAATGATGGAACGGTTGCGAACAAGCTGATGCGCCCGGAAACACACATCCCCCGCGTGTACGACGCGCTGGTGAAGGGCCGTGTCGAGCCGAGCGCGCTCGCGGGCCTGCGCGAGGGAGTGGTCGTCGAGGGTCGAAAGACGAAGCCGGCCATCGTGCGCGTGCTCAAGAATCCCGGCCCCAACGACCGCCTCGTCATTACCGTGCACGAGGGCCGCTATCACCTCGTCAAGCTGATGTGCGAGGCCGTCAACCACCCGGTGCGCAAACTGCGCCGCGTCGAGTTCGGCCCGCTCGTTCTCGGCGATCTCGCCCGGGGACAATATCGATTCCTGCGCGACGACGAAGTCGCGGCGCTGCGGGCGGCGGTGCGCGCATGAAACGGTCCGTCGCGGCCATCGTGATCGCGTGCCTGCTCGGGATGACCGCGTGTTCGGGCGACGACGCGCCACAGGCCCTTCCCGCCTCCGAGCAGGAGATCGACCTCTCGCTCTTCCAGCAGCTCGCCATGGCCGCCGCCGTGCGCGAGAGCTTTCGGATCTATCCCGACTTCGAAAAGCTCATGGCGATGCCGAAGGAACAGAACATCCCGGACCTCGGCAACCTGCCCGTCTTCGTCACCGTCTTCCACAAGGCCGCGCCGATGATCTGGGGCGTCGGGCTCGAGGGCGACACGCAGGAGCGCCTGCTGCGCGCCGCGGTGCAGGTGATGCGTCACCCGGCCTTCGCCAAGACGTACCTCGTCGATCGCGAGCGCATCGCCGTCAAGATCGACGTGATCCGTTCCCTCCAGCCGATCGAGGTCGACCGGAACGGAGAGGGCAGCGGCATCGAGCCGGGCGTCCACGGCCTCATGACGCAGAAGGGTTCGGAGTTCTTCTTCCAGCTTCCCACCGAC
>JAANMU010002936.1_pt1 | contig 11789 bp, 10 predicted proteins | sample 7279701 | NCBI WGS metagenome assembly JAANMU01 (sample SAMN14094539, study PRJNA606508) | bioreactor metagenome | isolation source: A lab-scale SPAN reactor treating ammonium-rich wastewater day 57 | place: Ireland: Galway | collected 2017-03-13 | reverse complement strand
AGTTTTTTTCCGAAACCAAAAACCGGCTGGACAACATTACGGAAATCACCAAAAAAGTCGTCACCGACAAACCCCCGTCCGCGGGACCGCTTGCCAAAATCACGGGGGGAAGCGACAAAGTATACATCGGCGAAAAAGAACTCGAAGTCCTGATGCACACGCTCCGGCGCGACAACATCGGCTACGGGGTCATCGACAGCCTCATGAACGACATCAACGTCGAGGACATCACCAACCGCGGCACGCAGGTGTTTGTCGTGCACAAAATTTTCGGAAACATGGAAACCGACGTGTTCTTTGATTCGCCGGAAATCGTGGACCGTTTCATGATCCAGTTGGCCGAACGCATGGACCAGCGCATCTCGGCCGCCATCCCCGTGGCCGAGGGTGCGCTCCCGAACGGAGCGCGCGTCGTCATCATCTACGGCGAACTGGTGAGCCGCAACGGAAGCACGTTCAGCCTGCGCCGGCCCGACGCGATCCCGCTCTCGATCATCGACTTGATCGAACAAAACGTGCTCTCGCCCGCCGCCGGCGCATACCTTTGGATGTGCATCGAAAACGGGATGTCGCTCTTCATCTGCGGCGAATCCGCCTGCGGAAAAACCACCCTCCTCAAAGGCCTCGGCGCATTCATCAAACCCGGATCCAAAGTATACTCGATCGAAAAAACGCCCGAAATCTGGGTTCCGCACGGAAACTGGCAGGCCACCCTCGAAAAAGAGGGTCGGGCAAGCAACGCGGACCTCCTCAAAGCCAGCCTGCGGTCAAGACCCGACTACATCATCGTCGGCCAAATCCTCGGAAAAGAAGGCTCGATCGTTTTTCAGGCCATGCAAACCGGACACCCGGTCATGAGCACGTTTCACGGCTCCAGCCTCGGCAAAATCATCCAGCGCTTGTCGGGCACGCCCATCAACATTCCCAAACCGTTCATCGACAACCTCAACATCGTCGTCATCATGCAAAACACGTTTCACGGCGACCAGTTCATACGGCGCGTCACCGAAATCGACGAACTCGAAGGCTACTTCGAGGGCGGCGGAGTCCTGACCCGAACCATTTTTCTCTGGGACCAGCACCGCGACGAACACGAATTCAAGGGATACCTCAACTCGTACATTCTGGAAAACAAGGTGGGCGCGCTCAAAGGCTACTCGGACAAACGCCAAATCTACAACGAACTCGACAAACGAACCGAGATCCTCAAAAAAATGATCGAAAAGCGCATCAAGGGCTATCAGGACGCATACGACATCCTTGGGGGATACGTCAAGTTCGGCAACTCGCGCCTGCCGTTCTTCGTGGAGGGATAAAAATGGCCGGAAAAGAGACGCTACGGGAAGCCATCGAAAGTTCACCCATTTTGCGGCAGTACCTCAAGGATCACCCCGAGTACGGCGAACCCGAATACGTGCAATTGCAACTCGGATTCAAACTGCGCGAGGACGAGATCGCAAACCACATTTACCGTACGGGGCCCAATTTGTTCGTGCACGTGCTCTCCGACGACAAGGGGATGCGACACTATCTGTCGGTCGCGCCGACCATGCCCCCCGAACAACTCAAACTCTACGAAAAAATCCGGGACACCCTGTTGCAAAACGCGTTTTACGCAAAGCACAACCCGATCAACACCGCCGAATTCGACAAAGAACTTGACAAACTGTTCGACAACCAGACCAAAGTCAGCGACAACCCGGTCATGAAACTGTTCGAAGAAAAAGTGCTCAACAAAATCGCGGTAGCGGACCCGGCCGTGCGCGAAAACCTGCGGTACTTTATGAAACGCGATCTCGTGCGGCTCGGACCGCTCGACCCCGCATTCCAAGACACGTTCCTTGAGGAAATCAGCGGCAACGGAACCAACAACGTGTGGATCTACCACAAAATCTTCGGCCCGCTCGAAAGCAACGTGCACTTCGAAAGCGAACACGGGTTGCAAAAATACATTTACCACATCACCGAACTCTTGGACCGCCCCGCGACCGACAGCCACCCCATCATCGACGTCGCCTTTCCCGACGGCAGCCGGGCAAACATCCTCTACGGCACCGACATCAGCAAACGCGGAACCAGCTATACCCTCCGAAAGTTCTCAAGCACCCCCGTTTCGGTCACGCAACTCGTCAACTGGAACACCATGGGCGCCGACGAAGCCGCCTATTTGTGGCTCGGCCTTGAAAACAATCTGAGCCTCTTCATGTGCGGCGAAACCGCATCGGGAAAAACAACCACCTTGAACGCGCTGACCGCCTTCATCAATCCGACGGCCAAAGTGTACACGGTGGAAGACACGCCCGAAGTCAATTTACCGCACAAAAACTGGCAACGCTCGATCACTCTCGAGGGAAAACTCGGCATGTTCCACCTCCTCAAACTCGCCCTCGAATGCCGGCCCAACTTCGTGATCGTCGGAGAATTCCGCGACCAAGAAGGCGCCGTCGCCTTCCAAGCCATGCAGGCCGGATACCCCGTCATGGCCACGTTCCACGCGGGCCACATCACGACGCTCGTCCAGCGCCTCACGGGCGACCCCATCTTCATTCCCAAGGACTTTCTTGCAAACCTCAATCTCGTCGTCTTCCAAGCGCCCGTCACGATCAACAACCGCGTCGTGCGCCGCATCATCAACATCAACGAAATCGAAGGCTACTCGATCCACAGCAATTCCGTGATCACGCGAAACACGTTCGTATGGGAAGCCAACCGAGACTTCCACTCGTTCCGCGGCATGTTCAACTCGTTTGCCATGGACTCGATCGTCGCCAAACGAATGAAAGTCAAGGACCGAGAAGAAGTCTACAAGGAAATTGAAAAACGCGGCAAGATCATCAGCGCCATGGTCGAAAACAAGATCTTCAACTACTACGACACCTTCGACGTATTCCAAAAATACCGAACGGGGGGCGTCGAGGCCCTGCCGTTCAACATCTGAGGTAAAAAAAATGCGCGCGCGACGCACACGCATCCAAGCGATGATCCGCGAACTCACGGAGGGCGCCTAAATGCCCGAACCGGGACGACCCCGACGCCCCCCTGCACGCGCGACACCCGAACGGAACGCCCGACGCCAGACCGTCAAACGCCGGAGGATCGACCGAATCTCGCACAACCTGACCATGGTCTCGATGTACGTGGAACGCATCAAAAAATCCGCCCACCGGATGATTCGAGATGGAACTTTGGAAAAAAAACGCGCGGCCCTGCGAGGCGAACTCATCGACGCGCGCAACCTGCTCCGCGTCTGCATCCACGACAAAAACGCGCTCCAACGAAACCACGCCATGCCGGCACAACCCCACGCCCCCATCGACGCGTTCGAACAACTCGAAAAACAAATAACGCGCATCGAACGAATGCTGGGAACTCCCCAAGAGGCCAACTGAATGCCCACCCTCACGCAACTCGTGTACGCGTCCGGACAGGAAAACGTCAACCTGTTCATCGTCAAATTCGTGCTGCCCGCGATCGTCGCGATCACCGTCGGCGTGACCGCGCTGGCATTCATCGCCACGACCTTTCTCGGCATCGACCCCATTTTCCTGCCCATTGGCATCGTGTTCGCGCCCCTACTCGGCGGCGTGGGCGCATACATCTTCCTCTACTTTAACCTCGAGAACAAAAAAGGCGAGATCGACGACAACCTCCCGCTCTTTGTGACCTTCCTTGGAACAATCGCCCAAAAAAACATCAAATACTCGAACTTTTTCACCTCGATCAACAACAACCCGCACTACGGGGAAATCAGTTTCGAGTTCCGAAAAGTGTACAACCTGGCCATCAACTGGCGGTTGGGATACGCGGGCGCCGCACGCGTGGTCGCCGACATCACGCCCAGCCAAACGTTCGCCCGCTTTCTGCACCGCTTAAGCAACACAATCGAATACGGCGAAGACCTCGGCGCATACCTGCTGGCCGAACAGGGCACGCTCATGGCCGACATCGAAATCGGCTACCAGGAAAGCATCTACTTCATCAGCACACTCGCCGAACTCTTCAGCGCCCTCCTCACCAGTTTCGCCTTCATGACCATCTTCGTCGTGCTGTTGCCGCTGTTCATTCAGATCCAACTATCGGAAGTGCTGTTGTGGCTCCTCTTCGGACTCGTCATCGTCGACGTGTTCTTTTTGTTCTTCGGCCGCGCCGTCCTTCCCCGCGACAAACTACTGCACGACATGACCGACCAGTCGGCCGAACAGGAACAACTCTTTCTCATGCTCCCCATCAGTTTCATCTCCGTCATCGTCATCGGCGTCCTCGTCTTCGTCCTGTTTCCCACCATGACGCTGTCGCTCCAACTTGCCATCGCGACCACCCCCTTGTTCTTCACGGGATACCTTTCGCGGCAGATTGAGGAACGCGTCAAAAACCGCGAAATCAGTTTCCAAAGCTTCATCCGAAGCCTCGGTGAATCCGCCGAAAACCACCGAGGAAGCTTCGAGCCGCTTCTGGGCAAAATGAAGACATACAAATACCCCGACCTCAACGCAACCCTGGAGCGGTTCCACCGCCGCGTCCAAATCACCGGCAACATCTTCACCAGCTGGAAATTCTTCTCCATCGAATCCAGCAGCCGATACATCTACAAGTTCGGCTCCATGTTCCTCGAAGCCATCTACGCCGGCGGCAGCCCCCTCCAAGTGGGCACGGTCATCAGCCAAAACCTCAACCGGCTGTTGCAGGTGCGCAAACTGCGGGACAAGACCGCGGGCGGCGCCGTCGGCGAAATCTACGGCGCCTTCGTCGGCATCGCCATGAGCATGTTCATCACCGCCGGACTCGCCGTATTCCTAAGCAACGTGTTCTCCGGCTTCGACCTCAGCAACGCAAGCGACCTGCCCGCGTTCTCGTTTCTGAACTTTGCCGCGCTCGACGTCGGACAAGTCAAATTCTTCATGGTCATCATGGTTTTTCTGCACGCGATCTTCTCCGCCATCTTCATCAAAATCCTCGACGGCGGACCCATACAGGGCGGATTCGTGCACATCGCGTTCATGTGCTACATGATGGCGGCCATCGACTTCGGCGTCATCGAACTGTTCAACGGGATCAGCGCCAACAGCTTTGGAAGCGACGCGCCCACCTAAAAACGCCCGCACGATCAAAACGCAAGAGCGTGCGTGCAACCGCGGCCAGCGCACGCACACAAACGCGCGCGATCGGCGATCTACCGAATCAACGAAAGTCCGCGCACGAGCACGTCCCCGAAAAAACCCGTGGCCAGCCACGCCAGACAAAACGCCGGAACATACGGAAGCTCTTTCTCCACGCGCCCCGTGCTTAGAAAAACAAACGCCTCGGCCACCCCGAAATATAGAATGCTTGCAAGACACACGTTGAGAAAAAACGAAACCTCGGCGGGCCAAATGGGCGACGGAACAAAACCAAAAACCATCGGGTTCGAAAGCATGCCAAGCCCAAAAACGATCTTGACGTCCGCGCCGCCCCACCAGTCGATGCGGTACAGCGCATATCCGAAAACGCCGAAAAGACACGCGAAAAAAAGAGAGGTTCCAAACGACAAAAAATCGCCAAAAAGCAAGGCCAAACCCAGCGAAGCCAAAACGCACAACGCGGAAAAACCGATGGTTTGCGCGTCCTCGATTTCGTGATCGCGCCAATCAACCCAGCTCCACGCCAAAAGGACAAGCGCCACAAGACCAAACAACAGCATGCCAACAACACGACCCCAAGATTAATAACGACAGGAGGCAACAAACTAATTAGATCAACCCACCGGAAAAACAATATGCCCCGCCGACCCGCATACTTGATCCGAACCCGCGCGAAAAACAGTCGATCCCACGCACAATCGGCACCGCTAAGCACCCGCTTGAAACGGGCGCTGAGAGTCCTGCAAGGCGGACGCCTGCTAAAAAACGTGCCCCTGAGTCTTACCGAACTCAAACGAAAAAACATAACGGCACGCACGCTGCACCAAATCGGCTGGACCCCCCGCCGCCTCTTCCACGCCGGCTACTCGCTAAAAGACATGCGCGACCTCGGATTTTCGGCACACGATCTGCTCGTAAGCAAATTCCCGCTGCCCTCCGTGCGCGAAGCCGGATACTCGTTTCGCGAACTGCACGACGCCGGCGTACCCATGCGAAGCCTTCGCCTCGTCGGCGCCAAGGCCCGCGAACTCGTGAATCTCGGATACACGCTCACCGAACTGGCGCTTGCCAACATCGGCCCCGAAGACCTGATGCGGGAAAAATTCTCTCTGCACGAAATGAAACGCGCCGGCGCCACCGCCGCCTTCCTGCGTCAAAACAAAAAACGGGCAGGCGAACTCGCCCGCGCCGGATACACCCTCGTCGAACTACACCACGCCGGATACCCCGCGCTTGAACTACGCAAACTCAACGCCTCCATCCGAGAAATGCTGCGCGCCGGATACACCTTCGAAGAACTCGTGCACGCCAAATACCCTCGCGAAAAAATCGGTCGGGCCATCCGCGCCATGAGTCGCTCGCGCCCGACAAAACGCTGAACACGCAAAACGTCCCCCGAAAAAAAGACCGCCGGACACGGGACAAAACAGAATCAGGGAAAGAGTTTCACGAAGTTGCCGTCAAAAAGAACCGGCGTGCGAAAGCGAACAAACGTCTGACTGCCGATCGAGGGAATGATGTTGACCTCGGTCTTGGCGTTTCGCAACAGACTGCCCGTCCACAGGAAAATCTCAACCTGTTGACCCGGCTGAACCCCCGACTTGGCCGACTGCTGGAACGTCGACGGCTGGCCCAAATAATAGACGGAAAACGAATTGCCCGACAACGTGCGCGTGATATCGAGCGCGTTGCCATCCGTGTTGTTGTTGTCGGCCGTCGTCACATACCCGATGCCCGTCGTGTACGAAGTCGACGTCTGCAGCGTCATCGTGGTCGTCGTCAAATCCACGTTGTCGGAACCCGGCGCCAGCGAAACCACCATGCGGAGATAATCGATGCGATTGTAATCGATCGTGTGACCGGTGACGGCCTCCACCTGCAACTGACTGCTGGCCTGCGCTTCGGACTCACGCCCCGTCTGAAGCGCGCGCGACTGAAGCGCCGACGCCGTCTGCAACAAAACGGTCGCTGCAATGGCCGCGATCAAAATGAGGGCAATGAAGATAATCAGGGTTCCGATCCCCGAAACCGCTTTTTTGTTACGCATGGCACGCATCCACGTGGGTTCACCGAGCACACCCGAAGGTTAGTGCCGTTTTTGGCTCCTTAAGGGCACACTCCAAGGATAATTAAGTTTCGAGTATTTAAAGATAACGAATATCCAAACCCAACCTGCGATTTTCAATTTGCGAAAAAACGATCGCCGGTGCGATTCGCAGGACAGCCAAGAGGTCGCGCCGCGGCGTTAAAGTGAAGCAAAAAAGGCGGTTTATAAAACATTAATCTCCATCGGATTACGCATGGGGGCAGTCATCGGCGTAGTGTCGGGAAAAGGCGGCGTGGGCAAAACCGTACTCACGCTCAACCTCGCCGCCGCACTCCAGGAAATGGGCTACTCAACCATGGTCTTGGAAGGAAACGTGACCAGCCCCACGAGTTCGATCTACCTTGGATACCTGCCGGTGGAGCGCACGCTCAACCGTGTCCTGCGAAACGAAATTCCTTTGGACGAGGCCATTTTGCAGCACCCAAGCGGCATCCGCCTAGTCACGACCTCGCTCAACGTCTCCGAACTGACGGACGATTTTGAAAAAATCGCGGGCATCGTCGAACAATTGAAGACCCGCTGCGACATCCTTTTTGTCGACGGCGCGGCCGGACTCGGCCCCGAAGCCATCCGCTGCATGGAATGGTCCGACAACGTGCTGATCGTCACAAATCCAGAGATTCCCTCGGTCATCGAAGCCCTGCGCGCCGTGCGCATCGTGCGCGGCATGAACAAAAAACTTGTGGGCGTCGCACTCAACCGCCACAATCCCGACAAACACCAGATGACGGAACAAGAAGTCGAACTGATACTGGAATTGCCGGTCGTTGTCCGCATCAACGAAGACGATCTGTTTTCCGAGGCCACGGCCGCAGGCATGCCGCTTGTCAAATACAAACCCGGCGCCAACACGAGCCACCAGATTTTTCAGTTCGCCGCAAAAATGGTGGGCACCCAATGGACGCCTCCAAAAAAAGGCCTCAAAGAACAAATCGACCAACTGGTGGAAAAACTCGGCATCAACAAAATCAAACTGCCCATTCCCGCAATCAAGATGCCTGCCATGAAAATGCCCGCCATGGGCAAACCCAAAGACACCGCGCCCAAAAAATAGCCGGACTGCATTCAAGATTTATCAAAAAAAAATCATGGCCAAACGGGCCACGGCGGCGTAGAAAATTATTTCTTTTTCTTTCGGGGTTTGTTGCGCACAACCGCGCGCTCGGACCACGATTCGGCGTCGGATTTTTCGCGCATTTGCGCGCGCACGAGATTGAGCTCGTTGCGCATGTCCGCGGAAAATGCATCGAACGACCGGCGCAGGTCCGCCACATCGCGGCTAAGCGTCGAATGATTGCGCCGCGAATCCAAATCGGTTTGCAGGGTACCGATCGAAGAATCCAAACGGTCTAGATCGCGGGACGAGCGCACCAGCAAGCCGTTCATGGGCCGATTGGTTTCCGAAAGCGATTCGCGGGGAACGGGCTGGGCCTTGACGTCGGCGACCATTTGCCACTTCGAGCGGCGGCGGCTCAAAACAAACGAAAAGACCAAAACGCCGGCCAGTAAAAAGATATTTAGGACAATGAGCCAAAAGGTAAGCGGTTCCATGCAAAAAAAACAGGCGCCGAAGAATAAAAACAAACGCCATAACGTCTACATAAGAAGAGGGCGGGGTTTGGACGCCCTTTGCATCGCCTTTCTTTTTGCAAGCATTCCGTTGGCGGGTGCCCAATCGCTTGCGTGGGAAAAAACCGGCAACCAGTCCTTCGGATGGGTGTTCAAGGGACAAACCGCGTCGTTTGCAAATACGCTGTTGGTGTCGGGAGCCCATACGAACGTTTCGATCGAGTGCAAGAACAATTGCGCACAAATCACCGAGGATTTTGTCGACGGTTCGTCTCTTTCGGACGGCGAGGATCCCGTCGTGAATTTTTCGTGCGACACGGCGAATCCGGGCGCGTTCACGACCCAGTTCACGGCGACGTCGACGGAGTTCGAAGCCGGCACGGCGTTTGACCTCGCGTGCACGGTCAACGATTACAATGTGGCGGCGGTAAATACCCCTGCGGGGGTGTGGGGCGCCAATTCGGTCGCGCTTGTGAATCGGGCGGGCGGCGTGGACTTGGTGTACGGCTTTTTGGACGGAATGGAAATCCGCGTGCGCCACTCAGCAAATGCGGGCCAGTCGTGGTCGGACGCCAACACGCGATTTGTGGACAAGCGCATGATGGACCCGCATGTGAGTGCCTTTGGTGCGTCGGACGCCAACACGTGGGTTTCGTATGTGAGCCATGGGAGCGTATGGCTGCGCACAAGCACCAACTGGGACACGGCGATTGCACTGGATACCAACCGCGTGAATGCCGTGGCGTCGGGGGCACAAATTTTTGGTATTGACCAGAATGTGTGGGTGGCCTTTCAAGCGCAGGGAAACCGCGTGTTTGTGAACCGAACCCGTGGGAGCGACGTGCGATCGCTTCAATGGGCCGGGGACGAAGACCTTGGAGCGGGCTACGCGCCGGGCGTGGATGTGAATCAGCAGAACGGCGACGTGTGGGTTGCTTTTGAAAATGTGGACGGAAACATTCAGTACCGACGGAGACTGGCAAGCGGGGGAGGCGCGTGGGATGCGCCAACGGAGTTGGGGGCCGCGACTCCCGGAAGCCGTCCCAAGGTCCTCTTGTCGAGTCAAGGCGTGTGGATCGTGTACGAGAAAGCCAATGCCGCGTATTCCAAGCAAAGTTTCGATTACGGTTCGACGTGGAGCGCGGAAACATTGTTGATTGCGAACGCAAACCGGCCGCGGCTTTTTGAGGACGCGTCGGCCAACATGTGGCTCGCGTACGACTGGAACGGAACCGTGAAATTCGGGATCATAGGATAGGCCCCCTCCTTTAAGAAATGTTTTTGCGTCGAGTCTACCGATTGCATGGCGCGCGTGATCAAACTCTCAGGAGAAAAAGTCGAACTGGGCCCTCTTGTGCGCGAGGACATGGACCGGTTCTTCTCGTGGGTGAACGATTACGACATCGCCAAGTACCTCGCGAACGTGCAGGGAATCCACACCGTCGAAGACGAAATCGACTGGTACGATGCGACGCGCAAGGACCCCAATCGCGAGATTTTCGCACTTCTTGAAAAAAGCACGGGCCGGCTGATCGGCAATTGCGCGCTCATGCACATCGACCGCATCCACCGCTCGGCCGAATTTGGGATTTTGATCGGAGAAAAAGAATGCTGGGGCAAGGGGTATGGGCGCGAGGCCACGGTCCTTGTGATCAACTACGGGTTCAACACGATGAACTTGCACTCGGTGTACCTCAAATTGTTCAGTTACATGCAGGATGCACAGAAAATGTTCGAGCGCGTGGGGTTCAAGGTTGTGGGTACGCGCCGCGAAAGCCGGTATTTCAGCGGCAAATACTACGACGAAATCATCATGGATCTTTTGAACCGCGAGTTCGATTTCGAACAGCATCGAAAAAGCCGCGACTGATGCCGACGGGCACCGCGATTGAAAAAAAACACGAAAAAAATACGGTTTTTTTGCTAAAAACGCGTTTTTTGGGTCAATGGTTGAAATCCGTGACCAAGGTTTAAATATTCTTTATTCGTTGTAATTGCCGGTTCGGAATGATGAAAAGGGGTCTTGGAGTGCTGGCCGTTCTGGCCATGGCATTGTTTTTAACGGGCGTTGCCCGCGCTTCCCCGATTCTGGACGTCAACGTCGTCGAATTCATCTACGAGGACAACAACTGGAACGGATTCTGCTACAACTGTGCCGGAACAAGCGGGGACACCAACGCGTACGGCGCCAATGTGTTCGGAAACCTCAACGATTCGAACGGAATTTTGACCATTAAAAACACGAGTTCGACCACAAACCTTTCGGATGTCGTCGTCTACATCAGCCAGGCCAGCGAAACGTTTGGCTGGGGCACCGCCGCCTGCACAAACGCAAGCATCATCAACTTCTGGGACTCGAACGCGAGCGACGGAAACGTCATCATCCACATCCGCGACCTACCAAGCGGAACCAGCATCGACTGCAACTACGACATCAACAACCAAATCGCCGTTCCCCCCCTCGTGATCACCGAAGATTACAATTTCCGCACCATTGTGCTCACGCAACGCAACACGATCGTCGTGAATCTGGCGAACCAGGATACGGCCCGATACCCCAACATCCGAAACGTGAGTATCACCAAGACCGCGTTCGACTACAACAACAACGGCCGCTACGACTTCAATTTTTCGAACTGTCAAGGACTGGACGGACTCGACGCCAACTTCATTTTCACGAACTGCAATCCGGCCACGGTGGCCAGTTCATTTACATGGGATTTGAATGGCGTGGACCTGAATGCGGACCACGGAACGCCCGCAAGCCCCATTCGCATGCAATTTGTGGCCCAAGAAGTGGATTTCAACGACCACAACAACACGGGCTTTTTTCCCATGGGCGTCATCAACGCCCAGTTCACGACGACAAGCATACTGACCGACCTGAACGTGTGGAAGATCACGGCGATCGCACCGGCCAGCCTACAAGTCTACAAACGCCAAGACCCCGACGGAAACAACGGATCCAGCTACGACGGCTACGACTGGGGATTCAA
>JAANMU010002925.1_pt1 | contig 11823 bp, 12 predicted proteins | sample 7279701 | NCBI WGS metagenome assembly JAANMU01 (sample SAMN14094539, study PRJNA606508) | bioreactor metagenome | isolation source: A lab-scale SPAN reactor treating ammonium-rich wastewater day 57 | place: Ireland: Galway | collected 2017-03-13 | reverse complement strand
AGGGAAAGAAAAAAGCCGGGGTATTCACCGGTTTTTACGCTATAAATAATTTAAACGGACGTGAAATGCCCGTTTGGGTTTCAGATTTTGTCCTCTCAAACTTCGGAACAGGGGCGGTCGTCGGAGTTCCCGGCCATGATATGAGGGATTTTGAATTTGCTAAGGAGTTCGGGATAGATATAGTTAGGGTAGTAGTCGGACCGGATAAAGATTCATCCGAGATAACCGAAAAAAGGCAGGTCCAGGAGGAAGAGGGGACGATGGTTAATTCGGAATTCTTGGACGGCATGAATATACACGATGCGACAACGAAGATTATGGATTATCTTGAGGAAAAGGGTTGGGGAAAAAGAATCGTTACCTATCACCTAAGGGATTGGATTTTCTCAAGACAAAGGTATTGGGGGGAGCCGATTCCCATGGTCAACTGTAAAAAATGTGGTTGGCAGCCGGTTGAGGAAAGCGATCTTCCTTTGAAGTTGCCCTATCTGAAATCTTACGAACCGGGGCCATCCGGCGAATCTCCGCTTTCTTCGGTTGAGGATTGGGTCAATACCAAATGCCCGAAATGCCAAGGTCCGGCCAAAAGGGAGACCGACACCATGCCCAATTGGGCGGGATCGTGCTGGTATTTTTTACGCTTTGCAGACCCCCAAAATGATAAGGAAATTCTAAGTCCTGAGGCGATGAAAAAATGGCAACCGGTTGATTGGTACTTGGGAGGCGCCGAACACGCAGTTTTACATCTTTTGTATTCCCGTTTCTGGGTCAAGGCGTTGTATGATCTGAAGCTTTTGAATTTCAAGGAGCCGTTTTTGAAATTGAGAAACCAGGGTATGATACTGGCGGAAGACCACAGGAAGATGAGTAAATCCTTCGGGAACGTCATCAATCCGGACACGGTTGTTAACGAATATGGAGCCGATGCCTTGCGTATCTATGAGATGTTTATGGCTCCCTTCAACACCGAAATCCCGTGGTCGACAAAAGCGCTTCAGGGATCCTACAGGTTTGTAAAACGAGTATGGGATCTTTTCCAAACTTCGGAATTCAAAGTCGAAAAGTCTGAAGTCAACCTTGGGGCAAAACTACAGAAAACGATCAATAAAATCACCAGGGATATACCTGAGGTCAAATTCAACACCTCAATTGCCTCGATGATGGAGTTTTTAAACGATTGGGAAAGAAATCCCCAAGCGCTTTCCCGCGACGATGCCAAGAAGTTCCTCCAGGTTTTGGCACCCTTTACCCCCTTCATGGCCGAGGAGATATGGAGCGAGATAATAGGGGAGAAGTCCTCCATCCATCTGTCGGTTTGGCCAGAAGCCAAAGCGGACCTGGTTGGTGCTGAATTGATCATCCCGGTTCAGGTCATGGGAAAATTACGTGCAACCATAAAAGTGCAAAGCAATATGGTAAAAGACCAGGAAGAAATTGAAAAACTCGCCCTTGCAGACGAAAAGGTCAAAAAATATATTGAAGGCAAAAAGTACAGGATAATCTATATTACCGGCAAAATATTAAATATTATTATCAGCTAATAGGCTTTATGGATAATAACAAATACAAAGAAGCGCTGAAAGTTCAACTTGAAGACAATGTCTTCAAGCATTCGCTTGCTCTTGAAGCCTGTATGGGTGGCCTTTACGACTATTTTCAGTCACAAAGCCTGATTGATCAGTCGGAGCCGACAAAAGAAGATTGGATGACAGCGGGTTTGCTTCACGACATTGACTATTCTGGCGAATTCAAGCCGACCCACCCCCAAAAAACCCTCGAAGCCCTGGCCAAACACGGACTGACGATTTCAGAAACCGTCCATAACATCATAAAAGCCCATGCTCCTGACCTGACCGGTTACCAGCCGAAGAATAAAGCGGAATGGTCAATATACTGCGCCGACTCCTTGACGGGGCTCATTATGGCCGTCACGTTTGTCTATCCATCAAGAAAACTTGCGGACGTTAAAGTATCATCGGTAGTAAAGAGGCTATTGAAGCAACCTAAGTTTGCTGCCGGTACAAGGCGAGAGGATATAAAGAAATGTATAGACCCCAACGGCCTCAATTTACCGGTCGAAAAGTTTGTGGAAATCTGCCTAAATTCAATGAAATCGGTCGCGCCGGACCTGGGATTGTGATAGAATATCCTTACTCCATATGCGAAATTTTCTGGAGAATATAAAAACCTGGTATCGGGGACTGCCCGATAAGAAGCGATATATAGAATTCATAACCGCTCTTTTGACGGTGCCTGTTTTGTTGACCGTTCTTATATCCAACATCTCAAACATCAACAACAACAAAAAAAGCGAAGAAAAGAACATTCCAACGGTTTCGGTTTCTCCCGTTGAGAAGATAGTTACGATTACGGAAAGAATCATTGAAAAGGAAGCCTCATCTACTCCAACATTTACTCCGACTCCAACAACCGCCAAAGAATGTAAAAAGGAAGTTGGGCCGGTAAGGATCTCAAGCCCGGCTGAAGGCCAGCTCATGAATAACAATCCAGTCTGTATATCCATAAGCTATCAAATCGGGGAATACTGTTCGGTTAATTGGTCATACAGACTTGACGAGGGTGATTGGTCGGATTTTACAGATAAGGAAATTTGCCTTTTCAATATGGACCCGGGCCCAAAGTCATTAGAGCTCAGGGTAAGAAGCACTCAGTCTGACGATGAAGTTTCCCTTATCCGTAATTTTTATTACAAGACTAAAGATATGCCCACCCCAACCCCAACTCCAACCACAGACGCGGCATCTTCGACTGGACCCTGACGGTATTTGCTGATAAAATACTGACTAATTTAAAAAGTAATATGTCTGGTGAAAACAACCACGGATTAAACTTCAATCTTACTAGACACGGAAAAAGAAGTACCTTAACGCTTCTCGTTAATGGTCGTGGTCCTGAACTTGTTATCGACGGGAAAGCGCACGAATTCAAATACTACAGAAGACCCGTCTATCGCCATGTAAGTCCTGATCCCGACGGAGGTGCTTTCGTAAATGCTGAAGAAGTCGGGATAGAATATTATGACCCTGTCATGGATCGGGAAGTTGAAATAAGCGTTCTGCATCTTGTTCCTACAGTAAAAGCTCTGTTTAAGTTGGGTAATTTGGGAATAATATCGACAATAGGGAAGGAAAAGAAATTTGGAGAAACGTACTTACTTGAACCCAGGCGTGAGAAAGACTTAATGGCACGGATTTCCAGCGCTTATTCTAAGATGGCATTTTCGCTGCTTGCGCTCTGAATATTGTGAGTCCACAGGGACTCGAACCCTGAACCAACAGCTTAAAAGGCTGCTGCTCTACCAGTTGAGCTATGGACCCTTGATCTCAATATTATAGCTTATTTTTTTAAGAAGTTTGAGGTTTTAGTCGTTCTCTTCCTCAGTATTATCAATAGCGTTATTTTTGTTATCTGGCTTGTTGTCGCATTTGTCGGGATGTTTCTCACAGAAATCTGCCGCTTTGTCGATGATAGATTCCGTTGGGGTGGCCGTCGGGGTTTCAGTCGGTACGGCTGTGGGTTGGGTTGTCGGGGTTGGTGGGACAGGAGTCGCTGTCGGGGCGGGGGTATTGGTTGGAAGAGGGGTCGCCTGTTTCTGAACGATATCCTCCATTTCTTTGATCACTTCCTCGATATTCTGTTGAGTATCGTCAATTTCCTCAACAATCTGGGGATTTTGAACTGGAGCGGAGGTTGGTGTTTTGGTTGGGGTTGTTTTTGTTACGTTGCCTGTATTTGAAGTTGTGGACGGAGGATTTGTCGGGTTGGAGGTTGTTGTATTTGTTTGCTGATTGGTGGTATTGGTGGGGCTAATGAAGTTTTGTTTCTGTTGTCCGAGTCCGGTTGAGACGATGTTAAGCTGGGCTACGTATTTTTTGGCGGCGGCTTTTTTTTCCGCCGGATCTTCGATCATCGTGATCATATAAGCGGCAGAATCAACCTCTTCGTTGAGTCGGTTCAAACTTTCGCTTCCGTATTGGGAAGATAAGACCTGGGTAGTTTCGCTGAACCGTCGGGCGACAAACTCTATCTGCAGGTCTACCTGCTTATTTAGGAATCTGCTCGAAGCCAACATGACTTTTTCGTAACCGAGCTTAAATCCATAAAGGGAATCGCCGGGAATGGAATTTTGGGCAGCAATCGTCATCAACGAAAATATGACCGAAACAAAGAATATAATCCAGGTAGAAGAATCTATAAATTTTTTTAGCGTGCCCATACTCTTGTTTAAGAGTAATTATTTTACTACTTTATGTCAAGGACTATCTGCTAGAATTGTAAGGATATGTCATGGATATTCTATGTTTTGACGGCTAATAGCCTTTTTGCCGCAAGTTCGATTTTCGACAAATTTTTCAACTCTAAGAGAATAAAAAGCGTATATGTCTACTCGGTCGTTCTTAACTTCATATACCTTGGTTTTTTCGCCGCGACGGCTTATGTAATAAAAGATACGTTCGTGATCAATAGTTCTTTTTATTGGGCAATCTTAGCTGGGTGTATATACTTTTTTATGTGGCTTGTATTCTGGACGGCCCTTAAAATGGTCGAAGTCTCGAGGGCGTCGGCGCTTTTCTTCACCCAACCGGTTTTCAACGCTTTCCTTGCCATATGGTTTTTGAACGAAACTCTAAGCCCAAACAAATGGGTAGCGATAGGCTTAATCGTAGCCGGCGCCATCCTCAGTTCCTGGGACAATAAAAAGAGCGTAGGCTTTAACAAAGGGTATCTCTTTGTCATTGCGGCGGCGATCCTCTCGGCTTTAGGTAATACCGTCGCCAAGTACGCCATGTCGGGCTTGCCCGCTTTGACCGTTAGCACAATCGGATTTTTCGGGTCAGTGCCCTTGTACTTTATACTGTTGGCACAAAAGGGCGTCTTTAAGGAAGTTAAAACAGTCCTTGGAGATACGACAACCATGAAAAGGTTTTTTTTGAGGGGGGTGGTTGGTTATGCGGCTATATGCGCCTTTATGCTCGGGGTTGGAGCCGGACCGATATCACTGGTAGTCGCCTTATCCGGTACCCAGCCTTTATTTACCCTCATTTTCTCCCTTGCGGCCGGGTTTTTCCTGTCCAAAATGATCAAGGAAGATACAACCAGGTCGGCCGTTATTACGAAAACGGCTGCCATAGTTCTTATAGTTATTGGTGCGATAATAATCAGTTTCTGATAGAATCAAGGGATGAATCCAGAAATACATACTCTTGAAAACGGTCTTCAGGTCATTTTCATAGATACAAAAACATTCCCGACCATCACCACCCTTCTTTTGGTTGGAGCCGGAAGCCGGTACGAAAACGAAAAAAACAACGGAGTGGCCCATTTTTTCGAACACATGGCTTTTAAGGGAAGTAAAAAATACCCCAATTCGTTTGTGATTTCGTCAACTATCGAGGGCAAGGGAGGGGTTTTCAACGCCTTTACTTCAAAGGACCATACCGGATATTGGATTAAATCAACGAGTGAACATTTTCCGACGGTTATTGACGTAATATCTGACATGGTTCTGAATTCAACCTTGAGCATTGAGGAGATAGAGCGGGAAAAAGGCGTCATAAGCGAGGAGATAAATATGTATGAGGATACGCCCCAGCGGAAGGTGGGGGAGATATTTGAGGGATTACTCTATAAGGGCAATCCCTTAGGATTTGATATCGCGGGTGACAAAGAAACGATCCAGAAGTTCGATAGAAACACGTTCGTTGAATATATAAATAGCCTTTATCATCCAAACAACTCTGTCCTCGTAATTGCGGGTGGAATAAAAGACAAAGACGAATACCTTCAAATGGTCAAGGACAAGTTCAAAGATTGGAAAAATGGTGAAAAAAACAAATATATTCCAATCATTGAGAGTCAGACAAAACCACAAACCTTGGTGAGGTACAAAAAGACCGAACAAGCCCATTTTTGTTTGGGTTTCCGGACCTTTTCGTTCAAAGACGATCGTAAATATGTCCTAAGCGTACTGTCGGCCATATTGGGTGGAGGTATGTCTTCCCGACTGTTTATCCAGGTTAGGGAGAGAAGGGGACTCTGTTATTACATATCAACCGGCAGCGAATTATACGAAGACTGCGGAAACGTCGTTACTCAAGCCGGTGTGACCAATAATCTTGCAAAAGTAAAGGAAGCTATCGAAACGATTCTCGTTGAGCACGAGAAAGTCTCCAAAGGATACATAAAGGACGACGAAATGAACCGGGCGAAGGAACTGATTAAGGGGAGGTTGCTTCTTTCTCTTGAAGACTCATCTCACATTGCCTCCTTTTTTGGCAACAGAAAATTGCTCCAGAATAAAGTGGAAACACCGGAAGAAGTCATAAAAAAGATAATGGCAGTATCGAAAGAGGACATTGTCAAACTCGCTAAAGAAATATTTATAAACAAGAATCTTAATTTCTCAATAATCGGGCCTTTTGAAAAAAACGACTTCGACTATATCTCCATAAAGTAATTTTTGTATAAATATTTTTCTTGAATAAGGATCTTCATGACGGTCTGAATCATAAATGTACACCTTTAAGTTTAGAAACGGTCGTTTCTAAATGGAAGTAATAGATGTAATAGATATTATAGAAGTTAAAGAATATTAAAGAATATAAAGATAATAAGGAACTTATAGATAATAAAGAATTTATCCTTGACATGGAACAAATGGATGCCATTTACTGAAATGTAAGAGAAGAGTAAGGTTCGTCTCGGTAATGACGTAAGAAAAATCCATGGAAAAAATCGAGGATATTTTACATAGAATGAGCCCTTCCCAGTTGAGGGCGTTGTTTGCGTTATCCAAGGCTAAAAACGGCCTCATATCTTCTGTTGGCCTAGACGATCAGTTGGGCAAGAAGGGTAAAGCTTTGGGTGGAGTTTTCTCTTCACTCATAAGAAGGAAAATAAACGGTGAGAGTTTGGTTATGCCTTGGGGAAAGAGTGAGGACGGTCGGGGATTGAGGTGGAAGTTGAACGATAAACTCATTACCCGTGACAGACTATTGAAAATTACTAAGGAATTATTAGGATGAGAATAAGGAAATTATTAAATTTGCTGCTTCTGAGCTTGATTATTCTGCCGTGGCAGTATCTTATATATTTTAGACCCGGCCCCGTTGAAGCTTTGACTCACTCAATTACTTCAAAAGTGGATTTCAACGGCGGTAATTCTATCAATACTGAAAGCATAAGTAAGGAGGGCGAAGTAAAGCTGAAAACCAATGTGACATGGAATGCTAGAGTTTTCAAAACACCAAAAATGGGCCTAAGTAATCAAACGGGTATTGTCAGCGACGGCAATTACATATACGCATTATTTAATTCTGACCGATATTTTTCTCGCTACTTGCCCGACGAAGATCGATGGCAAGAACTAGCCAAAGCACCTCATACATCATACGGAGGTACGGATCTTGTATTCTCGGGAAATTATATCTATGCGATTTACGGAGGATACCAAAAGGAGTTTAGCCGCTATACCATAAACACTAACACGTGGGAGGATTTAGCCAGTGCTCCCGACCTTTTTCTAGATGGATCGGCTTTGGGAACTGATGGGACATATGTTTATGCAAGTCGCGGTGGGTGGACGACCGATTTTTGGAGATACGACCCCTCGTCCGATGCTTGGACCATCATGGCCAATTCTCCGGCGGGTTTACAGCAGGGAAGTGACATACTCTACAGCGACGGCGCCTTGTATGTTCCAAGAGGTTACTATAACAACTTCTACAAATATGACATTGCTTCAAACACCTGGTCATCGCTTGCCAATATTCCGGCGGATTTTATTAATACGAATAATGAAAAAAGAAAAATCTAAAAAAACTAATACTTCCGTCGAGGTTGGCAATAAACGCATCACAGACGTGATTTTGCCGTTTTTGCTGGTATTTGGTTTGACGCTAGCGATGTCTTTAGCGGGTTCGAAGGTTATGAAATCAAATAAGAGTAAGGCCAGCGCAGATTTGTTATTGAGTTCGGCGAACATATCCAAAGATAAAATAAGGGAATCTTTGGAAATCGTAAATGGAACATATTTGGATCCAATGACTTTGATAAAAGTTATAGATAAAAATCCTTCAGATATGGTAGTTATAGATATAAGGTCAAAAGATGATTTTAATAGAGGTCACATCAAAAGCTCAGTCAACATGTCAAAAGACGCAGTTATGAAGGATTACAGGGGCTTGAGGAATAAGAAAGTAATTGTTTACGGCGAAAATTCTTATGATCCGGCACCCAAGGATGTTGCCATATTTCTTCTTGGAAAAAGAATCGACGCTAGAGTTCTTGCTGTCGGCTGGAATGAGTTCAGACACTTCAGAAATCTTTGGGTACCTGAGGGTATGTGGAACAAGATTGACGTGAATAGGTACGTATCTGATCAGGAATAGCACTCTTCTGTTGCGGTGTGTATTCTAAACAGGGCCTCACAAAGCCCTTTAGATTTCATGTTTATAGGCTAAATAGACTAAGATAATAAAATCTGATATTATAATATTTAATCATGGAGACAATTTTTCTTTCATCGTTCTTTTTAGTATTTGGGGCTTCAATAGGTTCCTTTTTGAATGTATTGATTGACAGGTTACCCAATGATCAAGGCCTAAACGGCAGATCAAAATGTGACTATTGCGGGAAAAAAATAGCCTGGTACGATTTATTTCCGGTTTTCTCTTACTTTATACTTAACGGAAAATGCCGTTATTGCAAAAAAAAATTATCGTTTCAGTATCCCTTAATTGAGATTTTAACGGGCATAATATTCCTCTTGGTTTTCCTGTCCGGAAAAGGTTCCTCGTATTTTAGCCTATTTGCCTTATTGGGGATTGTGTCGAGCTTAATTGTCATTTTCGTGTCAGACCTCAAATACCATCTTATTTCTGACTATCTGTTAGCTTCTTTGGCTGTTTTTTCGTTTATTTTCCATTTGGCCAATTCGCTCACTATCCAGTTTATTTTTAAGGAGAAGATTGTATCGGCTCTTATTGTCTCTTTGCCGATTTTCCTCATTTATTTTCTTTCGCACGAGAAAGCCATGGGATTGGGAGACGTTTATTTGACGGCGATAATGGGGTTTCTTCTGGGATGGGGAGCCGGATTTTTGGCTCTATACTTCGCATTTGTCACGGGTGCAATTATTGGGATAGTGTTGATGGTTAGCCACAAAAAAAAGATCAAAAGCAGAATTCCATTCGGCCCCTTTCTGGTTTTTGGGACAGTCTTGATGATATTCTGGGGAGATTTGGTTTTGGATCTTGTAAGGTCGATCTACGGAATCTAATATACATCTCCGTGATGTATTGAGTATTCACCTCTTTGACGGTAACATTCAAGTATAAAATGACCGTAATTGAAAGAATAACTTCGCGATTCAGAAAAACCCCCGCAACCCAAGAGGCGCCAAAAATCTTAACCGACCTGACATTTCACGCACGCCAGAAAGATGAACTGACAAAAAAAGAATACAGGACGGGATTGCCTTTTGATATCAAAGTCAGTAACGGCGGATTCACCTTAACGAGGGAGGGCCCACCCTTCAACGAAGACCAAGGGATAAGGGTTTTTCTTATTGATAACCAGTCCTTAGACAGATTGTATGACGTAGCTTCAAGATCAGATAATGTAACTCCGGAAATTTTTTATCGTTTCTTAAAAATGTACGAACGTAAAAACGGAAACTTGGGGAGATATCTGGCGTTAAATAAACACGGAACCGTGAATATGGACGGGGAGAGAATGAGAAAAGGCTATACGATAATCGTAAAAAAGGTAGACCATCCCACGAAGGAAAAATACCGGATTCCTGATGAGGCGAGGATTAAGTTCACGCCAGAAAAAGGTTTTGAAGCGCAAACGACAGAACGGGTGATACCTTGGTTCAAAGACAGGTCCATAGATTTGACCGAAGCCACCCGGAACGTTGCTGCCTTAAACATAAAAGAACCCCGTGAACAACCCGGGCTTCGGACATTCTTGAAGACAGGAGGCTTCAGCGACGAGGAGATAACGCAAGCGTTTGAAAGGCAAGACGTAAAAAACGGCCTTTTCAAACCAAATAACAATACCCTGATAATCAAATCACTAAGGGAGGGTATGGGTTCGGTTCCGGCGTCGCCGGTTGACGCATCTATATACAGAAATGAAGAGGGCATTCTTGTTGCTAGGGTGACCGGTAAGGGCGGTTTAAACGGAATCTCTATAAACGGCCAGATGCACGTACTTAACCCGGATCAGAAATCGCTAGACGTACCATTGACCGAGATCGACCACGCTTCGCTTTCCTTTTGGTTTGAGGCCGATTCCGGAAAACACCGTCGCCGGGCTTTGGAATTGAGACTCAATGCCGTAAATAGCCACGTCATTGCCGAATTTGCGGCCGGAATCGCCGAGGTGCCGATGTTGCCGTTTAACCCATCGGCTGGAATTGCGTTAGCGTCTATGACCGAAGAACAGAAAGAGGCTCAACGAAAGGCAAAGGAGCAATTGGCGGAGGCCGACAGAAGAAGAAAAGTAATCTCGGAAGAGGCGGAGATGGGAATGAATATAAGGCTATTTGAATATGGGAGTGGACAATCGGTCAACGGGCAAACCGCAAAAGCCCAAACCTACCAGGAGGGAGATGAAAAAAGACTTAGCGATATGATTGAAGAATTGAAACGAATGAAAATTATCACGGATTAAGTTTGGATTTCTTTTTCAATTAGAGAACGCACGTATACCGATTTCGGGATTTTCTTCTTCTTTGACACGTCCTCAAGAAATCCGGCGATTTCTGAGGTGATGAAAAAGGTAAACCTCTGTTCACATTTTCCACGGACGTAGTTTATGAAGTCGGAAAGGATATCCTTGAGGCCATCAATCTTGTATTCTTCGCATATGAGCTTTTCGTCGTTATAGCTTGACAGAAGTGTTGGAGCTTCGTTTGTGTGAAGCAAAAGCACCGGCTTTCCAAGATTGAGGGCGAGTGAGATCTCAAAACCGACGCTTATTGATGGGAAGGAGGTTTCAACCACCATGCAGTCGGAGTCCATGATCCATTTTTTGAGCTTTTTATGGAATTTTTCCCTTTCCGATTTTGCCTGCATGTTAATTTGATTTTCAGATACTTTTATAATATGATCTGACTTAACCTGGTGGTGGAGTTTTTGGAGGATCCCGATGATTTTCAGGTAGTTTTGAAGATAGTGTTTTTTTCCGACGATCGAAGCCGTGAAATAGATTTTCATATCGCCACCTTTATTATATCATGAGCAGCAACAAAAATAAAAAATACATAGTCTACGTCGGGGTAGTTGGGCAGATTGCGGTCGGGAAGGGAGTCCTGGTTGAATATCTTACAAAAAAACTCGGGTTCATTTCTTTTTCATTGTCATCAATCCTTCACGAAGAGCTCAAAAAGAAAAACATAAAGGAATTTACCCGTAAAACCCTCCAGGATATGGGAGACGAGTTGAGGCGAAAGAGTGGCGACGCCGTATTGGCCGAGAAAGCCATAGAATCACTCTTGAAACAAGGTAAAAACAGGGTCGTCATAGAAGGTATCAGAAACCCGGGCGAAGTCGAATTCCTCAAGAAAAATCCAAACTTCGTCCTCATAGGGGTTAAGGCAAATCGGGAGTTGAGGTTTAAGAGGCTTCTTAAGAGGGCCAAGCCTTGGGACCCCAAAACCTATGCCGATTTCGTCAAAGTCGACAGACGCGATCTTGGGATAGGTCAGGGGAAGTCCGGCCAACAGGTTGGGAAGTGCCTTGCCTACTGCGATTTCACCCTCACGAACAATAAAGACACGAAAGATTTACAAAG
>JAANMU010002922.1_pt1 | contig 11834 bp, 10 predicted proteins | sample 7279701 | NCBI WGS metagenome assembly JAANMU01 (sample SAMN14094539, study PRJNA606508) | bioreactor metagenome | isolation source: A lab-scale SPAN reactor treating ammonium-rich wastewater day 57 | place: Ireland: Galway | collected 2017-03-13 | reverse complement strand
GCCTCGAAGCGATTCGGTTTCGCCAGCAACGCAACGACGAACACTCGGTGAATGTGTTTCTCCGACACCGGTTTCACGGCCTTCGCCGCCGTCCGGCCAAGCTTCGGCAACGATTTGTCCTTCGCTGCCGCCGCGCGGTATTCGTCCACGCTGACGATTTTTCCGCGAAGGTAGATGTCGTCGGACAGGAGTGTGCCATCGCTCAACCAACTCCGGCTGCGCCCGCAAAACTCCCCGCGCACGGTGGACAGTTCCATCTGGAGCTTACCGTTGTCGTGCCACGCGCGCTGAACGCCCGAGCCTTGAGTCGTCCGGTATTTGCCGAGCAAGCGGCCCGACTCGCTCCACTGGCGACAGACGCCATGCAGCAGACCGTTGGCGTAGCGCTCTTCGGAAGCGAGGCGTCCGTTCTTGTGCCAGACGCGGGCAACACCGTGCCGTTGACCGTTTCGGAGAGGCATTTCTTCGCGGAGCAGACCGTTTCGATACCAGGATTTTTGAATCGTGGTTCTCACGTCATGTGTATTGCACTTCGACCATTGAACGTGAATTTCGCCCCATTAAACACGAATCCCGAAAGAAAGCATAGCAGGAGTTACCCTGATTTCAGTGATTTTTTCGCCTTCCGTCACCCAGAGACGACAGACTCCCGCGATGAAATCCTAAAGGCAAAACTCCCTGGCGGCGGCGGGCGGGTCAAGGTGGAGGCGGGGGCAGCCGGGGCGCACAACCTTGAGGCGACCGCCGCCGCCATACAATTGAACGGGGTTTCATCGCGTTGTCCCAGAGCGAGCCGAATGGCTCGCCAAGTGATTTTCAAACCGGTAATAATCAACCAGCAGAGAATGTTCCCATGAGCAAGCCGAGCGACAGACCGAAAAGCCGGAAGGCAGCCCAGCCGAAGCCGACTGACTACAACGAAGTCTTGGTCGGAGTGGTCGAATTGCTGGACGTGGCGCGGCGCGCATCGGCGCGTGTCGTGAACTCGCTGATGACGGCGACGTATTGGGAGATCGGGCGGCGTATTGTTGAGCATGAACAAGGCGGAGAAAAGCGAGCGGGTTACGGCGAGGAGGTAGTCAGAAGAATTTCGGATGATTTGACCCGCCGCTTTGGTCGCGGTTTCGGCCCAGCGCAAGTCGCGGCCATGCGGCAATTTCATCAGGCCTTTCCATTGCCGGACAATTTCCAATCAGTGATTGGAAAATCTGACAAACTCCAATCAGCGATTGGAGAATCCTCTGCGAGCCTTGTCCCCGCACCAATTGGTCAATCGACAATTGGCCAATTCATTGGGCATTCCTCGGTTAATTATTCGCGCGCACTCGAACGGCTCGGCCAGGTCGCCCTCGTGTTCCCGCTGCCGTGGACGCATTACGTCCGCCTTCTGCGGGTTCGCAATGCGTTGGCGCGCGAGTTCTACGTGAGGGAGGCGCTGGCGGGAGGTTGGTCGGTGCGACAACTGGCCCGCCAGATCAATTCACAGTTTTACGAGCGCACCGCCTTGTCGAAAAACAAAACCGCGATGCTGCTCAAGGGCGAGAAGCCCAAACCAGATGATGCCGTTTCCGCCGACGAGGAAATCCGGAATCCATTGGTGTTGGAATTCCTGAACCTCAAGGACGAATACTCCGAGAGCGATTTGGAGGAAGCCTTGATTCGACACCTCGAAACTTTCCTGCTCGAACTTGGCGATGATTTTGCCTTCGTCGCCCGGCAGCGGCGGCTGCGTATCGGGCACGAGTGGTTTCGGGTGGACCTGCTATTTTTCCACCGCCGCCTCCGCTGCCTCGTCATCATTGACTTGAAGATCGGTGGACTTGTTCACGCCGATGTGGGCCAGATGAACCTTTACTGCAACTACGCGCGCGAACATTGGATGAAGCCCGGCGAGCATCCGCCCGTTGGTTTGATTCTTTGCACTGACAAGGATGACGCGCTCGCCCGCTACGCGATGGACGGTTTGGGGAGCAAAATGCTCATCCGGGAATATCTGACAGCGCTGCCCAAAGAGTCTGCCCTCGCTGCAGAACTTGTCCGCACCCGCGAACTGCTAGAACGGCAAGCGGAACTTCGCCGAGTTGCTCGTGATAAATCAGATTGAGGTTTCTGTTTGCGAAAGACTAGGAATCACCCAACCCCAACCTTTCGCAGGTATGAAACGCCGCCAAGAATGATTTCGGGTTGTGGAGAAATCGCTTGTGGGCGGAATCATTCAGGCGTTTCTGATTAGCCGCAAAAGCTGGGCAGACGTAACCCCAATTGGAGCGTTGAGCAAAGTAGATGATAAAATCAATGTGCCTGTCCTTCCACAAGTTCGCCACATGACGATCTTCTTCCTGGGATTCAAGCGATTTGATCTGGAGTCGGTAGGACTTGGGGCCATCGGATGCGATGAGGTCAACTGCATGTGCCGCATCAAGCAGCGGCGCAAATACCTGCCATCCGCCGTTCATCAACCAAGTGGCAACGAGCAGCTCGTAAGAGTGATTCTTGTGCAACCTGGCGTGGGCCTCTGTCATTCCAGTCGTTCGCTTGGGCATACCTGTGGATTGTCCGAAGCGTAGCGGAATACTGTCAACCGCATTGTGGCAATGCCGAAAGCGGCAATCAGACTCTGTCTCCAATTTGTATGTGGGTTTGAGGTGGCTTCGGTCTGCGGTCGGGGAGCGGGGAAAGTGGAGCGGAGGACGGAGAGTAGCGAATAGCGAATCGTAGCCGGAGCGAAGCGTCCCGCCGCCGAGCCGCAGACGGAAGCCCTCCGCACCTTGCGGACCTGGACCATTCAAGCTCGTGACGAGCGCGTGGTTTGCGGAGTGGAACGGGCGTGGTCGAGAGGGGGAAAGGGCCGACCGGCAGCCCGTGGAGCGAAGAAAACCGCGCGTTGGTCACGGCAACCGGCAATGTCTGGAATCCAATCGGCAATTGACACATTGAGCGGCGAGTTCGGCTTTGAGAGATGAATACGCGTTCACTATCGTAAATCGCCGTGCGAATTCAGGATTATCAGCAGCATCTAGCGTCACTGTCGTTTGGCAAGCGACTGCCGACTGCGGTGTATGTGTATTGGGTTGACGGGATGGATTTCGGCATAGCGCTGAACGAACTTGTCGCGACGCTGGCAGCGACTCATGGGATTGGAGTCGAATTCAACGTAATCAAATTCCGAACCGACGAGCTCAAGATTTCGTTTCTGAGCTATCCCGATTTCGTGGAGGTGGCGCATCCGGCGCTTCGACATGCGGTGACGGTGGACTTGGTGAGTCGCAAGGTACGCCACACGGACTACGCGAAGAATCACAATCCGCCAATTTTGCACCGAAAGGAGATGTTTCTGCGGGAAGATCATCCGCGGCGGCGTGAATTCGCCACCCTGACACGCGCGGAAGAAGATGCTGGGCTTTACGAGCACACGGCAACAATCGGGTTCAAGCTAAATTGGGAGCGGTTGCTGGAGGTCAAGCGACTTCGGATTGAAGGGCACACGCTGGTGAATGCAGATTGCGAGGGCACACCTCATCCGTCCTTCGACCACCTCGCGGAGAAGGGAGTGTTGGTGGAGAGGCACAAAACCGCGCTGACACGCTACGAACTGTCGAAGCCAGTGAAGACCGTGTTGGAGTATGGGGTGCTCAAGCCGGACATGACGTTTTTTGATTACGGCTGCGGACAGGGCAGCGATGTCCGGGGACTGCAAGCGCTGGGTCATCAAGCTGAGGGATGGGATCCGGTGCATCGGTCCGATGCGGCCAAGCGTGAAGCCGACATTGTGAATCTAGGCTATGTGCTGAATGTGATCGAAGACCCGGCGGAGCGATTGGAAGCGCTCGTGGACGCGCATCGGCATTGCAGAAAGCTATTGGTGGTTTCGGGATTGATCAACGAAACCGTGGACCTTGCCAGAGCACGACAATATTCCGATGGAGTCCTAACCCGCGCGAATACGTTTCAAAAGTTCTTTGAGCAGCAAGAGCTCCAGCAATACGTGGAGGACGCACTGGACACCTCGGCTGTGCCGGTCGCGCTAGGAGTGTTTTACGTCTTCCGAAACCCGGCAGACCAGCAGGATTTTTTGTCGGCGCGTAGTCGGCGCACGATTGACTGGACGCAAATCAGCGCGCGGTTGGGGCTGGGCGGGCCACGAACCTTGTGGAAGGCGCTGTATGACTCCAACAAGGAACTGCTGGATGGATTTGGAAAACTCGCGCTGTCATGGGGCCGCTTTCCGACGGACAACGAGTTCCCGGCGGCGGCAGAACTGACAGCGCGACTTGGCTCAATGAAACGGGCGTTGCGGGCGTTCGTGCAAGGGGGCGGCGCGGAAGGTGCGACTTGGGAAGCGGTTCGCGCGCGTTTTGGCATCGGGATGCCTCCGAAGCGGCGAATTGTGTCGGCGCCGGGACGGCCACGCGGATGCGTTGACGCGGAAAAGCCATTGCCAGTTGCGAGCCCTGGAAAGTTCTGGTCAGCGGCGCAGTCGAGGACGTTGACCCGCCGAGGTCATGGACTGACGGCGGTTGAGGTCTGGCCGCTACCACTGCCTGATCGCGGATAGCGGAAACCGATGCCTGCCCGTGTCGAAGGTCAGTTCCTTGCCGCGTCTGCGGGCGTGGAAAGGACGCAATCGCGGACTGTTCGCGGACATGGACAACGCGCGGATGCGCCCTGTGCGTGGCCAAATCAGGTGCGCGGACTGGCTGTTGTCGTGGCCGCGAGCCGATGATGTTGCGCGATCGTTCAGCGCTCACACCGCGACACATTCGCGGACGCAGAATCCTTGTGGCAACAAGGGGTAAGGCTTGTCCTGTATTAAACGTGATGGGAAACACATTGCCTCCTTTGGTCCAGCATTTCATCGCGCCAGTTCTTCAATTGCGCGGTGACGGCTTCAATGCGGCTGGTTTGTTCAATAGCGCTTACTTCGATGCGCCCCGCGTGAAGAGCGCCGGCTGACGATTCCGACAGTTGCATCACTGAGTGTTCCGCGTGGGTGTTTAGCCGTTCACCGAGTTTGGTGAGGACTTCGATGGCAGTGCGGATTTGGGCGGTGGTGGGAGTTTGCATAATCAGATGCGGATGCCGTGCGAGGATTTGCGGGCGGGCTTCTGCCGCCGTTTGGGTGTTGAGGGAGCAATCAAGAGTGCCTGGGGAATTTGTTCAGCCGTGACTGGATGTGCCCACGGACACTCGAAGCCGAGTTTTCCAGCAGCTTCTTCCGCAGCACTCTTGGATGAGGCTTCAATCACGGTGCGGAGAGGATCACCCAGCAGCCGGGCATATTCGCGGTCGGTGTAATAAATGCCCCAGAGCTGTCCGTCGGCTTTTTCAGTTGTGCTCGTGCTCACGTAGTCAGTTCAGCACAAGCAGAGGACGGGCGGATGTATCAGTTACACAACGTGCGCGAGAAGTCCTGTTAGCGTCCGTAGTGTGGTCACAGCCAAGACGCAATACAGCCTGTCGAACGCGAAAGAATACTTCGAGGAACATCTTTGCGTTGGCGACTACTACGATGAGGGCCAGCGCGTGTCCGGGGAATGGCAGGGGATCGGCGCGGATCGGCTCGGTCTGGCGGGCAAGGTGCGCGCCGATGACTTTTTGCGGCTCTGCGAGAACCAGCATCCCGCAACAGGAGAGACGCTGACGCAGCGATTGAACAGCACGCGGTCAGAAGGCGGTGAGACTGCGGCCAACCGCCGAATATTCTTCGACTTCACGTTCTCACCGCCCAAGTCCGTTTCGCTCGTGGGATTTCTTGGCGAGGACGTTGGCGTTCTTGAGGCCCATGCGCGGGCGGTGAAGTCGGCACTACGCGAATTCGAGGAGTTTGCCTCCACTCGAATTCGCACGGGTGGAGCGCAGAGTGATCGGCGCACGGGAAACTTCTCCGCAGCGTTGTTTACACACGACACGTCGCGCGCCCTTGATCCGCACCTGCACACTCACTGCATCGTCTTCAACGCGACGTTCGATTCTGTAGAGAACCGCTGGAAGGCGCTGCAAAACTACGAACTGCTGCGCGCACGGAAATTTGCCGAGAATGCCTATTACCACGAACTCGCCCGCGAGTTGCGCGGATTCGGCTACCGCATCCGCAACCTGCCGCGCGGTGATTTTCTCGTGGAGGGAATCCCAACCGAATTGTGCGACCGCTTCTCCAAGCGGGACTCGGAGATAGACAAGGCGTTGGCGAAGCTGCTGGCGGAGAAGCCCGAGTTGGCTGGTGGAAACATCGCGGACCTGCGCGCACGTCTCGCGACTGAAAAGCGGACGCGAAAGCAGAAGGATTTGAGCCGCGATGAACTGCGGGCGCTCTGGGACGCGCAATTGAGCCAAGCCGAGCGCGAGCTTCTGCGCGGATTGGCGAAGAGCGTTAGTGGTGATGAGAACCAACGCGCGTCCGTTTCGGTCGCCGAGGCGGTTCAGTGGGCGGAGGAGCATCTGTTTGACCGGAACTCCGTCGTGCTGGAATGCCAGGTGTGGCAGGAAGCCTTGGGGCGGGCGCGCGGGGAGAACTTCTCCGTTGCCGAACTCAAGGGCTTCACCGAACGGCGCGGATACGTTCGGGATACTGAGCGGCCCGGCGAAGTGACCAAGCGCGACGTGCTGATGCGGGAATGGGAGATCGTTCAGACTGCGAAGGAAGTTGTCGGGGATTGCTGGCCTCTCGTGGCGAATCCGCTGCCGACGAATCCGAAACTCGATGACGAACAGCGCATGGCTATCGAAGGACTGCTCGCCTCGACAAATCTCGTTTCGGTATTTCGCGGCGGTGCTGGAACAGGCAAGAGCTACGTCTTGCATGAACTTGTCGAGCAACTGCGGCACGCGAAGCGACCGGTGGCAGTTCTTGCCCCGCAGCGCCAGCAGGTCGTGGACATGGAGAAGGCGGGCTTTCCTTCGCCAGCTACGGTTGCCAGCTTTCTCACCAAGGGGGAATTGCCAGAAAAGGCCGTAGTCGTAGTGGATGAGGCTGGCCAGCTTGGCGGGCGTCAAATGCTGGCGCTGCTTCGTCTGGCCAAAGAGCGGAATGCCCGCGTTGTTCTCTCCGGCGATACGCGCCAACATGGAGCGGTTGAAGCGTCGGATGCGCTGCTCGCCATCGAACGCCATGCGGGAGTGAAGCCGGTGGAACTGCACAAGATTCGACGGCAAGACCCTGGCCTTGGCAGCGACACCAGTGAACGCGCCCGCATCAAGCGGTATCGGAAGGCGGTGGAGTTGGCAGCCGCTGGGAAGATGGGCGAATCGTTCGAGCGCCTCGACAGGATGGGTGCGGTCGTCGCGTGCAGCTTAGGTGAGCAGGCGGACAAGCTTGCCGATGAATATCTCCGGCTGGCGGAGCAGAACGCTTCAGCCGTGGTCGTCTCTCAGACCTGGGGTGAAGTTCATCGGGTCAACTCGTGCGTGCGGGATGCCCTCAAAGCCAAAGGGCTGCTTGGCGCAAACGATTCCACGGTTCAGGTGCTGGAACGAGTGGACCTCACCAACGCGCAAAAGCGAGACGAGCGGTTCTTCCCACAGGGTGCTGTCATTGTCTTCAACCAAAAGGTGCGTGAGGCCGAGCCTGGGGCGAAAGGCAAGCTGTCAGGAATTCTCAAGTCAGGGCTGCTGGTCGAGGTCGGCGGGCGATTCGTCACCGTGTCCAACAAGATGCTCGACCGCATTTCGGTCTGCCAGATGCGCGAAGTTGAGATTGCCTCCGGCGACCGACTGCATCTGAAGGCCAATCGCAAGCTGGATTCGGGCGGCCGTGTCACGAACGGGGAACTCGTGTCCATAAAGTCAGTTCGCGTGGATGGCGGCATTGAACTCACCGATGGCCGGGTCTTGGACGCGAGCTTCCGCGAGTTCCTGCCCGGTTATGCGGTCACATCTTATGGCTCGCAAGGCAAGACCGTTGATTACGTTCTGTTCTCCGATTCAACCATCAAGGCCGCGACAAATGCGCAACAGTGGTATGTGACCATCTCGCGCGGTCGGCGAGGCATCCGCATCTTCACGCCGGACAAGCAGCAACTTCGCGAGAATGTGACGCGCTCCGGTCATCGCCCGCTGGCGCTGGAACTCGCCGTCGGCTTCACGCCTGGTCGCGGCCTTCGCCTTTGGGATCGGCTGCACGGCTATCTGTTGCGGTTCGGTCGCCGCGCAGCGGACAATTTCTGCCGCCTAAAACTCTCTCGTCGCCACCGTCATCAACCCATTGAAACCCATGAGCACAAAATCACCCGAATGTTGGGCGAGCGATCCAAACGCTCGCGCGGTCAAAATCGAAGTATCGGCTGAACAAAGCCTGCTGCTGCCGTTCGATCAGTTCGCCTTCGCTGAACTCAAGAGCGAGGGGAAGGAGCAGTGCCTCCGTTTGGTCTTCGCCACGCACGAGGTTACGCTCCGCGGCCACTCCCTGCGCCGCATTGAAACCACGATGCAGCGGATGGAACTATCCTTCCTAATGGCGCTGCCCAGCAATCAGCGGGCACTCGTTCCCGATGGCCAACCGGTAGTTCGCGAAATCGTCGTAACCGAGGCTGAGAAACAGCAGATGCGACCTCCAGGCGGCTCGGAGTGATTTGTCCGCTGAACACAATTCCTCAAATGCTTTGAGGATCGGTGTGCCATGAGGATGAAAATGGCTTCCAATTACGGAAGCCGAAATCGGCTAGCTGAAAAAATAGCCAAGACTGCGAAGACTGGTGTGGTTTGGGTTTCCAACGACGATGTGATCGAGAACTTCGATTTTGAGAAGTTGACCCGCTCGAATGAGGTCACGGGTGATTTTGATGTCGGCCTCGGATGGAGTCGGCTCACCGCTCGGATGATTGTGCGCGATGATGATTGCGGCGGCGCTCGCCATGATTGCTAAACGAAATACCTCCCTGGGATGACAGAGAATTGTATCCATCGTTCCAATGGACACCAGATAGTGACCTTTGATGCGCCGGCGTGTGTTGAGGATGAACACCACCAAACATTCACATTCAGAATTGAAGTAAGGATGGGTCGCGATATGCGCTTTCCAATAGGCGGCTGCCTGATCCGGTGTTTCGCACTGTTGCATGGTGTCGGGTGTAGGACATTCCCGAAGTGATACGATTTTCCATTCCTGCGGTTGAGCCGGGAATTTGATCGGCTTGACGACGCTTTTCGAGGGTTGCGGAGCGATTGCGGGGCATCCAGTGGAGATGAGGTTTTCCGTTGTATTCATGTTTTGCGTTTCGTTCTGAAGGAGCGGGACTGCTCTCTTCACCTCCACCCCGAGAGAGCAGCCCCGCTCCGAAACGAAACGCCCCCGCCTGTGTTCGCGCCGTCGGGCAGCGGAGCATCAGCAACTGAGTGACAGCGGGCGAAAAAGTGTTTCGCCCGCTGGCGCGAGGTTGCGCGGAGCAACCAGAGGCGCGAACACGGGCGGGATGAACACGACGGAAATTCTCATCGGCGGATGCCGGGCGAGTGCCACAACAAATTGAACCAGTCCCTCCGGACGGATGTCAGCGGTGCGCTATTGCGGCAGCAAGGTTTGGCCGCCAGCCCTACTCAAGGCCGAGTGCGTTTTTTATCACCCAGTGGGGTCTTCAAAATGCCGGGAAGCGTCTGGTCTTCGAGTTTGGCGAATTCGTCCAAACCAAACTGGATGGTGCACGGATCATCGCGAAGGCGGAACGAGCGGAAGACCCGATCCCACACTGAAAGCAGGGACGAGTAGTTGGAATCCGTTTCCGGCTGCCAGCGCGAGTGATGCACTTTGTGCATTGCCGGCGTGACAATGAAACAGCGGAACAGTTGATCCACTCGCCTTGGCAGGCCGATGTTGGCGTGATGAAACTGAATCACGGCGAGCAAAGCGGTTTCGTAGAGGACGATTTCCCACACGTGAATTCCCACGAGCAGAATCAGCGGAATCCGCAGGCAGTTTGAGAAAAGGATTTCCCCGATGTGGAAGCGGCTGGCGGTGGTCACGTCCATCTGCGTATCGGAATGGTGCGCGCGATGGAAGCGCCACAGGAACGGCACGCGATGATTGAAGCGATGCCACCAATAGGTCCAGAAATCCAACGCCAGCACGGCTGCGAGTGCGTGCCAGAGCGGCGGCACGTTGATCCAGTTGAGCAAACCGAAGCCATGGTGCGCCGCCCAATTTGCGGTTGCGGCCCAGATGCCAACGAACAAGAGCGCGGTCATTCCGCTGTTCAATAGCGCAATCGCGACGTTCCGCAGTCCGTGCCGGGCGCGTTGCCGCGCATTGTTTCGGAACATAGGCAGGAACGGCGTCAGCGTTTCCCACCACAGTAACAAAAACAGAAGGATAGGCCCGGTGGCCCAACGCAGTGGCCGGGCGCGGGCAATCGCTTCGTCGCCGACATCAGCTTGGTCGGAACGCAATGCGAACGGCAGCAGTCTCTCCCATTTGCTGTTGTAGGGATGAACCGTGCGGGCGGGTTGTCCGTGTTGTTCCAGCGCGCGTCCCTCGCTCGCCCAAACGAAGATCGATCCTGCGAGATTGAGGACGTTGGTGTGTCCATCCTGCACGAGCCGTCGCACTGATTCCGCCGAACGCCAGCCGATGGAGCAATACGCGACAATCGGTTGGCCGGAGGCAATGGTTTCGGGCGGAACTTCCCGCACGGCATTGGGCAGATGACTGACGTTAAACTCGTCCTCGGTTCGCACGTCGAGCAGCACGGGCGGCTCGCGATGGGGGTCGGCAAGCCAGTTGGTCAACTGCGTTGTGGAAATGGAATGCACGTCGGGGAAACGCGCCTGAACCGTCCATTGCGCCAGCTTCAAACTAGCTTGCTGCGGAACAACGCCGATCACCAGAATGAGCGTGAGCAGTGCAAGGAATCCCGCGAACAGCATCACGTATCTAATTTGCTTTCGCTGCGGCTTCATTCAATTTCCCGCCGGAGCACGGCGATAAAACCGCGCCAGCTTGTGCGGGCAAACGCCAAGGTGAAACCCGGTGATTATCATTTTGTTGGTCAGGGTTGTTCTGACAACGCCCAGGCGTTTCCAGCGTCGTCCCGAAGTGATGGCTGCCGCTTCAGCCGTGACCACGCGACCGAGTTTGCGCAGGCGGTGGTTCAATTCGTAATCCTCCATGATCGGCAAGTCGGCAAAGCCGCCGAGTTCCTCGAACAACGCCCGCCGCAGGAATTGCGTCTGGTCGCCATAGGGATTCTGAAACCACCGCGAGCGCAGGTTGGTAGTCCATTCCACCAGCCAGCGGCCGGTGAACGATTCCGCGACACGAAATCCGAATGAGCCAGCAACGACTCCTGACTTTCCCAGCGTGTCCTTCACGACGTGCATCCAGATTTCTGGCAACGTGGTGTCGGCGTGCAAAAAAAGCAGAACATTGCCCGTCGCTTGGGCTGCTCCAGCGTTCATCTGCCGGGCACGACCAGGCTCGGATTGGATCACTGATGCGCCACTGTTTTGCGCGACGGCGCAAGTCGCATCCGCACTTCCGCCATCCGCGACAATAATTTCGTGGGGCGAACATTTGCGCACGCCTTCAAGCGTGGCGGCGATATGCGCCGCTTCGTTCAACGCGGGGATGATGACGGAAACGCGGCTCAAGTCCGTATCGTCAACTTCAACGAGCCGCTTCCACGCAGCCACGTCCTCCGGGCGGTCGAGGTCCTCGAGCGGTGCGAGCAGCGCGGACTTGCTGTCGTTGCGTGCAAGGATTTCCGTGGATTGAGCAAGGACGGTTTCCGTTCCCCATGCGACGCCTTGGAAAAGTTCGGGCACGAGGCGCGTCAAGCCGACGAGGTAATAGCCGCCGTCTGTCGCCGGGCCGAAGACGACAGGATTTGTCTTCAACGCTTCAAACG
>JAANMU010002921.1_pt1 | contig 11839 bp, 7 predicted proteins | sample 7279701 | NCBI WGS metagenome assembly JAANMU01 (sample SAMN14094539, study PRJNA606508) | bioreactor metagenome | isolation source: A lab-scale SPAN reactor treating ammonium-rich wastewater day 57 | place: Ireland: Galway | collected 2017-03-13 | reverse complement strand
AGGATTTACCCAATTGAATCCCTGCCATCTTAAAATTGCGCTTACCACACCCATCAATGCACCGCCTGCAATAAATCCGGATGCAATTAATGTTCCGCGTTCTCTTCTTGCATTATTTATCTTTTCATCTTTACTGCGTGTTGAAACATAATGTGCAATTAACCCGCCAACTAAAAGCGGAGTGTTAAGTTCAAGCGGGATGTACATACCAAGTGCAAAAGCAAGTGCAGGCACTTTTATCATTGTAAGCACTAATGCTAAAATTGCACCTACAATGTAAAGCGTCCAGGGTGCGGGCTGCTGATCCATAAGCGGTTGTATTACAGCTGCCATTGCATTTGCCTGCGGTGCAACAAGTGAGCCTTCACCAACGAATCCATAAGTTTCATTAAGGATCATAATAACAAATCCAACTGTTAATGATGAAACCAGGACACCAAGAAATTTCCATTGCTCCTGTTTTAATGGAGTTGAACCAAGCCAGTAGCCAATTTTAAGATCGGTAATAAATCCGCCTGCCATTGAGAGTGCTGTGCAAACTACACCGCCGATTATCAGAGCAGCAACCATTCCTGATTCACCTTTTAATCCGACTGAAGTAAGAATAATTGAAGAAAGAATCAGTGTCATCAATGTCATACCACTAACCGGGTTCGTTCCGACAATTGCTATAGCATTTGCAGCCACAGTTGTAAACAGGAAGGAAATGATAAGGACAATTAATAATCCAGTTAATGCCCATCCCAAATTATTAACTACACCAAGATGGAAGAAAAGTAAAAGTAAGCCTGCGGTAATAATCAAGCCTACTACAATTATCTTCATCGAAAGATCTATCTGAGTTCTTACTGTTTTATTTGCACCATCTTTTTTATGAAAAATTTCTTTGAAGCCGAGAGAAATTGCATCACGGATAATTTTAGATGAGCGGATAATGCCGATAATACCCGCCATTGCTATTCCGCCAATACCAACATGTCTTACATATTGTCTGAAAATTTCTTCAGCACTCATAGCAGAAATTAATTTTGTAGCACCTGTTCCGAAAGTTTCAGTTAATCCGCCTCCGATGTATGATATTACAGGAATTAATAAATACCACGAAACAAAAGAACCGGCGGCGATAATTGCAGCGTATTTTAATCCAACGATATAACCAAGACCCATTACAGCAGCACCAACATTCAATCTGAATACAAGTTTGAATTTATCCGCAAGCATTTCACCAAATCCGAAAACTCTTGTAGTAAATACTTCGCTCCACCATCCAAAAGTTGCAATTATAAAATCATAAATTCCACCAATTAATCCGCTTACAACAAGTACAAGAGCTTGTTTACCACCTTTTTCACCTGCCACTAAAATTTCAGTAGTTGCAGTTGCTTCAGGGAAGGGAAATTTTCCATGCATTTCTGCAACAAAATATTTCCTGAATGGAATCAGGAAGAGTATTCCTAAAATTCCGCCAAATGCAGAAGCAAGAAATATCTGAAAAAAATATGCCTGAAGATTTAAGATATAAAGTGCAGGTATTGTAAAAATAGCTCCCGCAACTATTAACCCTGAGTTCTGCCCGATGGATTGAATAATTACATTTTGCCCAAGAGAGCCCTTTTTCTTTAAGAGAGTTGAAACACCAACAGCAATAATTGCAATTGGTATTGCAGCTTCAAAGACTTGTCCGATTTTTAATCCCAGATAAGCAGCTGCCGCAGAAAACAGAATTGCCATAAGCAATCCCATAATAACAGAATAGGGGGTAATTTCCTGCGGAACTGATTCAGCAGGCATTAAAGGTTTATAAGTCTCACCCGGTCCAAGCTCTTTATAAGCATTCTCCGGAAGTCCTTTTATTTGTCCGCCGTGGTCTTCACTCATTTTATTCTCCTCTATTAGAATTTAAAGTTAATTGGTAATTCATATTCTGCTTTTTCAGTTGTGGGCGATTTAAAATAAATTTTGCCATAACCTTCAGCATCTGCAGGAATTGTCAGTTCTGGTTTACTGAAATCAATATCAATGTATTTAATACTGTTTGGATAAAGTGTTAGTAAAGCCCTTCCACTATGTTTTACACTTACTGTTTGAGGTTCAGGAAGGAAAGTGATTTCCTCAACACTAAGATTAGCAGATAACTCTTTATGAGCAAATGCAGGGATTATTTCAAGTGTATAGTCTGCAGTTTCTTTATTCTTGGGCATTTCGATACTTAGATTTCCGCCGCTTCTGTAAGAAAGTCCGCTTTTGCTCAATGCTTTACCATTTTCATCAAGTATCTGAATTGCAAAGTCAGTTACTTTGCCATAATCTTCTTTTGTCATTTCAAATGAAAATTCCTTTGAAGCTTCACCTTTGTTTAATGTAAAAGGCATTTTGTATGTTCCATTTCCATCAACAGTAAGATTATATTTTCTCTGATAGCCGAACATTTCAGCATCAATATTATAAGTTTTTACTTCGTTAAAGTAATTAACAACTTCAATGCGTTTATCTGTAGATGACACTTCTTTTGAATCAACAGTATGTATTGATAAAAACTCAACTGCAAGATTATAAGTTGATGGTTCTGCAGCAAGAAAGAATCCATCAATATCAATTTCATAAACGCCGGGTTCAAGATCATAATAATAATTTTCTATTTTTTCATCTCTATTAACTGAGTAAAGAACGCTGGAAATATCAACCTGTATTCCGTTATTATTATGAAGAAAATATCTGCATCTGGAATATTTATTAGAGGAAGCATCTCTGCTAAGTGTAATTTTCATACTGTTTTGTCCGGCAGGCAAACTAACAAAATATCTTTTTATCATACCCTGCTGAACAACCTGATCTTTCCATTGCATTTTAAAATTATTTGTTGAGTTAAACTCAAATGGAATAACAACAGTTGCAATCATATTAAACTCAGGTGTTTTGCTTGCATCATCTCTGTAAGCTGTTATTTGCGCAGTATAAAGCCCCGGTTCTTTAATTTTTGATTTATCAACTTTAACATTAACATTTGCAAACTGATCATTTCGTATATAAACTTTTTTCTGAACAAGCCTCAGCCACTCTGCATCTGATTTAAGATTAAATACTCTGTAAAACTTATCAGATTTAATAGTATTCTCTCTTTTGATATTAAATGCAAATACCTCATCGCCTGTTAAAAATGATCCATCACGAATGTATAGATTTCTTGATTTGTTATCCGGTTGATTAGGTGCGAAAGATGAAACCGTGTAAGTTTCAAATTTTGAGATCTCATTATTTTTTAAATATTTTTTAAGCACATCATAAGCATTCATAACATTTATATAACCGGCACCCTGATCTAAGATAGTATAATCAGTCCATTTTACAGCACCTTCTCTGATTATTTTGTATAGAAGCTGTGAAGGAATCTTAACTCCCGGAAATTCTTTTTCAGCAGCACTTAATAAAAGTGCCATAACACCTGAAGTATAAGGACAAGCCATGCTTGTTCCCCACATTCTATCGCCCATTGAAAAATTTGGCACAGTAGAAGTTGCAGCTCCCGGAGAAATAATATCCGGTTTGCTTACTTCCCCTCCTCTGGAGCTAAAGTGCAAAAGAATATCTTTTGGTAAAATATTTCCATAATTATCGCGGGCAATTTCATCAGTTAAAACCGCACCAGATGAAAAGACAAAACTGCTTGATGATGGTAAACCTGAGGTTGATATTCCCGGACCTTCATTGCCGTTACTGGTGGAAACATATAGGTAAGGATTTTTACTCAGCAGTTCAGCAAGAAATTTTTCTATTTCGGATCGTGCTTCAATCTCGCTTCCGATACCAAAACTCATACTAACAATGCAGGGAGTTTTCATTTCTTTAGAAATCTTATCTGCATAAAGATACGCCTTCTTCATAGATTCAGTAACTGTTGCACCTCCGGGATAATTGTTATTTCCTAACTTAATTCCAATAACTTTGGCACCAGGAGCTACACCGTTTATACCTGCATCGCCAATATTGTATCCTGCGGCAATCCCTGCACAATGTGTTCCGTGTGAACCATCATCAAAAAACAGTGATATAATTTTTTCGTCAGGAAAAATATTTAAAGCCATTGTAAGAGGAGTTAACCCCTTTTGATTCTTTATTGTGAATGCATCAAAATTTTCCTTATAGTTTCTTAAAGGTTTTTCATCAGATAAATCACCATTGCCGTTTGTATCAAAGTAAACAACCCAATAACCTTCGGTTGTTTTATATGTTACCATAAAATATTTATCATCCTTAACTCCGTTTCCGTTCAAATCCTGTGCGCCAGAACCTGAATTTAAAAGATGAGTTTCATTCAGGACAGACATCCAGTAAACATCGTCTGCACTTTTTAACATTTTACTTTTATCAGCAAACACCGAATAACTCTTGTCTGTATTCTCAAAAAAGTCTTTCCCGTCTTTGCTGGTCAAATTAGCTTCAACAATCGGCATATCGCCTTGACCGGTAAAATCCTGCACGTCAATTACTTTTACTTCTCCGGTAGATGTTTTTAATAATCCATCAATTCCCATATCAACGCCTGTATCAAGGACTATAATTATAGTACCTCTGCCATCATATTCTGGATGGAGTTTGATGAATTCTTCGACTCCGGTATCTTTAAGTGAAAGAAATGTCTGTCCTTCTTCCTGAGGAAAAATTGCTAAAGTAAATAACAGCGCAAAGAAGAATAATAATCTGGTTTTCATGATAATTCCGTTATTTTAAGATATAATAATTTTTTGTGATGAGAGAATTAGGTATGAAGTAATATGTAAGCTGCTTCATAAATTTGAATTTAATTATAAAATTTATGTTTAAATTTACACACAAATAACCAGATTTTTCAAACAATTTGTTAAGTGTTTTATTATAACTGCCTCTTCGACGGAAGGGGAAAATCTGATTTATTATAAGGTGTAAGATTTCTTAATCGGGGATTCATCCAAATCGAAAATATTTTTAGACCGTCACTCTTAGTAAAATTGAAGTGTGACTTAAATAATTAAATTATGAAATCAAAACTTTACATCGTATCAACTCCAATTGGTAATTATGAAGATATAACTTTGCGTGCTTTGCGGATTCTGAAAGAATGTGATTTTGTTATTTGTGAGGAGTTTAAAGAAGCACGAAGATTATTAGCTCATTATAAAATTCAGAAAGAGCTGTTTTCACTTAATGAGCATAATGAAAATGAAGCTGCTAATGATTTAATTTTGAAATTACTAGAGGGAAAATCAGCAGCATTGATTTCTGATTGCGGCACTCCACTATATTCTGATCCTGGACATTTACTCGTTGCCCTCGCATTACAAAACAGGATTGATGTTGTTCCAGTTCCGGGTGCGAGTTCTTTATTAACAGCCTTAGTTGGCAGCGGATTTGATTTTGAAAAATTCTACTACTACGGCTGGCTTTCTCCAAAAAAAGATATAAGGAGAAAGCAGTTGTTGGATCTGAGAAAAAGAAAAGAAACAATTGTTCTGCTTGATACTCCGTACAGATTAAAATCTTTAATGGAAGATATTGTAAAACTTATTGGTGCAAATGTTCCTTGTGTGCTTGCATTTGAGTTGACTAAAGAAAAAGAAAAATTTTATCGTGGCAATACAGGTAAAATCTTGAATGTTATTGAAAGAGAAAAATTAAAGGGTGAGTTTGTATTAATAATTAAAAACCAATAGCACACTGATTAAGCTGAGCAAACAGCTTAATACAGATCAGTTTAAATCAGTCTAATCAGTTCAATCCGTGTTCTATTTCCTTAATAGTGCTATATTTTCAATATGATAGGTATGTGGAAACATATCAACCGGTCTTATCTTAATGAGTTTATAGCCAGCCTCAACCATTAACTTAATATCCCGGACCTGTGTTGCAGGGTTGCAGCTTACATAAACAATTTTTTCAGGAGATAAAGCAATAACATCATTGACTGTTGTGGGATGCATTCCACTCCGCGGCGGATCGATGATTATTACATCGGGCTTAGCTAATTTATTTTTATTAACAATCGGAAGAAAAGATTTAAAAAGATCTGCTGAAAAGAATTTTACATTTTGTGTTTTGTTTAACTCAGCATTAACGTGTGCATCTGCAATTGCCGATTCTACAGATTCAAATGTATAAACTTGTTTCGCTTTATCAGAAACATAAATAGCAATTGTTCCTGCGCCCGAATAAAGGTCATATATAATTTCATTCCCGGTTAACTCTGCGTACTCCATAGCAGTTTGATATAATTTTTCTGCCTGCAAAGTATTTGTCTGGAAAAATGAATTTGCACTTATTCTGAATTTATATTTTCCGATTGCATCGCAGATAAAACCCGAACCATAAATCACTTTTTCATAATCACCAACAGCAACAGCAGCAAATTTTTTATTTACATTGTTGATGATAGTTGTAATTTCAGGTATCTCTCTTCGTATTTCATTAGAATATTCATCTAACAATTTATGGTTCTCTTCAGATGTAACAAGATTAACCATCAAGTCATTTGTATGGAATGACTGCTTAATAACGAGATTGCGCAAAAAGCCAGTATGAGTTTTTGTGGAATAGATTGAAGAGTTTATGTTCTTAAAAAAATCACGGGTAAAATTTAAAATTTTGTTTCCGTTTTCTGATTGAAGAAAGCATTCATCTATATCTAGTACTTTATCAAAAATTCTTGGAATATGTAAACCAAGAGCAAAATCTTTATCAAGAGTTTTTTCATCTGCAATTTCAGTTCGAGTTAACCAGCGTTTATCACTGAATGAAAACTCCATTTTGTTTCTGTAATGAAAAACATTTTTTGATGGAATGATTGACTCAATTTCAAAGTTGGAAAACCCGCCAAGTTTATTAAAAATTTCTTTTACTTGCTCTTGCTTGTAAAATGTTTGGGTTTCATAGTTAAGATCTTGTTGTTTGCATCCGCCGCAAGTTCCAAAGTATTTGCATCTTGCATTAATCCTTTCTTTTGATGCTTCAATAACTTCAATTGTTAATGCCTCGGCATATGAATTTTTTATTTTTAATAATCTTGCTTTTACTTTATCACCGGGATATGAACCCTGCACAAAAACAACATAATTTTTTTCATTACCGTTTTCTTCGCTCAAACCAAGCAAATCATTTTTAGAAACTTTTGCAATTCCTTTTCCTTCAAACGCATACTTTTCAATTTGAAGTTCTACTATTTCGCCTTTTTTTATGTTCATTTTTCTTTCTTTGATTGTCATTGCAAGTCGGGCTATAGCCGGTGAAGCAATCTGCTAAATAATTATAAGTTTTCTTAAATGAATTTTTAAGAGTACAATAGATTGCTTCGTCTGGCTATGACATCCTCGTAATGACATACTAGGTTTTCTTCAATATCATCATCTTAAATCCGATATACTTATCAGCTCCAAGCTTTAGGTATGCATTTGATTCGTGACTGATCTTATTTAATATTTTTTTGAAATAACTCTTTTCTTTATCTGTTAAATGATTGGAACTTTCATTAAGAGCTGTAGCAGCATTTTCATAAAAACTTGTTAATGATGATGAAAGATCTTCATCGTACAAAACAGAAAACTTTCTTTCCTTGTAGTACTTGGTACATTCATCATTTATTAACGGTAAAATATCTGAAGCATCAAAAATGTTTTTAACAAATGTGGGATATTCTTGTGCAAAAGCTGTAATCTCACTTACACAAAGAGTTCCGTCAGGTTTAAGAATCCTTTTTATTTCTTTAACAATTTTATTTCTGTTGGTAAGTGATATTGAGGCTTGTGCATAAACAAGATCAAACTCTTCATTCCTGAAATCTGTATTAACAAAATCCATCATCTTAACAACAACATTAGAATCTTTGTCAAGATTTAATCTTGAGTTCATAAGCGAATCATAATCATTTACAATTATCTTCACAGATTTCGCTTCGTTCTCAATCATTTTTTCTGCAATCTTTTCGCTGTTAGACCCGATAATTAAAACATCTTTTGCTGAAATATCATACTTAGATTTTAAAATCCTGAATTGCTTGAATCCGCCGGGTAAGAGTATTTGTTGATTTTCTTGTTTCATTTTGTAAAAAGTTTGTAACAAAGTTAATTATAAACGATTTAAGATTGAATTAATTCTTTGGTATCATTCTTTGTTTTGCCTTTATCTTACAACAATCTTATTTTTGATAAAACAATTTGTACACATCGGAGAATCAATGTTAAAATCTAAGTTTTTAATCTCACTCTTAATCTTACTGTCAGTATCAACTTTTACTCAAACAAAAAGAGCAATTACCGTTGATGATCTTTGGGCAATGAAACGAATTGGCAATTATAATATTTCACCTGATGGAAAAACAATCGCATACACTTTAACCTCTTACTCTTTTGAATCAAACAAAGGTAATACAGATATTTATTTAGTTGATGCTGATGGAAAAAATTTACGGGCTTTGAAAAATTCTGATAAAAATGAAGGTGAACCAAAATTTTCTCCCGACGGAAAAACAATTGCATTTACACGCGGCGGACAAATCTGGCAATGTAATCTTGATGGATCTAATGAAAAACAATTAACAAACATTTACACGGGTGCTTCTGATTTTGAATGGTCATCAGATGGAAAGAAAATGTTATTTGTTTCTTCAGTTTATCCCGAATGTACAACTCAGGATTGCAATGAACAAAAAGATAAAGCTTATGAAGAAAGTAAAGTTAAAGCAGAAATTTTTACGGAGTTAATGTATCGTCACTGGAATGATTGGCGCGGACATAAACGCAGCCATTTGTTTTTACTTGATGTTGCAACCGGCGAATTTAAAGACTTAACTGAAAGCAATAAAGAAGATGTTCCTCCCCCAGCATTAGGCTCATCAAACGATTTTAATTTTTCGCCTGATGGAAATGAAGTTGCTTATTCGTTAAATCCTGAATTTACTAAGGCAACAAGTACAAACATCGAAATTTATCTTGCAAGTTTAACTCCACCATCTGCGCCAAAAATAATTTCAACAAGTAAGGGTGTAGATTGCCAGCCAGTGTATTCACCAGATGGCAAGTGGATTGCCTGGACATCAATGAAGCGTGCGGGATTTGAAGCTGATAAACTCGATTTGGTTTTGTTTAACCGTAAAACAGGTGAGATAAAAAATCTTACTGGAGATTTTCAAAATTCAGTTTCAGAATTCGTTTGGTCACCAGATTCGAAAACAATTTATTTTATTTCTCCATATCAGATTTATAATTCAATTTATAAAATTGATGTCAACTCCAATAAAACCGAAATGCTGCACAAGGAAAATTTTAACACAAGCATTCAGCTTTCTAAAGATGGAAAAACAATTTATTTTTTAAAACAAAAAACCGATTTGCCAACTGAGATTTTTTCAATTAGCACTGATGGAAAAAATACATTGAAGCGAATTACATTTACTAATGAAGAAGTTTTATCAAGACTTGAAATGAATCCTGTAGAAACATTTTGGTGTGAAGGAGCAAATGGAGATAAAGTTCAATCAATTTTAGTTAAACCGCCTTTCTTTGATCCAAATAAAAAATATCCAATGATGTTTTTAATCCATGGTGGACCACAAGGAGCATGGGAAGATAATTTCCATTATCGCTGGAATCTGCAAATGTTTGCTGGTGCTGGTTATGTTGTTGTTGCACCTAATCCGCGCGGCTCAACTGGTTACGGACAAAAATTTACAGATGAAATTTCTAAGGATTGGGGCGGTAAAGTTTATACGGATTTAATGAACAGCTATGATTACGCAATTAATAATTTTTCTTTTATCGATCCCAAAAATACTTTTGCTTCCGGTGCTTCATACGGCGGATATATGATAAACTGGATTGAAGGACATACTGATAGATTCAGTGCTTTGTTCTGTCATAATGGAACTTTTAATCTTGAAAGTATGTGGGGAACAACAGAAGAACTTTGGTTTCCTGAATGGGAACTTGGCGGCACCCCATGGGAAAACCGTGAAGCTTATGAAAAATGGTCACCGCATCGTTATGCAGAAAATTTTAAAACACCAATGCTGATTGTACACAGCGCTTATGATTTCCGGTTATCGGAGGAACAGGCTTTTCAGTTATTTACAACTTTACAAAGATTGGGAGTTGAAAGTAAATTTTTATATTTCCCGGATGAAACACATTTTGTAAGCAAACCTCAAAATGCAAAGTTGTGGTGGAATACAGTGTTTGATTGGTTTAAATCGCATCAAAAACAGGAGTAGTAATGAAAGAAAGAGATTATGAAATAGTTGCGCCCGATGATGAGATCTTCGAAAACCTTGGTGATCTTGGGGCATTCAGAACCGGTGGTAAAACCGAACGTGAAGTTGAAGAGGATTATAAAGACAGAACGGCTTATGTTGAAGAAAACTTATGGAGTAAAGTACAACGTGTCGGTAAAAAAATATCTTTTGCAAAAGATATAATGGCTCTCTATAGTTATATGAGAGACCCATTTGTAAGCTGGCATCGTAAAGCTATTGTTGTTATGGGATTGATTTATTTTATATCGCCAATCGATACAATTCCTGATATTGCCCCCTTAGTTGGTTATCTTGATGACCTTGGTGTTATTGCTGCGCTAATAAAATTTTTGGGCAGCGAGCTTGTTCCATATTATGATGCTAAATACAGGAGTTAATAATTAGTCATTGCGGTCCCGACTAAGTCGGGTGGAGCAATCTATTACACAACAGATTGCTTCGTTATTCCATTCCTCGCAATGATAAAATGAAAATCTATGAACTTCAAATTAATCAAATCAGATATTTTATATAAAGGAAAAGTATTCGATCATCAGGTTGATGAAATTGAATATAGCAGCGGGAATAAGAGTGTAAGAGAAATTGCTGTTCATCCCGGCGGAGCAGTAGTTGTTCCAATTAAGGATGATGGTAAAATTGTTTTTGTCAAACAGTTTCGTTATCCATTGCAAAAAGTCCTGATTGAACTTCCTGCAGGTAAATTAAATAAAGGCGAGGATCCATTAAACTGTGCAGTAAGAGAACTGGAAGAAGAAACCGGATATAAAGCAAGTGAGATTAAAAAACTCGGACAGATTTTTACTACTCCGGGTTTCTGTACAGAAATTCTTACTATCTATTCTGCAAAAGGATTAATCCCTGGTAATACTCATCGTGAAGAAGGTGAACAAGGAATGGAGATATTAGAATTGACTCTGGATGAAATTGTTAAAATGATTGGCTCTGGTGAAATTAACGACGCTAAGACAATCGCGGGGATTTACTACATTACCAACATCAAATAACTAAATAACCATTAAGACCTTAAACAAGTATCTCTTTTTATTCTCCTGATTAGAGTTAGATCTGTTAAAAGCGAAGGATGATAATTAAGGAGCATTTAATTTTTATTCTGTAACAAACACTAAGTCCTGAATCTATTTAACAACAGCTTTCTGTAAACTCTATTAAATGTTAAGTCGCATTTCGACTTCGCTCAATGCGACACCCATTTGTCAGGCTGAGCGGAGACGAAGACTGATACTAATTATTCTCATCTTAAAGTCACGTTTCGACTTCGCTCAACGTGACACCCATTTGTCAGTCTGAGCGGAGACAAAGCCTGATACTAATTATTCTCATCTTAAAGTCACGTTTCGACTTCGCTCAACGTGACACCCATTTGTCAGTCTGAGCGTAGTTGAAGCCTGATACTATATTTCGATTTTGCTCAATGCGACATCTAATTTATTTTTCAATTTTGTTTATAGCCATCCCATTTTTTTATACCAGCAATATGTTTGAAAAAATCCCTCATGCAGTGAAGTATTAGGATTAAAACCCAAATGTTTTTTTGCCTTTTCGATT
>JAANMU010002911.1_pt1 | contig 11869 bp, 15 predicted proteins | sample 7279701 | NCBI WGS metagenome assembly JAANMU01 (sample SAMN14094539, study PRJNA606508) | bioreactor metagenome | isolation source: A lab-scale SPAN reactor treating ammonium-rich wastewater day 57 | place: Ireland: Galway | collected 2017-03-13 | reverse complement strand
GAGCTGGTAGCTGGCGACGTACAGGTTCGCCAGGTTGTTGTTCTGCTCCTCGATCTCGATGTAGCGGTCGGCGAACTCCTTGTTCTCCTCTTCGACACGATGGATGCGTGCATCCATCGGGGCGGTGGCGGCTGGCGGCCTCCACAAGCGAGCTTGTGAGGGCCGCCAGACACCACCGCCCGGCGCGGCGACTTGGTCGCCTCGCCCCCCGTTCCTTCCGTCCCCATTGGGACGGAATTATTGGGATTGCATGAGTGGTTTAAAAACACAGCCATCCCATAGCATTGGCATAGCGGCTCCAGAACCTTGATTTTACTCAAGTCGGGCTTGCTAATTTCGTTGGTGGCGATTGCGAGTTTTTCGATGCGGTTAGCTATATTACTTGGAAATGGAGCGGATGCCGTCCCATGAGGCTAAAGCAAAGGCACCCGTAAACCCGGCAACCACGCCTGTGCGAGGTTGCCTTGCACCGTAAATCGGCCCGATGCCGTCCCATAGGATTTCAAATGACCGAGCAGGTCAATGCGCTCCCAAAGCACCGAACGACTTACCGTGAAAAGCCGGGTAAAACTATGTCCCCAAGCTGAAAGGTGCGCCAGGAAACGCAGCAGCACGTAGACCAGCAGCGCGGTGTAAACCTGCCAGCGCACCGCGTTGGCACTGTGGCCCAGGAAACTCGAGAGCTTGAGGCTCTGCTTGACCTGCTTGAAAAAAACCTCGATGTCCCATCGTCTGCGGTAAAGGTCGCACACCGAGGTCGGACTCCACAGAAAGTTGTTGGTGATAAACACCATCACGCGCATTTCACCATCGACCTCCACGCGGGCTTCCACCCGACGAACCCTCATCTTGGCGTCTCCGCGCCTCACGGTCACAATCTGGTCTTTGATGATATTCCCCCGGTTCATAGCGAGGTTTTTGACCGTGCGGTATTTCATGTTGTCCTTGGCGCGGGTCACCCACTGCACGCCGCGTACGTCTATGGCGTCGAGGTGCTCAAAATCCACATAAGCCTTGTCGAAAACGACGATCTCGCCCTTGCCCACGCCCGCACACACTTCATGCGCTCTCCTGTTGTCGTGGTGCGCCGCAGTGTCCACCACGGCAAATGAGGGAAGGAAGCTGTGCAAATCGAGCCGCAGGTGCATCTTGGCCGCCGCCTTGCGATTGCGATGCTTGGCCCAGTCCATGCAGTTGGCCACCAGTTGAATCACTGTTGAGTCCACTGCGTGGATTTTAACCTTGAAACGTCGCAGCAATCCGCGCCCCTTGCGACCTGCGGCGAAACTCGGGCAGGCGTTTTGAAGATGCTCAAGCACCGACCAGAAGAGCCGCTCGGTGAAAAGCGCGTCGCGTTCCTTGTTCGCGTGCGAGAGCGTGTTGCGCGACGGGGGAGTGACGCCGAAACGCGCCAGCACCGGTGCCTTGAGCCGCAGCCAGTCGCACACGTCATTGAGGCCGATGGCGTGCGAAAGTTGGGCGAAGAGCATCGAGGCCAAGTGGCTCGTCACGCTGAAGGTCCGCGCTTTGGCATCCACGCCGGTTTCTCTGGCATGAAGTTCAAGGCGATTGCCACCCAGGACCAGGCCGGTTTCGATGCCTGGGTTGCCAAGGTGAAACAGTCTCCCAAGATGCTGAGCACCATGGGTGAGTTCGATGCCCTGGCCAAGAAGAGCGAAAACCACCCGGTTGAGTACTTCGCCAGCGCCGATCCCAAGCTGTTCGTCAATGTGATCAACAAGTTCATGGGCGGCATGTCCCATGGCGGCCATGACGCTGCAAAAGATGGCGCCATGGACCACGAGGCCATGAAGCATGACGCCGCGAAAGCAGAACCCATGGACCACAAGGCCATGAACCATGACGCTGCAAAAGCAGAGTCCATGGACCACGCGGCCATGAGTCACGACGAGCATGCCGGACACATGGCCACGTCCATGGCTGACAAGAGTGTGAAAGCAGGATCCGAGGAATAATCGATGTTTGGAAAATTGACACTCGAGGCTGTTCCGTACCATGAACCCATCATCATGGTTACGATAGCCTGTATCATCTTGGGTGGGCTGGCGATTGCCGGTCTCATCACTTATTACGGCAAGTGGCAGTATCTGTGGAAAGAGTGGTTCACCTCGGTAGACCACAAGCGCCTCGGTATCATGTACCTCATCCTGGGCATGGTCATGCTGCTGCGCGGCTTCGCCGATGCGGTCATGATGCGTGGTCAGCAGGTCATGGCCTCCGCCGGTAGCGAAGGCTACCTGAACGCGCACCACTACGATCAGATCTTCACCGCCCACGGCGTCATCATGATCTTCTTCGTGGCCATGCCGCTGGTGATCGGCCTGATGAACATCGTGGTGCCGCTGCAGATCGGTGCCCGTGACGTCGCCTTCCCCTTCCTGAACAACCTGAGCTTCTGGTTTACCGCCGCGGCCGTGGTGCTGATCAACGTCTCCCTCGGGGTCGGTGAATTCGCCCAGACCGGCTGGCTGGCCTATCCGCCCTTGTCGGGGCTGGAGTTCAGTCCCGGGGTTGGGGTCGATTACTGGATCTGGAGTCTGCAGATTTCCGGGTTAGGTACCCTGCTGACCGGTGTCAACTTCTTTGCCACCATCATCCGGATGCGTGCCCCCGGCATGACCATGATGCGTCTGCCGGTGTTCACCTGGACCGCCCTGTGCGCCAACATCCTGATCATCGCCTCCTTCCCGATCCTGACCGTCACCATCGCCCTGCTCACCGCAGACCGTTACCTGGGTACCCATTTCTTTACCAATGACATGGGTGGCAACATGATGATGTACATCAACCTGATCTGGGCCTGGGGTCACCCCGAGGTGTATATCCTGGTGCTGCCGGTATTCGGGATCTTCTCCGAAGTGGTGGCGACCTTCTGCAAGAAGAAGCTGTTCGGCTACACCTCCCTGGTGTGGGCGACGGTGGCTATTACCGTGCTCTCCTTCGTGGTCTGGCTGCACCACTTCTTCACCATGGGGTCTGGCGCCAACGTGAATGCCTTCTTCGGCATCACCACCATGATCATCTCCATCCCGACCGGGGTGAAGATCTTCAACTGGCTGTTCACCATGTACCGTGGTCGCATCGAGTTCAGCTCCCCCATGTTGTGGACCGTCGGCTTCATCATCACCTTCACCGTGGGTGGGATGACCGGGGTGCTGCTCTCCGTGCCGGCTGCCAACTTCGTGCTGCACAACAGCCTGTTCCTGATCGCCCACTTCCACAACGTCATCATCGGCGGCGTGGTGTTCGGTTGCTTCGCCGGTATCACCTACTGGTTCCCGAAAGCGTTCGGCTTCAAGCTGGATGACGTCTGGGGCAAGCGTGCGTTCTGGTTCTGGATCACCGGTTTCTTCGTGGCCTTCATGCCGCTCTACGTGCTGGGCTTCATGGGCATGACCCGTCGTGTCAGCCAGAACATCGATCCCGAGTTCCATGGCTGGCTGGTGGTTGCCGCCTGCGGCGCCGGCCTGATTGCCATCGGCGTCTTGTGCCAGCTGATCCAGGTCGTGGTCAGTATCCGTGACCGCGAGAAGAACCGTGACTGGACCGGCGATCCCTGGGGTGGCCGTACCCTGGAGTGGGCCAGGAGCGTCTGGACGACGCTGGCCGAGCCCGTCTTGGCGTGACGCGGCAGGGCGCAGGCGTAGCGCAGCTGCCGGTTGACCAGCACATCGATGCCCAGAGGCGCCAACGCATGCCGGAAATCGCGCTCGAACCGGTCCAGCAGCCAGTACGCGGTACGGCTGTGCCGGTCGGCGTGATAGAGCACCTGCTCGGCCACCAGCCGGTAGGCGGCGGCCTCGAACTCCTCGGGGCTATGCACGCCTTCAATGGCGGCGGACTGCCCTTCCCAATACTGGCTCATGATTTCTCCTTGGCCCCCGCCCGCCGCTTGAGGGCTTCGACCACGAATGGCTTCCCTGTGATGAATGGGTGGTCTTCCTCGGCATCACCCGACAAGGCCACCTCTGCGCCGCGCACCAGCGCCATCGCCGACACCTGAAGATGGCGCCGGCCGGAGCTCATCGCCGCGGCCGCGGCTCCCAGCGCCTGATAGGCCCGGACATCCGCCACACCCTCCAATGTCATGGCGCGACTTTGAACTTCACGGCCGCCGGCGAGCTGGCGCCGGATGAAGGTGGCGAGCTTGGGCGCGGTGATGGTTCGCGCATCCCTGGCACGGAGCATGATGCGCGCCCGGGCGATTTCCGTTTCCGTGGGCACGCGACGTACGATCGCCTCCGGCGCCGGACGCTCGAGCGTCTTGCGCGGCTCGGCTAAACGCTCCGCCCCGACCAGCTCCAGCGGCGCGAAGGGATCGTTCATGCCCGACTCACCGCTGGAGACCAGGCGGGCGACGGCCTGCTGCACCAGATTGTCCACAGGACGTAGCGAGCGCAGCCGGTAATCGAGGAATACCAGGGCGCGCTTGTTGGCCCGCCGGATCTCCTCATCGAGCCGGTCGAGGTACTCGTCGATCCTCTTCAGCTCGAAAAGACGCTCGATGTCGCGCTGAAACAGTCGCTCTGCCCTGGCGCGGTCCCCCGCGCATAGCTTCGCCTCATACCAGGCAAGCAGCCGGTCCCGCTGGGCGCTCGAACTGCAGATGTCCTCGACAGCATCGAGGATCTGCGCGCGCCGCGCCATCGGGTGGTTTTTGGTGCGCAGCTCGCGGTAGTCGCCGATGAACACCCCCTCGATGTAGTCGCTGAAAAACCGCTGCACGTACTCGGAGGTGGAAATGTTGGCGTCAAGCGACTCCATGATGTCGCGGACGTTGATGCCGGTGTTGCGGATGTGCTCCATCAACTCCCGCGCCCGCGTGGCGGCCATGGAAAGCGAATCACCCGATCTTTCGCCGCTGGCGACCGCCTTGATGGCGTCCCCCACCGAACCGATCTCGGCGGAGACGAACACCGGGCCCGTCTCAGCAAAGGAAACGAGCATGGACAGGAACTGGCTCACCGCCGGGCGCATCGTCACGCGCCGACCCAACCCGAGCTTCTCGGTGCGATACCAGCCCGCCTCGACCAGGCGGTTGAACACGCCTGCGGCCCGGATGCCCACCGGCGTCTCCGGCGTCTCGCCCTCCTCGCTCTCCCAGGTGTCCTGGCAAAGCAGCACATCCTCGATGTCGGCGATGATCTCCCGCGTCGTGTAGCCGTGACTTGGCGGCAGGGGCGCATCCGGCCCGAAGCGACGGGCATGAAGCTGGCACAGGATGTCCCAGTAGCGGCGCCGGTTGGCCGAGGCCAGCGGCGCAAAGATCCGATCCGGCAGCAACTGCTCGAAGAGCAGCAGCGCGGCCGCGACGCCGGCCCGGCCGGGCACGGCCTTTATTCCGGGAAGAGCCACCGGCTCACCTCTTCGTCATTGTCCACCGCCAGCTGGTAGTCGGGCGGGCGCTGTTTCTTCGGCTTGAGGGCGGCCCGCATGTCCTGGATGAAATATCCGACCAGGGCGCCCCGGCAGGTCTCCACCCGGGCGGAGGTGCCGTTGAAGTATTCGAAGCGGATGAGTTCAGCCTGTTCTAGCGTCAGTTCCGGGTGGGCCACGAGCCGCACGGGAACCCGCGCCTGCCATGCCGCATCATCCTGTTCGCCGCGCTCGGCAGCGGTATCGAGCGCCTTGACGTCGGCAATCCGCCCCAGCGCATAGTCACGGAAGTCTTGATTGGTCTTGCAGAAGGCGCGCACGTGCCAGCGGCGGCCGGCGCGCACCAGGCTGTGCGGCGATATCTCCCGATCGTGCTGCTTAGGCTCGCGCATCGATCGGTAGGCGATCTTCACCATGCGCCGCGTCCGGATGGCCTCGTAGAGCGCCGCAAACACCTGCGGCTGCGGCACGGAGAGGTCCGGGAAGGCTGCCCAAACCCCATGGCCGGTCTCGATGCCTGGCGCGGCATGCGGCAGCCCCGCCAGGGCCAGGTACTGGGCAAGGGAGACGGCGGTTTCCTGCCGGTCGGCATCCTTGTTCCGCCTGGTGCGGTAGGCCTCCGGCGTCGCCAGGTAACTTCGGGCCTTGCTGTCCCATTCCAGCAGACGGGGGTTTTGCTCGCGAAACTCCCTGATCCATTCGCTCGCGCGCACCGGCCCCAGGCCAAAGAGCTGCTGCAGCCGGCTGCGATTAAGGCGCCCCTCCCAGCGAAGAAGGTGGCCGAGCAGGCTCAGGCGGTGGTTCTGGGCATCGGGCGGCGTGGGCATGGTAGGTGAAAATGTACCGTATGGTAAAGTGGATCATACTAGAAAGCGAACGGAAGTAAAGACCCCCACTTAACAACCTATCTATATAGAGATTCGGCTCTTCTGCATTTAGTCACGGATGGAATCAATTGAGCAACCAGCTCCTCTATGCGACATCATTGAAACCTCCGTTATTAATTTTGCAACGCACTAAAGAAATAATATAAAAACACGCACCAAGAACCACAATGATTTCAAAAGAATCCGAGGCCCACCCCATTTATCGCCAATTGGTAGACATTTTTTTCTTTCAGCCCGAGCCCGCATCCTCACCAACCGCGTCCTCGAGGCGTGCTGTCCGACGTACTTGGCTACTTCCGTCATGGGTACGCAGTAGTAGGCCGCCGCGCGGTAATTCGCCAAACCAGGCGGCATGCCCTGCCTGATCATCTTCCTGGCGAACATCACGGCCGCGAAGACCTTCCTATCGGCTATCCAGTCCATGGTTCTTCTCGTGCTTCCGTAACTACTGTTTTTCATCACACTCCCTTTTCCATTCGTTCAAAACGGTAGCGATTTGCCACCCTCTATAAGCCATGTAGTAAAAGCTGTCTGCTGGCGCGTTGGCGAAGCGTTTTAGCCTCTCCATTTTGTTAACGCGCGCGACGGAAATGGAACACGCGGGAACACGCGCCAATGCTGGCGTTCCGCGATTTGATGGGGGGGTGGTGTGTTACAAACCGTGACACGGCTGACGCCCGGGGAAGCCTTAGGAACGTGTCACGCCGTGACACGCCCTGTGGGGGTTGGGTGTGGTAAGCCCGCCCCGCGCGGCGGCGCCGAAACGAGCGCAGGGCCCACCACAGCGCCAGGGTGGCCTGCAGGTTGCCGGTAGCGAGGAAGGCGTGCGCGAGCGACTTCAGGAAACGCGGTTTCATCTCTTCTTTCCTTTCAGGGAGTGGTCGTAAAATCAGCCTCTCATGGATTTTCAAAACCGTCGTGTCGGCGGAACGCGCCCGGCCGGCGAGGCTGATGTCATCCTGATTCGCGCACCAGACGCCGGACTTGTTATGATTCGCGCATGCCGACCAATGCCGACCGCGTATTTCTCGAGGTGCCCTTCTCGCAAAAGGACAAAGCCAAGGCGCTTGGCGCGCGCTGGGATGGGGATGAGCGCAAGTGGTACATCCCCGCCGGGCTGGATATCTCCTCTTTCGGGGCCTGGCTGCCGGCCGTAACCGCCGCTCCGCCCCCGCCGGTGCGCGCCGAACCGGTTGCGGCCGCGGCGCCGGTGCCTGCCGTCTCGAGCGGTATTTCCCTCTCCGTCTTGCTGGGCCGGATCGGGCAGGCCATCCAGCAGGCCTTCTCCGAAGCCGTCTGGGTGCGCGCCGAGATATCCGAACTCAAACAGCTGAACGGCAATCTCTTCCTCACCCTCATTGAGCACGATAAGGCAGGCAAGGAAGTCGCCAAGATCCAGGCCGCCATTTGGCAAGGCCGCGCCCGGCGCGTCGTGGAAAAATTCTGCAGCGGCACTGGCGCTGACTTCGCCGCCGGCATCCGCGTGCTGCTCCAAGCGCGCGTGCGCTACGCTCCCCGTCGCGGCGTGACGCTGGATATCGAGGACGTGGACCCGGCTTTCACCCTGGGCGAGCTGGAGGCGAAGCTGCGCAGGATCCGCCTGCAGCTGCAGCAGGAGGGGGTTTTCGACCGGAATCTCAAGTTGGCGCTGCCAACCGACTTTTTCCGGGTGGCGGTGGTCAGTCCCGAGGATGCCGCGGGGCTGGGCGACTTCCGGGCGGAGGCGGCCCAGCTCGAGCGCCACGGCATCTGCGCCTTCACCTACTTTGCCGCTGTCTTCCAGGGGGAGCGCGCCTCAGGATCGGTTGCCGAGGCAGTGCGGGCCGCCGCCGGCGGCGACTTCGAGGCCGTGGTGTTGATCCGCGGGGGCGGCGCCGTGGCGGACCTGCACTGGCTGAGCGACCTCGAGATTGCCCGGGCCGTTTGCCTGTGCCCGGCGCCGGTGCTCGTGGGGATTGGCCACGAGAAAGACAAGACGCTCCTTGATGAAGTCGCGCGCAGTCACGGCACGCCCTCCAAGGTGATCGGCTTCATTGAGGCGACGATCCGCGATCGCATGGCCGCAGGCGTTGCCGACATCGAGTCGATCGGGCAGCTTTCCCGTCGGGCGCTGGATGGCGCCGAAGCACGGGCCGGGCAAGCCATGACCCTGGTGCGCGAATCGGCGCGCCACGCCCTCCTTCAGGCCGAAGCCGCCTGCGGGCTACTGGTCGAGCGGCACGGGCCCGACGCCTGGCGGATGCTCTCCGACGCCAGCCGTCATTGCGAGACGGCGGCCGCGGCCGTACGGGCTTCAGGAAGGAATGCGCTGGACCTTGCCCAGGCGGGGCTAGATTCCGCCGGAGCGGCAGTTTCGGCGGCGGGCCGGCGGTCGGTCGATGCCGCTCGCGCGGCGGCCGATCTGGCGATTCGGACCCTGGTCGGCGATGTAAGGCGGGTTGTAGACCAGGCTGGGGCTGGACTCGACGAAGCACGGCGCATCGTGGTGCGAGAAGCTGGGGTGGCGCTGGAACGGGCCGAGCGGGACACCGAGCGGCTTGCGGCGACCGTGATCGGCATGGGGCCTGAGCGAACGCTCCAGCGCGGGTTTGCGCTGGCTTGGGCCGACGACCGGCCGGTGACAAGCGCGCGGGTGGCGAGCACGCTGCCTGGCATGGAAATCGAATTTCACGACGGGCGGGTGCCGGTCGTGCCAACCGAGGAGGACTGATGATGGCGGAACTGAACCCGGAGAGCTACAACCAGGCGTTTGCCGTCCTCTCGCGCAATGCGAAGAGGCTTCAGGAGGCGAAAGAGCCGGACATTGACGCCCTGGTCCCCTTGGTCAAGGAATCGATGGAGGCTTACCAGATCTGCAAGACGCGGATCGATGCAGTGCGGGCAGCCCTGGCCGAGCAGCTGGGCGCGGAGCCGGCGGCCGGCGCCGGTGGCTGATCTTTATCGGTACGCCGAACGGCAACTTTCTGGGAACAGACCTATTTCAGGTCGGTAATCTCAGGGAGGAATCATCATGGAAATGAATAACGAGGAGCGCACAGCGAATGTCGTACAAGCCGAATACACCGAAGGGCCAATACGGCTCGCCGTCGATGTGTTGGCCGACAGGAGCACCGACGATGCCCATGCTTTCGATCTTCGCAGGACGGACACAGGGCAGGAATTCGCTGTCTTCTGGAAGAAAAACGGCGGCTACTGCATAGGCAGATGGCAGCTGCGCTTCCAGGACGGCCGTTGCCTTCCCTGAAAGTTCTCGTCAAGACCAGCCCGGCACCCCATTCATGGGGGCCGGGTTTTTTATTACTGGGTCCGGGGGCAACTCTTACCGAACAGGCCCACGTCGGGCCCTCGATAAGGAGTGACAAATGCTTACTCAACAGTTTTTCAAAGGGATCCAAGTTCCCGTTTGGACAGACCGTTTTGGCAACGACGTGGTGTCCCTCTGGGCGCGCCGCTCCACCAAGGAGGTCGTTTTCAGCTACGCACACGCTGATCCTGCTCCTTGCGTCCGCAAGGGGGAAGGTTGGGTGCCGGTAACGTATTGCTTGCCCCAGGAAGTGGCGCCGCGCGCTGCAGTGCCTGATGGCATCGTCACCACGGTCGAGGACCTGATGACGGTTTTCTATCCCGACTACACGGTGATTCACTGACCGCCGCGCGCCAGCCGTTTCGGCCGGCATCGCATACCCGAAAACCGCCCTGGGGATTCCCCGGGCGGTTTTTTATTTGCTCGAAATCGTACAACAACCACTGAACAGGCCTATTTCGGGCCCCAAACACAAGGAGACAGTGATGGATACGATCAACAATCTGCTCCCGCACTGGGCGATCGGCACAACGGATCGGCCGGAGATCGGAGCTCAGCTCTGCACCCGCGACGGCCGTAAAACCGGCAACGCGGTCATTATCGGCCAGGAGAAGATGCGCAATGGCGCCCTATGCTGGAGCGTGCTGACGGATGCGGGATCGCACATGCATCTCACGGATCGCGAGCTGAATGAACTGTTCTGGCCACCCAGATGGCTGGTGAATCCGGCAACCGCGCCGGGCGTCATAGCCAGACGCGGGATCCACACTTCCTGCAGTAGTCACTGACCGGAGGCCGTCATGCAAACGGAGTTGAGCAACCTGCAGCAACAAGTCGTGACGCGCGCCCGGGAGATGATCGGCCAGAAGCCGTGGTTTCGCGGCCTGAACCTGGGCAATTTGCCGGAAGACCGCGACATCGAGCAGGAGGGTGTGGAAAACACTGCCGTCTCGCTCGCGATGGAAACGGCCTTCTGGGACGCTCCCGACTTCTTCAACCCCTGACGACAGGGTGCCTGGCACATCCAGGCGACGCGGCACACATCCCCGGGGGCTTTGCCTTCCGGGGATTTTTATCGCCCCGGCCGGCGGCAAACCCCCTTGAACACGTTCAAACCTGACTTTACGGAGGAATCATGACATCCAAAACCGATTCAACGAAGGCCGCCGGCGCTGTTGGGCGGATGACTTCGACAAGGCTGTCCAACGGCATCCACCTCATCCGCCGGGACGGCAAAGCCGTCGGCCGTGCCTGGAAGATTCCCGGCAAAAACGCCTTCGAGCTCACCCTGGACGGCATCTACTGGCATCAGGGCGTCGCGAACACCCGTGGCGGATCAACCGGCATCAAGGTTCCGCGCCTCAAGGTCGCCATAGCATTGGCCGACAAAACCCTTACACGGATGGTCGCCGATGCGGCCAAGGAGAAGAAAACCTCTCCGGCCGGCGCGGCAAAGTGCCCGAAAGCAGCCCACAAGCCGTGCAACGAGCCCTGCCCCAAGTGCGGCAGCGCGGACATCGCCCGGACTTTCATCGCAAAGGGGCAGGAAGTGCCGCATGAGGGCTACGACAAGTGCGCCAGCAAGTACGGCACCGGCCAATGCCACACGTGGCGTGCCACCCGGGACCACATCCACCACATCTGCAGGTGCTGCGGCTACGCCTGGCAGGGCCTGCCGCTCAAGGAGGGCAACGGTAAGGCTAACCGCCATGGGTGAAGCAAAACGACGCGGAACCTACGAAGAGCGAGTCCGGATGGCAAAAGCCGTCGAGACCGGGCACCGGCCGGCGCAAGTCGGCCATGTGTCGAAGCGCAGCTTGTCGCCGGCGGCCTCAAAGTCTCTGATGCATGTAGTGGTAGCAGGACTATTGGCCGGGCTGTCGATGCCGGTCACGAAAGGAGGTTACAAGTGAACGAGCCTGTCGAGCAACCCTTTTGGCGGCCCATCGCTACGGCAAAGGAATATGGCAGGGAGGTCCTGCTGTTTGTTCCCGACGCCGAACCGCAGATCGTGGTCGGACGCCTGGTCCAAAACCCGGACTGTCCGGATTCCGACTACTGGGAATACAGCGAGAACCTTCTCTCAGAAGCCCTGGGGCTGGTCACTAACCCCACGCACTGGGCGCCGAAACCGCCGGATCCTTGTGCCGACAGTACGGAAGGGTACTGCCGCAGCTGCGGTAGCCTGATGACGAAGGAGGAATCCCTCCGTCAGGACTGCGGCGGCGACTGCCTGTTATGCATGGTCAAAACCGGGGATCCCGACTGTCGACAACGCGCC
>JAANMU010002908.1_pt1 | contig 11888 bp, 10 predicted proteins | sample 7279701 | NCBI WGS metagenome assembly JAANMU01 (sample SAMN14094539, study PRJNA606508) | bioreactor metagenome | isolation source: A lab-scale SPAN reactor treating ammonium-rich wastewater day 57 | place: Ireland: Galway | collected 2017-03-13 | reverse complement strand
GGGGTGATCGCAGCCTTTGATAAGATCAAAGGGGATCTGGTCTGGAAGACAGAAAATTACGCCTCCGCCTATTCATCGCCGATCGCGGCCGATCTCGATGGAACCCGCTGCCTGGCTTCGTTCCCTGAATACGGCCTGGTGATTTCCGACATGAAAACCGGCAAGGAACTGGCAAAGCACCGTTGGGAAACACGCTATGGCGTCAATGCCGCCACTCCCCTTCATGTTGGAAACAAATTTTTTATTTCGTCCGGTTATGGCAAAGGGTGTGCCCTGCTTGAGGTTCAACTTGGCAAGGAACCAGTGGTTCTCTGGCAGAGTAAAAAGATGCGGAATCATTTCAATACCTCGGTTATCCACCAGGGGTTCATTTATGGATTTGATGAAGACACGCTCCGATGCCTGGAGTTCGATACAGGAAAAGTCCGCTGGGCACAGGAAGATCTCGGCAAAGGCTCCCTCATGCTGGCGGATGGAATTCTCATTGTTCTCTCGGAAAAAGGTGAGTTGCTGACTGTTACTCCCTCTCCGGATGGGTTCCAGGAAATTTCACGCGCTCAGGTCCTTGGTGGAAAATGCTGGACAGTCCCAGTGCTGGCCAATGGGCGGATTTATTGCCGGAATGCCGCCGGGAATGTGGTTTGTGTGGATGTAAAAAACAAGTGATCGTGGCGGATTGTGCCTGTTAACTGGGCAACCCGTTGGCCGGGGATATGACTCCCAGCATTCTTCCCTGCGGAGAGTCGCCACGGCGATGGGAAAAGCAATCCATCGAATCGAAAGTACAGATCCCGCTGACTTCAATATTCTCTGCGATCATTCCAGATCGAAGCATCTGCTCGCGATTGAGGGACGGCAGGTCAATCCGCAAGGGGTCTCTGAGCAGATAATCTCCCTCGCCCCATCGGTCCCTGATCAAATTCCAGACTTCCTCTCCCACCCGATATTTTTTCGCTGAAATGGATGGGCTGATCCAGGCACGCACACTCGGGGCGGGGACACTAAATTCAGCCTGGAAAGACCTGACAGCATTCATTGCGATGCCACTCTGAGTCCCTCTCCATCCGGCATGGATTGCCCCGACTGCGCTCCCATTCAGATCAGCCATCAGCAGGCAGCAACAATCCGCTACCAGCACACCCACCGCCACACCCGGGGATGCGGTCATCAATCCATCCGCTGGACCGAGGCATTCGTCATGGTTCATGGAGCCGCGTCCGGCCTGTTCGGTTTCAACACACAACACCTGAGCGCCATGCTCCTGGAATGCCAGGGTCAATCGATCGATTGGAAGCCCGATCTCCCTCACAATTTTTTTTCGGAATTGAAGGACTTCGGCCCTCTCTCCTGACAGGAAAGAAGCATTTCCGAAACCGGGAAGGGAAGTGTCTCTCAGTGAGAATACATGGGGAACCGGGATGCCCCGCTGGAGGAGAGTCGAGCGCAAACCCTTTGGTTTCATTCCATTTTACGAATGGCTTCCAGAATTTTTGGGTCGGTGATGTGGTAAGAATGCTCATCATCCGGAAAAACACCTTCATTGATATCACTTAAAAAACTTTTGAGGGCTTTCCCGGCTTCTCCAGCCAGATCGGCATAACGCTTCACAAATTTTGGCTTGAATTCTGTAAACAGGCCCAGCAGGTCATGCGTGACTATGACCTGGCCATCACAATCCGGTCCGGCACCGATGCCCAAAGTGGGTATCGATACTGAGCGGGTGACCAGGCGTGCCGCCTCACGAGGAACTGCCTCCACCACCAGGGCGAATGCGCCGGCATCAGCCATGGCGCGGGCATCCTCGAGCAGCCGCTGGACATCCTCGATGGCACGGCCTGCGCTGACACGGAAATGCCCGGTCAGCAATGTGGACTGGGGTTGCACTCCGATATGCCCGATGACTGGTATCCCGGCGCGTGTCATCGCTGCCACTGTTTCAGCGAAGGCCACACCGCCCTCGATTTTTACCGCACGCGCACCACCCTCCTTGATCAACCGGCCAGCATTCCTGAGAGCTTCTTCCTGTGATGTCTGAAATGACAGGAAGGGCATGTCTCCGGCGACTAGAGCCGATCGAGTCACACGGTTCACAGCACGCAGGTGATAGACGACATCATCCACAGTCACCGGGAGTGGATTGTCATGCCCCTGAACAAACTGCCCTAATGTGTCCCCGACCAGGATGATATCGATGCCAGCCTGGTCCAGAAGCCGCGCAAAGGTCGCATCATAAGCCGGCAGGAGGGTGAGGGGCGGCTTTCTTCCTTTCCGTTCACGAATCGAATCCGGGGTGGTACGTTCTTGCATCATAGTGGAATTTTGCCAGATAAAACCGAATCGGACCATCCTTTCCCGATATTCTGGATTATGCCCGGATAGACTTATCAGTTTTCAAGGTGTGGGAGGAGGGGGTGGGCCTGGCGGAAGAGCAATTGGTGAGGGTTGTCAGAAGGGCTGCTTTTGTTATAGTGGACGTTTGTTGCGGTTCCCTGTAACCGTGAGCGGGGCATGTTTTATACACCGCCTGGCGAATTTTCTGTTTTTCTCGAGGAGATATTGATGAGTACGGTCGAAGAAAAGGTCAAGGCTATCATTGTGGACAAATTGAAGGTTGATGCGTCCGAAATCACACCGGACAAGGAAATTGTCCGCGATCTGGGAGCCGATTCACTGGACCAGGTTGAACTGGTCATGGAGTTGGAAGAGCAGTTTGGTGTCGATGAAATTCCGGAAGAAGAAGCCGCCCAGCTCAAGACTGTCGGTGATGTGATCAAATACGTTACACAAAAAACCGGCCAATCCTGAACCAGGGGTAAATAAAAAACATGTCCGTACGAGTTGTCGTCACCGGTATGGGGGCTGTTGCACCGATTGGAATTGGGGTTGATCAATTCTGGAGTGGTTTGTCAAAGGGCGTTTCCGGGGCTGGCACGATCACCTATTTCAATTCAGAGGCGTACGCGACCCGTATTGCATGTGAGGTCAAAGGCTTCAAACCAGAAGAGTGGGTTCCTGAGAAAGAAATCAGCCGTTCCGACCCCTTTGTCTGGTTTGGCATGGCCGCAGCTGAAATGGCTGTGCGCGACAGTGGCCTTTTGGATATTCAAGGCCTGGATCCCACCCGGGTCGGGGTCCTGATCGGCACAGGCATTGGCGGACTCCAGACCATCGAAAGCAGCAAAGAAGTTCTGCTCGAAAAAGGCCCCCGGCGCATCTCTCCGTTCCTGATCCCGATGCTGATCGGGAACATGGCATCCGGCATGGTTTCCATTCGCTATGGTTTCAAAGGCCCGAACATGTCGATCGCGACTGCGTGCGCCACTGGAAATCATGCAATTGGCGAAGCCCAACGCATCATTCAACGCGGAGAGGCGGACATCATGGTTTGTGGCGGGGCTGAAGCGGCCATTACTCCGCTCGGCCTGGCTGGTTTTGTTCAGATGAAAGCCATGTCCAGGCGCAACGATTCACCCGAAACAGCTTCGCGGCCTTTCGACAAGGACCGCGATGGGTTTGTCGCCGGCGAAGGGGCGGGAGTGGTCGTTCTGGAAAGCCTTGAACATGCCCGCAAGCGGGGGGCGCCCATCTATGGCGAAATGGCCGGATATGGGCAGAGCGCCGATGCTTTTCACATGACTGCACCGGCATCGGATGGCGAAGGCGCTCAGGCGGCCATGCGGAATGCCTTGAAAGATGCCGGAATCAACCCGGATCAGGTTGATTACATCAATGCCCATGGCACCTCGACCCAGCTCAACGACACAATCGAAACAGCAGCGATCAAATCGGTCTTTCAGGACCATGCCCGCCGCCTGCAAATCAGCTCGACCAAGTCAATGACCGGCCACCTGCTGGGTGCCGCGGGTGGAATCGAGTTTGTTGCCTGCTGCCTGATGTTTGCACATAATGCCATTCCACCGACTATTAACTACGAAACCCCCGATCCGGACTGTGATCTCGACTATGTTCCCAACCAGGCCCGGGAGTTCACAGGTGATGTGTGCATGTCGAATGGCTTTGGCTTCGGTGGACATAATGCTGTTCTCATTGCGCGCCGTTTCAGGGGGTGAGCAGGCTATCTGTCATGGGCCTCGATGAAAGCGAGATCCTGCTGGACCAACTCCTTCAGGAGTCTGGTATAAAACCACTTAACATCCACATCTACCGCCAGGCAATGACACACTCGTCATTCCTGAATGAGCAAGGCCTTCCTTCATGGGAAGGGAACGAAAGACTGGAGTTCCTCGGAGATGCGGTGATCGGGCTGGTGGTAACAGAAGCGCTTTATCAGCACTACCCTGAAAAAAGGGAAGGGGAGCTCTCAAAGATAAAATCGGTCCTGGTGAGCCGCGCGACCCTTGCCGGCTGCTCCCGGGAAATTGGGCTCAGCCGCCCGCTCAAACTGGGCATCGGTGAAACCAAGTCGGGAGGGAAAGGGCGCCAGTCAATTCTGGCTGCGATCTTTGAAAGCTTTGTCGGAGCACTCTATCTGGACCTGGGATTTGAAACTGCCCGTGACTATATCCTCCGGCACCTCGAACCCTCCATGCAGCGCCTTGGGGAAAGCGACACTGCCCAGGATGACAAATCCCGCCTGCAGGAGATGATCCAGCGGCGAACCGGCCAGATTCCCCGTTATCGTGTGATCCGTTCAGAAGGGCCAGACCATGAAAAGTGGTTCGAAGTTGAAGTCAGCCTGCGCGGAGTGACTCTTGCGCGCGGCGAAGGATCCAGCAAAAAAAGCGCCGAACAGAGTTCGGCCCTCAATGCACTTCAGTTCCTCGCCCGGCAGGGTGAGGATTTTCTCAAGTTGGAAGGAGACCTGAAAGATGAAAATTGAACCAGCCGAACGGTTAAGCCACCTGCCGGTTTATCTCTTTGATGATCTCGATAACCAGAAGGCCGCCGCAATTTCAAAGGGTATCGATGTGATTGACCTCGGGGTGGGAGATCCGGACCGGCCGACACCAGACTACATCATCGATGTCCTGTGCGAAAAGGCACGGGATGACCGTTACCACCACTATCCCTCCTTCAAAGGGCTGCCGGAGTATCGCAATGCGGTGTCGGGCTGGTATAAACGCCGTTTCAATGTGGATCTCGATCCGAATACTGAAATTCTTTCTCTGATCGGTTCAAAAATCGGGGTTGCGCTGCTGCCATTTGCACTGTGCAATCCGGGCGATGTGGTGCTGATACCGAACCCCTGTTACACCGCCTATCGTCCGGGGATCACCCTGGCCGGTGCCCGGATCGCCGAGATGCCGCTGCTCGAGAAAAATGGTTTCATGCCGGACCTGTCTTCCATCCCCAGTGATGTCGCAAGGTCGGCAAAACTGATGCTGCTCAATCACCCTGGAAATCCAACCGCGGCACTGGCATCTGAAAAATTCTTTAGAGAGGTGGTTGATTTTGCCCGCCAGTATAACATCGCTGTCTCCCATGATGCTCCCTACAGCGAAGCCACCTATGATGGTGAAGTGGCGTTGTCTTTCCTCCAGACTCCGGGAGCCAAAGAGGTTGGTGTCGAGTTTCACTCCTGCTCCAAGGTGTTCAACATGCCTGGATGGCGTTGCGCTTACTGCTCTGGCAACTCGACAATCATCTCCGCTCTCGGGAAGGTCCGTTCAAATATCGATATGGGCCAGTTTGAGCCTGTTCAGCTGGCGGCTGCAGCAGCCCTGAATGGCTCGATGGATCACCCGCGGAAAATGGCAGCCATGTACCAGGAGCGGCGGGATGCCCTGTGCGGCGGCCTGGATGAGCTGGGCTGGAAGGTTATCTGGCCCAAAGCGACTTTCTTTGTCTGGACTCGAGTGCCAACCGAGATGTCCAGCGGTGAATTCGCCAAGGCTCTGCTGGAAAAAGCGGGTGTTCTGATCTCCCCCGGCAGCGCATTCGGGAGCCTGGGTGAAGGTTATATTCGCATTGCTTTGACAGTCGAAGTTGACCGCATCCGCGAGGCGGTCGATCGAATCCGCAAAGCTGGTTTTGTTTATTGAGTGATTTTTGGCCCGTTGGGCGGGGGTAGAAAAACCCCTCCTGGCGATCATTGGGAGAGGGGTGCATTCGGATGTCCCAACCAGGTCGTTCCCCATCGATCCTCCGCCGAATTTTCGCTGTCAAGGAATTTGGTGTCTTTCTGATACTGGCCTTGATGGTGGTGGCCATGTCTCTGATCACCGACTCTTTTTCCACTAAATCAAATTTCATCTCGATCCTTCAGGCCATCTCCCCCATTGCGATCATGGCCATCGGGCAGACCTTTGTCATTCTGACCGGAGGCATTGATCTCTCGGTGGGTTCTGTCTGTGCGCTCTCGGCCTATCTCATGTCCCTTGTCCTGACCCGCGAGGCGGGCGCCTCTCTGGGTGCTGCCATGCTGACTGCGCTGGCGACCGGTGGATTGTGCGGCCTGCTGACCGGTTTGATCATCACCCGGTTGCGGGTGACCCCGTTCATTGTGACACTGGGCATGTTGTCTGCCTGCAGCGGCCTCACTCTCGGATTGTCCGGGGGTAAACAGATTGGTTTGACCAAGTTTGGCGTGCCGACTGAGATGACAGCCTCAATTCTCAGTCCCACGGGTGAGGTTTCGGGGCAACCTTCGGTTGAACGGCGGTTTTATTCCGAAAGTGGGAGAGTCGATAAAATCGCTGCCAACCCTCTTGGGGGCATCTGGGCCGGAGCCAGCCAGCCGGGGCATGTCAGCCTTCTCGATGCATCCTGGACTGAAAAGGTTTCTGTTTCACCGGAGGGCCTGGATGAGATTCGTGCACTGCTTCCTCAGTCAGATGGCAGCCTGATTGTGGGCGGTGTTCCTGGCAAAGCCCTGTTTCGCATCACCCCCAGTGGAGAGACCCGTGTGATCTATCAGCCGGGAGCTGAAGCCATAGTCGGGCTGATCGGTAAAGATTCCGAAAGTTTCTGGGTGGCGGCCTCAGAGCCGGATCAGATTGTTGAAATAAAAAACGATGGAACCCTGGCAAGGCCGCCGCTCAACCTCGGCCTTCAGGGGCGCATCACCTCGCTGCAGATCGGCGCCAGGGGGCAGCTCCTGGTAGCCACCTCCCAACCCGCAGAGATTATCCGGATCGATCCGGACACATCGGCACAGAGCTCAATTTATTCATCGACCGCAGAGACGATCGAAAACCTCCAGATGGATGATGAGGGGAATCTGTGGTTCATCGAAGGCGGACAATCACCCGATCATCTCATGTGCCTGACCCATGGCAAACCAGTAGAAATCTGGAAAACCCCGAAGCCGCCAATACGGGACTATATCGTTTTCCCCGGGAGTGGCGCCATTGCCAGCGTGGGAAATGTGGGAGCCATCTTCCTGATCCGTCCGGGCCTGGATGCCCAGCAGATCCACCCCATGACCACCCACAAAGCACGCTGTCTGGCCTGGCAGGGAGACCACCTGCCGATCCTGGTGGGGAATTCCGGCCCCGGAGGGGTTGCCACACTCGAGACAGTCGCAACCAAAACAGTTTATCCGCTGGCGGAGTCCTTTAATTCCCTGTTTGAGTATGCCCCACCAGCCATGCTGGTTCTGGTTATCCTCGGCTGGCTGTTTCTCCGCTTCACCAAATGGGGGACATACCTTTATGCCATTGGCGGGAATGAGCAGGCGGCACGCTTGTCTGGAATCAAAGTGGGTCGGATGAAGATCCTTTCTTACACGGTTACCGGGATTCTCTGCGGCCTGGCAGGAATCTTCCTCACCTCAAAACTTCATACTCTCGATCCGAATCTGGCCAAGGGGTATGAGCTCAAAGTCATCGCTGCGGTGGTTATCGGAGGGACCAGCCTGAATGGAGGCGAGGGTTCTGTCTGGGGAACACTGATCGGTGCCGCGCTGCTCTTTGTTCTCAACTATGCCCTGGTTCACCTCGGGATGGAGGATATCTGGTCGGATCTGTTCATTGGGGTTGTCATCATTCTGGCGGCGGTCATCGATTCTCTGCGCACACGCCTTCCGGAACTGCTGCTGGCGCTGGGGTTGAGGAAAATCCACTGATCCAAGGGTGCCCGCATCAGCGGGAGGGTTCAACGGTTCGGTGGCCGGCTTTTCGCTGGGCCTGAATGGCGGCATCCTCCCACGCCACAGATTCTGCGGGTGGGATGCGTCCATCCCGGTCGAGTGCCTCGATGGTTGACTTCAATCCTTCTTCCAGGCTGACTGCCGGTTGAAATTCAGGCACATCACGACACAGCCGTTCAGAGCTGAAGAAGCTGTTGTGCGCAAAGATTTCCTTGCAGATTCCAACCTCCGGAACTTCCCGTTCAATCAGGGTCTGGAGAGGGATTCCAATCAGGTCAACCTCACGCCCGAGCACCTTCATGGCTCTCTGATGGTAGTCCTTCCAGGAATGGAATCCTCGACGGACCACATTGTAGGTCTGGCCGATACAGTGGCTTTTTCCCAGAACACCAGCAAAGGCTCTGGCGGCATCATCGACATGCAGGAACTGGTGAATGGCTGTTCCATCTCCACAGACCGTGATTGGAAGACCCTTGCGAACACGGTCGATCCAGGTGAAATCCCAGGCAACCTGGCGGACACATCCCATGATCGGCCCATAGGTCGTGGATGGCTTCAGAATCGTGGCCGGGAATCCATCCCGATGGTAAGCCTCCAGAAACACATGGTCTGCGGCAACCTTCCCGCGGCCATAGTCAGTCAAGGGGCGGAGAGGGTGATCTTCGGTTACCGGCAGCCAGTCCGGATCGATGCCATAGGTGCAGACTGTTGAACACTGGATGAAATGCCCGGCACCCTGGAAAGCGGAGACACTCGAACGCGCTTCTTCTGCATTGAAGCAGACCATGTCGATCCCCGCATCGAGTTTTTCCAGCCGGACTTTCCGCTCAAACTCAGTGGTATTGTGGCGATCCACCACGACTATGCGAGCGCCTGCCAGTGGCTGCCTGCTCTGTCCCCGGTTAAAACAGACCACCTCATGCCCCTTCTCGAGCAGCAGCTGGACAATGCTGGTACTGATATTTCCGGTTCCACCGATTATGCCGACTTTCATGCCGGTATTTTACGAAACCCGTCGCAGCTTCGATACCCGGCCATCCGAAACCCATTCGACCACATAAATGTTGCCTTCATGATCCCAGCAGGCTGAGTGAGGGGAGATAAACAGGCCCGGGATGCGCTGATCCTGTGGCAGATTGGGATAGCCTTGCCTGTTTTGAACATCGGGATTGTCTCCCAGGTGGGTGATCAGATTGTTGTTCTTATCGAAAATGGTGACACGGCCATGCAGATCCGGGATCAGCAGGTCTCCGTTCCTCTGATCGAAATGGCAGGGATGGCGCAAGTCATGATTGACATCGAACAGATGCTTTCCTTCCAGATTGAAGTACTGCAGGCGGACATTAGCGCGATCTGCCACAAGAACCTTCGGCTCGCCATCGCGAATATCGACCGCGATTCCGTGGGGGCATCTCATCTTTCCGGCTTCGGTGCCCTCCCCACCCCATGTGCGAACATACTCTGCTTTTGAATTGTACTGGTGGATGTAGTTGCTGCCGTATCCATCTGCAACATAAAAATCACCATTTGGAGCGATGGCAACATTGGTGGGAACATATTTCTCCGGCTGGGCATATACACCCGCCTCTTTCGGGTATTCGATAGTCCAGACAACTTCTCCCTCGAGGGTTGTTTTGACCACAATGCGGCGTGCGATGTCGGCCAGGTAAAGAAACTCTTCATTCCCCTCTTTCGAGAGCTGCAGGCCATGGGCTCCAGCTGCGAAATCCGCTCCCCAGGATTTGATGAATGTGCCATCTCCATCAAACACAATCACCGCATCTTTGCTCTGGTTGTGAATGAAGATGCGCCCCTGTGAATCCACACAGACCCCATGTGTGTAACCATACTGGATCCCGGCAGGCAGTTTCCCCCAGTCTCTGATCCACTCGTACTGATGATTTCCACTGCCGAGAATGTTATTTTTCATGTCGCTTCCCTGTGCTCCTCGAGAGATGATAGTGGGCAGAATGGCCGCCGATGCGACACCCAGGGCCAGATTTTTTACAGCTGTCCGCCGTGAGATCTCCCGGGGCATCAAGCCTGGTTTGTTTATGCGCATTTCGGTCCCTTCCTGCGGGGCAGAGTCCTGCCTTTTGCACCCAACAGGAGTTGGATTTAACATAAAAGCCTGTGTACGGCAATGGGAGGTCCATGAATAAAAAAACGATATTTCAGCCCGGAAATTCCTCTGGATAATCGAATTCCATTCCATCCGGAGAGATTGTGTTGTTCTTATGGGTGCGATTTCATTCCAGTCCCGAATCTCCTCCACTCCCTCACAACCCCGCTTTGCTTTAAGATGAGCCTATGACGAAATTGAGAATTCCCAGACAGATCCTCCTGGTTCTTCTTGGGGTAACAGCATTTGCTTCTTATGCCCAGAATGTCCCTCCGGCTCAACCCGTCCCCATTGAATCAGGAGGCGAGATTCAGAGAGAAGGCGAAGCCTTCCGCCGATTGCCCACCTCCGGATCGATTAAAGAACGATTGGCGGCCTGCCAGGCCTTTGTCGACCAGTTTCCGGGCAGCCAGCTCAGCCTGCGGGTGATGCGGGATGTCTGCACCTTCTATCTCCTCCAGGAAAAAACAGGCAACTCCGATCCCCTCAGAAGCTGCGCCGCCTGGATAGGTGAAAGGTTGTCCTCCCCGGCTTACTCATGGAATCGGTTTGCGGGTGCCCCGGAAAGCCTCATCCTCGAAAGGATCGAGACCCAGCTGGTTTATGCACGAATCCTGGCGAACCTCAGATCCGACTCCGGCAAGGGGCGTTATGATGAAGCGCTCTCCGCTCTGGCCGAGATCCTGGTCGAGGGTGATAGCCGGCCGGACCTCTGGAGCGCACGCCCTGACCTCAAGGAACAGATCGATTTTGCACGCTGCTGGTGTTTTCATGGACAACAGGAGGAGCTCCGATCCGCCTTGAGCTGCTACCAGCACTTTATGGAAACATATCCTTCCTCGGATTTCATGCCGGCTGTCCTGCTCAATGCGGCTCGCACTTTGAATGCGATCGACCCTCAGGGGAGCCGTGAGCAGACCATTCTCTATTTGACACGGCTGCGTGATGAATTCCCCAAAAGCGCCGAAGCGGCTGCGCCGGATGTTCTCAAGCTGCTGGGTGAACGTTAAATTGCGGGAATGGAATGTGGAAATCTCCTGCCTCGTTTTTCCTGCTGCTGTTCCTGGTGTTCTGCAGCCCGGCCTCTGCCATCGAAAATGGGGCTATTGCCTATGAGCAGCTGGCTGTCTCGACAACAGCTTCCTGGACATTCCGGATTGCATTCTGGCGGGATCCGGATCTGGCGGCTCTGGCCTCCAAGCGTTCTTCCGATGCCCTGAAAGCCAAGATATCGCTGCTGGCTCAGCGTATCATCAAGGAAATGGGGCGTGACCTGCTGGCCAGCGGATATGGCGATCTGTCGATCTCGCTGATCGAAGACTATGACCGCCTCAAGGATGAGCGGCTGCGTGGGAATGCCTTTCATGTCCTTCACTGTGACCCATCTCTGTTCTGCCTGGGAAACCATTTCCTGACTGCCAGCCACGAGGAGGATCCTTATATCCTTCTTGCCGAAGAGATTCCCGGGGCTGACTCGACTCCCCCATCGGATGCCGGCATCTGGGTGCGGAAAGAATCAGAAATCAACAAAGTTTCTGAAATTTCACGCCGTCATGTGGCGATGGTCAATCGTTTCTCTCTTCTCGGTGGAGCGGTGCAGCGGGCCACCCTTATGGCTGATCCATCCACTCCTCTCGAAGAATCTCTCCCTCAAAGAACTGGCGACTATGATGTGACTCCATGTGGTTCGGTATCCGATGCGCTCTACCGCCTGGC
>JAANMU010002905.1_pt1 | contig 11898 bp, 11 predicted proteins | sample 7279701 | NCBI WGS metagenome assembly JAANMU01 (sample SAMN14094539, study PRJNA606508) | bioreactor metagenome | isolation source: A lab-scale SPAN reactor treating ammonium-rich wastewater day 57 | place: Ireland: Galway | collected 2017-03-13 | reverse complement strand
GCCGCGCGCGCCGCGGCTTCCAGGCTCACGGCTTCGTCCGGGTGGGCGTCGATATACCCCAGTGCGCGGGCGACTGCGGCCTGAGCGGCATTCTCGTGATACGTCACGCGCGGCGCCGAGGTTTCGGCGCGCGGCGGCGCGGCGCCCTCCGCCAGGCGCAGCCATTCGGCGAGGAACTGCGCCAGCAGCGCGCGGCGCAGCGTCCCGGCAGCCAGCCGTTGAGGTTCCTCGGCCACCAACCGCGCCAACGGCGCGCGCAGCGGCCCCGGCAGATTCCACGCCCGCCCGCACAGGCGCTTCAGGATTCCCGCGTGCCGCGCCGTGAACGCGAAGGCACTGGTCTCGCCGTGCACGGCCGCCACGGCAATCGCGAACGCGATGCTGAACTGCGCCTGCTCGGGCGTGGCCGGGTGCTCGATCTCGGCGGCCAGCGTGTAGCGATCGACGTGCACGACGACCGATCGCAACCGACCGGCCGACAGCAAACGCGCGCGAAACACCGCGAGAAAGGCGTCTAGCGGCGCGTGGTTGCCGCGGCATCCGCCGTGCATCTTCACGTAGGTATCGAGAATGCGCGGCCGGGCCGGCTCGCCGAGGTCTCGCTCGGCGCCCGCATAGGCGGGAAAGAATCCGTCGGCGAGGATGCCCTCGTGCCCGCGGGCGCCGTCGGCGGCCATCAAGGCGGCGATACGGCCCGCTTCGCAACCCTGCGCAACCTGCAGCGGCTGGCTTGCCGAGGCACGCAAGGCGGCCTTCAACCCCGAGCCCAGCGACGCGGCGATCGCCAGCGCCTGCGCGATGCCGTCCTCGTCGAGCCGCAGCAGGTGCGCGGTGACGGCCGCCGAGGCGATCGGCGCGAGCACCGCCGTGCTCTGGAAACCGCGCTCGACAATCGCCGGATAGGCGCGCTCGCCGACGCGAAGAAAGACGTCGTAGCCGAAGGCGACGGCCGCGACGAGGTTGGCGGGCCGTACATCGGCGGATCGTACTCGCGCGTCGGCGACGCTGTCGAGCATCGTCAGCGCCGTCGGGATCACGACGCACGACGGGTGACCGCCCGTCGACCGCGATCCGTCCTCCATATAGGCCGCGTGCGACATGAATGCGTTCAGTCGCAGCGCATCGGGGGTACTACGCCTGGCACCGCGGAACCAAACGCGCGACGGGCCCTCGGTGTCGAGCGCCCGGTCCAGTGCGCGCCACGTGCCGATGCGATAGCCGGCGCAGGCGCTGCCAACGAGATCGAGGATGCGCAGGCGCACGGTCTCGCGTACTGCTGCATCGGGCGCGCACGCGGCATCGCGCGCGAGCGTCCGCACGCCGAACCCGGGCGCCGTCATACCAATGCCCGGACTTGCGTTCGGCGTCTCGCGAACCACTGGCGACCGAGCACCCCGAGGAACACCACCAACCCGACCACGCTGCTCGTCATCCCCGGGAAAGCCATGCCGCAACCGGCCGTGATCAGCAGCACGCGCTCGATCTTTGTCAACGGCGCGACGAGATAGCCGATCGCGCCGGCGCCGTAGGGCAGCGTCGACAGGAACAGGAACGCCCACGTGTAGGCGACCTCGACGTTGAAACCGTCTGGCATCAGCATCGGCGTGTAGACGAACATGAACGGCATCAGGTACAGGAACGACGAGAACTTCATCGCGGTGAACCCGGTCCGGTACGGATGCCCGCCCGCGATCCCCGCCCCGGCGAATGCAGCCATGCACACGGGCGGCGTCACGTTGGAACTCTGGCTGAACCAGAACACGACGAAGTGGGCGGCAATGAGCGAAACGCCCAGCTGCCCGAGCGCGGGAACGGCCAGCAGCGCGAGGATCAGGTAGTCGGCGGTGACCGTGATGCCCATGCCGAGGATAAAAGTCGCGAATAGCACGAGCAGCAAAGCCACCCAGACCATGCCGTGGGTCTGCGTCATCACGACTTCCGAGAAGCGGAAGGCGAGGCCCGTGAGCAGCGCAATGCCGACGATGGTGCCGACCGGACCGGCGGTGACGCCGACGATCAGCGACTTCTCGCCGCCGCTGGCGAGCCCTTCGTAGAGCGACGGCAGGAAGTGGCCGATCTGGCCAGTCATCGCGTAGCGGGTGAACATCAGCGCGACGAAGCTCACGATGGCCCAGAACGCGGCGAACGACGGTGTGTAGCCCTCGAACAACGTGTAGAAGAGGACCAGCAGCGGCAGCAGGTAGAACCACCCCGCGCGAAACACGGCCCATACCGACAAACGCTCGCCCTTGGGAATCGCTCCGATACCGGAACGGCCGGCCTCGAAGTGCACCATCACCAGCACCGAGAAGAAATACAGGATGGCCGGCACGAACGCGATCTTGACGATGTCCGCGTACGGCACCTTGAGCATCTCGGCCATCAGGAAGGCACCGGCACCCATGACCGGCGGCATGAACATGCCGCCCGTGGAGGACGCAGCCTCGACGGCGCCGGCCACCTCCGGCTTGTACCCGCCCTTCTTCATCAGCGGAATCGTGAACGTGCCCGTGGCCACGGTGTTCGCCACGGCGCTGCCCGAGATCATGCCGAACATGCCGCTCGCCACGACGGCCGCTTTCGCGGCTCCGCCGCGGTGGCGCGCGGTCAGCGCGACCGGCAGGTCGATGAAGAAGCGCCCCGCGTCGAAGCGCTCGAACAACGCGCCCATGATGACGAACAGCATCACGTAGGCGATGAAGACATACGCCACGAAGCCGAAGATGCCATTCGTCGACGCGTAGACATCGCCAATGATCTGGCCGTATTCAAAACCCTGGTGCGCGAGAATGCCGGCCGGCAGGAGCCGGCCGAGCAGTGCATAGCCGAGCATGAACAGCGCGAGCAGCGGCAGCACGACGCTCATTGCGCGCCGGCATGCCTCGAGCACGAGCACGATGGCGATCGTTCCGAAGACGAGATCGCGCGTGGTGACGCTCCCCGCGCGCCAGGCCATGTTCTCGTAGTCGACGATGAAGTTGCCGAACGCGAGAACCGTGAGCCCGATGAGCAGCAGGTCCAGGCCGCTGGGCCGGTCCATCGGCGCGCCATTCCTCGCCGGATAGCGCAGGAAGACGAGCACCAGGATCGCCATGAGGAAGCCGCCGCGCAGCGTCGACGCGGCAACGTCGTCGACGAGCACCGACAGAATCAGCAACAGGCTGTACGTTGCTGCTAGCGCCTTGTAGAAGTGCTTCCAGCCTCCGTCGAAGTCACGTACGGCACGAGTTCCTTCTGCCTCCTCGAGCAGGCGCAGGAACCGGGATGAAGTCGCGGGCGAGCTGGTCGTCATCGGTGCTCCGATACAGGCGACGGGTCGGACAACAGGTTGGTCGACCCACGTCGCGCGCTGGCGTCGTGCGTCGAAGCGCCGGGGTATGGGGCGCCGGCTGGGTAGAGTGCCTATTTCAGCGCCGGCTCTGGCAACGTCACACCGAGTTCCTTCCAGTAGCGGAGCGCGCCGGGATGCAGCGGACCGATGTTGCCCTCGAGCGGGTTCAAGCGGTTCAGGTTGCTTCCCTTGAACGCCATCTCGACCTTTCGAATGGCGCCGTCCGAGTACGCGAGCTTCGTGAACTCGTAGACGAGGTCATCCGGAACGTCCTTGTGCGCGATGAAGAAGCCCGCGTTGCCGAACAGCGTCACGTCCTTGTCCTGGCCCTTGTAGGTGCCGGCCTTTACGACCACGCTCTGGTAGAAGGGGTACTTCTCGAGAAACTTCGAGCGCTGCAATTCCGGACCGAAATCGACCAGCTGCACCGGCTGGCTGGCGGCGATCTCGTCGACGACGGCCGCCGGGACCGAACCTAGCCGGCTGAACGCGTCGAGCTTGCCGTCGAGCAGTTGCGAGGGGTAGTCCTGGTGACTCGACATGCGCACCTTGACGTCGTCTTTCATGCCGGTGTGTTCGAGGAACAGCGACATCGCCGTGGCCGAGCCCGAACCGGGCGCACCGATCGCGAAGTTCCTGCCCTTGAGATCCGACGCTGTCTGCACATTGTTCTTCTTCAGCGCGATCACGTGGTTGGCCATCGGCGGCGTGACGACACCAATCACGCGCCAGTCGCGCATCGCCTTGGCGAAGGGCTTCTCGCCGTTCCAGGCCTGCGACATCGTCTCGGGTTGTGTCATGCCGAACTGTGCCTGGCCCGAATCCACACGGCGCAGATTCTCGAATCCGCCGCCCGACGTGCTTGGCGAGATCCGCAGTAGCTTCGAGTTCTCGTTGATGTAGCTCGCGAGGGGCGCCGCGATCATGTAGTAGGTGCCCGTAACGCCGCCGGTCGTGATCTGCGCAGCCGTTTGCGCGCCTACGCTTGCGCACATGCCGGCAGTCGCCAGTGCGAGAGATGCAGCTGCGAGCGAAAACTTCGCTCTGCCAGAAAATGGCTTGGCACTCATGCTCTTCCTCCTGATCGGTAGTTACCGGCGCTGTGGGTGCGCGACTGCAGACGTCCCACGCCTCCCTCCAATAGCCGTTCTGTCACACGGGCATACTACTCAGCGCTGATCCATCATGACAAATTCTATTATTTGATTATTGTTCGTCAAAAAAACTGATACAAATACAACTGTCCGCCAAGGACCTCGAGGCGCTCTACCGGGTTTCGTGGGCAACCCACCCTACCGACCCGGAAGCGCTGTTCAGTCCGCGATTCCCGAGGGATACCGAGCAGGGCACGTACTACTCGGGGCGAATCCCGACCTTTCTGATGATCTCCGCGACCGCCGCTGTTTCCGCCTGAATCCGCAGGGCCAACTCCTCCGGCGTACTCGGCTGTACGTCGAGTCCGCGCGCGGACATTGTGGCCCGAACATCGGAGCCCTCGAGTACCTTAAGGGTTTCATTGCGGATTCTGTCGACGACATCCCTGGGAGTTCCGACCGGGACCATGAGCGCGAACCAGCCAATGCTTTCGAAGCCGGGATAGCCGGATTCGGCGACCGTGGGGAGGTTCGGGGTAAGTGCGTTACGCTCCGCACCGGTCGTCGCCAAGGCACGCAGCTTTCCGGACTTTATGTGTGGCATCGTTGACGGAATTGCACCGACCATGGCCTGGATCTCCCCTCCGATGATCGCCGCAAGTGCCGGTGCCGCGCCCTTGTAAGGCACGTGACGCATCTCGATCCCGGTCCGACTCTTGAACATTTCCGACGCGAGATGAAGCGTGCTCCCTATGCCACTGGAACCGTAGTTCAGCGCGTCCGGGTCTCTCTTCGCCAACGCTACGAATTCGTGGAGGTTCTGCACCGGCAGTGCCGCATTCACGACGAGCACATTCTCAAACTTCGCAAGCATAGTGACTGGTCGAAGGTCGGCCTGGACATTGAAGGGCAGCTTATAGAGACTGGGGTTGGCAGTCAGCTGCGTATCGAGCGCAAACAAGACCGTGTAGCCGTCCGGGGCTGCGCGCACGACGGCCTCGGTACCTAGGTTGCCACCGGCGCCTCCACGATTGTCGACGATCCAAGGTTGTCCCATCGACGCAGCGAGCTTCGGCGCAATCAATCGAGCAAGCGCGTCGGTCGATCCGCCCGGAGTGAAACCAACCACCAGTCGGACGGGTCGATTTGGATAAGCGGCGTCAGCAGCTTGCGCAACGCTGGCGGCCATGCACATGCCGAGGAACGTTAACAGGTGGCGACGCCAGAACGCCCTTCGGAATAAGATTATGCGGATGCTCCTGAATCCCAGGGAAGAAAAGGGGGCGGCACGAGCGCCGCGTGGAATGGTTCTTCCATTCATGAGCATGTTCATCTCCGATGCGTGGTTGAACAGAGGTCGATGTGCCGATTCAGCGCATCCTCGTACGACCAAACAGAATTAGAGCACCCCACTTGCGGCGCTGACCGCGCTCAGCGCCGGACGCACGCCGCCGTACATCTCCCAGATGCCCGCCACGAGCCACCCGGCATCGATGGGCAGGTTAATGCCCGTTATCGCCGAAGCACGATCGGATGCGAGGAATTCGATTCCCTCTGCAACTTCATTCGGTTCGACGCATCGACCAAGCGCCAGATGCGCACCCGGATCGCCGTGATAGCGGGCGCCTGCCTTCAAGCGGGCGACTACGCGTGAGACCAGCGTAACGCCCGGGGATACGCTGTTCACTCGCACACCAGCCCGGCCCCATTCCCCGGCCAGGCATTGCGTCAGATTGATGACACCAGCCTTGCTGGGTCCATATGCATGAACCGGGGAAGAGGCCATGCCAACGAGCGACGCCACGTTTACGATACTGCCGACGCCACGCGCAGCCATGCGAGTTCCAAAAGCGCGATTGGCGAAGTATGTGCCGTCTAAGTTGACCCGCATCACCCTCTCCCAGACGTCGAGTGGCGTCTGGGCAATCGGAATGTTCTCCTGAAAGACCCCTGAAGAGACAACCAAGGAAGCGATCGGGCCGATCTCGCCTTCGATCTTGGCCGCGAGGATCTCCATTCCGGCCATGCTGCTGACATCTGCAGCAACGGCGTGCGCGCCGATCTCTGCGGCAAGTCGTCTGGCCGTCTCGAAGTCCTTGTCTCCAATCACGACGCGCCAACCGCGCTCGGCCATCAGTCGCGAGCACGCACCACCGATACCGTTGGCGCCGCCGATGACGAGGGCAAATCTCTCGCTACCCATACGTGTTTTCCTCGTGCTGCCACTGCCAACCGGCATCTGCCAAGCGGAAGGTGTCTAGACCATCGAGCGCGTGCACCCGTAGCGCCATGCGTACAAGTTGACCGAGGCACTGTCGTTTTGCGGCGCACTTTGGCCTACGACGACGTTTTGGACATATGCGCCAAAGGCCGACACTTCCAGTGCATAACAATCGTCGATGGGTTCACGCGCGAGCGCCTTCCGTTCGACGTTGCCGACGGCATCCGTTCCGACTGCATCATCCGCGTGCCCGCATTGCCAGTGAGGAAGGCGGCTGTCAGGATGTTGCGGGGGACGCGCGGTTGCACGCATCTGACGCCTCCTCGAGTTAGTCATCAGGTCACGCCAGCATACTAATCAGCGCAAATTCATCACGACAAGCTATATAATTTGATGGATCTCCATCATTTCGGCTGATGCAAATGCGACTAACCGTGAAGCACCTCGAGGCACTTTACTGGGTCTCGCGGCTCGGAAGCTTCACCGCGGCAGCAGAGCGCCTGCACTCCACTCAATCGGCAATCTCGATGCGCATCCGCGACCTCGAGGAGACGCTCGCGCAGCAACTCTTCGATCGCACAGCTCGCGCCGCCCGGCTGACAGCCAAGGGACAGGAGCTTGTCGGTTACGCCGAGCGCGTCATGGATCTGATGGAGGAGATCAAGGCGCGCATCAGCGATCCCACGATTGTCTCCGGTATCGTTCGCGTCGGCGTCACCGAGTACGTGGCGCTCACCTGGCTGCCCGACCTCGTTCGCGAGCTCAACGCCCGCTTTCCGCGAGTGACGCTTGAGATGAATGTCGACCTGACGCTCTCACTGCTCACCAAGCTCCACAGCGGCGAAATCGACCTGGCGCTCCTCCCTGGTCCAGTGGAGCAGCCCGGCGTGCGCAACGTCTCCCTCGGCTTCGTCCGCTTCGCGTGGATGGCCAGCCCGTCGCTGCGGATTCCGGACCGCGCAATGACACCGCGTGACCTCGACCATTGGCCGATCCTGACGTTGTCGAAGCCGTCGAACTTATACGCCATACTCGAGCGCTGGTTCGAGGAGTCGGGTGCCGTCGGGCGGCGCGCCAACACCTGCAACAGCCTTTCGGTGCTAGCGTCTTGGACCGTCGCTGGGCTAGGTATCGGCTACCTGCCAGTCCAATATCACGAGCGCGACATTCGCGCTGGGCGCCTGCGCATGATCGATGTGCAGCCGCACCTGTCCGAACTCGAGTACGTGGCCGTACTCGACCGTCGTCACACGCAGCCGATCACGCAGGCAGTGGCTGATCTCGCCGCCAGCGTGAGCAACTTCGAGAGCGAGTCGGCTGCGCAGCGCGCACCGGTGTCGCCACCTTCGAGAAAGAAGGGGCGCAAGGTTAGTGACCTCCCCTGATTTCTGGGGCCATCGGGAGCTTGAGAGAAGCGCTCATGTGAATCGCTTGGCTTTCCTGGACAGAACCGAGAGTTAGTTTTCGGCGGTCATGAATCGCTTGGCTTTCCTGGACAGAACCGAGAGTTAGTTTTCGGCGGTCATAAGGCCCTCATGGGGCCTCGAAACCCTTTGCTGGCGCATGAATTCCGCCGGCGTAAGGTCCATGAGAGCACTGTGAGGACGGCTCTCATTGTAGTCACGTCGCCAGCCCTCGACGATCGCTTTGGCGTCGGCAAGAGACTCGAACCAGTGCACGTTCAAGCACTCGTCGCGCAGCGAACCGTTGAACGTCTCGACGTGGCCGTTGTCGGTCGGCTTGCCCGGTCGGCTGAAGTCGATGCGCACCTTGTGGTGATACGCCCATAGATCCATCAGACGTCCGGTGAACTCGCTGCCGTTGTCGACGAACACGTACTTCGGTGCTCCCTGTCGAGCGACCAGTCGGTTCAGCACTTCGACCACATTCTCGCCGCGCAACCTGGAGCCGACCTCGATCGCCAGCGCTTCGCGGCTGAACACATCGACCACCGTCAACAGTCGAAACTTCGAGCCACTGGAGAGCGCATCGGCCACGAAGTCCATCGCCCACACCTCGCCTGCACGTTGCGGCTTGAAACGTCCCTCGCGCAGCACCGTCATCTTGCGCCGCTTGGGCAGCTTCGAGCGCAGCTGCAGCCGCTCCTCGACGTAGATCCGATATGCCTGGTTTCGTCCGAGCTGCCAGCCCTCACGCTTGAGCAGCACATGGATGCGACGATATCCGTATCGCACGCGCGTGCCGGCGATCTCGTGGCGGGCCTGTCGGTCTTCGATCTCTTGCTCTACGCCAGCCTCTATGCCTTCGAGGTGCTCGTTCCAAGGGACTTTGACGTCAAGGCGCCCGCACCGCCTTCCGGGCTTGACCTCCAGCTCGCCTGGGATGCACTCGGCGATCTGCTCGCGTGGAAGCTCGCAGAGGCCAGCACCTCATCCCTGAAGTTGACGGACGACAGCATTGGGGGGCGACCGCGCGGGATCTTCGACCGGTCCTATTCGAATCCGGCACGGCGAGCGCGGGCGAAGCCCTGCGGAGTCTGCGCACCTTTCACGCGCTCATGGACGCTCAGATCGAGTTGAATGAGTTCATCTCCACGTCCGCCGACGCGTTCATCTGTTCGTCATCGAGGTGAAGTCGATGTTCATGCGCCGATCTCAGCGGGACGTGATCTGGTGCAGCGGCACGCGGCCGGCTTCATCGCCTGCACCGAGGCCAGTACAGGCGCCGGGCTCGAGGGCGACGTAGGCTGCAACGCCGCCATCACCCCTACCCGGTGCTTCGGGTCGGCGGCCAACCTCAACGTCCGCCGGCACTGCCTGGTGCTGGACGGCGTGTACCGGTGCGGTGCCGATGACGTGCCGAGCTTCGTCGAGGTGGGTGCACCCAACGACGACGAGTTGCATACCCCGCTGCGGACCCCCGCTGCCACTTGGGACATTGTCTTCGGTCCCCGCGCTGCTCGAAGCGTCCACATGGCGGCACTTCGGAACGGTGCTGGCCTTGCTGCGGCGGCCCTTGCAGGAAGCGTTTGAACTTCCTATGCTGTTCCCAGCGCCGCGACGTCGGTCGACAAGACCACCAAGCCACCCTGAGCCTCGGGACGACGAAGCGATGGTTCGACGGCCCTTCCTCGACCTCTATCGTGTGTGGCTGCACCATCTGCCGCGCGCTCTCCACGTAGTGGTCGTCGTTGCCAGCGCCGTCTACCTGCTCAACAAGGTCAACCTGCCGCTGGAGTTGCCAGCGACGGTCCTGCTGGCCAATGTGGCCCAGATCTACGATCCCGGGCCGCCTGTCGCGGCGGACGCACGCCGGCATCTGGCCGTGGTCGAGATCGACGACCAGCAATTCAAGAACGAGTTCCGGGGCACCTCGCCGCTGGACCGCTGCAAGCTGAAGGCGCATCTCGAACGGATGCTGAAAAACCAGAACATCCGCGTGCTGGCGATCGATCTGGATCTCTCACCGGTGGATCCGGCCGGCTATCAGCAGGCTCTGGCGGACTTGGAGGCAGGCCGGGCCGAGCGGGTGGATGAGTTGCAGCGCTGCCAGTACGAGCTCGAGGAGTTCCTCCGCGAAACGTCGCAGCGGGTCAGCATCATTGCCATCTCGCCGCTCGAGCCCACCGAGGGACGCGATCGGTGCCGCCAGTGGGACAACGCCGTGCACTTCCCGTACGTCAAGTTCGGCAGCCCCGACCTGGAACTTCGCTTCGGCATGGTCCACGACTACCACTTCCCGCCGGAAGGCTACGCCGGCGACAAGCCGGTTCCGTTCGCCGAGATCGTCATGAGGGAGCTTTGCACCGAAAGCACGGCCGCGAACGGAGGCGACGGCTGGCTGCCTCCACCCAAGGACTGCGACCAAGTCCTGTCCGCGTCTGAATCGAGGCAGCGGGCACAGGCGAATGCCGAGTTCAAGACCTACCCGATCTCGTACTTCGAGACGCGCTATCTGCATGAACGCGGCCGCGGCCTCGCCCTCGACCCGGGCGATCCGTGCCTGGAAGGGCCGCGCAAGGGAGTCTGCGACATCCGCATCGTGTTGCTGGGTGGCAGCTATGGCGTCGGCGACCGGTACCTGACCCCCGTCGGCGTACGCAGCGGCGTAGAGATCCACGCTGCCATCGCCGCACAGATTCACAAACACACCTGGCATGGCTGGGGCTTCCTGGCCGACATCGGGATCGGCATCGTGTTCGGCCTCCTCGTCCACATGCTGTGGGGCATGTACTTCGTGCAGCGCACCGCCACCGCGTCGCCAAGCCACTGGTGGTGGCACCCGCAGATGTCCTATTTCTGGTTGGTGGCGCTGGCCATCGTCTTCAGCCTGCTTCTCGCAGGGGCGGTCTACTTCTGCACCTGGGTTTACGCGCGCTGGGGTACCTGGATCAGCCCGGTGCCGATGGCATTGGCGATGCTCTTCGAATCCGCCGTCAGCGGCAGCGTGCACGCCGCGACGCACAGGATCCAGCATGCGGCCGAGCACGCACGCAACGCCATCTCGACATTGGAGCGCACGGTCTCCGAGCTGCAATCCACACTCTTCGGCGCACCAGCCACCGAGGCGTCGGCGCAGCCAGCCGCGCCTGCCGTACCGGGGCCGGCGCCGTGGCCGGCCCATTTACCGCGCGCCCTGGCGCTCCTGATCGTTGGCAGTGTGGCATTCGATTTGATCCGCGAGTCTCCGCTGTTCCACTGACCCGAGGCCTGCCCGCATGAACAAGCACCTGCACCGTATCGCGGCGGCGCTGTGGGGCGCCTGCGTGTGCCTCGCCGCGCTCGATGGCCGCCCTGCCGAGGCGGCCGCCACACCAGCCTGCCCGAAAGGCAAGGCGATGGAGGAGTTGCGCAACTCCATCACCTCCCTGTTCGATGCCGTCCAGGCTGCACTGACCGGCCCGCAGTGCGGCGCCGTGCTCAAGGTCCTGGCGCAACTGCAAGCCAACACCGTGCCAGGCGGGCGCAAGCTCCACGAGGGCAAGCCACTGGACCGCGCTGCTGCGAAGGCCGAGCTGCAGCAAGCGCGCTCCAGTCCCGAATTCACGGGCAGGCTCGCCGCGGCCCTGGAAGGCGTCACCGAACTCAACGGCCGCCTGGTGGTCGAGGCGGCGCTGCTGGACGACGAGGGCTACTTCTCGGCAAGCCGACTGTTGATGGAAGACATCGCCAAGGCGCAGGAGGCACGATGAGAGCACAGCACACGATTCGGCTAGCCATCGGCGCGCTGCTCTGCTACACGGCCCTGCATGGCGCGGCTGCGGATCTGGCGGGGCAGGCCAGCAGCCTGTT
>JAANMU010002903.1_pt1 | contig 11904 bp, 9 predicted proteins | sample 7279701 | NCBI WGS metagenome assembly JAANMU01 (sample SAMN14094539, study PRJNA606508) | bioreactor metagenome | isolation source: A lab-scale SPAN reactor treating ammonium-rich wastewater day 57 | place: Ireland: Galway | collected 2017-03-13 | reverse complement strand
TTCACCAGAAAAACATTGCTGCTTCCAGCCCCCCCCCTCAATTTAAAAACCTTTGGATATTCCGTTTTCCTGGCCCACTCCAGCGCCCTGGCTCGATCAAGAAAAACGTAACTCTTAACCATGGGGACCCCTAAAGCTTCCATCAGGTATTTTTGTGCAACCTTGTCATCAAAGTGCCAACAGGTTTCAGAATTTGGGAAAACCCGGATTCCCATCGACTCCACAGCTTTGATCAAACCGCGTGCGATCAACATGTCTTCCGCATAGGTCTGGTTCCAGTTCCACATCAGAAACGAACAATCACCCAGTTCTTCAATGATATCGGACGAATGACAATCAACTGTTTTGTAGGGAATATTCTTTTGTTGGCAATACTCGATCCAACGGTCACTGAAACTTCCCGGGCGTGCATGTATAGCTATTTTTCCTTTCATACCAAATCTCCAGGGCTAGAAAGTATCTGCAGCATACTTTTTGTAAAAAAACAAACCCCACACAGCCATCATTATCCGTGCTCCTACCAGCATAATCATCGCGCCATAAATTCCAAAAACTGGAACAATACCCAGCCCTATTAAAAAAAAGAGAACAGACACCCATACAGAAATCAATCGGACATACCTGTCTTTCCCAGCCAGTACCAATCCGTTATGATGAAACGATAAAGTCATGAAATAAGCTAAAATCCCGCAGCTCATGAGCTTAATATAATAAGCAATGCCAGTACCCTTATCAGCAAACAAAATTGTTGTAATAAAATCAGAAAAAATAAAACAAAGGATCATGAGTAATAAACCCATAAGCAGCATCAGTTTATGAAACTTCGGAATCACATTTCTATTTCTGGCCAAATAGGGAAAAAATGCATTCGAAACTATCATCCCGGCAGAATTGAATACATCGATTACTTTTGACGCCGCACTGAAAAAGCCGACTGCTGTCGGTCCTGCAAAAACTCCTAAGAGAAAAAAAGCAGAGTTGTTATACAAATTTGGTGCCAGCTGAGAAATAAAAATATCCCATCCTTCTCTATACACATCTTTTATTTTTTTCAGAGAGGGGATTTTGTACGAAACTTTATACTGGCTGGATATCCAGAAAGCAGAAAAAATTGCACATCCAGCCATCGCCGCGGCATTTAATGCCGGAACCAAATAATAATCTGACTCATCCTTGATAAGGATAAACATACCAGACAACATCAACAGTTTCGATGTGATGCTAATAATGGCGCTCTGTCGCATTCGCTCCATGCCTCGAAAAAACCAGAGGGGAAACAAAGCCTGTGCAAAGATAAAAATAAACGAAAATACGTACAGCCAAAAATGCTGATAAAAATCGCTTACGAACAACACTATCGGGAAATAGACCAGCGCACTTGCCACAATAAGTAACATCGTAGCCGTGATAGTTTCGCTGTAAATAACAGCGATCTCTTCAGGATTATCACGATTTTGCGCAATTTTTCTAACTGCCGTTATCGTGAAACCATATTGCATCACTGCAGAAAAATACAAAGCAAAAGACAATGCATAGTTGACCAGCCCGAAACCCTCTATGCCCAGCACACGCACCAGATATGGCAGGGTTATTAATGGCACCAGATAATCCAGGCCTCGCACTATTGCAAGTGATACCAGGTTATCCAGCAACCTGCGTCGATCGTTATTTTTTCTGGAAATATCAGCCAACGCAGCACATAAAAATTCTACTGGTCAAAAAAATTGGGGAGTGCCAAATTATTTATACGTCTTTGTAGTTTCTGAATCCCAAATACAGTATTACAGCCTCAGATCCACCCCCTGCGGGTCAAGCACATACTTGAGGTCATACAGAACGGCATCGGGTTTACCCAGTGCGCGAATGGCAGAAGCACCCATGTCTTTGAATTGATGATGTGCCACAGCCAGAATGATGGCATCATAACTGCCGGGCTTGGGAGTTCCGATTGGTGTAATGCCATATTCGTGCTGTGCTTCCTGGAGGGATACCCAGGGATCGTATACATCTACTACACAATTGTAGTCCTTGAGTTCAGCCACAATGTCCACGATGCGGGTGTTGCGCAGATCCGGGCAGTTCTCCTTGAAAGCGAGGCCCATGACCAGTACCCGGGCACCTTCCACCTGAATGCGTTTTTTGGTCATGGCCTTGACCAGCTGGGCAACGACGTAAGTCCCCATGCTGTCATTCAGCCGCCGACCGGCAAGGATGATTTCCGGGTGATAGCCGATCGCCTGGGCTTTATGAGTCAAGTAATACGGATCAACCCCGATGCAATGGCCACCCACCAGACCGGGGCGGAACGGCAGGAAATTCCATTTGCTGCCTGCCGCCTTGAGTACGGCCTCGGTATCAATTCCCATCTTGTTGAAAATCAATGCCAGTTCGTTAATGAGGGCAATGTTCAGATCACGCTGGGTGTTTTCAATCACTTTGGCAGCTTCAGCCACCTTGATGCTTTCCGCTTTATGCGTGCCGACGGTAATGATTTCGTTATACAACCCGTCCACCAGATCAGCGACTTCCGGAGTGGAACCGGATGTCACTTTCCTGATGGTGGTGACGCGGTGCTCCTTGTCACCAGGATTAATACGCTCCGGACTGTAGCCACAGTAAAAGTCCTGGTTGAATTTCAGGCCGGATACACGTTCCAGTACCGGCACACAATCTTCCTCGGTACAGCCGGGGTAAACCGTGGATTCATAGATGACAATGTCACCTTTCTTCAATACCTTGCCAACCGTTTCAGAAGCTTTGATAAGTGGAGTGAGATCAGGACGTTTGTGTTCGTCAATCGGTGTGGGAACAGTAACAATATAGCAATTGCAGTCACGCAGATCATCGATGTTCGTAGTGTACGTCAGGTACTTTGCTGCTGCCAGCTCCTCCCGGGTGGTTTCCAGCGTAAAGTCGTTTCCGTTTTTGAGTTCATCAATGCGGCGCTGATTGATATCGAACCCGACCACAGAGCGCTTGCGGCCAAATTCGACAGCCAGTGGAAGGCCCACATAGCCAAGCCCGACAACGGCAAGCCTGATGTCCTGAAATTGCATTTCGTCTCCTACAGATTGAAGTAATTGCGATACCACGTCACAAAGTTGGCTATCCCTTGCTCAACCGGAGTAGCAGGTTTGTAATCAAATTGTTCGACGAGATCGGAAACATCGGCATAAGTATCCGGTACATCCCCGGGCTGCAAAGGCAGCATTTCCATCTCGGCTTTTTTGCCAAGCGCTTTTTCCAGTGCAGCAATGTAATCCATCAGCTCCACCGGGCTGTTGTTACCTATGTTATAGACACGCCAGGGGGCCAGGCTGGTGCCGGCATCCGGGTTTGCTCCACTCCAGGCTGGATTGGATCGAGCGGGCTGATCCAGCACACGAATGACCCCTTCCACAATGTCATCGACATAAGTGAAATCTCTGCGATGTTTGCCATAGTTGAAGACTGGAATTTTCTCTCCGGCCAGCATCGCTCTGGTAAATTTGAACAACGCCATATCCGGGCGTCCCCAGGGGCCATAGACAGTGAAAAAGCGCAAGCCGGTAGTCGGCAGATTATATAAATGGCTGTAGGTATGTGCCATCAGCTCGTTCGATTTCTTGCTGGCTGCATAGAGACTGAGTGGATGATCGATGTTGTGATGTACCGAGAATGGCATCATCGTGTTGGCACCATAGACACTGGAGCTGCTGGCATACACCAGGTGCTCGACATCGTTATGGCGGCAACCTTCGAGAATATGAGCAAAACCAACGATGTTGCTGTCGATATAGGCAAGCGGGTTTTCAATGGAATAGCGCACCCCGGCCTGGGCTGCCAGATTCACCACCCGTTGCGGCTTGTAAGTTTCAAAACAGGTTTTGATACCTTCACGATCCGCCAGATCCAGGCGCAAATGAGTGTAATCGGGGTGATCAGCAAATCGGGCAAGGCGATCTTCCTTCAATTTGGGATCATAATAATCGTTATGGTTATCGATACCGATAACGGTGTCACCACGCTCAAGCAGCCGCAGCGCCAGTGTAGATCCAATAAAGCCGGCTGAACCGGTAATAAGTACTTTCAATCAATCACTCCCAAACAAAATCATTGGGACAAAACTCGCCGGTAAAATCAACCGAAACCTCGGCCTTCCGGCCAATAGCAACAGCGCTGATACCGGATATTACCGCTATGTCCCAAATGCTACCAAATGCAGTCCACGGGCATATAAAGTCAAGATTACTGCCGGATTCGCTGCATTCAACCAAAGGATAAAACAATAAAGCAGGCTCTTCTCAAGGCTATGCAAATCCATCAAAGGATGGTAAAACATATCATAATATTTTCAATGGCATAGCAATTACACCGTCATACCTGCTTTGTATTTCTGATACTATAATGCATACTTGACATGGTCGGAGAAAGATCCTGCTAAATTTTATAGTTTCGACTTAACATGGGAAATCAGGGTTGTTCCGCAATATATTAATTGTTTGTGTAGGTAATATATGTAGAAGCCCTATGGCAGAAGCGGTTCTAAAACATACACTGGTGCAAGCGGGAAAAACGGATCATTTCGTCAGTTCTGCCGGTTTAGGCGCATTGATAGACTATGAAGCTGATCCTACAGCCTGCCGACTGATGGCCGAAAAAGGACTCGATATTTCCACCCATCGCGCCCGGCAATTGACTGACGACATGATACGCAGGGCCGATCTCATATTGGTCATGGAAACATGGCAAAAAGCTGCGATAGAAGCACGTACACCCAGTGCAAAAGGAAAAGTATTCCGCCTCGGAGAATGGGAAAAAATCGATATCAGCGACCCGTACCGGAAAGACTCATCAGAATTCATACGCTCGCTGATACTCATTGAACAAGGCGCAGCACAGTGGGCAACGAAATTATGAAAGCTTGCCATTTATCTGAAATGCGTACCTGACCCCGTAAATACTTTGACTCCCAGAGTTGATGTGCACCTTAACCAAGGCCAGCAGACCCCTCCAAGTATGATCATCGCATTTACCAGATTCGGTCTTATTCTGCTGGTATTTTGCCAGCTTGCAGCCTGTACCATAATACCGGGCCAGCATATGAGCCCGTTCTCGCGTCAATCCAGTGTGGAAATGCCAACACGAGAAAATGACGAAGCCATTCTGGAAAAGCTCAACATTCAGACGATCAATGCTGAACTGATCATCGAGCTCGAGAAAAATTACAAAAACTTCAGCCTCGCCCCTGATAACGTTGCCAATCACTACTTCGATTATCGTATCGGCTCCAGCGCCATCAAGGGTACTCCCATGAAAAATGAGCCCTATACCCAATACCGGGTGGGGCCGAGAGATATTCTCAATATCACTGTCTGGGATCATCCTGAACTCACCATCCCAGCCGGAGAATTCCGCTCTGCCGAGGCTGCCGGAAATGTCGTCGGTGAAGATGGCACATTTTTCTATCCTTATGTCGGCATCGTGCAGGCTGCCGGGCGAACAGTCGAGGACATTCGCGAGGAACTGACCAGGAGACTTTCAAAATACATCGAATTTGTACAACTCGATGTGCGGGTAGCGTCCTACCGCAGCCAGCGGGTCTACGTAGTAGGCGAAGTTGCTCAACCTGGCGTTCAACTGGTCAGAGATATTCCCCTGACGGTACTGGAGGCCATCAACAATGCCGGTGGCGTAAACTCTGACGCGGATTTGCGCAATATCATCCTGACCCGGGATGACAAAACCTACAGTATCAACCTGCTTAGCCTGTATGAAGGGGGAGATGTTACCCAAAATGTTCTCCTCCGGCACGGCGATGTACTGAATGTGCCTGACAGCTCACTGAACAAAGTTTTCGTACTGGGAGAAACCAATCATTTCGTTGCTGGCGGTGCTATCGGCCGGTCACGCAGTCTGGTAATGAATAAGGCACGCATGACACTGACTGAAGCACTCAGTGAAGCCGGTGGCTTTGATCAGGAAACCTCCGATCCTGCCAGAATCTTCGTCTTCCGCGGAGGACTGGGTAAACCGGAAATCTATCATCTGAACGCAAAATCACCTGATGCCCTGCTTCTGGCTGACCGTTTCCCACTGCAACCCCGTGATGTCATCTATGTCGACCGGGCCGAAGGAATACGCTGGAACCAGATCATCGGACAAATTCAACCGACGATCAATCTGTTGAATGCATTCGATGGTGCACTGAGAGTTCAACCATTTCTGAGACGTTAGCACCAGTATCATTTCATCTTGTATCACTACACCGCTGTCAGGCCGACAGCATAAAGACATACAAAATTGAGGCATGGCTGTAACTGCACCACTGCTTCAACAAGAAGCTACCCTCCCCGAATCCTATAACTTATTTGTCATCTGATATGCCATCCGACTCATCGAGAAACCTTATGGAGCCCGTAACCAGCCAGGCCAATGACGAAATTGATCTGGGTGAATTGCTGGATGTACTGGCCGATAACAAAAAGCTGATTCTTGTCATCACATTCATCACCTGCCTTATCGGTGCTGCCATATCGTTTCTGAGCCGTCCGATCTATAAAGCAGACAGCTTGTTACAGATCAAGGAAAACAGCCAATCCATGGTGCAACAACTGGATTCGCTGTCAAATTTCTTCGAGACCAAAACTCCGGTACAAACCGAAATTGAGCTGATCAAATCCAGAATGATCTTAGGGAAAACGATCAGAAATCTGCACCTCGACATTGTTGCAATGCCTAAATTTTTCCCTCTTATAGGAAATGCAGTAGCCAGATGGCTTCAACGGTTCAATGGCAGCGACGTCCTGTCCAGCCCGCCATTTGGGTTATCGCATTATGCATGGGGGGGTGAAGCCATTCAGGTGGATACACTCGAAGTGCCTGAAAGCTGGAAAAATGAAGAAATCATTTTACAGGCGATCAATGAAAGCCAGTTCAAACTCATCTATCAGGATGAAGTCTTTCTTGAAGGTGAAGTCGGCAAGCTGGCTGTCAAGCAGCCGGAAGGCTATCTGCAGCCCGTCAAAATTTTTGTCACTTATCTGCAATCTCGCCCGGATACCATGTTCACTCTGACACGTCGCTCCAAAGGTGAAGCAATTCGGCGATTGAAGGAAGCTCTTTCCATTACAGAAATTGGCAAGGGTACCGGTATCCTTGAATTAGCCATTGAATCAGACGATCGGAAAGAAGCCGTTCGTATCGTCAATGAAATTGCCAACACCTATCTTCAGCAGAATGTCGAGCAGAAATCGGCAGAATCCCAGAAAACACTCGAATTCCTGGAGAAACAATTACCAGCACTCAAAGAACAATTGGAAACGGCCACCAGTGCACTAAACGATTACAGAATCCGCAAGGGCTCGATCAATCTTGACCTCGAAACGCAGAACATACTGACGGGAACAGTCGAACTGAATACTCAGGTTACGCTCCTGCAGCAAAAGCGGGATGAATTACGTCAGAAATTCACGGAATCTCATCCTAATGTCATTGCAATCGACAAGCAGATCAGCAGACTGCAGGCACAGATCAATGCTTTTGATAAGAAAATCGGAGGGTTACCAGAAACCCAGCAAATCATTCTGAGACTGTCACGAGATGTGGAAGTCAATGCTGAACTTTACACCACGCTGCTGAATCATGCCCAGACCATACGTGTTGCTAAAGCGGGCACAGTAGGTAATGTAAGAATCATTGATTACGCCATGCTGCCTGATCTTCCAATCAAACCCAGAAAAGTTCTGATCATGGGTGTTGCATTGATGGCAGGGCTTATGATGGGAATAATAATTACTTTTATTCGCAAATCACTCAGTTATGGTATAAAAGATCCCGGCATAATCGAAAAATCTTTAGGTATACCAGTTTATGCAACGGTCCAGTACAGCAAATATCAGAAACTAATCGAAAAGAAACTAAAAAGTGAACCAATATCGGGCAATCACCCTCCACTTTTATTGGCACTGGAAAACAAAGAAGATCTTGCGATGGAAAGTCTGCGCAGTTTGCGTACCACCCTGCACTTTGCGTTTCTGGAGGCACACAACAATATCGTCATGATTACCGGACCGAGCCCAGGGATCGGCAAAACGTTTGTTTCAGCGAATCTGGCCGTCACAATGGCAGATGCCGGCAAAAAGGTATTACTGATAGATGGAGATTTACGCCGGGGTAATATTCATAAACACATGCGCCTGAGCAGAGAAAATGGTCTCTCCGAACTGATCAGCCGATCAATCGATCTGAACGATGCGATCAAATCGATTCCACTGGCAGCTATCGATTTTATTCCGACCGGTAAAGTCCCGCCCAATCCGTCGGAATTATTGCTGCATGAACGCTTTGGTCAATTGTTGGAGACTGTCAGTAATCAATATGATCTGGTCATCATTGATTCGCCACCCATCCTGGCTGCCACCGATGCCGCCATCATCGGCCGTCTGGCCAGTGTCACCCTAATGGCAGTCAGAGCCGGAACTCACCCCCTACGGGAACTTGAACAGAGTGTAAAGAAACTTGTACAGGCGGGCGTGAATCTGAAAGGAGTGATATTCAATGGCATCCCTGAAACCTTGTCACGCCACAGATATGGTCAGTATGTATACCAGTACGATTACCGGAGTAAAAAACGATGAATGAACTCACCTCTACATTTTTCAGTATTTCTACAGACATAAGCCAACCAGTCAGGCCTGATCTTTCAGAACAAATTACTCTATTTACCATCAGTACAATACTGGCCGGCCTTATCATCCGGCTGGCAATTTCTCTGGCACATACTTACGGCATTCTGGATCGCCCGGGGCAGCACAAACAGCACAAGCACCTCACACCATTCGTAGGAGGGACCGGAATCTTCGCTGCCCTGCTCATCGCCCTCTGTTTTTTAATCGGCTATTATCCGGAACAATCAGTGAAGTGGCTGGGACTGGGGATCAGTTCCGCTATTATCTTTATCATGGGTTTTGCCGATGACATCCTTCAACTTCATTACAAAACACGTCTGATCGTACAAACTGTCGCCGTCCTGATCATGAATCTGGTAAGCGGGGTTGTATTGACTGATCTTGGTAGTATTTTCCCTGGCGGAATTCTGGCACTGGGAATTTTCGCCATACCTTTCACGCTCTTTGCCACTATTGGAGGCATCAACGCACTGAACATGATCGATGGAATAGATGGATTATCCGGTTCCTTAACATTAATGAGCCTGATACTACTCGGTTCAGCAGCGCTGATTGCCGACAATCAGCCCAACCTCATCATCATCATTGCGCTCACCGGTGGTACCATGGGATTTCTGTTTTTCAATCTCCGCTACAGGCTGCAACCCCGAGCAAGAGTATTTCTTGGTGATAACGGCAGTATGCTGTTGGGATTCGTGATTACCTGGCTTTTGATAGATCTTTCTCAAGGCAGCAATCGTGCCATGACACCCGTCACTGCTCTCTGGCTGTTCTCGGTCCCCCTGATGGATACCATTAGTATCATGCTGCGCCGAATCTGGCAGCACAAGTCACCATTTGAACCGGATCATAATCATTTACACCATATCCTTCTCAATGCTGGCTATCGTGTCAGCGATGTCATATTTGCCATTGTCTCAATACATTTGCTGTTTGGTCTGATCGGGCTCACCGGCCTGTATCTGGGAGTCAATGAGCTCACAATGCTCACGGGTTTTCTGCTGTTTTTTTCCGGGTATTTCTACCTGTCTCTCCATCCCTGGTACTTTATTACGGCCTTGCGCCAATTTCATACACTTTGGGGACTTACCCCGACACAAAGTCATGGTTTCTTCCTGGGCAGCTATACTCCCAAGGAAGCGGAAAACCTGGTCCGTATGCTTTCACAGGAACTGAGGCCCAGCATGGACTCACTGGTACATGTAATCAAAAATAAAGCCCCGTCATCAAGCGACGAAGACCAATACGCCGTCGTCGTCAATATACGTTTACTGGATGCAGATGTCAGAACAATAAAAGATAAAATCGAGAATTTCGTAACTTCAGCTCAGAAGCGCATAAACGAACGCTGCGGCATCCAGTTGCGTCCTTTTGTAGAACATAACCCGCGGAATGACAGAAGGATACAGAATCAAAGCAATCCTTCAGGAAATAAACGTGTGGCAGATCGGCGCAAACCCAACCAGAAACTGCTGGTATTTGAAGCAATGTTTGATCAGACTTCGATATCTAAGCGGAATTATCATCAGGAATCGGTAGAACCACCAATCAACCACAGTAATTCCTAAAGTTCCAATCTTCTTGATTCAGTCAGTACGGAAACAATCACAAAAAGGGATATTTTTTGTTTCCTTACAGACACAGAGCCAGACTGGACTGGTTTCTCTGACGACAAATACTACAGGATTCATCCCGGTCCCCCGGTGAGCACCATCACAAAATGGCTGTGACTGGCTGAGTCCACATCGGCACCAGTAATACCGTTTATTGGCTTCCAATTGAACCCGGATCGGAAATCTGGATTTCGTCCCGGATTCATCCACGGTTCGATTCCGACTGACGAGTTACGGGTGGTACTGTCAGTCAAACAGATTCAGCGCTGTCTCACTACCCGCAGCAATATTACGCACTGCCATGTTGGACTGGATATCGGCCAATCGCTGCCGGCTTCTTTTCACACCGTTCTCGCTTAACGGCACCCTGTTGTCATCAACCAGAATACCGTTCAGTGTCGATGAAAAAAGTCTGGCAATATGCGCCATCTGGTCAAATACTCTTTCACCATTTGCGACTCTGGGAACATCCAGCAGAAAAGTGATGCCGTGGGTAGTCAGTGTTCGCATGTTGGCAGGCAAAAATGGGGCCGACTCAAAATTGCCCAGTGAAAACATTACCTCATTAGTTTCACTGTCACGATATTTGAACACACCGTCGGATTCCAGCCGGAAGCCGGAAGCTTCTGCCAGCGCGCGAATCTTGGTCCCGACAAAGGCACCACCATCCTTGCTGATGATATTGATCCCCATGATCACATCGACATCGGCACAGAATTTATCCAGATCAATTGCTCTGGCATGTGCTTCTGAAATATCGGGGCATTCGACTTCCGCCTGAACCTGTGCGGAAAAATCTTCAGCCATATCACGAAATCTCGACAGATTGATTTCAGTGACCGGTCCGGAACGATCCGCAAGCTGCAAACATCCTTTTAACTGGATATAAGTATTCCTGGGGCTGAGCGTATCGAGCGAGATTTCCTCCCACGACTGCCCTTCTTGCAGACCGAACCAGCGTACTGGCTTGCCGTAGTCAAACTTCTGCTGCAGCAGATCAATCAGCTTCTCGTGGGGGATGGGTGAACTGGCGCGGATATCAGCAATGTAATTGATCATGCTGTCGATACCGGCCGTTTTCCTCTGCACACCAGGCTCTTTTGCTGGCTGATCATCCGCGATTTGCCGATCAACCGGGGTATTGGCAGAACCCACAGCAGCATCCGGTATTGATGGCGCTTCATCACCAAATTGCGGCTCGATCCGCCCACTGCCGAACACTGGTTTACGCTCATCATTCAGCAGAACATCATCGTGCTCGTGCCTGAATACATTCTGGACCTTGCGATGATAGCGTGCCAGCTGAATTCTGTTGAATATGACGACACCGACAATAATGACTGCACCGATAATAACCAGACTGATCTGCAAATCACTCATAAACTGTTATCCCCCTTTGGCACGATTATAATCGTTCTGCACGCACTCAAGTAGTTCATCAACGAATATCAGACACTTGCGGGCAAATCCCCGGCGGCCATGATTTTACCGATATCCACCGTCACCACCCGGGAAACTCCCTGCTCGCGCATGGTTACACCGATCAACTGCTGCGCCATCTGCATGGTAATTTTGTTGTGGCTGATGAAAAGAAACTGAGTCTCTCCGGACATACGCTTGAC